>Ga0307374_10000136_pt1 | contig 128952 bp, 133 predicted proteins | sample OX3MG_FD_202532 | JGI IMG/M metagenome (GOLD analysis project Ga0307374, IMG submission 202532) | Soil microbial communities from Risofladan, Vaasa, Finland - OX-3 | ecosystem: Environmental > Terrestrial > Soil > Coastal area > Acid sulfate soil | place: Finland: Risofladan, Vaasa...
TACCAATCTGCAAAAAGTTACACTTAGCGTGAGTTTTGGTCTGGTCCTTTGGGCACTGCAGGGATTCCTCTTTGGCTATCTGCATGTACGATGGATGACGTATCTCTATCTTGTAATAAGTATTATTGCATGGATTGCGGTCACCAAGCCGAACATAACAGGTAAGAAAGTCACCTTTCCTAAAATTACCGGACAAAACACATTCCTTATTATTTTTATTGCAATAATTGTTCTTTCACAACTGAGTATGACTTTTGCAAATGGCATGATGACCACAAAAGGACTCTACTTTTGCTGTGGACTCCCCGATACATTCGCCAATACTGCGTTAACAAATGAGCTGATAAATAATTTTCCTCCGAAAGAGCCTGGAGTTAGCGGTGTATTACTGAGAAACTATCATTTTCTGGCTAACGTATCAAGTGCAGATCTCATTCGCATATTTCATATTCCGCTAATGTATATGCAATTTCAATATACGATTTTACTTATAACACTCCTTTTTATTCTTAACATAGTTACTTTTGCGCAGCTTGTTATGAAAAACCGTTTATTTATGTATTGGATTCTGTTCTTCGTATTTTTTAGCGGAGATTTACTCTTCCTCCTTATCTTTTTTCAAACTCATGCATTGCATTTTGACCATTCGTTCCTTGAAAACGCAGCTGATTTATGGTTTAGCCCTCCCAGGGTATATGGTGCAACCCTCTTTTTCGCGGGATTAAGTTTTCTCTATCTCTGGCTAAAAGAGAAGAGGAATATCTTACTTGATATCCTTCTTGCGGTAACCTTCGGCAGCCTCATTGGCTTTAAGGTATATTTCGGCATTTTTGCACTGACTGGACTTGGGGTATTGACACTGTTATTCCTCAAACAAAAAGAATTTAGGAAAGTTATTACCAGTTTTGCCGCATTACTGATAAGTATCGGTCTTTTCCTGCCAATTAACAGCGGCGCAGGAGGATTTGTTTTTACCGGATTCTGGAGATTTGAGGATTTCGCGGCAAACAGCGTATTCGGTCTCCAAAAAATGGAGTCCGCACGATATGTTTATCTCACTCATGGAAATTTGCTGCATGCGTTACTAAACGATTTTTCCTACATCATTATTTATTTCGTTTTTATCTTTGGGACAATCCTGATTTCGCTTATACAAACCAAAAAATCATTATCACTTCTTGACAATAAACTAAATATATTCCTTATCTCAGGAATTGTTATCAGCTTTATTCTGGGTTCATTCTTTATTCAAAAGACAGGGGGATCAAATTCTTCCCAATTTTTGATCAGTGATATGATTCTCCTTTCTATCTACGCTGCGCTCGCAGTTACCTACTGGTCATTGAAATTAAAAAGAAAAAAATGGCTTGTAATCGTTCTTTCGATTTTTGTCATTTGTTTTACTATTCCTAGAGTTATTTATGAAAATTATCAATCGTTATGGAGAATTGATCATCAGATTGGCGTGACTCTTGATAACAATCAGCTTGCTGCTCTTGCTTTTTTGCGAAATAAAACTCCCCAAAATGCAGTAATCTTACAGGCAAACCGCGATGGCTGCGAATATATCTCTTTTCTTGCTCAACGATATCCCTATGTATGTATTGATGGATCACCGAGTGATCGCGGTCTTGATCTCACCAGCCGGCTTGCAATACAAGATGAACTCTTCCAGCACTCCAATAAAAGTATTCTCAAACAGTTACCACACCTACGCATCGTGCAGTATCTCTATATGCCGACACCCGATTATCTTGCAAGGGAAAAAATATATTTAAAATATGGATACGTAAAACAGTATAGCAATGCAGAAATTACAATCCAGCAGGTATATTAAAAAGAAATAAAAAAACATATACTTGTAGAAAAGCTGAGTTTTATCTAAACTATACCTAACCAATACATAACGTAATACGTTCAAAATGAAACGACTAGAGAAATTTGCACCGAAAATACTTGCCGTTTGGATAACTCTGCTTTCTATTTTTTATTCGCTCCTTTCTCTCATCCGCCATAATAATTTCCAATCAGGTGCCTTTGACCTCGGCATATTCGATCAGGCAATTTGGCAGTACGCGCATTTTCTTTATCCGTACAATACGATAAAAGAGCGATTTATTCTTGGTGATCATTTGACCCTGACTCTGCCACTCTTCGCGCCGCTCTTTTGGGTATGGGATGATGTCAGGATCTTACTCGTAACACAAGCTGTATGGATAACACTTTCGACAATAGCGATTTATAAAATAGCACGACTTCGCAAATTCTCAGGATTGGTAGCACTTGGTGTCAGTATTGTCTACAGCATTTTTTACGGAATTCAGTTCGGTGTTTATTTTGATTGGCATCCTGTGATATTCGGTGTCGGGCTATTAGTTTGGCTTGCATATTTCTTTGAAGCGAAAAAATGGAAATTATTTTGGGTAACGCTTATCCTCATGCTCTTAACACAAGAGAATATGGGAATTGGACTTGCATCGTTGGGCTGTATTTATTTCTTCCAGAAACAATATCGTAAAAAAGCAGTATTATTTTTTGTCGGGGGCATCCTTGTATCACTGCTTTCGGTTTATATCGTTAGCAAACTTTCTCCTGTTGGCTACCAATATCAGCCGAAGATCGCAAGCAATCCTATCACAGTTATACAACAATTTTATGACATCCATGACAAGCAGCTCGTCTGGCTTTATACTTTCAGCGGCTTTGCATTCTTACCGCTTTTATCTCCAGGCAGCATTCTTGCAGTCATACTAGATCTTTCACAATATTTTGCGGCAGCAAATGAATTCGGACATATGCTCACTCCCTATCTGCATCTTCGTGCTATACTTGCGGTCTTTGTGGCTCTCGGGACTCTTGATGCGCTGAAGCTACTAAAAAAATGGCGGATCAATCCGCTTTATGTCACACTCGTTCTGGTACTTTTTGTTCTTATGCAACAATACGCGTTCCATTTTCCGCTCGATAAATTATCAAAAAGAATCTATTGGCAAAGTACACCATGGATGGCAGATATCAATGCACTATTACCTTCTGTTCCAAAAGATGTCCCTGTCGCTGCGACACAGCATATTGTTCCCCATCTGAGTCACCGGAATGAAATATATCTTATTTGGCCAAGACAAAAAACAGGAAAAGAAGCGGAAAAATTATGTCATAAAGAAACCTGCTGGTGGCTTGATTTTGCCGGGAAACCAAAATACCTGGTCGTTGATCTGGATAACACGCAATGGATCACACAGCTTCTTGAAAGTCCGGCAAATTTTCAAATGGCCGTTACCAATATGATACACGCGGGAAAAATAAAAGAATACAAACGCGTCAACACAGCATATATTTATACAGTAATTGAGAAGTAACCTTATCAACGAGTGCTATGATTCTTTTTTTCTCGTTGTATTTTGCTGTAACTCCCAAAGTCTGGCGTAAGTAATAAACATACTAAACGCTTGGAATATACTCTCGATCAAGCCCGCGGTACCTACCTTATATCCTTTCTGTCTGATATAAGAATCATAAAACGCAGTGACTATCACACGGAAGAATCGCCACCAGGACATGCGTGGATGCCGCGCATGCAGTCGCAACTCAGCCTCAATCTTTGACCATTGGATCGTTTTATCAAGCATGCTAGTCAGATCACGGTGCGTATAATGTTTGATATATCCCTCATTCAGATCTCCGATATCACCATTGACTCTCGGACTTTCATGAAGGTCGCCATACCATTCTTCTAATTTTGATTTTTTGAACAACCGCTCAAGCTTCTCAATCGTCGGCCATTCATTGTTTCCTAGATAAAAATTTTTCCGCTGCAACAGGTATGCTGAGTAGATATCCTTCTTGCGTATTAAAACAGATTGGATGGCTTTTTTTAAATCATCCGAAACTCTTTCGTCAACGTCAAGATATAAAATCCATCGGCCTTTAGCTTTACCCAAACCCAAATTCCGCCGTTTGGCAAAACTTTCAGATGTGTATGGATACACAGTTGCACCTAAATGCTTGGCAAGCTCTGCTGTCCTATCTGTCGAATAATCATCAATGACAATGATTTCATCACAAAAAGAGACAGAATCAATACAATCCGCTATCAGATCTTCTGAATTTTTTGTAAGTATTACTGCTGATAAATTTTTCATCGTTCTTTTCTAATACTCATAATAACAAATTGAAAAATCTTCTTCATTTCTTGCTGAGAAATAAGAAAAAGAATTCCAAGGTATACGATACCGGCAACGATTATCATAAACGCCAACGACAAAAGTGATGTAATAAAGTGTCCTGAAATAAAAACAAGCAGTCCCATCAATACAGATGCAAGAAATTGTTTCCAGATCGGCTGAAAGAATGAAAACGGCACATATTTTTTTACTCGCGGCAGTATCAATAGCACACTCGCAGCTACAAGGAAAGACGCGGCAGCGACACCATTGAAACCAAATAACTTAATGAACAATACCGTCAGTCCCCAATTAAGTAGAGTCCATAACACCATATACTGCAGTGTTATTTTTACTTTGCCAATGGCGTTGAGTAAATTTGTGAGCGGCACAGTAATTGATGCGAAAAGCGTATTAAGAGAGAAGAACAGCAAAGCAAGTATTGCCGGTTCCCATTTTTCATACCGAGGTAGCAGTTCGACAAGATGAGACGAGAAAACCATAAATCCCGCGACAACGGGAAAAATGAAAAACGCTATTAAATAGAGTGACTTTTCAACAAGTGTTCTGAGTGCGGCTTTATCATGCTGCATCCGGCTGTATGACGGAAAAGTTACTTTAATGACATTATCCATAACCAATCGAAGTGGCATGGCAGCCCATTTTTGCCCGAAACCGATATATCCGACCTGAGTCAGCGGCAAAACAGATGCGATATATAAATTGAGTAAATCGTCTTTCAATAGGGCAAGAATACTATTCCCCTGAAAAGGTGAACCATATGAGACAAGCTGTTTGAAAAGATCTTTTTTAAAAGCAAATCCTATGCTCCATGGCTGCACGTAATATATGATTGGTAATCCGACAATACTCCGGAGTAAAATGGCAATCGTAAATGTATTGACGCCAAATCCTTTGACAGCAAAGATGATGAGTGACAAACTGTAAACTACTCCTTCTGCAATTTGGGGAATAACTAATTTTTGAAAATCGAGTTTGCGTTCAAGAAGTACCGTTGGGATTGTTTTAAGTGAAGAGAGGATAAATGAAATGAGATATGCATAGAGCACGTACAACCCGTCTTGTGTGAGATGGAACATATGAGCAAAAAAGGGCGAGATGAGAAACGCAAAAACAACTATTGTGATAACCAGAATTTGTTGAATAGTAAAGGTCGTCCGGAGTTCCTCAACAGTCGGTTGTTCTTTTTTCTGAACAATAAGTGCGGCAAGCCCAATATCCTGAAAATAGGAAAGGAAAATGTTGATTGTACTCACAATAAAAAAGATACCGAACATTGACGGCTCAAGATAAATCGTCAGTACAAAATTGCTAATTACCGTCAGAATCTGCACGAGAAACGTCCGGGAAACGAGCGCAAAAATCCCGCTTACGGATTTTCTCGCAACCATCTGTAAATCAAAATCTTCCATTTTTCAAATCCCACCAAAGGATAAAACTTTCAAGAATTGCACGGATTACAACCGGCACATTTGCACCGCTTTGATGCCCTTCAACTCTCGGATAATGGGTCACACCAACTTCGATAATTTTCATTTTTTTAATTGTGGCCTTCGCAAGGATTTCGGTTGAGACCATAGCTCCTTCGGATCTCAACGGCATGAGCTGTTCCACTGCCTCTTTGTGAAACATCTTGAAAGCACAGTCGATATCTTTATATGAGAATCTAAATAACATCCTATCCCATACTTTCAATAGATACATTAATAATAACCGTTTGAACAGCATCGTGTCGCGTCTCTTTTCTCTGTAGCCGATAACGATATCCGCTTTATGTATCTTATCAATAAATTTCGTAATTTCCGAAAAATCAAACTGCATATCGCCATCAGTAAAGACAATATACTCATATTGCGCGTTCGCAAACCCTGCTGCAAGGGCCGCCCCATATCCTCTGTTTGGCTGATGCGTTACGACACGCAACCGCTTATCGTTTGCTGCCAGCTGTTCTGCAATCTGCAAAGTATTATCATTTGATCCGTCATCGACCATGATGATCTCCCACTTTTGCGCGACATCTTCAGCGATTCCTTTTGCATTCTCTACTACTTTTTCAATATTTTCTTCTTCATTCCAGAAAGGAAAGAAAATTGATAATTCTTTAAGTTTTGCCATATCGTTTCTTTTTTACTAATCCATAAACAATAACACCGATTATCGAGGTAACCGATAAGCCATTTGCAACTGTTCGTAGTCGCGTGTCGGTAAACACTGCTCTAACAGTATGTTCCCCTTTTGGAACGCGTACTGTTATTAATTTAAATTTATTATTATCGGTATATGCTACATTTCTGTCATCAATATATGTTTGCCATCCGGGAAACGTAAAAGTATTTAATTGTAGCAAACCCGGACGCATTACCGAAACATGATATTCCTTTTGCTGCGGAATATCCTGCAACTGAGTAACTGACATTTTACCAGAAATAACAGTAAAACTCTTCTTGGGAATTTCATTTTGCGTGATATTGATAACTGTGTTGCCGATGGATGACTGTTTGGTTGCAATTCCTCGAGGAGTATATTCAAATGACATGATGCTCGTTCGCCAATTGATCACTGAAGAAGCAGTATAACTTGTATCGGTAGCAGTCGGTAAATATCTATCAGGTCTGAAATAATCCTTGTTCAAAAAAATAAGTAATAAAACGATAATACCGGCACAAATCATTTTTACTTTTCTTTTTTTTATGAAAGTAAACATATATGCTATAAGAAAAGCGGCAGTAAAGTCTGAAAAAAGGAGAAACCGCCAGGGGAATTGAATGTAGGCAAATTGCGGGATCTTATCCCAGATAAATACTGACCGGTTCGTCTGAATGAAAAGTGAAAATAAAAAAAGAAAAAGAAATAGGAATACGATACCGTAATGCTTTCTTTTTTTGAATAAAAAGAACGCCGAAACGAAAAGCGATATGGCAACTGCTATCAGTTGTGCTTGCCCGACCTGAAAAGACAATCCATCCTCACAGCCTAGGAGTGACCCACCATACCCCCAAGGGGATGTGACAAACTGTTTGATGCAGACAAAATGCAAATGATAATCGGCTAGTTGATCTGTCAATAAATTGACCATAGTATATTGCTTTTCAAAATATGCCGGCAACCAGAAGTAGCTTGTGAAAGCAAGACCAAGTGCAACACTGATGCAAATTTTGAAGAACAAAACTCGCTTCTTTTTCGCAACAGTAACTAAATAAACAAAAAAAGCACCAAGAAAAAAACTACTCATCAAAGCGATAAGATCATGTGTCAAAATAAGCCCCGCAACAAATATTGTAGAAAGAAAAATAAAAACGTTTTTGTCTGTCTTTGCTAATTTATTAATACTCCAAAAAATCGCCGGAACGAAAACAAATGACCAAAATTCCGGCATTGCGCCGCGGACATAGACATCAACTGAATGATAGGGTGTATAGGTATAGGCAATTGCCCCAACGATGCCGCCTATACGTCCAGCATATTCTTTTACAAACAAATACATAAATATTCCTGCGAGTAGAAACCCGAGAGCGATCATAAGTTTGGTTGATACGATTAAGGAAAATCCAAAAAGATGAAAAACTTCTCCGATATAGTAAACAAAAGGAGGATAAAAATTGAAAAGCGGATAGTCAAAGCCAAATCCCAAATCCTGCGCGAGACGAGGCGGAATCTGACCTGCGATCACATCTTTATGTAAATCATACAGCCGCCCGATCTGCTCGTCATCATGCATGGGAAAAAATCCTGGATGAAACAGAGGCAGAAGAGTAAAGATCGTCAGCGCGATAATAATGAGAATATCAAGATATTTTTTGACCAAACTCATCGTATCACTATTATACTATTTTCTGCGTGAAACAAAACCACAAAATAATACTTACTTGGAGAAGCTGCAAAAATGATGACTACTTCTTTTGCCCTGAAGCTGTCGAAAGGGTACTTGGTGAAACTGTTATATCCGCATGAGCTTTGAGGTAATCGGCAAAGTAGCCAACAGGAGTTGGATCACTGACAAAAACCGTATACGTAATAGCGATTTTCGTCCCAACTTTTCTATTAAGTACGCAAGGCGCATACGAGGAAGTAACTGACAGATCACGTATCATTCCATCTTTATACCCAACATAACCAGTTGTTCCACCGCATGGATTATCTGCAATAACCCCGCGTAAACGGAATGAATGAAATAGAAGATATTCACTATTGTTGTCTTTCATTATTATCCAGCCTAATTTCTTCAACAGGGGCATATAATAGTTGTCCACCAGCTGAAAATCAGGATTGAGTGCAGCTGCTCCGGTAGCTATATAAACTTTTCCTTTGGGGAAAGCAACGGATATATAATAAGTTTTATTGTTAAGGTTCTCAGCCTCTGAAGCCATTATGCCATCATTACTAGCGGTTTTTGTAATATTTGCCCAATGAAGTTCAGGATCTAATTTAGGAACAGTAAGTGATTTTGCGATTTTTGTCTCCTTCGTGACTTCGACTGTTCGTGCTGAAGATGATGCTACTTTCATTTTCGCGGATTTCGAAACCATATGCTTATTTGTTTGCTGCGAACCTCCCTGCTGGTAACCAAATAAATATCCTGCAGCGCCGGTAAAGAGGAGAATAAACGCACCAAATACTACCAATATAAACTTATTTCCCTTACTTCGCGGCGGCGGGTTATCAAATTTCGATGGAAATTGTTTTGGAGGAACAGATTGTACTTGTGGTTGATCTTGCATACCTCCAGTATTTCATAGAATTCAAGGCAAATCAATCTACTGTGGATTAACTTTATATAACGTGTAGTAGGTATTAGGCTCAAGCTTTTTTATAGAGAATACCTCCGTCACCGGCCAGGTAGTTGGCGCTTTTCCAATAGTTGTACACGATGGACACGACTGATAAAACACAACATATGTCGGCATTTTTCGGCTTGCATCAAGCAATTCTTTCGGTGGTGTATTATCAAGAGGCCAAATGCCTTCAATTGTTATATTAGGATTATTATAAAAATAAATTTGCAATGCATATGGCATGAGTCCAAATGTTCCTTCGGTTCCAACAAATACTTTCCCCTTCTTTGTTGCTTGCTGCAAATATCTAACGGTTTGCCCTACTCCAACACCGGACGGCCAGCCAGTAAGCAACTGCGATTTATCTGCTTGCGGGATCGACGCGGACGCAAAATTGGTCAGCAAGAAATAATCATTAATGAAGAACATACTGATAAATACAAGAAAGATAAGTATCTGCAAACCTGTCTTTTTTACCATCTGTTGAAGTGAAAAGAGTGCGTAGGCACCAAGAACGATAACCGGCATTGTCATATTTAAAATAAACCGCGGATAAATCACTTTACCAAAGAATGCAAGCGCCACAAATGGAACGACAAACCAGACCAACAAAAATAATTTTTCTCTAAAAAATTTCTTATCAACAAAGAACGCCGATAACGCCAAAACAATAAACGGAACAGTCATGTATTGAATAAACCAGCCGCCAAGTCCTTTCATGTTACCTGCAAAAAAAGCAAACGGCTCGCGGATCCAGTCATGAAATGAATAAATAAATGTCAAATTTTTTTCACCGATGATATAAAAGAACGGAGATAATCGCAAAATTGTATACATTACATTGGCGATAACAACCGCCACCAAAGCGAAAACAATGAATTGAAACAATCTTTTTTTATCAAAATGTTTCTTAAACGGAAAAAGTAGCAACGAAAACGGCAGTAAAATAAATCCGAAATCGGCGTTCGTCTTTGTCAGCATACCGCCGCCGATAACCATACCGAGAATCATCCCGAGATCCAGCCGCACATTTCGCACCAATAGAATGGTAAAAAACATAATCCATATGATAAACGTAGCGACCAAAGAATCATATATCGCCAGCTTGTCGTACACTAGTGAGAACGGATATAAAACATAAAGAAGACTAGTCAGTAATCCGATTTTGGTATTCTTGAAAATTTCTCGTCCGAGGAAAAACATCCCAACCAAAGAAAGATATCCGGCAAGAACAGATACCAGCCGTCCTGCGAGTAGCGGATCATGGATTACTTTTAGAAAAAGCAACGCGATCCAGACATACATCGGCTGTTTACCGTCCGTCAAAGAGATAAAGCGCCAGCTTGCATCATTTGCAGCAACTTGTGACCAGTGAATATAAATTGCCTCATCGGTAAAAATCGGTAGAGACAAGATATGATACAGCCGGGTAAAAAAATAGAGAATGATAATACCGGCCAGTGCAAAGAACAAGTAGTATTTTTTTACAAAACCAACCATAAATATCCTTAATAAGCAAATTATACAGAAATATACGAACAAGAAGCAACCTTATATACACACAGGGAGTAAGTAAACGCAAGTATTCTCTAAACTAGAGAAATATAGTTACTGATGTTATAATCAAACTGAACCATGAAAAAAATCAAGCATTACACCCAACAGTTATTCAAAAAGGAAAACATAATCCCCGCGCTTTTTGTCCTCGTGATGCTCGGGATCTTTTTGATCAACACAGTGCATGAACAATATCCCGATGAGTTCGATAACATTCTCGGCGGTTGGTATATCCTGCATGGTAGGCTTATTTATACTGGATTCTTTACTCATCATGGACCAGTAGCATATTTTATCGCGGCATTGGTTGAGATATTCAGTGGAAGATCCTTCGTCAAATTCCGTCTTGTCTATGCAATTTTTCTCCTTGCTTATTTTTTATGGACATATGTATTTTTGAAACAGCGTGTTGGTATTGTGAAAGCCAAGCCATATCTCTATTTCATTCCGGTGATCGGTATCGCGGCAACCTATTTTTGGGGACATATGCTCCTTGCCGACAGCATCTCGGGTTTTTTCTTGACACCCGTATATGTCCTTGTACTCTTTAAAATATTTTATCGTGAGAATCTGATAAAAAAAGACTTCATCTTCATATCTGTATTAACTTCACTTGCACAGCTTTCTTCACTGACATATACCTATCTTATATTTTTTATTGCGCTCTGCAGCATCGGGTATTATATGTTTTATCAGCCTGCCAAACAACGGTCATGGAAAGCGTTTATTGAAGTAATCGGCATATTCCTTGCACCTTATCTTGTTTTCCTTTTATATCTGGTAGTTACCGGAAGCCTGTCCGACTATATCTATCAGGCAATTACCTTTAATGAAAAATATTATATATATAACTATCCCCGTGCACCAGGTGTAACCACGATAAATCCTATCCGCTATGCAATTGTTATCGCGCATGACGTACTGAATGCCTTCTTTACACTCGCAATACAAATACGGGATTTTAATTTTGCATATCCTTTTAATGTCACTCTGCTCATAGGAAATCTTGCTCTGATAATCTTTTTACTGTTGAGACGCAATTATTATCTAGCGTTATTTACACTCTTATTTATTATCTATGCCAACGCAAGAAGCGATCCATTGACATCAAAAGAAACTGATTACCAATCTGCAGTCTATATGATGTTCTCGCTTTTCAATATTTGTTTCGTCATACCGGCGCTGTATTTTGAACTTAACACACAAATTCATTTTAGTAAACGTGTACTCCTTACAATTTGTTTTATTTTAATTTCGGTTTATTCGCTCTTCACTAGTTTTTTCCTTTTTAATAAATGGTTTACAAAAGCTTATGATAAATATATGGGAAAGGCACCGCTTATTTATAATCGGCCAATTATCGCTCCGGTAATTAACGCCGTTGTTGCGCCGAATGACTATATGTGGATCGGCCCATTTGCGTTTGAAGAACTATTCTTTGCAAATGGCAATATCCCCTCAAAATATCATATCTTGATTCCAGATATGGGTAAATCACAACGAATTGAAGACGGTATTCTTGCGGATTTCCAAGCGCATAAACCAAAAGTTATCTATTTTGACAAACAATTTTTCATCCTTGGCAGCAGTCCTGAGATGTACGGACAGTTCTTCCTGAACTTCCTAAACAATAACTATATAACTCTTACGCAATACAAGAACGGTGATACAAAATATGTATCAGTCCAGCAGCCAGATCTACAGCTGGATCTCGAAACCAAGCTCTATATCAACAAAGATAATGTACAGGAAGTGATACAAAAACTCCAGGAGAATAATTACATAAAAGCGGAACCAGCAAAATAACCTATTTACTTCGAATTTTTTGTTTCTTTATCATAGAGTAAACTCCTATCAAAACAATTGAAATTCCATAACTGACAAACATTATATAAGACAATATCTGCGGGACTGGAGGATTCCAATTTCCCAGATAAAGATACGGCACATATAACAATAACGATACAACTGAAACAACCACCGATGGAATAAAGATATAATATTTATGTGAAAGAAAAACGGTAAACGCCATTGGTCCGAGGAGATACCACGGCTGAAAGTTGCCGCTTTGTCTGGATTCAATGATAACGCCAGCGATAAATAATAATAAACTAAAACCAAATATCAAATCCCAATTAATCTTCTTATTATTAAGTTTCAAAACGTGAATTACAAAAAAAATCGGCAGCAGAAGTCCTGTTAAGAACTTAATTCCGATTGAAAGCAGTAATGAACCATAAGAAAAAATATACCTTTTGTTATGTAACAACGAAAAAGCCATCAATGAAAAAAACATCATCACGATATCGATATGTGCAGAGACCAAACTTTCTATAAGAACGAGTGGATTTAAACCAAAAAAAATTAGACCAAAAATTTCTCTCTCAGGTTTTATTTTTTTAAATATCTTTCCGATATAATAAACCGACCCAACATAACTCGCTACCATTAAGAACTTGAACAAGAAAAAAGTCGGAAGGAATAACTGCAATCCTATGAAAGATAACGGGACGGTTAATACTAGCCAAACAGGGCCATATGGATACACCCGATGAGTCCAGTGCATGAACGCAAGCATCGGATCACCGGGATAATCAAGCGCAGTATGGATATACGGGTTAGCATGATAATGCGTTATAATTTTCGCATCAAACAAATAATTAAATAAATCATAGGAAAACGCATTATATGAAAATACTAATAAAATAATTCCGGTAAAAATAATTTTCCAAACATAACGTTTTTCAATTTTTTTCTTTGCCGCTAACTGTAAAAAAATTAAATATAAAATAGTTAATCCAACTACAATGAATAGATAAAAAACTGTCGAGAGGGGACGATTGAAATAACCGATGTACTGAAATGCTTTCTCAATCTGATAAAAAAAAGGGAAGCGCGAAATTACCAACCCAAGATCAATTTGCGTGAAGGAATAGAGAAAAAGTCCTAAAAATATAAAAAGATAACACAAGAATAGAATTTTAAATTTTAATCTGAAACTTAGCATTTTGCACTTTCAACTCTGAACTTATCTATATTTCCCAGTCAAAACGTTTCTTTTAATTCGCCATAGATCAAGCACACCCTGTATTGAATCTCTCACTGGATTGACGCGTCTTGTTTCTACATGCAGCCATTCAACCGGTACTTCTTTAATTTTATAGCCATGTTTTTTAGCAAGATATAATAGTTCAATATCTGAACCAAACGTGATAGCGGTTCCTTGGATTTTCTCAAAACCGTGTTTAAGTGTTTTATACCTGGAAAAAATATCATCTGTTGCTGTGCCGGTAAATAACTTAAACCCGCATTGTGTATCTGAGATTTCACGAAGACCAATCAAGTTCTTCCGCAATATAATCGCTGCCCGTGAGATAAAAAGCCGTACAGCCGGCGCCCCTTTCCGCTCCGAATCTCGCGATCCGATTGCGATATCGTATTGTTTGCTTTCCAAAAAAGGGAGAAGCTTATCTACTTCTTCAATAGGTGTCGCCTGATCCATATCGGTAAAAAGCCGGTACGCGCCTTTTGCCCGCAGCATGCCGGTCGTTACTGCTCCCGCTTTGCCGTAGTGAGGATTTTTAATGAGAGTAAAATGCGGATTGTCCTTGGTAAAACGTTCGATAAAGTCCACACTGCCGTCCTTTGAACCATCATCAGCAATAATAACTTCATAGGCGATTTCCTTTTTTTCGAGAAAATGGGCTATTTTATCAAGCACACCTTTTTGCAGGTTTGCCATTTCATCATAACAAGGGATAATAACGGAAAGATAAATTGTACTCACGCCTAAATTATATACTACTCTGCTTTATATTTACAAACGGAATTGTATTTAATTAATTTTTACATATTAATACTTAAATTTCTTTCTTTATCGTTAATGCTATTGACTTTTATATTTATTTAGTATAAATTAAGAACTATATTATGGCAGGAACAGATACATCATTAAAAACATTTCTTGAAATTCCTTACGACAAGCTCGAAGAAAAAAACCTCGAATTAAAAAAACAAGCGGAAACTACAACCAGCAAGGAGATCCAAAAAGAACATATTGCGTATTTGCTAAAAGAAACAAGAATTAAAGCAATAACTGTTTGCTTCACAGATATTGAAGGCAGATTCCATATGCTGGACTACGATAAAAAATTCTTGTTAGATTCCTTGGAGAATCTGACGTTTGATGGCTCATCAATCCGTGGTTTTACAGCACAGCATGAATCAGACTTACGTCTTGATGTTGATTGGCCATCACTTCGTTTTCTTCCTGCCGATGTATTCGGCCCTGGGAAAGTAGTTGTTTTTGCATCAGTCTTGGGAAGAGACCGTAAGCCGTATCTCTCTGATTTCAGAGGACAACTAAAACTCTACACCGAAGAATTGAAAAAGAAACAAGGAATTACGGCATATGGATCAACAGAAATTGAAGGCTTTGTCGTTGACGGAATACATGCCGAACAGGAATATGCTGTAAATCATGGGTTCAAACTTATCTCAACAGGCGGATACTTTCATTCACTACCTCTTGATAAACTTCGTGAATTTATCGACAGATCAGCAGAAGCGCAACGGGCAATGGGTTTCCGAAATGAGAAAGATCATCCAGAAGTCGCACCCTCACAATTCGAAATGAACTTTTCCTATACTGATGTCTTAAGAGCCGCTGATCAAGTACAATTGTACAAACTCGTATGCCGACAGGTAGCAAGAAATATGGGACTGACCGCGACATTTTTGCCCAAACCTATTATGAGTATCAATGGATCAGGAATGCATACCAATTTTTCAGTTGCTAAGAACGGAAAAAATATTTTTTATGATGATAAAGGGCAAGATGGCTTATCCAAAACAGCATGGGATTATATCTCAAAACTGCTCAATCATGCACCCGAGATCTGTCTTATCATCAACTCTTCGGTCAATGCATACCGAAGGCTCGATCCTCATTTTGAAGCACCGAATCAAATTAAAGTCTCCGCCATTGACCGCGGTTCTATGATACGAATTCCTGTAGCCAACGAAAAAACTGCACGGATCGAGATACGGTCAGTTGCGCCAGATTCAAATCCTTATTTGGTGTTCTTTACTATTTTAAAAACAGGAAATGAAGGAAATAAATTAAAGACAAACAGCGAAAGACGTCCGCGCCTTCGTTTCCTTCCGGATAATATCAATGACGCAATACGGTTATTCAAATCAAGTGACTATATCACATCACTAATCGGTCAGGAAAATAAAGAAAAATTTGCAGCATTCAAACAGGCTACAGCTGATAGAAGTCCAAAAGCACTCGGTACGCTGGTAAAAGATTCGGAAATTTTGTATCACCATGAAGTTACCAACCAAGTCCTCTGGAATATGTTTTGAGAAGACAGGCATTTCTTAAACACTATTATAAGTGCAGGTGAGCTCTGACTATAGAAAACCCTATCGGTATATTGCCGATAGGTGCCATCTTTTTTAGAATTAAACTCTGCAGCATAGTTTCCTGATTTAATTGTATTCCAAACCTGAATAGGGTAAAATAACAACAGCTAAAAGCTAAATTCATTCTCCAAAGACAAATGACTAAAAGCTTATAGCCAATTTCGGCGCTATCGTCTAGTGGTCTAGGACGTCGGGTTCTCATCCCGAGAACCTAGACACAGATGAAGGAAAAATAAGGCCCGTTCGTATATCGGTTAGTACGCTAGGTTCTCATCCTAGAAAGGCGGTTTCGATTACCGCACGGGTCACTAAAAAGAACTTTAGAGAAACAAAAAAATTAAACCTTCGTAACAAAGTACGAGTCATCCAATTACTTCCTGCCTATGAAGAATGGAGACAAACGTACTTGAAGGTGAAAGATTAAAACAAGCGATTGCGATATATAAGAGTGGCAAGGTCGCGAAAAAACAACTTCGCGCTGAGACACTCAAAAAACGTAAAAAGTTTCTCCTCCGATTTGAGAAATTTCTTTCTACTGTTAATTGGGTCTTTAATGAACAAACTGCAAGAGGTTTTATTGACTCCATGAGAACCCGCAAAGATGGAAAGCCCTCTGCTTTAACGAGTATCAAGACCTACATTGGCGACCTTCGTGCTTTTAACCGTTGGTGCATTGACCAAAGATATTTATCGGTGCATTTCACACAATGGATACCAAAACCATCTGAAGCGGAGACTATGCCTGAACCAGTATTATTACGAGGAGATATTATTGATAAAGCTATTATTCTGGGAACAACCCCAGGGAAATATGACAACAAAAGAACACGATTCATCAAAAATGAATCACGAATTGTGCAACAATTTCTTCGCAAGACTGGGAGAAGACGAAGCGAAGTATTTACGTTACGAGGTTCAGACTTACATCCTGACGATGTTGTTCCCTCTTATTGGTACACCCAAAAAGGTGGGAAACGCACTAGTCGTCCAATCTCTGCTGACATGATTGAGGAAATGCGGAAACGTCAACTTAAAGAAAAAGTTTTTGAGGTTACACCTGAAACAACCATTAAGCATCTTCGGGATGGACTGAAAGCACAAGGAATTGATGAAAAAATCGTTAATCATACGCTTCGTAAATTGTTTGCTATTGAAAGAAATAACAACGGAGAAACGATTTATGATATTGCTCAAGCGTTAGGCAATACCGTTAAAATTGTTGAAAGGCATTATTTATCAAATGATATTAGTAAAATAGCTGATACAGTTAATAATAGCATGGCGATAAGAAATGGATTAAGCATTGAAAGAAATATTGATACTGCGATGAAAAGCCTAAGAAATACTTTCAAGGGGAGTCGGTATAAAAAAGTACGATTGGTAATGAAAGATGGTGTGATTGTGTTTGAAATTCCTTTAACTGATGAAGGCAAGAAGGAGTTGGAATCGTCTGAGTAATGACAGCTCCATAGAGAAAATGCCACCAGCGATGATTCAATTTATTTCTCAATTTTGAGCTTGCTCCACAGATTTCCTAACTTTGAAATGTTTATTGTGGATCATAACTGTTTTCGGAGAAAACAAACCATGACCGCACAAAGGGTTAAATCCTTGCCAGCATTGGGCTTTCAAATGCCTGTCGTTGTTTCTCCATACGTGATTTATTCGTGAGTTGAAAGTAAATCATAGTATTATCAACCTTTTTGTGCCTCAAGTGTTCTCTCACTTGATAAAGGTCAGCCCCACTTTCTGCCAGATGCACCGCGATTGAGTGCCGCAGAACGTGCGGGTGCCGCTTATCCTCTGGGAATTTTGCTTTTCGGGCATACTCTCGAAAGAGCCGATAAATTTGAGTTGTAGTAATAGCGTTACCTTTTTGGGAAAGAAAAAGTGAGTGTTGCATTGTACGTTTCTGCAATCGTTCTTGTTCCAGGTATTGCTTAATATTTTTCTTTACAATCGGGTTGAGAAGGTGTTGTCCTGAAAGTCCGTTTTTTAATGCTTTGATAAAGATTCGATTGTTGTCAAAGTCAATGTCATCAATTTGCAGTAATCGAATTTCTCCACAGCGCAAGCCATAAAAATATGCAACCGAGAACATTGCTCTATCCCGAACGGATTTGATTTTCTTAAAAAATGTTTCTATTTGGTCAGGGCTAACGAATTTTACATGCTCCATATTTTTATTGAAATTATTGATAATGTAAGGAAATGATTGTTTTCTTACCATTTGATTATAAGGAGATATTAGTGCCTTTAGCCTGTAAAATCAAGCCTTTTTGATGATTTTTGAGAAACAGAATTAAGAAAATGTAATATTTCAGGATAAAAATAAGGATTTTATGAAGAATTTTATGTTATAAAATCCTAATATGAATCATAGCTTTTAACTAATTCTAAGTGGTTCTCCCCCTGCACCATGTCTGCAATCGGTGTGTGGTCGCCCCAAGTAATCCTCAAAGTTTGGCCTTTATTGTTAGCAAGTTCAACACTTGGAGTTATTGCTTTATCCATGCCAAGTGCCATTCTCTCCAATTTTTGTCCAACCTCCAACGCTTTTCGTGCCACATCAAATGTTTCAGGTCTCAATCCTTTTTCAGCGATAGCCTCAAGAGCTGTACCTTGGAGAAGTCTTGCTTGTTTAATATGTTCTTCATTGCGTTTGGAGATTTCATTAACCGTTCGTTGTTCCATAAGCGTTAGTGCTGTTTGCCGGACTTGGAATTTCTTTGCTGTCCATCCCTGCTTTGCGGCAATTTGCCTAATATAATCGACGTGGACACCAAACTTTCGAGAGCAATCCGCAAGTGTTACCACGTCATTTGATATAAAATGATTGTAAATAGAAAGCCAATCAATGTGAGCCATACCGATATTATATATTAAGCAAGCAATGAGTTTTTGATGAAGCTTCGATGAAATTTTACTTCCCTAGTCATCCCATTTTTTTGGAGTTTTGAGAGTGAAAATGGTATAATAACCCTACAATTTAAGATTGCCTACAACCTGTTGGGTAAAGCCAACGGGCATGGCGTAAATCGTTACGAGTTAATTTCTCTCCATCAGGAGCGCTCGTAACGTGGCGTATCGAAAGGTACGTTGGTCGCAAGACCGAACTGGTGGGGAGTTTTTAGTGGACTCACCTCAGTATCAAAATAAAACCTTTGAAAAAAATTACAGGTTTGAATGGAGGTGAGCTTTAATGAAAAAGAAAAATTATACAGGCATTACCATTGTCACAGTAGTGTTGTTTTTCCCATTAGGAATTTATTTCATGTGGGCAAAGACCAAGTGGAATAAGAAGCTGAAATGGACGATAACAAGTGCTTATGCGGTATTCACATTCATTATGATTGCTAGTATGTCCTCGCCATCAACAACGACAAATAGTACAAATGGGACAACAGCAAACTCAAGCGTTACGGAAATGGTGAAAGCAACAAAAGCACCAAAAAAGCCAAAGACACCAGAAGAACAACTGAAAGCAATCGCAAAACAAGAAGTTGGCGATGATAAAGCAGATGTTCATCAAGTCAACGGTCGCTGGGTAGTTTTCGCTTCTAAAATGGATATGGATTTTTCAGAACCGTTAGCGTTTTTTGGAGCAAAACAAATAACCAGAGATTTCATGTTTAAGGTTTATGGGACGAAGTTGCCAATTCAATCAGTTGAAATTGTATTGCATAGCCCTGTTGATGGTAAATATTTTGATGCAGCAATGGGGTATGATGTGGCGGCACTAAATTCGCCTGATACTTGGACAAATGATGCTATTGGTCCAACGATTTTTTATAACTTTTTGGTACAGAATACAAATAGTTCAGAATCAACCGATACGAATGATGCTGGAACATTTGTTGATACCAATTTGCAGTAAGACGTTATCTCTGAAAGATAATTTATTTGTCTTCTTTTCGACTGGGCAGGATAACAACTATCCTGCTCAGGAGAAAGAAGGTAATTTATATAGTTTTGTTTTCTTCATTTGAAGAAAAAGTTTCTGTAACTAACTCTGTAACTTTTTGTTTTTGTATTTCTGATAGAGTGTTTTGCATTGATGCTAATAAATCATTGATCTCGTTTAATACCATTTCCTCGGAAGTCTTTCGTATCTGGTCTCGTGTAAAAAATTTTCCTAGTCCTTCTGCTATTTTGTCTGGATTATCTTGTGAATGAGTAAATTCTTCAGTTAGCTTATTCTTATCTTCTATAGGGAGTGTATCAATTAACTTAACAAGTGTTTGAAGCTGTATATTGCTCATAAAATCATTAACAAACTTTTCTTTATCGTCTGTATAATCGATCGCTTTAAGAAGTTTAACAATAAAAGTATGATAAGTTATATCCATTACAAAATAATCTTAAAAAGACACTATTTCTCAGTAGGCGGTTTTTGTCCTACCTCATTTATTGCTCTTATCTGTTCAGAAGCATTATGTAATCGGCCAACACTTATATTCATGAATCCTAAAACTCCTCCTAATGGGAGAGCTAAAGCGCCTGCTTCTACAAGAGAAGTATCTTTAGTTACTGCACCTGCCACTATTAATCCCAAACCTGCGGCTGCCATTGACCCGCTCATACCATATCCAATTCTCAATCTTCTTTCTGTGTTTTGTCGCCGAGTATCTACTGATTGATTGATTGTATTAGTCAAAGAAAGAGTCTCTTGGTCGTGACCGGTCTCAATAGCATCTAATACCTGTAAGGGGTCAGTCGCTTCATTCTGTTGCTTTCCTCCTAACGCAGACCTAACTTTGTTTACCAAATCAATTTTTTTTCTCTGTGGTACAGGTGCTTCTTCTTGTTCACTCATAAAATATACCCGTCTATATTAATAGCAAATTCTTTAGGGTTTAACAAGACCCATATCTTGTGCAATATCCAAACAGACTGTAAATCGGTCTTTAGGTGTTAGAAATTCTTCTTTGGGTGGATGTTTAATTTCCCATTGCGTTTGTGTAGCAAATTTTGAAGCCATTGTCCTCAATTTTTTAACTCTTGGAATTCGTAATGTATGTTTGACAATTGGCAGAACGTTATCAATGACACTTGTTCTATCCGTAATAATGCTTATTGGACCACCCAACGCAAAATTGCCTCTAGCAAGGTCTAAACCATCTGCTGTTTGGAGAACTGTTAAAGCGTTTTCCATATCTGGTCTGATCTGTGCTTTTGCATGATTAAAATGATGATGATTTTCAACTAAATATGCTGCGTCTTCTATTTGAGCATCTGTGAGATCTTCAATATGTGCATTTGGAAGAAGTTCACTTAATTTTGCTCTATCTCTTAATAATTCTGCCGCTATTGCTCCATGTTGATGTGGGTCTTTGTCAGCCAACACGCCTTTGCCTCTACCACTATCATGTAAAACTGCTGCAACTCTTAATACTCGTTTATCTATAGTATCTCGTTGTTCGGGGGGTAGCATATTTGCAATAACATCCGACCAGACAAGAGTACGGGCTAGATGATCTACAGGGTGAAAAAAGCTTTCTGCAATTCTAGGTTCAGGAAATTTTGAAGAATCAGGTCGGTATTGTGCAAGCTCTGCTCGTGATTCTCGTTCTTCTGGAAGAAGGCTTTCTTTACCTCTAAAAAACCTTTCAACTAACGGTTTCAGTCGTGATTTAGGAGTAACTGGAATAGGTCTTTCAGATGACGTAATTTGAACTTCTCCAGACTCTGTCATATAAATTATTATAAACTAATAATATAGCATTTGGAAGTATATTAACATAAGGTGAATTTGAAACCTAAATTGTATTAGGAACAATGCGATTTTAATAGCTATTGCATTACCTTGCTTACTTTGCCAATAGCATTCCAAGCGAACCTAGTATTGGTAGATTAACGTTATGACCCGCCCACGTGGAAAGAGTAGGGTAAGTCTCCAAAAATGAAAAGGCGAGGTCATTAGGATTTGTCCTTATGCGTTCCTTTTTCCAAAAGTTGTTCTTCGATTGTTTCATTCGTTTGCTCTGAATCTTTTGTTGCCTCAATAATTTTTCTCACAAATTCTTCAAAATCCTTTTTTGTTTTGAAGGATGTATAAACTTGATTGGTATTCATCCCTAGTCCATCTCGTTCAAGTTTAACACCAAGGTCAATCCATTCTTTTATTTGATGTGCTGATTTTGGTTCATACTTTTCATTCGCCATAGATTGTGCGGCTTTACCTTGAAGCATTCTTCCAAAGTCCGCTTGTTGTCTTTTTAACTCTGCGATTTTTACTGTTGTTTCTTCTTCGATTTGCTTTATTGCTGTAGCCATTATTTGTTCTCGTTTTTTATGCCAATGTTCCTTTGCCGCTCGATATTTTATGCTTCCAAGAGGAACGTGAAACTTTTTTGCAAGATCTGAATAAGAGGCGTTCTCATTGCCTAAAAAGAAGTTGTAAATTTCTATCCAATTTTTATGTGCCATAGTTTTGTTAGTAGACCATTCCAAATTTCTGAAAACGGTCTAATTTCGGTTGGTTTTGGTTGAAAATAAAGCAATCTGTAAAAATATAGTTTGACTAAAGCCTGAACCATACCCCTGAGGCTAAACCAAACGCATTTTAGCGAGATTTTCCTTCAAACAAAGGACTTTGGTAATCCCGACTTCTTCCTCAAGGCATTCGCAAACAGACGAAGTCCAGACTTTAATAGGCAATTATTACTCCATAAGTCGCTTCGATCATTATTCTCTACAAGTTTTTATCAATACTTGCATTTCATATTGCAAATTTTCCATCATCAGTTTGACGTAAAATGGTTGTGATTTCCAATGCTCGTCAATTTCTCTAAAAAGCTTATTCATCACTGCATCAATTGCATAGGCTCTACTACGTGTTTCATTTATTGATTTCATTCTTTGCACCTCCTTCCATAATTACTTATCATTACAGATAACCAAGTAACTCCATATTTTTAGCAATTCTTTCAAGATTAAGACCTCTTTTTTCTATTTCCTCTTGTGTTATTATCTCGTATTTTGCAGCTTCTCCTTCTTGAGCTTCCTCTGAATCATCTTCTTCTTGAAGCTCTGATTGATAACTGGTTAATACATCCCACCCATTGTATTTGAACTCCCGAATTATTTTTCTCTTTATTTTTTTATCATATTCTGTTGAAGCAATTGGATAGATTACAGGAAAAAGATTTACTAACTCTTTCAATTTATTTTCTATTTCAGTACCAGGAGTTTCCTTGTTTACTGGCTTAATAATCTCCTCAATCTTTTCAATGTCAGCGTATCTTAGTTCTTCATAACAGTCATAGTAAACAAAACAAACATCCTGAACACAATGAAGTTTGGGATTATAATCTTCTGGCTTCACACTCATAGCCACTGATAAAATATCTGGCCACTTAGGGAAAATATTTCGCATAAAGCAAAAAGTTAAATTCCAATCGTCCACTGGTACATAGTCCTCCCATGAATCTTTCCAAATTCCCTTTTGCATACCTTTAATGCCATACTTTATAGCCGTTTCCGCTCGTCTGTCTTTAATAAGGTCAACTTCTGAATATTGTGTTCCACCGTCAATATTATGTTGGAGATTCATCCAAGCATCATTTAACATACCAAGAACGGCTTTCTTTTCTTTTGGGACAGCATTTGCTCTCTCTGTTTTTTGGTCGAGCCAGCAAACCATGTAGTCAGCCCATTGATTTTTGATAGTTTTAGCAGGAGCAATAAAATCAATATCGTCAAATTGTTTAATAATTAGAACTGATTTTTCTTTACTCGGTTCGTGATGTGGTTGTCTTATACGAGCTTGTGGTTTTGATGTAACTTCAAGGAAGTTAATTAAGCGATCATAGTTAATGCTGATACTCCTCTTAGTGATTTTTGCCGTTTTACCATCGTTGCGTTCACATTTGCTTCTTAAAACACCTTTCTCATAAAAAAAGGTAAGCGCATTTGCAACGGTGCTTCTTTTGAATCCTGTCTTTTCTGCCAAATGAGTATTCCATGCGTAAAAATCTTTACCTCGTGCTACAAGACTGTGAATTTCCACGAGAACAAATCGTTGGCTTGCAGTGAGATTCTTAGCCGCTTTAATTTCTTTAATTGTAATTTTTGTTGGAGTTGCAGACTTACTCATAATCTAATTTCGTTAGGGTCTGCGTGTTGCTTCTAGGGGCTACTTAGACTAGACGAGATTATTATATGGCCTATAAAAGCAAAATGCAAGAATAGGTTTTATCTAACAAAAAACCGTCTTATTAAAATAAAAGACGGTCTCTTGTTGTTTGAAATGTTGCCATTCCAATCCTTCTACTTGATGTCTAGTCAAAGTATGTGAGGATAAAATTGAGTATATATCCTGCCCTTATCAATGTCAATTTGATGCTTTATAAAATCCTGTAATAATATTATAAGTTGAGGCGGTTACTCTAAGCGTTTCTTTCAATAGCAATATCCTAATGTATTTTTTCAAAAAAAGAAAATAAGTTTATTATATATATAAAATATTTCTTGTTAATATTTTTATAATTGCTTTCTTAATTGCCTTCACTATTGCTTTCTTCTTTATAGATTCCAGATAGAGCCTGTCTGAAATCCAGAGGGGGACTATATAAATTTCAGATAGGGACTGTCTAAAAAATAGATAGGGTTAAACTATATAAAAATATACTAAGCATAATTCCCAAATGCGTTTTGCAAGTTTTATCCTATTATTAACCACGTCATTCTCACAAGAATGATGAGTAAGTCCACAATAAATAATGCTATTCCCCTTTTTAAGCTCCTCACTATGTGAATGATAATGACTTTTCTACGGCAAAACAACCTTTTTGTTCTTTCTCGTTATAAAATTATAATATAATATTATAAGGCAGATAAATCTACTCAATGAATCAACCGCTTAATAAAGCTAAATCATGGTTAATCATAAGCAGCTTAAAATTATATTATATGGGCTTAATACACGATTTGCATCCTGAGAACCATAGTGTGCATCCCGAAAATCGCGGGTTCGACTCCCGCTAGCGTCACCTATTCAGTTACGTCCTTTACTCATCCTATCCCTATAAAGATTTTTTTTACTCTGCTAAAATACGTACATGGAGCAAAATAGTACATCAAATAGATTACATGCGCTTGATGGATTACGCGGTATTGCAATCATCATGGTATTCTTAAGCCACATAAATGCAACTTTTATTAACCGATCAACGTTATTTGGCGGTTATTTTTTTGACAGCGGTGTTCTTGGAGTCTCATTTCTTTTTATACTTTCGGGGTTTTTAATGTCCTACTTATATCCGCAGCCAAAAAATAAAATATCATTTCTGCAAAAAAGATATACTCGTATTTTTCCTCTTTTTTTAACAATGTGCACAATTTTATTTATTTTAAAACTCTTTTCAGTCACACAGTGGTATGTTGCCTTAGGTATCGTTTTAATTCTCGCAAGTATCTCACATAGTATATGGGTCTTTGGAATAAAACGGTATCTTACAGGGAATAATACCAAAATTATATTCTTTGCTTTTATTGCTATCCAAATAGCGGTCGGCTTATTCTATCTTTGGATCATGCATCATCAGGCAGTTTTCTACTATGATCAACTGTCCTTTTTATCACGATCATTTACGAACTGGTTTGTAAATGCGACTCTGATGCTGCCGGTCGGAAGATATGTTGAAATGTTGGATCCGGTTTATTGGAGTCTTGCAGCCGAAGTACTCTTTTATATTTTATATCCGTTTATCTGCGCCCCGATCATTGCATACATGTCGCAAAAAAGTAAAATAACTAAAATTCTATTACTTATATGTTTAATCCCTTTTTTTGTAAGTGTTGTTATATTGTCTCAACATGTTTTATATCTCAATCTACTCCGTTTTCAATTGTTTTACTACTTCGTCACCGGTATGACTTTGGGCTATGTATACCGTAAAAATCCTGAACTTGTGTCGAGCATCGGAAGATTTTTTCCTGGAAAATTAACCTATATTACTCTCCTATTATTTTTTGGATTTATTTTACTTGCACGCATAATTGAACTGCAATATCAAACACAAGCAGTGTGGATACAACTGTTTTTATCAATACCGTTTACCTTGCTTTTGGCTCTTTCATTATCAAATACAACAACACTCTCAAAATTTTTCCGTTCAAAGATACTGGTGTATGTTGGAACAGTGAGTTATTCAATCTATTTAAGCCATATGTTTGTATTGAATTTAATGATCCATATTTTTGGACAACCAAACTCAATTCTTTTTACGGTATTCTATATTTCCATTACATTTTTAATTACAATACTTCTTTCAAGTATTTTATATTTCCTGCTTGAAAGACCGTATTTCAAACGAAAATATACAGAAAAAAAAGCAGGCGTAATTCTTTATGAGCCAAATAGGAATGTACCCTTAATGTTCGGAAGCATTTCTCTTGGATTGCTTATTATAATCTTTATCGTCTATCAATCAAATCTCAATTTTTTCACTCTGAAACAACCAATTAATGGTTCTGTTATTGGACCAAATAAAAACAATCCTTTAATTTCTCTACAAAAAAAACCTACAGTAACTATAGAATTTAAAGCCTCCCATAATAATCTAGGTGTTTTAGCCATGCATTTCATCCATGAGTCAGTACCCGGTAAAAAGTTTGTCACACAACAGTTAGATTTTCGAATAAGAGAACTCGGTTCTAAAGTATGGTACTCAACCTCACAGTATTATGTTAGACATGCAGCAGACACCTTACCTGTCTCGTTTGGTTTTCCACTTATTTCAGATGCTGATGGAAAGACGTATATTGTTTCCATAGTACAAATGGTACCACAATCATCAGAATACTTTATTTTGGATAATGGCACTAATAACATCGGAGGAATCTTCTTTATTGATAAAAAAACACTTATTACACACCCGCAGCAATTACTTTCATTTATAGAAAATAAATTCATAACCGTAATTGATACTAAGGAAGCTCAACAAGAATTTAATCTTGCTTTGCCGTTTATTCTTTTTAGTTTGTTTTTATTTATTACCGGTATATCTAATATAAAATTTAAATATCAAAACTGAGAAAATATAACCGTTTTTTTATTTCGTACCAAAAACTAAACTTATTTTTTTTCTTACCGCAGGGATAACATGGGAAGGTTCAGTAATAACCGACCACCCTCGTTCTCTCCCATGTGCTTGTAAATGAGGATTATTCCCTAATACAAAAGGATTACCTACCGATTGGAGAAGAGGTACGTCATGCATTGTATCCCCGAAAGCAAATGACTTCCTTGAATTAAAACCGGATGCGGAATGCTGCATCACTGCTTGTTCTTTTGCAGATGCTAACGCCATATTTGTAATTACTTTACCAGTAAAAACGCCTTTACTTTCCGCTATTGTGGTTGCTTGAAGTTCGTCAATATTTAAAAATCTCTGAAGAGGTAAAAGTGATTCTCTTGGTGATCCGGAAATAGCAACACTTTTACCAATCGCGTTCATGGCTGATACAAGTTCAGGTGTAAAATCACATAATTTATATCCATTAACTTCCCCCCGCAAAGTTTGAGCAAAAAAATGTTCAGCTTCTTGATGAACTGTTGCCACATCTCTACCTGCCAACCCTTGAGCATAATGATCAACTAAATCAACTGCAAATCTTTCATAAGCGGTTTCCCCTTTATCACTTTTTCCATATACAACCAAATCATCTTGCATAAATCTCCAGGCACCATAATCAAGTACGTTTGCTTGGGCTAGATATTTAGCAAAAGAAATAATTGTAAGCCCTTCTGTAAGCGTCCCATCAATATCAAAAAAAGCTCTTATTGTACCTCGTCCTAATACTTCCTTTACTGGCAGGTCATCTGTACTTTTTTCTTTTGTCATAAGCTGCAGTCATATTTTTTGCAATATGCAATACCGGCATTATAATCAAAAGAACTTTGAAAAGAAATATACTCAAAAATAATACATCAAATTGACTGCATGCAATGGATGGATTAAGAGATATAACGATCTAATGGTTTTCCTAAGAAATATAAACGCACCCTTCATCAACCGTTCAAACTTATATTTCGTCTCTTCCAAAATAAAAAAATGGAACTGACCAAATAATTAAAATTTTAAAACAATATGCAAATAGTATAGGTCGCACAAAAACATCCGGAACGCTTGGCAACTTGTTTTTCGCCTCAATATGTAATAGATTATATATATACAAACCATATCAATACTAGCCCATTAACCCAAAAATTAAAGCTTGTCAGAATTCAAAATTAAGTAACAATAAAAGTATTTAGCATGCAAAAATTACTATCAAAACCAAAAAGAGACGTTAAAAAAACATATATCGTTTTTTTGACCGCTGGTCTTTTTATTTTCTTTTTTTCGCTGCTTGCTCCACAAAAAATATATGCCGTATCAGTTTCGGATAATTTTAATCGCGCTGATGGAGGTTTGGGAGGTAATTGGACAACTGTCTCTGGAACAAATGCTCCACAAATAGTCAGCAACGTACTACAAACTGGAACTGCAGGCACCCTAAACGCTGCTTTTTGGAGCGCAGATGCATTCGGTAATGACCAATGGGTCCAAGGGGCAATGCCAAATAGTATCGGCAGTGAACAGGGCCCCGGAATTGCCGTCAGATTGGCAAATTCTCGGGGATATTTTCTTTGGTTTGGTAATGCTTCCAACGTTGTATCTATTTGGAGAATGGACAATGCCACAACCTGGGTAGAATTAGCACAAAGTAACACTTTGACAGTTACAGGGAATGACGTCTGGAAATTAACTGTACAGGGTTCTTCACTAAAAGGATATCAAAACGGGAATCAGGTAGTTTCGGCAACTGATACAAATTATACTACGGGAAGTCCGGGCGTCTGGATGTTTAACAGCACCAACCAGATCGATGATTGGTCGGGTAGCGACGACTCGTATTCGGTAGGCGGAACTGTTTCCGGACTTTCCGGAACAGTTATTTTGCAAAACAATAGCGGTGATAATATAAGTGTCAACAGCAACGGCTCATTTACATTTAATACCAAACTATTTTCCAATTTTAGCTACAATGTAACGGTGAAGTCGTATCCCACCGGTCAAACATGTAGTATCGCTAACGGAACCGGTACAATAACTTCTTCCAATATTACCAGTGTTTCAGTTACCTGTACAAATAGCCCATCAGTAACGAGTGCCACTGATAATTTCAATATAACGGATGGTTCTTTGAGCCCTAACTGGACTGACATGAGTGATGGCGGATTAACAATATCTTCTCAAGAAGTAGTCGGTACCAACGGGATAGGAGGAAATTCTGGTGATATGCGAACCGAAGAATCATATACAAGCAATCAATATTCAGAAATTCAAGTATCCTCTACCCCACTTTCAGGTGGTCAATGGATAGGACCGATGGTAAGAGCTCAAAGTAACGGTGATGTCTACAACTGTATCTATTATTGGAATAACGGCAATCCTTATTTACAGGTTTTCAAAAGAATTTCAGGAACATGGACAGGATTTAACTCATATGCATCCGGGGCACTTGCTGCAGGGACTAAAATAAGGCTTGAAGCTATTGGTTCAACGCTAGTAGTTTATGTCAATGGTGTTGAAAAGATAACTGCTCATGATACTTCATTGACAGGAGGTGCTCCCGGTATAATGGCTGATGGTACCCCAAAGGCTGATAATTGGGCAGGCGGCAATGCACCGGACTTTGCAGTAAATTATCTTAGTACCGACGCTAATGGTGTTGACTCATACGATATGATTTCTGAAACAAATGGACCAGGTGCGCAAACACTCCGAATCCTTCGTCCGACGAATCCCACTTCAGGAGTCCGGCATAGTTTTATCTATATCCTCCCTGTGGAAGCTGGACTTGGTAACAGTTTTGGTGATGGTATGGACACATTACGAACTCTTAATGCTCAGAATCAATATAATCTCACCCTTATAGAACCCTCATTTGGTATTGAACCCTGGTATGCAAATAATCCGAATAATACGGATTATCAAGAAGAAACATTTATGACTACAGATCTTGTTCCCTGGGTTAAAGCAAATCTTGCAACCACCGGTTATGAACAAAGCTGGATGATAGGATTTTCAAAATCAGGTATTGGAGGAATGGATCTATTTCTGAAACATCCCGATATTTTTACACTCGAAGCTGCCTGGGATTGGCCTGCTGACATTAATGCATACGATGAATATGGGGCAAGTTCTTCAACTTCTTATGGAACCGATGCAAATTTTCAGGCAAACTACCGTCTGACAAGCGCGTTTATGGATGCTCATAAGACTCCATTCCTCACAGATAACAGAATTTGGATTGGCGGATATAACACTTTTCAGACAGATGTATCGGATTTTGACGCGCTTTTGGCCTCGAAAGGCATGATCCATACAACCGAAACGCCGACCAATATGTTGCACCGCTGGGATAGCGGCTGGGTGCCGTTGGCACTTTCAGCTTTATATCAAGATAGTATTAATTTACCTGATACAACCGCACCAACTGTTACAGATTTCACCGTACCAGCCTCCTCTGGCTCTCAAACATTTACAATTACTTCGTTTACCGCAAAAGATGATATAGGTGTTACCGGTTATAAAATTACAGAATCTTCCACTGCTCCATCAGCAACAGGTGCCGGTTGGTCGACTACTGCACCTGCTACGTATTCTGCTTCATCGGGTGGTACAAAAACACTTTATGCATGGGCAAAAGATGCAGCAGGGAATGTGTCAACAAGCCTCCATGCGACAGTTACATTCACTGCAACAAACACAAGTTCTACATCAAGTACCTCATCTACATCGAATGCTAACCCAAACGTCCATAAATACTGGTCAAATGCAGTAAGCGCGGGCCCGAACTTCGTAGGGATTCCTGATTTTATTTTCAATAATTCGCTCGGACAAAATGCAATGGTATTGATTGGAAACGATGCATCAACAATCGATGTTGCGGTAACAATTAATAAGCTTTCTGGAAATGCGTTAATACACCTACTGCCGATTGATCCGTTCCCATGGATGCAAGGACTAAATACGGTAAGTGATATTTATCAATTTAATTCTGTCTCTGCATTTAATGGTTACGCGTTTAATCAGTATGATAAACCTGTTACCGTAGTCCTGTCATATGATCCGGCAATGCTACATGGCGTTAATCCGAATAAATTACGAATTGCTTGGTACGATACAACTGCAAACAAATGGAAATTACTTGAAAACAATACCGTTCTTAACCAAACTAACCATACAATAGCCAATACTACGACAACATTGACTTATTTCGCCATTGTGTATCCTCCAAGATCATTTAATACCAGGATAAAAGTTCTCGGAGCAAATGCTTTCAATGAAAAGAATGCCTTACATGGAAATCATCTCCCAAATATACTCAACACTCAAAATAATAAAAAAACATGCATCCTTTTTATCTGTTGGTAAATTTTCTTTCTAGTATTTTTACTTACGTTAGATAAAAGGTTGATTCTCAGGCTTGCCTTCCTCAGCAATTATTACTAAAATACGTGCATGACGTTAATTCAAAGAAATCATAGTAAAAAAGTAAACAATATCAGTCGACAGATTAAGAAATTTTACAAACTAAAAAAGAAAGTACGTATTTATCATGGCACTACTAACTCAACACGCAAACAGAAATTTATAAAAGATCAGATGATAACTATGTCTGATTTCAGCGAAATTCTTGAAGTAAATACAAAAGAAAAGTATGTCATCGTTGAACCAAATGTCCCAATGGACATGTTGGTCAAAGCAACACTGCAGCATGGATTTGTTCCTCCGGTTGTCATGGAGTTCCCCGGCATTACCGTCGGCGGCGGTATCCAGGGAGGTGCAGGAGAAAGCAGTTCATTCAAATACGGCGGTTTTCATCAGACATGTCTAGAATATGAGATGATATTGGGTAACGGCACAGTTGTTACCGTTTCACCCCGCAAACACGCCGATCTTTTCTGGGGGACTGCATGTTCCTACGGATCACTCGGTATTATCACCAAAGTGAAACTTCGAATTATCCCAGCAAAAAAGTATGTCCAGCTTAGCTATCACCGGGTCAATAGTTTTGCTCAATCAATAACAGTACAGGAAGAACAATTGAAAGAACGCATCGATTTTATTGACGGTATCCTATTCTCAAATAAATTGGGAACAATTATGACAGGAGTATTCAGTGACAAGAAACCTTTACCTATTGAAACCTTTTTAAAAGCAAAAGATGACTGGTTCTATACACATGCAGAAAAAATTACAAAAAAATACGATACGTGGCAGGAATTAATCCCAATTGAAGACTATCTCTTTCGATATAACAGAGGCGCTTTTTGGGTAGGCAAATATGTCTATACAAAAATGCTCACACCGTTCAACAGAGTAACCCGATTTATCTTTGATCCGTTCATGCATACAAGATTTCTTTATCGTTTTCTTCATGCGATCAATATCTCACAGCGGCAAATCATACAAGACTTCTGTCTTCCTAAAAAGAATGTCCAGTCCTTTCTAAATTATGTCGATAAGAAAGTAAAAGTATATCCGATCTGGCTGCTACCAGGATTTTTATCTGACAAACATGATAACTTGTCTCCAGGTTATCTTAAGAGTGAGTTAATTATTGATGTCGGTGTATGGGGAAAAGTAAAAGGAGATTATTCCCATCTAATACAACTTAATAGAGAGCTAGAAAAAGAACTATACAAATACAAAGGGAGAAAAGTATTATATGCTCATCAGTATTATACTCGTGAAGAATTTTGGAAAATATATAATAAAAAATGGTACGAAACGTTACGAAAAAAGTATTTTGCAGGCGAGGTATTTCCAGATGTGTATGAAAAAACACATGTCGCGGAAAAGTATAACTATTCTATCATAAAAGGATTATTGGATGTCCTAAAATCTCCATTCTCACTTCCCGTCACAAAAAATAAATAAGACAATCGGAATCTGTTACGTATTAACCAAACTGTAATTATCTAATTTAGATAGCACTGTCAGATAGTTTTTCAAAATCCTCATCACTCAGATTTATCTTTATCGCCGTTGCATTCTCTTCCAAATGTTTTACTGATAATGATCCCGGAATAGGCAACATCAACGGTGAACGTTTTAGAAGCCAAGCAAGTGCCAGTTGTTGCACCGTAGCATTATACTTTTGCATAAGCTGCTGTAGTATTTGTTCATTTGCGATATCAAAATGAAGAGGAAAAAATGGAATAAAAACAATACCTTCTTTTTCGGCGTAATCCACAACGTCATCAAACATACGCTCCGATAGATTATATTCATTTTCAACAGCGACGATATCAACATATTTTCTTGCTTCTTCTATCTGCGTAATTGAAACTTGCGATAGACCGATGTGTTTTATCTTCCCTTCAGATTGCATTTGTTTAAGAAACAAAATCGATTCTTTAAGTGGGACATTCGGATCAACTCGATGAAGCAAATAGAGATCAATGGTCTTGAGTTTTAATTTCTTGAGGCTTAACTCAAGCTGTCTGGCAAGTGTCTCGGGTCTTGAATCGATATGAAAATCAGGAGCTGACATACCTCCTTTTGTCGCTATAACTGTGTCATGATACGGTGCGAGAGTCTGACCAATAACTTCTTCACTCGCGCCTCCTGTATAAGCAGATGCAGTATCAATAAAGTTAATCCCAAGTGCCGTTGCCTTCTTTAGCGCTTGTACCGATTTTTCATTTTGCTGAATTCGGTTGGTACCTAATCCGATTCTACTTACCGGTAAATCTCCACCAATTACAATAGCATCCTTATCCAAATTTGTGATCATGAAATTCAGTATAAAGATTTTAAAATTAAATATTTGTAAGAAATGAATTTGACTTTTTTCCCAGTTGAGGATATTATGAAGAAATTGCACTGATTCAATGCTAAAAAGTATACACAAAACAATACTCCACGTTTTATCCAAACAAACAATGAGAAAAGTACCCGAAGTTATCGTCCTTTTTTGGGTAATCAAACTGCTAACCACCGCGATGGGAGAATCAACTTCAGACTATCTTGTGCACACAATCGATCCTGTTATTGCTGTCATATTCGGCGCAATTGGATTTGTAATCACAATTATCCTGCAGCTTTCAGTAAAACGCTATGTCGCATGGATCTATTGGCTTGCTGTTACAATGGTCGCTATATTTGGAACAATGGCGGCAGATGTCCTGCATATCGGATTGGGTATCCCCTATCTGGTCTCAAGCATTTTCTTTTCAATTGCTCTCGCGATTATATTTGTAACTTGGTATATAAAAGAAAAAACTTTATCGATCCATAGTATTTTCAACCGGAGGCGCGAAGTATTTTATTGGGCAACCGTAACGGCTACCTTTGCTCTCGGCACCGCAGCAGGCGATATGACAGCTTCAACATTACAGCTAGGATATCTAAACTCCGCCATCCTTTTTGCTATACTGATTGCCATACCTACAATTGGATGGAAATTTTTTAAATTGAACGCAATTATTGCGTTCTGGTTTGCTTACATTCTAACCCGCCCACTTGGTGCATCATTTGCAGACTGGTTTGGAAGAGCACCTGATCTTGGTGGTATCGGCTGGGGAACGGGAAAAGTTAGCATCGCTCTAGGGATAATGATTATAATATTTATAATGTATCTGTCCATCTCACGAAAGGATATTAAAGAATAAGCAAAATATTAATCAAAACTTACCTGCTGCCGCACTGCTGTTGAAGATTCCTGATTTCCTTTTGGGTGTTTTTTTTGTTTAATAATAGTAATTGCAAGAAAAGCTGCAAACAACATAAATACTACCGCAACAAGAAATGCCCGGTCATACCCAAAGACAGAAGCTTTAATTGCACCAAATTGAACTGAGGCTGCTGTCACTACAGCGGCAACCCCTGAAAGTATCGATAGCCCCAAAGCTCCGCCTACTTGCTGAGATGTATTAATTAAGCCTGATGCCAATCCTGATTCTTCCTTGCGGACTCCGGAGGTTGCCGCTGCAATGACAGGCATGAATGTCATCGCTATACCAAACGGCATAAGCATTGTAGACGGCAGAATATTGATAAAATAATTACCGTTGACTGGTAAAAGCGTGAGCAGCCCTATACTAATTGCGACAAGTAGTGGACCCATGATTAAAAACCTTTTATACCCATACTTTGATACCCAACCAGCTACACGAGTAGATGTGTAGCCCATGATAATAGGAAACGGTAAGAAACTAAGTCCTGTCATTACCGGCGAATATTTAAGTACCGTCTGAATGTATAATGAAAGTAAAAAGAAATTGCCGAACATTGTCGCAGCAACTGGCGCCATGATTAAGTTTGCGCCTACCACGTTTCTCACTTTAAAAATTGATAAAGGCATAAGTGGATGATCGCTTCGCGATTCATTAAAAATAAATGCGACAAGCAATCCTACTGCCAGCAGGAACAAACCGATAATCGGCAAACTGAAAACTCCCCAGACTGGTGCGATACTGATAAGAAAAACAAGAACAATAAGGCCGCTCGTCACCAACATAGCACCAGGTAAATCAAGATCTCTATGTGTCGCTTCACTTTCGTGTAGCGGGACTATTCTTGAAATTGCGTATGAAACAATAAGTCCGACTGGAACGTTGATGAAAAAGTTCCAGCGCCATCCCAAATACTGTGTTAACGCACCTCCAAGAAGCAGTCCTACAGCCGCACCGCCGGTCGCAACTGTTGACCAATATCCCAGTGCTTTATTTCGATCCGGACCCTCCTTAAATGTAGTCAGAACAATTGACAAGGCAGATGGTGACATAAATGCTGCCGCCAATCCCTGAAATGCTCGAAGAACGATCAGTTCAAATGCTGTTTGTGATATACCAATGAGAAATGAAATTGCAGTAAATCCAATCATTCCAAACAGAAGTGTTTTCCGCCTACCAAATAAGTCTGCGGCACGTCCACCAAAAAGTAAAAATCCTCCGAATGTTAAGGCATACGCGGTAATTACCCACTGCAATGTATCAGTATTAAAATGAAGATTTTGCTTTATAGTCGGCAATGCAACGTTAGTAATAGAAATATCAAGTACTACCATAAATTGCGCTATTGCGACTAAGAAAAATATGAGCCAAGGTGATCGAGATTTCATAGAGATGTTTATTAAAACGTTCAATCATTATATGTCTAAATAGTTTAGCTTGTCAAGTATTTACATTGTAAGAGATTTGATGTAATATACTATTATTATGTCAAATACAACATTACAGAATAACCTCTACTGGCAATTGCTACGGGTCGCGATTGGTGCCAAACATGGATTAATGAATATCGCGGAAAAACATAAAATATCTGTTATGCAAATGTATACGCTTTGTCTTCTTGAAGATGATAAATCAATTCCTATGAATACGTTATCATGTATGCTCAATTGTGATGCATCCAATGTAACAGGTATTGTTGACCGCTTATTTCAAAACAAATATATCAAACGCGAAGAAAATCCTCATGACCGCAGAGCTAAAATGATTACATTAACCTCAAAAGGTGCAAAACTTTGTGAAAAACTTGCTCAAGAAATCCTTGCATATCAACCTGCAAGTCTTCAAGAATTATCAGATATGCAAAAACAGCAACTCCTTTCACTGTTAACAAAAACTTCCCTAACAAATAACCAACCAAAAATCCCTAGTCCATAGTCTCCTTATTTTAAGTATCTATTAAAAAAAGCTATTGTGTTTGCCATTGCTGCGGATGTGTCAGGCGCTAGATTATGATTTGCACCTGGATAGACATGATAATCAACTGTCTTACCTGCTTTTTGTAATGAATCTTTTAATGATGAAGAGAAATATGTCGGCACTTCCTCATCGGCAGATCCGAACTGAATTTGTACAGGAGCGGATACAAAATCAAGAAAATGTGTCGCATCAATAGCATTCCAATAATCCGGGTTTGTATCCGGAGTTCCATGATCTTTGATCATTTGCTCAAAAACATAATAGGTATCCAAATCATTACCAATGATACTTCGTACAGCAAAACGATGATCCCACCATTGCATGAGTCCTGTCTCGTTGCCGACAACACCTGCCATAAGCTCCGCTGCTTTAATATCATGACTGATTACCAACTCGTGGAGAGCAACATTGCCACCCATTGAATGTCCAAAGACTCCTATTTTCTGTGGATTTGCATCGGGGAATTTTTTAATTGATGCTAGAGCATTCATACTGTCTGTCACATCATTTGATGAAACATATGGCTGTGTCGGGGATCCTTCCGAATTACCATTGCCCCGGTAGTCAGGCTTGAATACGATATAACCCGCTGATGCTAAAGGATCAACCATAATACTATAACTTGCAGCTGTTGAATAAGAACTCGGTGGAATATATCCATGATTGAATATAATAACCGGCCATCCGCTGGCTGGTTTTCTTCCATTAGGTACAGTTAGCAATCCGTAAATAGTTAGTCCATCAGATTTGTATGAAACAATAAACCGATTATAATTTGTTCCGGGTGATAGTGTTTGTACAATTATAATGGCACTGCCAGGATAAGATTTCTGCCGCATCGTTATGATAGCAAGTGGTGAGTCAATTGCTGGGGTGACCGACACGTTCGTCATCGAACGCTGAGTAGATTTTAAAGTGATACTCACTGATGAACGACCATTCACCGGTTCTTTTTCAAAATTCGAATATCCTACTCCACCCACTATGAGGATTACGGCCAAAAGTATAAGGATTACATTTGACATCGCCTTGATTATAAGGCATACATAAAAAAATGTAAAAGTATTATAAAAATAAATACTGCAGATACCAAACTATTGCTCCAAGACTAAAAGCAATTAATACGGGTATTGTTGCATTCTTCAGATATTTAACAAAAGTAAGCTCTCTAACAATTGCCATCGCAATAATACCCGATCCTGAGCCGATTGAGAACAACGATCCGCCAAAACCAACTGTATACGCAACTAATACCCAAAGGCTATGATCGGTTGTTTTAACAATTGCTATAGCTGCAGCTGTAAGCGGTATGTTATCAAAAATAGCCGATAAGCCTCCTAGTGCCAATGCACCTGAGATAATTCGGGCATGATTTGGCGATGCAGTGAACAGAAACCGTGAGATATCATCTAAAATTCCCAAGTACTGTAAGGCGCTTACAGTCAACAAAATCCCGATAAAAAAATTTAGACTTGCAATATCCGCTCGCTGAAATAACCGTTCAATCGAAATATCAAGAGAAGATTTTTGTCGTCTCAATTTTATTACATCGATAAACATCCAAACAATACCTATTCCAAGCAACAAACCCATATAAGCAGGCAAGTGAAAAGCTGTCATGATAAGCGGTAAAAAAAATGATAAAAAACTTAAAGCGATTACAATCCATTCACGAACTGCTATCGCGTGCGCTGGTTCTCTATTATTATCAATTTCACTCGTAATTCCGTTGCTAATAAACAGAATACTCACCATAAATGCAACTATTGAAGGCAATACTGCTTGCGTTACTATAGTTGTCGCTGAAAATTTCCCTGCGAACCAAAGCATCGTGGTAGTCACGTCACCAATTGGCGAAAATACTCCTCCGGCATTTGATGCGATAACTATTGCCGATGCTACCTTTACCAAACTATTCTTCTTAAAAAATTGACGGGCAATCGTAATAAAGATAATTGTCGTTGTTAAATTATTAATAAAAGTTGAAAAAAGAAAAGCAAGAATAACTATGAAAAAAAATAATTGTTTATCACTGAGATTACGATGAAAAATTTCTTCATAAATAAAATCAAAAAAGCCAAAATGAGCAATAATCTCAACAAGTGTCATTGCAGAAAGGAGGTAAATAATAAGTTCAAAGATACCCCCTCCTGTTTCATGGAGAAAATATGGCGTTTGATTTGGTTGAAACAGCATTACGAGTATCCAAAGTACAATTCCTAAAATCATACTGACCGCGGTTTTATTAATTCTGACAAAATGTTCTGCAGAAATTAATAGATAGCCCAACAAAAATATGATAATTGCGATAAACTTTATCATTTAAATTACCTTTGGGAACTTTCTAAAGAAGCTAAGGACACCTCAAGAGACCGATCTTCATAGCTATAATACCATACCGAACTCGAAACGGAAAAAAAACGCAGAACCGGAAGCAAAACATCAAGATATCGCTGAGCGTTTTCTTTGCCGTACCATTCATATATTCCCGCATAATTTTTCGTCGTTTTATCAACCATCCAAAGTTTTATATGGAATCCACGGAATCCGCTCCAAAAAGGCGTTGTCAGAATACATACTCTCTGAAATATCCAATGGAAAAAAGTATTCGATCCGATCAAGCGGAGCCGAAATCCTACAACTAATACAATCATCTGTCCTGGAAACGTTGGATCATTGACCGTTTCCCGAAAGACACTGTATTTACCATGGACGGATAATTGATACGTTTTACCAAGTTTCTCTTTATTAAGATGAAGTTTATTTGATACGAATAGTTTTAAAAATGTTACAATCGATCCCGCAGCGGATAGTAATAACCGTCTTTTCATACAGATCTACTATAAAGCAATTAAAATTTTTAAGCAGTGATGTGGCTCAAAGAAAAATTTACCCTAAGCCAAATGAAGAGGCGCTTACATATTGAGGACTTCCTGAATTTTAGATACAATTCCTTCAAGTGTTACATTTGACTTGATTAAATAAAATGCGGGTTTGTGATCAAGAATCGTCCGTATTGTCTTATCAGCATCCGGGTTGAGATTGGTGAGAATAATCACCGGTATATCATGTCCCCAAGTATCTGCTCGAAGCGTTTCAAGCATGGTAAGCCCATCCATCTTGGGCATCAAAATATCAAGGAGTATTAAATTCGGATGCTCACTAAATGCCTTCTCAAGTCCGTCTTTTCCGTCATCGGCCGTAATTATGGCAAACTGGTGCTGCTTGAGGGTATCAACGATCGCTTCCTGAAGAGGACGTTCATCCTCTATTATTAATATTTTTTTTCCATTACTTTCTTCCATATCGGTAATTTTGAGTATAATTGACTTTCTTATACAAAATCAAGCCTCATTATGCCATCTGAACTGCCTGATCTATATGTTTGGGTACAAATGGAAGTGCAATATTAAATGTCGATCCTTTTTCAACTTCTGAAGTAAACCAAATTTCTCCACCGGTAAGCGTAAGAATAAGCTTAACAATATACAAACCAAGCCCGGTCCCTCGCATCACTTTTTCTTTCGCGTTTGTCGCACGGAACATTTTGGAGAAAACTTTTTCCTGCTGGTCTTTCGGAATTCCGTACCCAGAATCAGAAATGGATATTAAAAATGTATTTGTTCGTTGCGGATCCACGGAAACATTCATAGAAATTGTACCATCTGGAGGCGTGTAATTTACCGCATTTGAAATCAGCTGATTAAATACAGTTTTAAGAAGAAAAAAGTCTGTTTCAATATCAGGGAGATCTCCCGAATATACTTCTTTAAAATTGATTTTCTTCTCCGCAATCGTATGATCATAATCTTCAAGTACACGCTTAATAATCTTGGGGAGTGACAATTTTTCCTGTTTGAACGGCATCCTTCCAAGTTCGAGCTCCGAAACAGTCAACAAATCATTGGTCATTTGTACGATTTGCTTACTCGCTCCATATAATTCCTGAACGTATTTTTTTTGATTTTCTGTGAGATTTTCAGTCTGTTGCTGCAGAAGCATCTCGGCATGCCAATTAATTGTCGTTAACGGTCCACGCATTTGATGCGAAGCAAGGGAGAGAAATTGCGTCTTAACCTGATCAAGTTCTTTTTCATGCGTGACATCATGTACCGTCCCTACCATACGAAGTGGTTTATGATCAGTATCATAGAACGTTTTGCTTCTGCTGTGGAACCACTGCACCGAGTTGTTCTCTGGATTAACATATCGAAAATCAAGAACACTTGAGCCTTCTTCAAGTGATAGTTTAATAAAATTCCTAACGTTTTCTTTATCCTCTTCATGAACATGTGCTACCAAAGCGTCGTTGTTCACCTGAACAGATTGCGGTGTTAATCCAAATAACCTGAACATCTCATCCGTCCACAAAAATGTGTCCGAGGGAATATCCCATTCCCAACTGCCTAAATGCGCAATCTGCTGAGCTTCCGAATGCTGTCGTTCAGCCTCTTTAAGCTGTTCAATTACCGAAGCTTGTGAAGAAATATCATGAACGACAACGACAATTTCTTTGGGGTTTCCTTGGCTGTCTACAAAAAGTGAACCATTTGCGGAAATTCTTAATTGCGTACCGTCTTTCTTTATGACAGTACACTGCACACCGGTAATATTTCCATCAGCTAAAATATTATGAAAAGCTTGCTCGACATTTTGTCTGTCGTTCTCTGCTACAAAATCAAAAACTTTCCGTCCAATTACCTCTTGTTCATTACTCCAACCAAACATGCCAAGAGACTGTCTGTCTGCTTTTGTGATCGAAGCATTCAGATCAATGACAATTATCGCTTCTGGAAGCGAGCTGTCACTTAATTTTTGTAGCTTTTGATAATGAGATTCATTTGCAAGAACCGTATCACTCATACTGCTTGATATAACAAGCATATGACAAATTATCCAACTATTCAAGAGGTAATAAACACAATCATTGTATTTTATACTTGGCTACTATTTGTTATTACTCGCCAATTACTAAATTTTTTATAGATTCATGATGTGCATATTTACTGCTACCTTTAAACCGTTTACCTTTATATATTTCATATTCTTTTAGGATCTTCTCAAAACCGTCCGCCAATACTTCTTCAGCTGAATTTCCACTGGAAACAGCATTCAGCGGTTTTACCGGAAGCCGCAGTGAAAAACGGCCGCTGAAAAAATGATTCTTTTCGTGTTTTTTGATAATGACAGTTAATGCAATAATATCTTCCGAAAAATTTTTCAATTTCCTTTGTATCTTTGCGAGGTATCTTCCTAAAAGTTTAGCAAACGGTTTTGAGGCATAAAATTTCTTAAGCGTTAGCTCATATTTCATATAACTAATTATAAACGCAAACTAATTCTTTTACAGTGATTTACATCACTATAATTCACTGTTACCGTTCACAATGAGTAATAATTTGAAGATAAACGCGGAGTTTAATATGCTTGTGGAATAGGCATCATGGGCATATCAACCGATTCTTTGCCAATCTTTGTCGGCTCAATTATCTTAAGTGGTCTGATCAATGCTATTTTCAAAACATCATCCATGTGTGAAACAAATTTGAAATGCAGATCTTTGATTACTTCCTTGGGTACATCTTCTAGATCTTTTTTGTTATCTTTCGGAAGGATAATCGTCTTTAGACCTGCTCTGTGAGCTGCGATAACTTTTTCTTTGACTCCGCCGATTTCAAGTGCTCGCCCGCGGAGTGTTACTTCACCAGTCATCGCAACTTTGCAGTTAACAGGGATTTTTGTCAAAGCGGAAACAATTGCTGTTGTAATTGCCAAACCTGCTGACGGACCATCTTTGGGTACTGCACCTTCGGGAACATGTACGTGAACGTCGATCTTTTGATAGAACTTTTCAGGAATACCCAAGTCTCTCGCACGCGCTCTGATATATGACATCGCTGCTTGACAAGACTCCTTCATCACATCTCCAAGTTGACCTGTTAAGATAAGCTGTCCTTTACCTGGCATCAACGCAACTTCAATGAAAAGAATGTCCCCGCCTGCTTCAGTCCAAGCGAGTCCTGTTGCCTGACCGATTTCGTCTGTTTTTTCGGCGACATTTCCGTGAATCCTCTCCGGTCCGAGATATTTGGTAATCTCTTTTTCGGTGACGGTAATTTTTTCTTTATGTCCTTCTGCTACTTTTTTGGCAACTTTGCGGAGAACTGTAGCAATCTTTCTTTCAAGGTTTCTCACACCTGCTTCACGGGTGTAATGCTGGATGATAAATTGTACTGCTTTGTCAGTCAGCTCAATTTGTGTATCTTTTAACCCATGATTTTCAAGCTGTTTTTTGATAAGAAAATCTCTCGCGATCTTGAATTTTTCATCATGTGTGTACCCAGAAAATGTTATGATCTCAAGTCTGTCACGAAGCGCCGGTGGAATGGTATCAAGAACATTTGCTGTCGTGATGAACATTACATTTGAGAGATCAAATGGCACTTCCAGATAGTGATCGGAGAATTGACCGTTTTGTTCGGGATCAAGCGCCTCAAGTAAAGCACTTGACGGATCCCCTCGGAAATCTGACCCGACTTTATCAATCTCATCAAGCATAAAGACAGGATTTTTGGTCCCCGCGTCTTTAATTCCTTGAATAATCCGTCCCGGCAGCGCGCCGACATATGTACGTCTATGACCGCGGATTTCTGCTTCATCACGGATACCACCAAGTGATACTCGGACGAACTTCCTGCCGAGAGCGCGGGCAATGGATTTGCCGATTGATGTTTTACCAACACCCGGAGGACCAGCAAAACAAAGTATCGGTCCTTTCATTTTACCTGACAACTTGTGTACTGCCAGATATTCCACAATCCGCTCTTTTGCTTTTTGTAACCCATAATGATCCTCATCAAGAATTTTTTCAGCAGTGCCGATGTTTGATGAATCTTTACTCTCTTTACTCCATGGCAATGCAACCATAAGATCCAAATAATTCCGGATGTATCCTGCCTCAGGATTGAATTGATTCATATTCTGGAGTTTATTCAGTTCTTTCTTTGCTTTTTCTTCAACTTCAGCAGACATCTTCGCATCTTTTATTTTATTAAGTAAAACTCTGATTTCAGAGTTCTCTTCTTTGTCGCCAAGCTCTTCCTCAATGGTCCGAAGTCGCTCACGCAGCATTGCTTCACGGGCTCCTTTTTCAAACCGTTCCTGAGTCTTTGATGCAATTCTCCGCTCAAGCTCCAAAATCTTTATTTCTTTTGCCAAAAGTTCTGACAATTTTTGCAATCGGGCTTTTACGTCGGTCATTTCAAGGAGTTCCTGCCGTTCTTGCGGCTTAAGATCAAGTGCGGATGCGACCAGATCAGATAACTCAGCAGGAGAAGTCTCAGACATAATATTCATAAAAAGGAGAAAATCAGCAGATTTCCCGTAATTCATTGCTTTTCTGAATTCATTGGTAAGATGATTGCACAATGCTTTTATTTCTTCATTATTTTCAACTTCCTCAGGCATCTCAACAATCTTTGCCATAAAGTATGATTCATGCCGTTCATAGGAAAGTATCTTAACTCGGGATAAGCCTCGGACTTGTGCGTTGATTTCACCATCAGTTCTGATCATCCGCTCAATACGAGAGAGAGTACCGATTTGGTAGAGATCATCAGTTGACGGATCATTCAGGCGGGCGTTCTTTTGAAGAACAAAACAGACAACCCGCTCTTTCTGAAATGCGGATTCCAACGCTGCCAGACTTTTTGGCCGACCAAATGTCAATACAGAGTCTGTGCTGGGGAAGATAATGCCGTCTCTAATTGGGATAACTGGAACTACTTTTTCCATAAATTATGTATAAACTATAATGGTGATTAAACGAACCATTTATATTTGTAATTAGCAATCTATCATACTATCTGCTAATTGTCAACTCCTTTTATAATTCGTTCTTCGGTGCTTACAATGTAACAACTTACGGAACTACTGTCAACTTTTTATATATTTTCTTACAATATAGAGAAGATCGTCAATATTAAACGGCTTCAAAAGGAAATCGTCCGCGCCTACTGATTTGGTTATTTTCTCTGTTTCATTATTTGCGGACATAAGAACAAGCGGAATATTCTTTGTGTGAGACTTCGTCTTGATCTCTTTTGCAATCACTCCGCCGTCTTCACCGAACAGCCAAATATCCATAAAAATCATATCCGGCTTATGTTTCTCGACCAATTTATGTACTATCTCGCCTTGATCTGCAGTAAGAACCTCATATCCTTCACTTTCCAGTATAATCTTTACTACTTCAATTATGGCTTTATCGTCTTCAGCGACGAGAATTTTTTTCTTCATAAGAAAACTAATTTTCGGACACTATCTTAGAATATACCACAAGTCGATCTGAATAGTTCTTCGAATTTTTATCCCAAACTCCATTGCAGGTTATGAGATTTAATTTGGGAATATCGGAATTCCCAAATACTTCTTGAAGTGGGAATTGATTATAAGGGTATTTCACCACCCTATCAACAGTAAATGTATATTTCGCACCGTTACTTTCCGTAACAGCTATTGAATCTCCTGTACTCAACTCTTTCAAATTCCAAAAAACCGCGGGAGCACCGGTAACTTTATCCAAATGGCCATCAATAACCGCATTTCCCTTCATACCGGGACGGAACCCTGGGCTATACCAAGCAGTATCATCTGGGTTTTGAGGAACATCCATTCTCCCAAGACTATCCATTGCGACAGATTCAATGTGTGCACGTACCCCTATTTTAGGAATACTAATACTAATTGGAACACCCGGTGTAACCGTTGGAGAAATAAGTGCAAGTTGTCTTTTGACATCGGCTGATGCAGAAAGAACTTGTTTTTTGAATTGTTTTTGAGAGTGAGTTACCTGTAATCCGATACTGACTCCTGCAGCTATTCCAAAAATCAAAAATAGAAAAAGAATTTTATTTTTCATACACGCATTTCGCTGGTGATCGTCTTTAATGGAGCAAAATGCATTAAATTTATTTGAAACAATGCATTTTGCTCCATTAGTAAATAAACGAGTATATTGTTATTTTGTTACTGTGCTCGACCAGTATCTGGTGCTGCAGTGGGTACACTTGCAGCAGTAGTTGGAGTGATAGTCGTTGTAGACGCAGTCGGCGTTGCTGTTTGAGCAAACGACAGAGAAGCTGCGATCATAGCTGAAACAGCGAAAGCGCCTGTTGCTATCAAAGCTTTTTTGATCATGAACTCACCTCCTTTCGTTTCTGATCAAATAGTTAAGTAAATTTTAAGTATTTCTTATTACTGTTAAGTAGCAATAATGAATGAATTGAGAAGAGATTGCATTTATCCTAACATCATATTGTTATGCAGTCAACCATATGTCGGATTTCTTACAAAAAAATGAACCTATTTCATATATAACTCATACACAAATGAAACTCTTGCATATTCCTTACCGTATTTTGGTTAATCTCTTATGCAAGCATAATAAGCTAAATCTAATGAAGAGAGGAGGTGATAAATACTATGGCAACTAAAGGAAAAGGTCGTGGATTCGCATCTATGGATAAAAGTAAGCAACGGATGATCGCTAGTAAAGGTGGAAAGGCGGCACACAAGAAAGGTACAGCTCACACGTGGACTAGTGAAGAAGCTCGAAAAGCCGGACAACTTGGTGGAAGAGCAAGGCAAAAAAGACACTAATACCAGTCTGATTCTCTCCTGGTAAAACTAAAAAAGGGTATCTTACACCAGAAAGGAGGTGAAATTAATGAATATTTTGTCTTGGATTTTATTTGGGTTGATTGTCGGCATAATAGCAAATGCTATAGAGTCATCCCCAAATAGAGGCGGTATACTGGGATCAATACTATTAGGTATCGTAGGTGCGCTTGTAGGTGGATTTCTTGCAAACCTTATTTTTGGTATATCAGTTGCAGGTTTTAGTTTCACTGCTTTTCTGGTGGCGATAGCCGGATCTCTACTCTTACTTTTCTTCGGAAAAGCTGCAAAAGGTACATAAAAATAAAAATCTTTTTCGGAATGCTTTTGAGAGAATAAATAACGATAAACTATAAAGAAAGGAGGTGATAAATATGTTACAAACAGGTCCGCAAAAAATAGATTTGAATCAAAAACATGGAATAAATCCGCTGGTAGCAGGTTTGGCAGGTGCTCTCGCAGGCGCAGCAGGTATAACGGCCTTTGCTCTGGCAGATAAAGATATCCGAGAAAAAGTAATAAAGCGAACAAAAGAAGTAAAATCTTCCTTACAAAAATGGAGCGAAGATAAGCTCAATGATGTAAAAAATGAATCTAATAAAATTATGGCAGTAGGTGAAGAAGAGTCGCAAATGATCGAAAAAAAGCAAGAAAATTAAATAAAGAACTACTAAAAAAATTAATTGATGAAGCAATAATTCCGCTCCCCTTTGCAACTTACTTTTTTTGGTAATGTATACCTAAACATCTAATCCACAAATAATATTATTTACAAATATGCAAATATTTGTAAGAATACAATAAGAATAGCTAGTGAATCCTTGTATCTTCATAGTTTTTTGGTAAGATTAAAGTATTATGAAAAAAATTCGTTTGGAACAAGTTAGCAGTGCAATTCAATCACTCATAAATGCATCTTCGGATAAACTCCTCTACACTCAGATTGTCGAAACGGCAATGAGATTAATAGGCACAAATTACGGAAAACTTTATCTCTACAATAAGGATCACTTAAAAAGAATAAGCTATACAGATGACAAGGTCAAGTTAAATACGCTGATAAAGAATAAAAATTTTAACAAACTCCTAACTGCAAATGAATTATTCACTATGAGGCAAGAAACTTTACGCAATTGGAACATAGAGGATTTACCTAGTGAAATAACATTTATCGTCGTTGTTCCCTTACAATCGACCCAGCAGCCACTGGGTTTTCTTTTTTTATATTACACGAATGATAAACGAAAGCTTACGGTAACCGAACGAGAAATGCTAATCATTTATAGCCACACTGTAGTACTTGCATTAAATAAAGCAAAACTGCAGGAAGAATCACAAAAAGCATTAGAAATCAGAGATCGATTCATATCACTGGCATCGCATGAATTACGTACACCACTGACTTCAATCCACGGATACATCCAGTTACTCCACAATCGGATAAAGGCTGAAGACACGGTTGAATCGCGCTGGGTAAAAGAACTCTATATAGAAAGTCTCCGTATGACACAACTGGTAAAAGAATTACTTGATGTGAACCGTATAAAGCAAGGCCAATTTGCTTTTGTATTCAGTGAAGTACCGGTTCATGAAGTAGTTAAAAAAGCAATCGATCGTTATCGATTAACAAACGCCAACCATCCATTTGTGCTGCAATCCAAGCTCAACAGTAAACGTACAATGGTTGTCGGAGATTTCGATAAATTGGTCGAAATGGTCTCAGGACTTTTAGGAAACGCAGTAAAGTTTTCTAAACCCGGTGAAAAAATCACCATCACATTAAAAAATAAAAACAATATTGTTACTCTTGAAGTAAAAGATAAGGGCAAGGGAATTTCAAAGAAGGATTTGAATGCAATATTTACCGGTTTTTACAAACCTGAAGATGCACATCATATAGAAGGTATGGGAGTCGGATTGCTCCTTGCCCGTCATATTGTTGATCATCATAGAGGGAAATTAAAAATAATATCGAAAGAAGATAAAGGTACTTCAGTTACTGTCACACTGCCGACAATCAGAAACGTACCGTTGTAATTGACATCATTTCAAAAATAAAACTCTTGGAATTCTATAAATTATCAAGTTTGAATTAATGTGCAGTGAAGGATTAGTCTTTAATAACGTAGCCGAATCCACGCACCGAATGGAGCAGTTTTTTTTCATTATCTGCATCAATTTTCTTTCTCAAATAGCCCATGTAAACATCAACTACACGTGTCTCAACATCGCTTGAATACAGCCAAATTCGTGAGAGGATCATCTCACGAGTAAGAATCCGCCCTTTGTTACTCATCAAATATTGAAGAAGTTTAAATTCTTGCGGCGTAAGCTGGATCTGCTGACCGTCTCTTTTTACTTCCATTGTTTTGCTATCAAGTTCCAGGTCTGCTACTTTTAAAATAGTATCGCTATTGACTTGTTTGCGAAGCCTTGCTTTAATCCTTGCCAAAAATTCATCAGCGATAAATGGTTTGGTTATATAGTCATCTGCGCCTAAATTTAAGCCTTCAACAATTTCATTAATAGAATCTTTTGCCGTCAAGATGACAATAGGCAGATCCTTATATTTTTTTCGTATTTCCCGACAAACAGCCTCTCCTGACATAACAGGCAAACCAAGGTCAAGAACTACGAGGTCTGGAAGTGTTCTCTTGAAGTAATCAAGCGCAGCTATACCATCTGAAACAGACTGTACTGCATAGCCGTTATCCAAAAGCAATTCTTTAAGATACTTTTGCAGTCCACGATCATCTTCGACCACCAATATAGTCTGAGTCATATTTATTGCCTATTATAGCAATTTGTGTAAGAACACACAACAGATAAACCCAAATATTTTACCTATATTTACGCTTTTCTTACGTTATTACTACCAAAATTTTATATAGGTCTTGCGGGAACCATCTGCTTACTGTATAGTAAATATCCTGCCATGTTAAAACATCTCCACAATCTCATTGATTCATTCGAATTAACTCCTACACAGATTAAAATTTTTTTTGCAACCTTCTTTGCTGTATCTATAATGGTCGTGCTACAGCATATGGGAGTACATTCCCCTATTGCCTTCCTTTCCCTTGACAAATAAAGCATAATTCACCAAGATTAATATTGCAGCATGTTATTTTTATTATCTTTCATAACAATTGTCCTGATTGCGCTTACTATATTTATTATAAACAACAGTTATATCCAAGCTGTTAAATCTGCCCAGGAAAAAATAATTGCTTCTCTTATCGAGCCTTCGGTCCTCATTGATAGTCAACAAAAAGTTATTTTTTTAAATCAGGCAGCAGAAAATATTATCGGAATCCCGGCAAAAAATGCTAACGGACAGCAGATTGATTCGATCTTAAAATTATACTCGGATCAAACAGCTATCCCTTATGCCACATATTCTGAATCCACAAATATCAATAATAATCTCAGACATACCTTATTACTGCATAAAGAAAATGGCGATAAGGTACAAGTTATTATTACAACGACAAAACTGACTGCTGGAAAAAATCAAACATTGATATCGCTTCTGGACACATCCAAGGAAAAACAATTGGAAGAAATGAAAGTAGATTTCGTATCTATGGCCGCACATGAACTCAGAACACCGTTAACGGCAATCCGAGGGTATGCCTCACTGCTCCAAATGCACTATGCAAAACAACTCGATGAATCTGCAAAGGTCTTGCTTACTCGTCTCATAGTCAGCACAACCAATTTAACAAATCTTATTGATAACTTGTTAAGCGTTTCGCGAATTGAAAGAAACGACCTTACTGTCGAAGTAAAACCACTTGATTTGGGTATTATTATTAAAGATATATTTTCGAGTTTTGAACCGCAAGCAACGACGAGAAAGCAGCGCTTCACGCTCAATATCCCTGATCATTTACCACTTGTGATGGCTGATCCATTCCGAATCGGACAAGTTTTTATCAATCTTATCGGGAACGCGCTGAATTATACCCCTGATGGTGGAACAATTAGTGTCACGGTAGCTGACCAAAAAGATCATTTGGAAATTACTGTACGTGATAATGGTGAAGGAATACCCAAAGAAGCTATGCCACGGCTCTTTACTAAATTTTTTAGAGTTTCATCTTCTTTGGAACAAGGTTCAAAAGGTACTGGGCTCGGTTTGTATATTACCAAATCAATTGTTACTCTTCATAACGGAAAAATTTGGGCCGACAGTGAAGTTGGCAAAGGATCTACATTTACGTTTACGCTTCCTATAGCAACAGCAGAACAAAAATCAACACATGATCAAACAACAATGCTTAACGGTTTCTTGACAGTCAAAAATGGACAGGGTATCATAATTAGGAAAAATCCGAACACGAATTGATACGCGAATTCATTCAATAATTACTAAGAAGAATATTCTAAAGCATATTCGTAGTAATTCGGACTAATCATTTTGGATACATTTGGATTATGAGAAAAATACTTATCGCAGAAGACGATTTTTTTATCAGGGACATTTACAGCAAAGTCTTTTCTATGTCAGGATATCAGGTGGAAATTGCAGTGGACGGCCTTGACGCGCTGGAAAAAATCAAAACACAGCAATTTGATATGATACTCCTGGACATTATGATGCCCCGCATGACGGGCATTGATGTGCTTAAAAATGCCAGAACGCTGAATACACCAGCAAAAAACACTCCTATTTTTATCATCACCAATCTCGGACAGCAAAATGTTATTGAAGAGGCATTCAAACTCGGAATGGACGGGTATATTCTTAAATCTCAGGTCTCACCCCAACAGATTGTGGATGAGATCAATAATTATTTCATCAATAAAGAATCACTTCCCCAATCTTAGACAAATCAGCTAGTGCTACTTATAAATTTTACGGTAACTTCTCGCTTTCGAGAACCGTCAAGCTCAACCAGAACAACCCGTTGCCAAGTTCCTAAGTCTAATTTACCTTGAGAAACTGGAATCGACACTGATGCTCCAATAATTGAGGACATAATATGATCCGGCACATGTGAGGGGTCATGCGGATGACGGTAATGGAGTTTGGGTATCAACGCCTCAAAAGCATCAAGCATATCCAGATCGGTCCCTGGGTCAAGATCCGCTGTTGTCAGAGCAGCGGTTGTGTGTTTGATAAAAATGAAGCAAATTCCACCCTCTATTTGCTGTGCTGTTAACAAATCCTCGATCTTCTCAGTGATATCAACGATTTCTTTCTTTTTGTTTGTGGGAATAGTCAGCGTTTGCATAAACAACCTAATAACAAGCACCCGTAATTAGACAAACAACGAAATAATTGTCGCTATCCCAGATATTGCCATTATTCCTGTAATATACCAGCCGAGTGAGGAAACAAGTGGTGAATTTACCCGTTCTTTAACTACTTTCTTATTACTTGTCATATGTACGATAAGAAAAAGGATTATAGGAGCGACAAGACCGTTTGCAACAGCCGAATAAATAAGCATTTTAATTGGGTCAATACCGATAAAATTAATAATAAGTCCGATAATCATTGACAAAATAATAACTCCGTAAAATGCCCGTGCCTGATGAAGTTTACGGTATAAGCCGGATTTCCACTTAAAGCTTTCTGCAACAGTATAAGCAGCGGACCCGGAAAGAACAGGCACAGCAAGAAGTCCCATCCCGATTATCCCTATGGCAAAAAGTAGAAATGCTTGATCTCCGGCGAGAGGTTTAAGCGCTGCTGCAGCCTCAGCGGCAGTTGTAATCGTAGTAATTCCGTGGGAAAAAAGAACAGCCGCACAAGTCGCGATGATGAAAAACATAACAATATTGGACACAAACATACCTGTCCATACATCAACCCTCATCTTTTTTACTTCCTTATCAGTTGTCGCTTCACGAAGCCTTATAGACGTTTTTCCATGTAAAATTTCTTCTTCTACTTCATGGGATGTTTGCCAAAAAAATAAATATGGTGAAATAGTGGTTCCGAGAATACCGGTAATGAGAAACAACTGTGCTTTTGAAGGAGTAATTGAGGGTAAGAACGCATGCACAATAAGTTGTCTAGGATCAATATGCGCAATAAATGCCGTCGCTATATACGAAAGCAACACCAAGACAAGATATTTTAAATATTTGGCGTATCGTTCATATGGAGTATAGATCTGCAAAAGAAGACAAAAGAAGGTAAATCCAACAGTAAGCAGTATAAAATTTAATTTCGGGAACAGCAGTTGACTCGCTTTTGCCATGGCACCTAAGTCCGCTCCGATATTGAGAGTATTTGCGATAAAAAGAAGCAGAGCGCATGAGTAAAGTACCCACTTTGGATAATTAATCCGGATGTTCCCTGCCAGCCCTCTGCCGGTTGTAAGACCGATTCGAGCACACATCTCTTGAACGACTGCCATAAGCGGGAAAGTAAATAGCGTAAGCCAGAGGAGTTGAAACCCATATTGTGCTCCAGTTTGCGAGTAAGTTGCGATTCCGGAAGGATCATCATCAGCTGCTCCCGTTATCAGTCCCGGACCAAGACCTCGCCAAAAACCGTGAGCTTTTTTAAATTGCGTCGCACTGGCTGCATCTTTACCGATTTTTTTCGTCAAGTCAACACTTTTTTCCAACGCGATGGATGGTGCCGAAACGATATTCTCAAATTTTTCTTCCATACATCTATATAGTACATATTCCCAAATAAAAATAGCAAGAGCAACGTATGGCGCTACTGAGTACAATATCATTACTTTACATATGTCATTCTTTTATACAACCGTCAAACCTTGACTTTATGCTGAGTTAGGCATACTCTAAAAAGAGGAGAGAAAATACTCACTAGTGAAGCAAATTTTATCATCACCAAAATTCATTTCTATATCTTTGGCAATTATTGCGCTAATTGTCATCCCTCTGACGCTTATTGAAGTACAAAGTCAACAAAACCTCAAACAAAATGCCGAATCGATTCTTTGGTATACCTCTCAGTCTGCGAGTACCGCGTGTGCTACTGACGGAAGTGGCGCGGACATCACTGCATCATTTACCAATACGGAACCACGAAGCACATCAACTGATATGAATGTTACCGTCAAAGACCAGCAAACCGGAAAATCGGTAAATATGGGATCAATTCGAGGAGGAGCTACTAAAACAAGCACGATAAAAACCGGAAGGACGAGACTCAATGCAGGATCTGTTACGTTCAATCTCTCTTGGACGGATGGTCATAGCGGCATCGACAGCCGTACGGCAAGTTATAAAGCGGTAAATTCTTGTACGCCGTCACCAACGCCTACACCGATACCTTCACCGACACCGACAACACCTCCCGGACAACCCACTCCGACAATCTGTCCGACACTCAGTCCGGTAAAAAATGTCCATATCGTCTGTCCAAATTGTAACGTCGGACAGTAAAAAATGAGTGAAACTAGTGAATGAATGCCAAACCAAAGTCAAAATCATTTATCCTTACGCTGATCGGAATTGCGCTCATCGGAATTCCGTTATCGTTCTATGCACTCCAGACCCAGCAAATTTTTCAGCAATTCGCGTGGTCAACCCAACAATCAGCAGTTGCCGAATGTTCCTCATCTGACGGATCAGCAGTCATAAAAGTCACCTTTGCCAACACCGAAAGCAATAAAGATATCAATGTCACTGTCAATGATCTGCAAACAGGAAAATTTGTTGATCTTGGCACAGTCAAACATCAAGAGGTCAAATCGGCAAATATCGTCACTGGAGCCGGTTCACTTGGCGATAGTTCTGTTCTCTTCAAATTATCCTGGACAGATGGTTCTCCCGGAACGACACAGCTTGGTGCAACATATAAGGCAGTCAATAACTGTCCGGTTACATCTCAACCATCAAATTTTTGCCCGGTCGGAACTGGTAATGATCAGGGATACTGCGCGTGGGACCTACTTCCCGGTGCCCAAGGATATAATATTGTTGTAAAAGAAAGCGATACCGGCAATATCATCCAGTCTGTCAGCGTTTCAAAAGAGGCAACACAAAGTGCGTTTCCAATGACACCCGGTATCGGATACCTTTGTACAGTCACACCGACCAATGAATGCGGCAATGGAACTCCTGCCGACAGTCCCGTAAAGGTCTGTACTGCTCCGGCGCCTTCTCCGACTCCCACACCGCCTGTTTGTCAAAACGGCAAGGCAACTGAAGGAGTATGTACATGGGACACACTCGACGGAGCAGATACGTACGATATCATCGTAAAAGATATTACGACCGGACAAATAGTTCAATCAGGTACCGTCCAATCACCAAATACACAATTTGCGTTTCAAGATAATGGCATCGATACCTATCAGTGCAGTGTGAGTGCCGTGAACATCTGTGGACAAATACCACCGGTCAACAGCCCTCCGAGCACCTGCACCGTGCCGACACCGACAGTCACACCATCACCCGTCCCATCAGAAATACCTACACCAACAACGACACCGATTCCGCCGACATCGACACCAACGCCAGTTCCAACAGCAACACCTGTCCCGCCGACGCCTACACCAAAACCGACGGCAACGCCAACACCTACTCCCCGTCCGACGGCAACGCCTGTTCCGCCGACACCGACGCCTGTAGTTATCGTCAGAACTATTACACAGCCCCCGCAGCAAACCATAATCCGGACGCCCGGACAAACGCAAACTATCGTACAGCAAGGACAGACGCAAACCGTGATCCAGCAACCACAGTCAACACCAAGACCGTATACTCCGGTTACCCCTGTCCCCACTGTTTTACCGACAGGCAACACGACACCGACATATATCCTAGTTGGGACAAGCGCCATACTCCTTCTTGCCGGTGGTCTGATCTTCTTTATACTGTAGTATAATAATCTCAACCTATGGATATCTTTGTTACGCTTCTGATAAAACTCATCCCACTCTATATCCTTATTCTCTTAGGATACGTCGGTGGAAAATATCTACACATAAAAAACGATTCAATCGCAACCCTGCTTATCGATATTATAGTCCCGGTAGTTGTATTTACGGGTTTAATCACAACTGAGATAAACCTCAGTACCTTATCTCTTCCCGCATTATTTTTCTTTGTTTGTTTATTTGCATCCCTTATAACGTATGTAATCTCAAGAATTTTCTGGAAAGATTCGACTAGCAATATCCTTTCATTTATTGCAGGAAGCGGTAACACCGGATATTTTGGACTGCCGGTTGCGATCGCGCTTTTTGGAAATTCTGTCATCGGACAAGTCGCTGCTGTGATCATTGGTACCAACCTTTATATGATTACCATTGGGTATTATATCGCTGCAAAAGGTCACCACACGGTCAAGGAAAGTATCATGAAAGTAGTAAAACTGCCTATCCTGTATGCTTTTATTCTTGGGATTCTGGTAAATCTCGCGGGAATCAAACTCGGCAAACTCTATTTTGACACGGCAAGTGCCTTTAACGGTGCCTATGTTGTTTTGGGTATGATGCTTATCGGCCTAGGATTATCTGATAATAAAGAATTTAAAATCGATCTGCGGTTTATTGGTCTTTCATTTATTGCAAAATTTTTATTATGGCCGTCAATCGTATTATTACTTTTGTTTATCGACCACAGCACGTTCAAAATATTTAACCCAACTCATTATAAAGTGATCATGCTTATGGCTATAGTGCCGCTCGCAGCCAATGTAGTGTCCTATGCAGCAATACTCAAATCGCATACCGAAAAAGTTTCTATGGCGGTCCTATTGAGTACCCTTTTCGCACTCTTTTATATCCCTCTTGTTGCCATATTCTTTCTGAGATAATTTGGAACTAATGATGATGATCCACATCTAACAAAACACAAGAAATAGTGTCTCAGTGCATTATGGATACTACCCTCCGATACGTCAAGAATTGCCTGACGTACCGCAACGTATTACTTCGCAACGTGCCAAACACCTCCGACTCCGTCTCCATTTACATCACCGGCTTTTTTATCGCCGACATAGTAATAAAGCGGCATTCCTTTCCATGTATATTGTGTTGTCCCGTCCGCTCTTTTAAATGTTCCCAGATTTGCCGAGAGTGTACCTGACATCGCTCCTGTCTCAAGAAACGGCGGCCAATTCTTCAGACAGACACCGGTACAATTACTTGCATCTTTTGTGTCTTTGTCAAAAGTATAAACCGTCATGCCCTTCGCATCGGTGATATCACCTGTTCCTTTTGCCATCATGATCGTCTCTGACTGCATCATTGCTTCTGTTGGCTTCGTAACTTGATTGGCGGCCATTTTTGCAGCATCGATTTGTTTTTGGACTGCCAACTTGTACGATTCCATGTTGTTTGTGGCGCGGGATCGTTCAAAGAGATATCCACCGGCACCGCCGACAATCAAAGCAGCGATGATCAGAATTATTGCTGTTGTTTTATTCACACAATCACCTCCTTTCTTTATAGTTAATCTTAGTTGAGATTAGTGCAAAAAATTATAAATGTCAAGCATGCTTTACATTACTGGCAACCAATGCCATTTTTCTCTTGCAAACCAATACCGAAATTTACTATTCTAGAAAGTGATGGCAAAAAGAGTAAAGCAGAGAAAAAAAACTTCATACAAAAATACAAAAACAGTCGGACGATATATTCAGTTCTATTTCCTTGCCGTATTTGCTGGACTAACTGTTTATTTTGTCGGCGGATTATTTATCAAACCCCCTGTTCCTTGCGCAAATTCAAAGACATGCCAAAGCGACCGTTCAGTGCAGGTGAACAATAACGCAGTTGGTATATTTGATGGCCATACCGTTATTCCGCCGAAAATCGATCTCGCTAAAGCAAAATCAGGTATATCAGTTCTTGGTGCAAGTACTTCTCCAGGTGAGAAACATATTTATGTTGACCTCACGACCCAAAGGCTTTATGCCATGCAGGGAGATACTCCTGTTATGGAAACGTATATTTCATCGGGCAAATGGGATCCGACACCTGTCGGCAACTTTCATATTTGGGAAAAATTAACAGCAACCCGCATGGCAGGCGGATCAGGCAATGACGCATATGATCTTCCGAATGTACCGTGGGTCATGTATTTTTATCAGGATTTTGGACTGCATGGGGCATATTGGCATAATAACTTCGGCCACCCAATGAGTCACGGCTGTGTCAATATGCGTTCTGTTGATGCACATGCATTGTATGATTGGGCTGACGGTCCGAGCGGAGATCAACCAGGTACAGCTGTCTCAGTCTGTAATTCTTTTACACCGCCGAATAATTGTGTGCAGAAAAATCCAATAAATTAATATGTTTATTCTGAAAAAATTAGAAATTGAAGCAATTTTATTTATTCTGGTCGGCGCCGCAGTTGGATTTCTTTTGTTGATCCATTCGCGGCAAGCAAACGTACAAACACTTGCATCAAATAATGTACCTAACTTGCCCGTGATCGCAACGATCCCGACTGCCGAACCACCTACACCGTTGCCATCACCAACACCTTCACCGACACCGACTCCCGCACCCATTGCACCATTTATCCCAACTGTTGCAAATACAACGCAAATTTCAGAGGACGGAACAAAAAATGTAACTCTTCGGACTATCCAAAACAAGAACGATACAGTAACATACGACATAACGACTTCTGACAGCAATGCCTTCATGTTCAGCAAAACACTTGCATCAGGAGAAAGCATAAGTCTGCCATTCAATGCCTGGTCGCCAAATAATAAATACTTTTTTATTCAGGAAAATACAGGCACAGGAACAAACATTATGGTCTTTAATGACAACGGTGATCCATTCGCCAATAGCGATACATATCTCGACTTAACCGGCGATTTTACCAAATATGCTCCGAGTGCCAATTTTGATCAGGCAACTGGTTGGGCAGCTGACAATCTCATCATCATTACTACCAAACTCGCCGACGGATCCGAAGGAACGTCATACTGGTATGAGGTGCCAAGTGAAGGAGTTATTCCTCTTGCGACAAAATTTTAATACTGTTGTATAATCTGATCATGAAACAAGTTGTCGTACTTACTGGAGCATCAAGCGGACTCGGAAAAGAAATTGCCAAGCAATTACTACTCAAGGGAAAATATCAACTTATCCTAACCGGAAGAGAAGAAAAAGGGTTTGCAGAATTTAAGAAGTCTCCAGACGTTACAATCGTTCTGGGTGATCTTACCAAAAAAACAACAATTGACTTATTGAAAAAAGAGGTAAAAAAACATGGACGAATTGATATCCTCATTAACAATGCAGGAATTATCTATATAAATCCTTTCAATGAAAATACTGAACAAAAAATTGATGATTTGCTTGCAGTTGATTTAAAAACACCTATGCTTCTAACCCAGCGTCTTTATCCATTTATGGTCAAACAACAATCAGGGCATATTATCAATATAAACTCTACCGCAGGAAAGGATGCAAAAGTAAATCATACAATGTATTCCGCTGCAAAATTCGGATTGAAAGGGTTTACCGATGCACTGAGAATTGAGGCAAAACTGCACAATATCCGCGTTACCGGTTTTCACCCGGGCGGAATGAATACGGAATTTTATGATGACTTACCAGGAACCCCTAAAGAAAAATATATGGATCCAAAAAAAATTGCTGAAATACTTGTGCAATTAATCGAAACAGATCCTTCTATTTCACCCGATGAAATCGTTATTAACCGCATGACCAGATAAATGAATTTAGAACAGCGAATCATTCTCAGCTTCATTTCATTTTCATGTGATTTATTATAAAATGCAATCCTATCTCATGAACATAAAAAAACAAAAAATAGTTATTTTGGCGGCAGGAATTATTTTTTTTGGGATGCTGGTTTATCTTTTCATTACCACAAGTCCTGCGATCCCTGCGCAGGCAGCTGATAATGTGTTGAGACCTATTTTGGGAGAAAAAGAAACAGTCGATCTTGAATCATTTTATTTTTCACTCAATGATCAGGCAAATAAAATCGAATATAATTATAAAAAACCAAATGCCGATATTTTTACGTCATCACTTCTTGATACTCATCCCCAAGTGAAATCTGCATCAAGTGAAAGCCAAATGAATTTAACAAATATTCCTATCCGTAATAATTTCTCCCCTCTTCCTGAAGAAGGGATATGGCAGCCAATCACCGATTCCCGCTTTGCAAATAGTACCGTGCTGGCAAAAACATTTGTCAGACCTGATCCCGCGCGTCCATATGCGCTGGTATCACTTGTAAAAATGAATATGAGCAAACTCAATATAGGTGTTCAAGCAGGCACCTATTATCCGGGTGGTCCAAACGGTATGCCCGGACCGGGATTTGTCCCCAAATCAATTCAGGAGTCAAACAGTCTCGTCGCTGTCTTCAATGGAGGATTTATGGCAAAAGATGGTCATTACGGAATGATTGTCGGTGATAAAACCTATGTACCTCTGAGAGAAAATCTTGCAACACTGCTTATTTATACAAATGGAAGCGCAAAATTTATCGACTATCAAGGACAACCATTAACAAATGACGTTGCAGCTATCCGTCAGAATGGTGCATTCCTCATCCGAAACGGAATTATTTCACCGTATATCGAAACCACTTCAGATACATGGGGCAGAACAACGACCAATTCCATGTATACCTGGCGGTCAGGAATTGGTATAACTAAAAATGGTAACCTCATTTATGCAGTAGGTAACTCACTCATACCATCTACGCTTGCCAAAGCGCTGAAGAATGCCGGTGCTGTTGATGCAATGCAACTGGATATCAATCCCTTCTGGGTACGATATATTTTATACAATAGCCTGGGCAATGGTAATTACTCGTACTATCCACTTTTGAAAGATATGCAGAATGGCGGTTATGCATATCTGCACAGCTACAATAAAGACTTCTTCTATATTTATAAAAAGCCTTAAGCGTTTCCGATCTCAACGGATGTAATCATTTTTTAATCTGTTTCGCAGAACCATTACCCACTGTTTGCACTGTAATTTTTTTCGGCTGTGTTTTTACCGATTTTGCGAACGTTATCGTCATCACTCCATTGCTGCAAACTGCCTGTGGTTCTGTACTGACATCAACATCCTCAGGAATTGCTACGCGGTATGAAAAAGAAGACGTTGCTTTTCTGTAATATTTTCTCTTCGTTTCTTCTTCTTTTGCTTCACCCTTTATCCATAACATTCCTTTATGGAAGGTGACATCAATATCTTTCGGATCAACACCTGGTACAGATGCTTCTATATAGACATTCTTATCATCTTCCGATACCGACAGTCCATTTGTTGCTCCATACGATGGCACCGTTGAAAACCAGTTATCCATATCGGCAAGTTCTTCCAAAACTGATGAACTTACCGGAAATCTCCAAAAATTTGTTGGTACAATATCTGCCATATTTTTTCACCTCCTTCCCGCTCATAATAAGTCAAGAAAACTCATGTTGAGCTGACCGTCCAAAGTTTGGCTCCTGCGAAAATCGCAACCAAAACTCCGACAATAACACTTGTCCACATTGCCTCTGCTAAAGCTCCATATCCAAGAACAAACGGCGCAATAATGGCAACTATGCCGACAATTGCTGCGACCCAATACTCCCAGTTCTCTTTCCTTGTCTCAACGCCTTCCCAAATGGAAGCTATTGCTACGATTCCACCTGCTAAGACGCTTGTCCAATATGCTGCAGGATTATCTCCGTAGTTAAAAAGATACGGTGCGATCATGAGGAAAACACCTAATACTCCTGTTACCCAGTACATATTTCTCACCTCCTTTCGAATATGTAAACTCAAAATACTATGCAGCTTAATTGTAGAATATCTCTTTAAATTTCTTGCAAAGACTTTGTAACATAATGAAAAGAAAATTGCAGTGTTTTCCATCACACTTGTTTTTGCTATACTTGGGCTATGCTCACATATTTTCAGGCAATTATATTTGGTCTACTGCAGGGAGTGACAGAACTATTTCCCGTTTCCAGCCTTGGTCATAGTGTTGTCCTGCCAAAACTGCTCGGGTGGAACATCGATCAGAATGCACCATTCTTTCTCACGTTTCTTGTAGCGACACATGCAGCAACTGCGCTTGTCCTCTTCTTTTATTTTTTTAATGACTGGAAACGTATTATCGCCGGCATCTTCCGATCACTCAAAGAACGGGAAATAAAAGAAAGCGATGCAGACGCAAAATTAGGCTGGCTTCTCGTCGTCGCGACGATTCCTGCAGGAATTCTTGGGATTTTATTTGAGAAAACATTTAAATCTCTTTTTGGCAATCCTCAGTTAGTCGCAGGAATGCTCATATTAAATGGCTTGTTACTATTCGGTGCCGAGCTACTACGGAAGAAACGAAAAGAACAAACTGCCGCACATAGCAATGAACGTATTGCAAAGCTTACCTGGTTTCAAGCAATAAAAATAGGACTTTTACAGTGTATTGCGTTAATTCCCGGTTTTTCAAGAACCGGTGCTACATTGACGGGAAGCTTGCTTGTCGGACTCTCTCATGAAGACTCGGCGCGGTTTGCATTCCTTTTGGCAACACCGATTATCGGAGCGGCTTCGGTTCTCAAACTCCCCGAGCTTGCTGGTACCACAGAAAACGGAGCTCTTGCACCGGTAATCATTGGAGCAGTAACTGCGGGACTGGCGGCATATTTTTCGGTAAAATTTTTAACGAAATATTTTGAAACTAAAACACTCACACCCTTTGCGGTTTATTGTACTGTTCTAGGAGTTGTCCTATCCGTTTTTTTCTTCCTTTACTGATTTCTTCTTTCCGCTTTGGAACCATGCAAAGATAAAACAAGCGACACCAAGAAGCAGCGTCCCGATGCCATGTTTGTAATGAACATGTGTTGTTATCGTAGTCTCATGTCCGGGGAAGAAACTCGGTAAAGAACTTGCCGGAGTCGTAAAGTAAATATATGCCAAACCAAGAAATACTATCCCGAGAATTGCAGCTATAATAACGAGCGGTTTATTCATAAGATTAATTTTGCGATAGTTACAGTTGTTTGTCAACTATGAAAAACGGCAAAATATGCTACTATACAATTGTTCAACTATATGACAAAAAAAATAATTATTGCTTTCATTGGGATTATCGCTGGAATTGCATTCGGTATATATTTTATATATTTCAAAACAGAAGAGCCACTTCATGCAAAAGCATCGTCCAAACAAGTTATCGGTTTTCTCCCATATTGGCTATTAAATAAAACACAAACTGATTATTCAAACGATATCACCACACTGACGTACTTTGGTTTGAAAGTTGACGGTAACGGTCATATAGTCAAACTGACCAATCCACAAGAAGAAGATCCCGGCTGGCACGCTCTTTCATCAGGCAAACTTAACCCGTTCTTCACGAGTGCCAGAGAAAATAATATAAAACTCTCGCTTCTTATTTCCAGCGGCGATGTCAATGCAATCAACCAATTATTGACCAACCCTATGTCTCATGCTGAAAACCTTGTAAAAGATGTCACTCCTATAATGAAAAAGTATCATTTTTCGGATTTAAATTTGGATATCGAATATACGTCACAAGCATCAGATGAAGCGCAGATTCATTTTACCCAATTTGTCAAAACACTAAAACAGCTGACAACCAAACAAAAACTCGGGACACTTACTGTTGAATTCAGTCCGATTGACGTTGTCACACATCAACTTATCAATATTCAGACTCTCGCGCCTTATACAGATACTGTTGTTTTGATGGCATATGATTATCACTCAACTGTGTCTTCAGTATCAGGTCCTGTTGCACCATTGAATGGTGCTGGAAAAAGTCTGGAATATGATGTCTCCTCAGCAGTTGCAAAAACCCTGCAGGATATTCCTTCTCAAAAAGTTGTCCTTGGTGTTCCGCTATATGGGTATGGATGGGAAACGCTAAACACCGCAATCCGATCAGCGGTTATTCCCGGTTCCGGAGTTCTTGCCAGTAATAACCGGATGGAAGCTTTTCTTTCTTCATGTGCCACTTGTAGTGCATTCTTTGATACCAGTGCAGAAGAAGAATATGTAGTATACAGAGACCAAAGTACTGGTACATTTCATCAAATATCTTTTCCCACCCAGCAATCTATGAAAGCAAAAGTTGATTTTGCCAATAAAGAACAACTCGGTGGTTTGGCTTTATGGGCATTGGGCTATGAAGGAAACTCTATACTCACACCGCTCACCTATTATAAATAATTAGTGACTGAAGGGCGTTGAACTTTGCTGCACAAAACCGGGAATCTTTGTTACCCTTGCGCTTCTGGTCGTATCATCAAAACTAAATATTTCACCAGCATTAACGGTAACGACAGTACTATTATTATCCACGTCTTCATATCCTTCCCTGACTATCCCTTTCATAACTGTAATTGTCGTTGTCTTATCTTTTTCATTAACCGAAATTTGCATTGACCCACCGGAAATAATTGAAATTAAATTAAAACTTCGTACGCTTATCGGCACATGATAATTGTTTTGATAAGTAACTACTCCATTATTTTGTTCTAGGACAAAATTTACCGGCAGGAGCTGGATGAAACTAATATCAGTATTCGGTGCTAAGGATAAAAGAGAATCATTTTTTATGATAACTATTGTCTTACCATTTTTACCGGTACTCAATGACTCACCCTGCTGGATAATACGTGGAGATGTTATCTTGACCGGTTTGGTAGCAACTCTTGATTGCCATTTTACTATTCCTGACATTGATGCGATAGTTCCTTTTAAAGAATCACTTGGCGCGTTCGACAAAGAGAACTTTGTCGTTACAGTCGGGACGACAATCAACTTACTACCTTTTTGCTGATCAATAATATATCGATATCCACCAACCCCACTTATGCCGATTAATAAAAATAATAAAAAGATGAGCATTAATTTCATAAATATGATAATCGTAATTTTACTTTTGCGTATTATAACAAGACATTATATAATGACTGTACTCATTGTACCTCTCACAGGCTCTAATCTCAAACTATGAAAAATCAAGATACAATAATCACAATTGATCATTTAACAAAACAATATGGTTCATTTACTGCGGTTAATGGTATATCCTTGCATGTGAACAAACGTGAAGTCTTTGCCTTTGTCGGGCCCAACGGTGCAGGAAAATCAACGACGATAAAAATGCTGATCACACTGCTTAAGCCAACATCGGGTCATGCATTTATTGACAAACATAACTTGACGGATGATTCGGACAATGTGCGTCGCTCCATCGGTTACGTGCCTCAAATGATTTCCGTTGATGGCTCACTGACTGCATATGAGAACTTGTTGCTTTTAGCAAAACTGTACGACATCCCGAAAAGTGAAAGAGTAAAGCGTATTGAAGATATCCTCACATTTCTCGACCTTCAGCAAGTAAGAAATACGCTCGCGAAAAATTTTTCGGGCGGAATGATACGTAAATTAGAAATAGGACAGGCAGTGCTGCATCACCCGCATGTGCTCTTTCTTGACGAACCGACTTCAGGTCTTGACCCGGTCGCCAGACGCAATGTATGGAAACATTTACTTGAACTGCGTGAGCAATTTGGAACAACGATCTTTTTTTCAACACATTACATGGAAGAAGCAGAAGAAGTCTCCGACCGTGTAGCGATTATGCATCTTGGTAATATTGCTGCTATCGGAACCATTGATGAACTAAAAAAACAAACAAACAAAAAGGATGCAACACTTGAAGATGCATTTATTCACTTTACCGGTACTTCAATACAAGAAACCGGAAATATACGGGAAATTAAACGCATGAGAGCAACTGAACGGAGATTGGGATAACATGAACTATATTCAACAAGTAATTACAAAATCGTATTATATGGCCGAGATGGAAACAAGAAAACTGCTCCGAGATCCTGCAGAACTTGCAACTCGTGCTGTACAGCCAATTCTCTGGCTTGGAATTTTCGGAGAAGCGTTAAGCAAAGTCAGAGCAATTCCGACACAAGGTGTAACATATCTACAATTTATTACTCCGGGAATTCTCACACAATCGGTTGTTTTTATCGCGATATTTTACGGACTCTCGATTATTTGGGAGAGAGATATGGGAGTACTTCAAAAATTCCTTGTTACCCCTACTCCAAGACTCGCTCTTGTCTGGGGCAAGATGGCATCTGCCGGTATACGGGGCATTAGCCAGATTATTATCATCTTTCTCTTCGCAATTTTGTTACATATCAAACTTAACTTCACATTCATATCAATTATCGGCACTATTCTTCTCGTCGTTCTTGGAGCAGGATTTTTCACAGGACTCTCCATGATCATCGCTTCTTTAGTCAAAACCAGAGAACGCTTTATGGGAATCGGACAGGTGATAACACTGCCACTGTTTTTTGCATCAAACGCCATTTATCCCATATCGATCATGCCGCCATGGTTGCAATTTGTCGCAACAATCAATCCGCTCAGCTATATGGTGGACGGTCTGAGAGCACTTCTTGTTACTAACTCTCTATCGCAATTACCAATCGATTTAGGGATTCTTGCAGTTGTGACATTTCTCATCTCACTTCTTAGTGCCTACATGTATCCAAAGGTTGTTATGTAATTAAAACTTTACCTGCGAATCAAATTTTTACCCAACATCTTTATCGTGTCTTTCAATTCAGGAAAAGTTAAAACTAAATTCGTATCTTGCTCACGATAAAAATAATACACATCTTTTTATAAATACAGCAAAGATAATATGCAGATATTATAGATGAAGCATTGCAAAAACTTGATAGATCAATATTGCCGGCCAAAAGATGGCTTTGATAATGCCAATGACACCGATCCAGAAAGTTGTAGCGTGCTGGAGATAATAGACTGCAGACCCGATTAACCCGAAACCATAAAGCCCTCCGCAACCTGAATGCACATTAACCGAATTTTTCCATCTTTTTTCTTTTTTTGATTCTTTTTCTTCAACCATATACAAATAGTTAACCATGTTGAGGTACCTATTGCAATGATCCAGATCAAGGAGTGTTGTTATCCAATAAGCACTAATGATTTATTTGCAGATAAACAGCATACCAATTTATAGAGATCTCTTTCTGTGCTTCATCTAGCGACATTTTCCCGTCACATACCTCTTGATGTAAATAATTCTCGACCATATCTTTCTCATTGGGAGAACCATGCGGCTCCGGCCAAAGATTTTTCGGATCACTAGGACTACCGCCTAACTCCAGTGAAATAAAATGATCCTCTTCAAAATCATGCATACTTGTATCCCGAAAACCATATTCCGCTATCTGTTCTCTCTTTAAATTATTGGTATACGAAACAGGTGGTCTGATCGTTTTTGTAAAACCGGAACGGCAAATTGTACTCCCGATATTTTCTTGTGTAACATCAGGATTGATTGCACCAGGGGTACAATTCGGATCGGGAAGAACCGCTTGTTGATCTGATGAATTAAGAAATTTTACACGACATTGAGCATTTTGATCAATGGCTGATAAAACCTGAGACTGTGTCGGCGGAGTAATCGGTTGTTGCTGTTTTTGGAGTAAATAATATCCGACAAGAAAAAAAATAATCACCAAAAAGATAAAAGATCCAGATTTCCGCATATATTTTTTAGTATAACAAACATTCGGCAACTATGCCGAGTTATTTTTACTGTGATACAAATCACATACTCCAGGCCTTACTATTGATAAACTACGTAGTCATACCTATGCTGATTGAGCAGATAAAATTAACTAAAACAAAAAAACATATAGCGCTTTCAGCCGGAATTACATTTAAAAGTACCAAAAAACAAACAATGTATTTCCTAACCGAAAGGCAATATGAAACATTTATTGCAAATGACGCCAGTCCTTTTTTGGCCGCCGTTCTTATCCCCTGCATGAAAACTGGAGAAAATATTATTATCCATGGCACAGTCTCCCAACAATTACTGAGAAACACAAAACGAATTATGAATCTACTCTTATCATGGAATCGCCATCTGCATGCGGTCGAAATTCATGCAGACAGTGTCATAAAAGATACGTTTACACCGCGACATACTGGTACATTTTTCTCTGCTGGAGTTGACTCATTTTATACCTATTTGAAATATAAAAAAACAATCAGTCATTTAATATTTGTTAATGGATTTGATATTGAACTTGATAACAAAAGACTTTTCCATCAAACACTCAAAAATATTCAAGCCGTTGCCAAAAAAGAAAATGTCAATGTTATTACTGTCGAAACAAATTGCAAATATATTATCGAGCCGGTATATGTCTGGGACTGGATTCATGGAGCGGCATTAGCTGCAGTAGGCCTCTTTCTTCGCAAAGATTTAAAACAATTATATATCTCGGGTGCAGTCAGGAAAGAATACCTTTTCCCATACGGAACACATCCTGATCTTGACCCGCTATGGAGCTCTGAAAAACTACATTTCGATCATATCGGAACTGAGTACAGCCGTTTTGATAAAACCGTACACTATATTGCAAAATCAGATTTGGCACTCTCATTTTTACATATTTGCGCGGAAAACACAAAAGGTACATACAATTGCGGACACTGCGCGAAATGCCTCCGGACCATGATCCAATTATCTGCAGCAAATGCTTTGCAAAAATCAAAGACATTTCCTCATACACTTAATCTCAATATGGTCCGTGATATGTATCATGATTATTCGCAAATGTATAATGTTGATATGGAAGATGTCATTAAACTACTCGAAAGAGAACAGAGAGAACCGGAATTAGTAGCAGCAATAAAAGAAAGTTTGGAGAAAAGCAAAAAAGGTCCATCACTTTCGGCAAAAGTAATAAATGCTGTCGCTCATTTTGATCAGGAATATAATCACCGCAGGTTATATTCATTCGTCTTTGCGATGAATAAAGTACATGATAGAAACGCATTATTTAAAACCTTCGTCCAGTTAGGAATTATCAAATAGCAAACTCCAAACTCTCTCTTATCTTGATGAAAACTTCATAATAGTGCATAATCTACCCAACTATTTCTCTTATTATGAAAAAAAAGAATAAGAAACCTTTACTTTCTGCCATTGATATAACAATCCGCATACGTGACGCTTTGTTCTTTGAGCACACATCCTGGCAAATCAACGATGGTGAACAATGGGTCATTCTCGGACCAAATGGTGCAGGGAAAAGTATTTTTGCAAAAGCTCTTGCGGGAATTATCCCCTTAAAACACGGAGAAATTGTCTGCAAGAAGAGAATCTCATATCTCTCTTTTGACACACAACAGCAAATTATTTCAAAAGAAGAAAAAAGACTTGATCTTGAATCATCCATCGGAAAAGGTAGTTATGAAAAAACTGTGAAACAATTCCTCGGTTTAAAATATAAAAATTTCTCATATAAAAACGAATTCTCTACTGATGAATTATTAAACCAACCCGTGAGATCCCTTTCAACAGGCGAAATGCGGAAAGTATTTATCGTTAAAACATTACTAGAAAATCCTGGACTGCTTATTCTTGATGAACCTTTTGACGGACTTGATAGTGCTGCGAAAAAAATACTTGGAACCATGATCTCAACTCTTATGCAGACAAAGCAAGTCATTCTTATCACACATCAAACTGATGAGATACCGAAAAAAACAACACATGTTTTAATAATGAACGGCTGTCACATTTATCAGCAAGGAGAAAAAGATGTCATATTGCAAAAATATTTTTTACCTAGCAAACCTGCAAACAACGATATCACGAAAAAGAATATCGCCAAACCAAAACACACTGACATCTTAATCTCAATGCAAGACGTAACTGTCAAATATCATGACAAAACCATCCTCAACAATATTTCCTGGGTAGTAAGAAAAGGAGAAAATTGGGCTTTACTCGGACCAAATGGTGCGGGAAAATCAACGCTCATGCATCTAATTACCGGTGATAATCAACAATCATATGCCAACTATATTCATCTCTTTGGCAAAAGGAAAGGAGCGGGAATTTCGATATGGGATATTAAAAAGCATATCGGTATAGTCTCCTCAGATCTGATGCTGCGATATGACAAACAGATACGTGCATTCGATGTGATCCTTTCAGGCTTTTTTGATTCAATCGGGTTATATAGAAAGACAACGGTTAAACAAAACCTTGCTGCAAAAAAAATAATTGATAAATTAAAACTGCAATCATTAGTAAATAAAAATTATCATCAATTATCATTCGGTCAGAAACGGTTAATCCTCATTGCACGAGCCATTGTGAAGTCTCCTGATCTCCTCATCCTTGATGAACCGTTTCATGGACTGGATCTTGAGAAAAAAAAATTAGTTTATGAGAAGTTAAACTCGATCGGCAATTCCGGAAAAACGAATATAATATTGATCACACACAATGAATCCGAAATCCTTCCTTGCATAAAGAACAAACTTATTTTTGAAAAAGTAAAAGTCACTCAACATATGCTGTACGATTGAGTGTCGTAGCTTTAAAATTTCCTTGTAATTTGTACTTCATTCCTTTTTCAACAAAAACAGCGTCACCTTTTAGTAATGTATAGGCATTCTTATCGTTGATCAATAACCGCATCTCTCCGTCAGAAACATAATAGATGATATTGTATTCTGCTTTCAATGTTTGATCAAAATCTTCTACTTCAATAAAATCAAGTGAAAACCCCTTTAAGACGGCATCCGCAATTTCATTTTGCATTGTGTTCTCAATAGTTTTTCGTATTCGAATATCCGTTTTTCTCGCAATGATGAACATACCGTAAGTATAGCAAATGTAAACAAAGAGGTCTGTCTATTTATTTGAAGTGTTATTGACAAGATAGCAATTTTGTAATACGACATCTGCAGTATGTTCTCTTTTTGCAGCATACGCCATTGTTAAAATTCTAATTGTCTCTCCTTTTTTGATTGAAACCGCATTCTTAAAATCACAAGTAACTTTCGGTAGAACACTTGGTTTTGTTGTAGTTTGAAATTCGACAAGTGTATTACCATATTGATTACTTACTGATGAAACTTTTCCGCTAACCAAAAGCATTGTACTTGGATTGTCTGAATAAAAATGATCTCCCAACATTGCTTCTGCCAACTGTTTGGGAGTAATATCTTTAACTTGCATATTTGCTGAGCGTAAACCGATTTTATATGAAAAAACTCCAATGATACATATGAGTAATATACTCATAACGAGAAAAATTATTTTTTTAAACATACTATGCCTTCCTGCAATATGCAAACATCTGCCAAAAATGTGTCAGTCCTCCATGCATGATACCTTGTACCATGCAAGGCATGAAATCATGCAGTTTGATAATAGCAATACATCCCAATCCAGTTACAATAAGCAACAGCGTAACAATATTCTTTCTCAAATAAATGAAACTAAAAACGTTCTTTGTTCTGCTTTTCTTCTGAAGTAACGGAATAATATTTACCATTATTGCAAGAAGCGGAAATACGAAAACAATCGTATAAAGTATCGGTGTCCAATACAGCGGCGTATGAAAAAGGAACTGGTAGACAGGTCTGTTGTAATGAGTAAGATCTCCCTGAACGATACGTGCAATAAGATCAGTGGTAAACATCAGAAGAAACGGCAAAAGAAAAATAAAACCGATCACATTATATTTATTTATATGCAATGTCTGTTGCAAATAATTTTTCATACCTTTCTTTATTATTAAATCTCTGTGCTGCTCGATAACGCTTTTGGTAATATCCGTGACCTGAAAGAACCAAAACATCAATCCTACCGATCCTTTTTTAGTAACTTCTTCCTGATATAAATCTAGAAAAACCAAACGCATTTCGTTACCAAATTTTTTTCTATACGGTTCCGGATAAAGAAGTAAAAGAAACTCAAACATTCTTCCAACATTCTTTAAAACCGGTATCTCTGTTGTTTCATACATAAGCAATTGCTAGTCTTTTCGCAGGCAGAACAAAAACATCTTTCTTTTTCGCAAGTTCTACCGCTTCGTTATATCGCTGAAGTTCATTATTAAAAATTGTGTGTCCTTTTTCAGTCAGCTGGTAATATTTGCGTCTTGCATGTTCCGACTCGGTTTCAATTATCAACTTGTCCTCGAGCATCCGTTTGATCGCCCCATAGAGCGTCCCTGGACCAAGTGTTATTTTGCCTTGGGAATCACTCTGTACTTGTTTCATGATGTCGTATCCATGACGTTCTTTGACAGCAAGTGCAAGTAAAATATAAAAAATTGCAGGAGTTAACGGCATGTGCTCGTGAGAAAACTGTTTGCTTTTACTCATGACTTTATTATATCGTAAATCGATATATTGTCAATAGATATATTTTGTCATTGTGGACTGGTGAGGCTCATCATGTCGGCATGGAACCATGCGCCTGGATTCAGATTGTATGCCCACACAGTAAAATTAAGCTGGTTCCCGCTCGCAATCGCGGTGTAAGCAGTAGATAATTTATGCCATGCCGTGTCAGGTACTTTTACAGACACAGTTGATTTGCCCGCGATCGTACCGTCAGATCGATATTCTCTAAGTAACAGATAAATAGTCTGACCTGATGTCTGACCGCGCACCCAAACGCTGCCGCTATATGTCACACCTGCAGTGGTTGATGACACTACTTTGGGTTTGGAGTTGACACCGACAGAGGTATTTACGGAATTTGTATTTGAGACCTGGACACTTGCCGTTCCATCATAGCCATCATTGGTTACACGAGTTATCTTCGAATAGGAATTGTATGTTCCTGTCCAGCCGGTAAGATCTGTCTCGACACTTTGGTTTGTGACCCACTGTATAGAACCTGTAGATGGTGTTGGCGTAGGTGTCGGCGGAACAGGTGTCGCAGTCGGCGCAATTGTTGGCGTAGCTGTCGGTCCTGATGAAATATTTGAACTGGTAAATGTTTGACTATAAAGTACGCTGCCATACGTGCAGGTTGCCTTTGGATTAAGTGCCCATGCCGGTCCGCAGATAAGATTTACTGTTAATGTATGCGCGGAAGCACTAAAATTCGCTGATAAAATTGCAGGATGGGTGATATGATATATCGAATTAGGATCAATCGTCGAAGGGCTAATTTGTCCGGCACCGCCTCCGCCATCAGTGATATGGACCAGTCCATTAATCGGCCGGAATACTTCTTCCCAGTGCGCATGATGCTCTACACTCAAAATATACTTGCCGTTAGGATTTGTTGCCGTAGGACTATACTTTGCCGCTAGCGTGTTGAGTACTGTTTGTAAACTGGTATCAAGATCTGTCGTATCACTGCTATAAGCAGGACGATGGCCATAGGTCACAATAAAATCAATGTTGGGATCTGCCTGTGCATTCGCCATCAGTTGGTCGGCTGCTGTTTGCCATGCTGAATAAGCACCTGACCATGGTTCTGGATAACTAATAAATAATACGTGACCTGTCTGGAACCATCCCCAATCTTCACCCTGACAGGTATTCGTTGTTGAACTTGTTTCCCAACCGCATCCGGGGCTAGTTATCTTTGTTGTCGTATCATTTGGAACGGTCTGCGCATGAGTAATAAAACTCCGTCCTTTATAATTGAGCAAACTATCCTGAGGAGTACCTGCAGGGGCAGTCATTCCGTCTTCGGTGCCGGGTTTTCCGTATTCGTGGTTGCCCCACTCAGGCTGAAATGAAGCGCTGTCGGACCAAGCCTGCAAATCAAGGTAGAATTGATGAACAGCTGCCACTCCGCAATCATTTGCATAGGTGATATCCCCTCCGTGAGTAACAAAACTTGGATTTTGTTGTGCAATGAGTGATTGGATTTGTGTCATCCACGGATGGCAATTTGACGCTGTTGTATCACCCATATCCACCCAGATAAAATCTCCTGTCGGGATAGTCTGAAATGTATGATCAACCCCATCCGCACCAATCTTGTAATGATAGGTCGTTCCTGACTGCAACCCGGTCAGAACAACCTCTCGAAATGATCCTGCACTGTCAACCGGTGTTACCGTTGAGCTATTAGCTATGCCAACAAAACCATAATTGCTATCAGGACCATAATAAATACTTTGTTCTTGTCCGTGCCAATTAAATACTATGCTGTCAGAAGTATTACCATACGAATAATGAATTTCGTCAACGGTGTCAGAAGCAGCATGACCGATACCTGCAAATTTTGACAAAATAGTAGCTACAAAAAAAAGTGATGCACAGATCACAACAAGGACAACAAATAACGGTACCGTGCTGTTTCGTAACGTATGCTTGGAACTTCTCTTACTCATGCATGCTGTATCAAACCTACAGCTTACCATACTATACTCGAACAATTTTATTTTTGTCAATAAGCAGAGTAAAACTATCAATAAATGCTGAATTCAAATCTTAGGAGCACTTCCCGCCCGGCTGACATACGCCCTTTGGAATTCCGGAAGAATTTGACTTATTACAGTCCGATAAACTCTTATCACAAATGTATTTCTGTTTATGAATATTCGTAAGCTCTTTTTTTGCCGAATTATAACTGGTAAAAAGAACATAAGAACAAACTGTCAGAACTAAAAGTAACAAGAGTAAAACGTACCTCACTATAACAGTATACTAAATATTTCAGTTATCAGCAAAACAATATATACTAGTTGTATGTCTGATGAATGTGTAAAAATTGCCATTTACGTCCCCTCCACCCATGCGGATGCAGTACGAGAAGCCCTGGGAGAGGCTGGAGCAGGTTTGGTCGGTGATTATAAATACACAAGCTTTTCTGTCAAAGGTATCGGCAGGTTTATCCCACTTGAAACAGCTCACCCGGCAATAGGAGAGATTGGCAAACTGGAAGAGGTCATTGAAGAAAGAATTGAAACAGCTTGCTACAAAAAAGATCTGGAGAAAATCATACAAGAGGTGAAAAAGGTACATCCGTATGAAGAAATTGCAATTGATGTTTATCCGCTAGTTCTCAATCCTCATGATATTACAAAAAAATAATATGTATGGTTACACTAACTACCCTTGACAAGTAATCAATCGATTATTTACACTTAAATTGTATTATGGCAAAGAGTAAAAAAAATACGCCACGAATTAATAGAAAAGCAGCAGTCGGTGTCGCTGTTGCCCTTATTGTTGGACTACCTGTCGTTATTCTGGCAACCCAACAGACAACCAATTTACAGCAGCATGCTTCGCAATTCAATGACATCAATACATCATTTGCAATAAGTCAGACGAATAATGCCGACGAGACCATGGGACCGGCTACTGCAGCAGATAATTTTTCAGCCACCTTTCCGGCATTATATTTAGGCAAGCTTGACTTTAAGATAACAGATCCTCCGCAAGTCAAAGAGAATGCAACACGAACCGGTAATCCGTTTTTCCAGGCGACACCGAGTCCAACACACATTATCCCCACACAAGCACAAAATAATGATTCTCAAGGACAAAATACAGACAAACCACCTGTAACACCTCCTAATGGGCAAACAAATGCGGTTACACCAGAAAGCAGCAATCAGGGAGGACCGCAAGCTGTCTCGTCGCTCCTCATAACAATCAAAAAAGCTGAAGTCCATCTTGCACAAGTAGGTCTTCCAGGAACGAAAAATGAAGATATTACACCCCACCCATCACCAACTCCGGTACACGGTAAACCATCTGAAACCAACACTCAGACCTCCAATCAAACAGTTGATAAATGGGAGACATTAGCCATTGGCTCCCCGCAAACCCTTGATCTGGTTCAACTTGCAAAGACTCATGATTTCTCGTCACTTGGCATTACAAATCTTGTTAACGGAAGATATACTGAAATCCGCCTGTACATCAGTACTGCATCAGCAACGTTACAAAATGGAACAAAAGTCCAGCTGGTCATTCCAGGAAAAGAAAATATTGTAAGGGTTGTGCAGACATTTGTAATTGACTCCGGAAAAACGACAAATCTCAGTATGTACTTTGATGCGCAGAATTCGGTAATCAAAGCAGGTGATCAATATATCCTCAAACCGGTTGTTGCGAACCTTAGAGAAACAGATGGCGAATAAATTATTCTACGCCCTTTTCCGACCAGAAAAAAATACAACCGTTTTTGCCAACAATAGCTTTATGCAGTGTATTGCCGGGGACTATTAATTTATCACCAGGTTCAAACGAATACATCTTATCTTTTACGGTTACATCCATTGTTCCTTCAAGACAGACAAGATATTTTGTTTCTGTGTGTTTATGAGGTTCATAGATAAAACCAGGTCCATTGGATATTATTGTCGGGGCAAATCCTTCTTTTTGCATTTCCTCCTTAATCGTTTCTCGAGGTAAATCTTTAAAAAATGCTTTTTGGAACATAAAACGATTATACCAAAACTTTATTGAGCGTTCCGTCTGCGTTGAGTAATAATTTCTTCACTGAGGAATATTCAACAGATATCGTAAAAGATTCCGAATAAGGCAACTCTAATAATTTTGCAACAAGACATCGGATAACTCCGGCATGCGTTACGATAGCAACTTTTTTATAATTACGTAGAGTCAATTCATTAAAAAAACTATTCACACGGTTATAGAGATCAATAAAATTTTCACCATTGGGAACCCGCATCGTTACAAAATACTTCATCCATACTGAAAGTATCGTTTGATCAATTGCGTCCCATTTTTCCATCTCCCAATCACCAAAGTTCATTTCAAGCAGTCGTTTGTCACTGATAAAATTTTTTGCTGGGATATATTTTGCCAGTTGCATACACCGGCTTAACGGGCTTGAAAAAACTATATCGATATTTTTAGGAAGTGTTGTAGCGACAACTTTTGCCTCTTTATGAAATGATTTCATGAGAGGAATATTTGTTTGTCCGTAACAAATCCCCTTGCCAATCTGTGGTTTTGTATGTCGTATCAAATATACTTCCATAACACAAGCAAACTGAGATAAAATACGACTTCGCAAATTTGCTGCGTCGCTCCGGCACAGTCTCCTGTTTGTCCGCCAATACGTTTTCTAAACATATATCCTACATACCATCTTACGATAAGAACAGGAATGAGTATAAGAAAAACAATACTTTTGTTGAAAAAGAAAAGTGGCGCTATACCAAAAACCGCTGCAATGAAAAGTGATCCCGGTGACATCTTCTTTGCAGCTGATTTTACTTTGCTGTCTGCATCAGGCCTGACATACTCATGGGTATACAATAGCGTTGCAGAAGCAAAACGACTCAGCGCATGTCCTGCAATAAGAACAAGTGGAACCAATGAAGGATTAATAAAATATAACGTAGTAAACTTTAATGAAAGGATAGAGAGCAAACCAATAACACCATATATCCCCGTACGAGAATCTTTCATAATGCGTAAAACATCTTCCTTTGTCCAGCCGGCACCGAATCCGTCACATACATCAGAAAGCCCGTCTTCATGAAGTGCTCCAGTCACAGCTATTGTTGCGATCATACTGAAAAGAAGAGCAATCGCTTTCGGAAAAACTAGTAACGAAACCAGATATGTGATTGCTCCAATAATGCCAACCACTATGCCAACCAGCGGAAGATATCGTGAACTCTCCTGTAGATATTCCGCCGAGTGATCTACCCAAGCAGGACATGGAATTCTAGTATAGAACATGACTGCAGTTAAAAATATTCTTATTTCTTTTTTCATTTTTGAGGCATTTATTCTTTGTTGGAAACTCCCGCGCTTTCAAAACTTGCCATTTTATTGAGAAAATTAACCGCGGACTGTATGATCGGATAAACAACAGCTGCGCCTGTTCCTTCTCCCAAACGCATGTCTAGTTGTAGTAAAGGCTTCGCGTCAAGAAACGCGAGCATTTTTGCATGACCATTCTCATCCGATCGATGACAAAAAATCGCATAATCCATGACTGCCGGATTAATTTTATGCGCGACAAGAAATGCGGATGTCGCGATAAATCCATCAACAAGAATGATCATTTTTTTCTCAGCTGCCTGGAGCATTGCACCGCACATCTGGGCAATTTCAAATCCTCCGAATGTTGCTAGTATCTCATATGGATCATTGGAAACGTTATTGTTTGATAAAGTTTTTTTTAAAATCCGGATTTTATTTTGAACGCCTTTATCATCAAGCCCCGTTCCCCTCCCGACACATTCTTCAATTGGCAAATTACAAATAATACTCATCAACATACTTGCGCTTGCTGTATTGCCAATACCCATTTCACCAAAACCGATCACATTACATCCATTGGTATTAATGTCTATAACTATTTTTGAACTCAACTCAAAGCATCTATTCAACTCATCCGTGCTCATCGCCGGACCATGAAGAAAACTTTTTGTTCCCATACCTACTTTGGCATCAACAAGCCGCACATCTTTAGGAAATTCATAATTCACACCGGCATCAACAATTTTTATCGCAATATTATTTTGGTTACAAAAAACATTGATCGCTGCACCGCCTTGTAAAAAATTCATCACCATCTGAAATGTGACTTCCTGAGGATAGGCACTCACACCGTCTTTTGCGATCCCATGATCTCCGGCAAAGACAACAAGATGCGGATTTTTCAAGGTCGGGTTCAAGGTATTCTGGATCAAACCAATCTGCAACGCGACTTTTTCAAGCATTCCCAAAGCACCGAGCGGTTTGGTTTTAAAATCAATTTTATGCTGTAGGTCTTTCTCTAATTTTTTTGAAACTGGTTTTACACTAAACTTCTTCATATATCACTTAATACTTTATAATAAAACATTCCACGGGCTTACGCCCATGGTATTAATCTAGTTCAAGCGTTGCTTGTCCAGTATCTTCTTTGCCTTGATTCTCAATATACTGTTTTACAACCTTCTCGTTTAAGCCAACTGTCGAAACAAAATACCCGTCTGACCATATTCCATCCGTTCCCCAGTAAAGTTCCTTCACAAAACTAAATTCCTCTTTTAATCTTTTTGACGTATTTGCTTTGATTATCCTAACAACGCCTCCTACACTCATCTTTGGTGGTACTGTTATCATCATGTGTACGTGATCACGATCGTGATTTACCTCAACAAACTCTATCTCGGGATAGTACTTATTTACTTCCTTGAGTTTAATCATGAAGTACGCAAATACTCCGCTGTTAAACACCTCTCGTCTGTACTTTGTTACTAGCACAAGGTGATACTCACAGTGGTAAACACAATGTGCCTGTCTTTTATACCTCACCTCTCTATTATATCTCCACCTAGAAGATTCTGGAATCACTCCATCCCTGGGCTTACGCCCTCGAGGGAATTAAGTTAGGTGAGATTAAACCTCTGACATAATATCGCAAAAATAAAATCCATAATTCTTCTCTTCCTTTTCCACCGCTTTATAATGTTCCCTCTTAGCTTCTTTTGGTTTGGCATATTCTTTATAGACAATATCCCCTTTTGTAAAAGCAATTGGTTTTCTGAATATCGGTCCGTCAAAGACATACGAATGAAATTCTCCGTTCTCTCCACACACATCAACATCACTTGGCAGATCATTTACGAACGACCGGTCAATAATTCTTCCGCAAAATGATTTGTCCAGAAATTTCGTGTTGATACACACAATAATTGCTTTAAATCCTAAATCAAGGAACTCATCCATCAACTCTTTCGTTGAAATCTTCCACAAAGGAAAATGTGGTGTAATCCCAAGCTCTGCTAACTTTTTCTCGCGATAGATTTTTAAATCTTCAAGAAAAATATCACCAAAAATCGAGTCCTTTATCCCTTCACTTTTTATCTCATTTATCTTTTTCTCCATCTCAATCTCATATTCATCCATCCCTGGCATTTCCGGCAGCTCGATCTTTTTCAACGGAATGCCGATCGCTTCTGCTTGTTTCTCTAATAACGAAACCCGGACGCCATGCATTGAGATTCGGTTGTGTGTTTTATTCACACTGGTCAACAGATACTCAATGTTGTATTTTTTGCTCTGTAATGCCTTATACAAACAAAGCGATGAATCCTTCCCACCGCTCCAGTTCATATAGCTTCTGATTTTATTCATTTTTAATTTGTACCGGAATACCCGATACTATAAAGATTGCCCTGTCTGCATTTTCTGCAATATATTGATTGACCCATCCCTGAAGTTCTACAAACTTCCTACCTTTCTCAGTATCGGCATGGATACCCATACCTATCTCGTTTGAAATAATAATAAGTGTACAATGTATCTTTCTTAATAAATCAAATTCACGTTTTATTTCTTTCAATGACCTTTCCAGATCATAATTCGTGTCGACCCAAAAATTAGTGATCCATAAGGTAACACAATCAATCACTGCCACTTTGTTTGTTAAATCTAGAGTGCCGAGTTTTTTTTCTTCCTCAATAACTTCCCAACTGGCACCTCGGTCTTTGCGATGCCGTGCAACCCTTTTTTTAAAATCCTCATCCCAAATCCGTGAAGTTGCGACATAAACAGGTCTTTTTGAGAGTTGCAAACCCAAACGCTGCGCGTAGTTACTTTTCCCCGATCGTTCTCCGCCGGTAATAAAATAAATCATAGTGAAACCTCTTACTGTTGCTCTTTTTCTTGAATCGCAATAGTAAGACAAGACTGACAAAGACAACCCTCATCTATTTTGACCGACATGACATTTGGCAAATTGTTGCACCAGCAACTTTCTGAATAACAGCTAAAATCCGCCGAGCAGCCGGGACAATTCTTCTTCCTTTCGATTCGGGTATCAGTTGGCATAAGTTTCTTGGAGGGCAGTTACCGGCAGATATTTATCCGCAAACCGTTTGTGCATGGGAAATAATTTCGGATGAAAAAGCGAAGCGAGCAGTTCTATCCCATCTACAAGCTGGGTACTTGGACAGGTGAATAAATTAGCATCAGCAAGATAAACCGCATTATTTTTCACTGCAGCCAAATCCGCAATCCCTTGCCGATTGAGTAATTTACCAATCTCACTGTCAGTCCTCTTTATTGAAAATCCACAGGGAGCAACAACCAACACTTCAGGATTGTATCTCTTTACTTTTTCCCATGGGGTAACGATCGAATATCCGGCTGGGTTAGAGAGCATATCTACACCACCTGCATGAGCGATCTGATCAGGAATCCAGTGTCCGCAGTTATAAATGGGACTTAGCCATTCCATAATCATGACCCGTCTCAAAGGTGCGTTATTCATCCGCAGAGTATCCAAAACCCTGTCCGTGCGCTTTTTCAAACTGCGTAAAAGTTGCACAGCATTTTCCTCTTTGCCGAGTGTCTTTGCAATGGTGACAACGTTATCATAAACATCTTTTAAATTTCGAGGCACGAGTGGGACAATGAGTGGTTGTTTTTTTAATTTATAAACAGCGCGAGAAACGATACTCGTATCTATTTGGCAGACATCACACACCTCCTGAGTAAAAATGATATCCGGCTCTATTTCTTGCAGCAATTTCTCATCAACATAATAGAGACTTTTACTATTCTTCTTTGCATGAGTAACAAATTGGTCAATCTCCCGACTCGTGTAATTATTCCCTTCAAGATATGATCTGACGACTTTTGGTTTGTCTGACGGACACTCAAATGTCACACCGTAAAGATACTCATCCAAACCCAAATCCTGTATCATCCGAGTCGCGCCCGGCAAAAGTGAACAAACTTTTAGTTTTTTATGCATATTTTTTCATACTAATCAAATGAGTTTCATTATCTCGCTTCATCAGCAAAACCACGACAAAGCGAGATTACATTACTTTGCTTTATGCAAGGTATGACTTATCTGTAAACGAAGAGCCGGATATTTCCGCTGCGCCCATTCAAATATACCAAACATTATGCCGCCAAATGCCAGATTGCCAAGAAGCATTGGTTTTTCAAACGGTATCGCAAGATACAAACATTTCATAAACCCGGCAAAATCATATGTATATGATTTGCCTGTGGTGATATCAAGTCCGTGTGTTATCCAGACTCCGAAATCAGTAATGATCCAGTGCGCAAATGTCGCCGCGACACCTGCTAAAATAACATTCTTTATCGACACTCTTCTCATGAAGATACCCAGTACTACCATAAATGCAAATGCGCCGTAGGTCCAGTAAAATCCATCATAAAACCATACGAAATGGTGATAGTAAAAGAAATAGTCAATCAAAGCATCACTTACCCACAGTGTTACAAGCGGGATAACAAATCCTTTCCAGCTGCTTTTATAATAGTAGCCGCCGAAAAGTGCCATCGCACCGACCGGTGTAAAATTACTCAGTACGGTGAGTGATGGTGTTGCAATTGCAAGCCGCCAAAATCCTGCCAAAATGATCATGAGTGCAATAAGCCCTGTTCTGTAATTGATAAATTTTTTCATTTCATATCACCTCCTTTGCTGAAAAATGATAAACGGTAACATGAGCAATATTCACGAAGAATTTGTGACTGCAGAGAGGTATTGTTTCGAATAAGTTGTTTTTTCATAAACATTTTTATCCGAACAAAAGTATTTTTTGACAAAAAAAACCTTCCGTCAAGAAGGTCTATAAGTTATGACACTTATACACTTTTGCTCGAAAGCTCCCCTTGGAGAAAAGCAAAATAGGTTTTCTGACTTTACAGTAGCGGCACTGTGGAGGAATTACACCTCACTTATCTCTCATCACCTTGCTTTATAATAAAACGATCTTAACCGAGGGCATAAATAATGTCAACAACCAAACTCTTTATAGGATTACTTATTGTCTGCAGGAGGAGTTTGTGAAGTGGGTGTTTCAGCTGCCGGAGTTGTCGATGTTTCTGATACTGCCTGATTAGCCGATGCGGTAGCGGAAGTTGGATGTTCAGCTGGAGTAGCAGGTGCTGGTTGAGCGGGTACGGTAGAAGACTCTGCTGGTGAAGCGCCGATTTTATTAAAGAAATCCTGGATAATCGCGTGTCCGATACTGCCTAAAAAGAAAATCAGGAGAAATGCAAAAATACCACCCAACTTATCTTTCGTCACATGCCCGACAGCTTCAGAATACTTCCAGACCCACCATATACCGCCAAAGAACGGAATAAGCCAGATCCACGCAGTGGGGATATGCTCTCCCAACTTGTTCATCTCATTTTTGGTTGAGACATACCAATACCAGGAATAAATACCAAGTGTAACAAACGGGAGGAAGAAAACAAGAAATGGATTTCGGTGTTTCATTAACTTTAGGTATCCTTAACCTATGGTATGCTTATTCCATTCACTTGTCAAGAAGAGACAAACAGCCAAACTGCTTCCGGCTATTCAACAAACGTCAATGCGGTACCTTTTTGATTTGCTCGTCCGGTCCGTCCGATTCTATGGATATAATCATCCAGTGACTCAGGCATCTCATAATTAATAACATGCGTCACTCCTTGAATATCAAGTCCGCGTGATGCGACATCAGTTGCAAGCATGATTTGTATTTCGTCCTTTTTGAACTGTTCCAAGACTCGCTGTCTTTGACTTTGTCTTTTATTCCCATGGATGACACCAACCCGCAATCCCCTACGCATTAGTTCATCGGTGAGTTTTTGCATGCCCCACTTGGTCCGTCCAAAAACAAGTACCTTATCAAAACCAGGCTGAATAAGTAAGTTATGCAAGGTATCAATTTTGTTAAAGCCATTGAGTCGGACAAATTCTTGTTTGATCAGATCCGTATTATTCTGCTGTTTGACGGAAACAGTCACCGGATCCTGAACAAAATTCTGAAGAACTTCCCGTACTTTTCCATCAATGGTCGCTGAGAAAAAAAGTGATTGTCGTTTCTTGGGAAGAAGCGAAATGAAGTATTTAATATCGTGAATAAAACCGATATCTACCATTCTATCTGCCTCATCAAGAACAACTCTATTAAATTGTGACAGATCCAAGCTTCTGCTACGGATGAGATCTTTTATCCGTCCTGGCGTACCGATAACGACATGCGGAGACTGCCGCAGTGCGATTTTTTGTCTTTGTATATTTGCTCCGCCGATGCAAAGCGCTGACTGGATCTGGATACCATATGAAAAAGCGCGTAGTTCTTCATAAATTTGTATTGCCAATTCCCGAGTAGGAGCAAGAATAAAGATCCGTTCCGATCTGTCCACACTCAGAAAATGAATGAGCGGGATAAGAAATGCTGCTGTCTTACCTGTCCCGGTATTTGCGATACCGATGACATCTTTCCCGGCTAGAATTGCAGGAATTGCTTTGTCTTGAATTGGTGTCGGCTGCTGGTATCCTTTGAAGGCAATATTTGTCTCCAAATGACTATCAAGTGAAAATTCATTGAACGACACATGAACCGACTGTGCTTCAGCAATTGGTGCTGCTGTTTTTTTTGTCGATTGCATTGCATGGATTGCATCCATGATTTCATGTCCGGATTGTTTTTTTATAAACCGCCGGGGGCCTCCGCGTTGATTCCTGTTAAATTTTCTGTGCTGAAATACTCTTGTCATATTATTTTCTAAAAATAGAACTGCTTAAGAAGAAGTAGCAGATAATAACTAGGGGAAAAAGATACGAGTATAAAAAAACTAGTAATGGGTATTATCTTAATCTGATCTAATAAAAACTGTACTTATTAAGCAGATATATTCTTGCAATCTGCGATAGTAACGCTAAGAGATAGTATAGCAGGAAATAAACCCTATGTCAAATCGCTATAGGCCATATTGAGGCTACGGTTATATCCTTTTAAGGCTACCTTTTAGGTTTTTCTCAAAAATTGCTGGTTAGCGTCAATGCTATATTTATGCTATAATAGATTTGTTCTTTAAGCTTTAATTATCTTTCTGCTTAATTTTTACTTAAATATATTAGAAAAAGATGATTGTGATCATTATCTTTTCCTCTTTATTAATTCGTATTAAGCTGCTGAAATATACTCCGCATCAATAAGTAAAAACGGCAAAAGAAGCGCTCTGGAAAGAATTAACTCGCGAAGAACAACTTGTACTATGAAATACACTTCTTCTAATCCATGTACTCGCTGTGGCAAGGAACGAATTCTGTTGAGAGAATGGAAAGAATCAGTTCCGACGTTATCAGGAACCTTAATGGAAATCACGAGATCCGAGAATATTTGTCCTGATCCCGAATGCCAGGCGATTGTACAGCTCGAGCTTACTAAGCAAAAAGAAAAGAGAGATAAAATGAAGCAAGAGAGAGAAGATAGAATTACTGAATCTAAAAAAAAGAAATCAATGGCAAAAATGATCAAGGATAATAACTAAGATATCCCTCTTGCCGGCATGTCTGGCTAGCCCATCTTATACTTATAGCAGATAATAAAACTCAGACTCATGGTTATTGACGAAGTTTTACATCCAAGTGAAGAGGAATCCCACTGGAAATGATAATGAGTTCATATAAAAATTTCTCTTTTGTTATAATGTAGATAACGTGACATATTTTCAAAATATAACCCAGCTGATTAAAAAAAATTTTCAGGAAGGTTCAATAGGTACATTTTTTACGTATATTATTTTAGGTTTATTACTCGTCGGCGGCTTTGTATTTGTCGGCGGAATTCCTACCCATACTTCACCAACTAGTGGCAACCAGGTGATAATAGTTACACCAACGCAAGAAGCTTCAAAAAAAAGTCTGCAATTGGAAACATTTGGGTACGTAACAATTACTCCAACACCCCCGATCCCGGCAGCACCTAAAAAAATGTGTGGGCCGACTGATGATAATGGCAAGCTAGTATCTGCCGATTGCAAATGTATCGATGCATCGGTTGTATGTAAAAGTGGCCAGCCATACGATGACTATGGCAATCCGCTGACCGGATCTATTGGCGATCCTCCGCTTCCGGTATATCGGATTTGCGGAACCTATCTCGCACCAGGTGATGGGAGATATTGTGTGGCAAAACCGATAATCTATCTTTATCCAGAGCATCCAATGCTTGTAAGCGTAACCGTTGCGTCTACAGGACATATCGTTATATCAGACCCTACGTATACGCAGAATGGTTGGCAAAATATTCTGGCAAATCCGAACGGGAACCTTCTCTATAGTGGCAAACAGTATTCCGAACTCTTCTATGAAACTGACGTAACAACTTTTGAAAAACCAAAAAAAGGGATTATTATACCGACGAATAAATTAAAAACTACTTTGGGAGATATTCTTGACCGGCTCGGGTTGCAAGGTAATGAAAAGAAAGAGTTTCTTTCGTACTGGCTTCCGAAATTGCAGTCACTTAACACTCCTTATATATACTTCTCTTTGATAGACAAGTCAGTAAAAGACAAGATAGATAATGTCATTATCAACCCGCAGCCTGATACACAAATTGCGTTTATTGCTTATTTCAAGCCGATTACCGATACGAGTTCGTACGATAATACTTTAACTATCCCTTCAACACCGGTAAGAAAAGGTTTTGTGTCAGTTGAATGGGGAGGTGTTATTGATTTCAATAACGAAACGTTGCGTTAATTCAAAATAACTGTATTTACAAATTGGGTAAATTCCTGCTCAAGCTGCACGTCATAACTGCTGCCGACATAGCTTAATTTGATCATATAAACCTGGTCCTTGTAAGGAAAAAGATAAATCGTGTTATGAAGAATTTTTTGGGAAAGGGTGACTTTACCCGTAAACTTCTGCGCCGCAACTCCTCCAACTATTGTATTAACTTTTTTGAAACCTAAGAATGACAAGCCTGCACTCATGCTTGCAAGTGTGGTGTCTTCTGCGTTATTTATTTCTACTGCGACATGGGCTTCCTCATTACTATTACTTACATCAGGCTGCAAATACAATAGATTTCCCTGCGTAGATTCAATTGCACTAGTATCTTCAGTCCAGGTTTGCGGATATGATACATTATAGTTATTTCCTGTATACGTTTTTGTAGGAATGTTAGGTAATTTAGATCTACTTTTACTGATAGTTTTCGTTACGCTTATATTTTGTACAGGTGCTTTTTGCTCAGTTGTAGTATTGCCGCTACTGAAATATAAGACAATGCCGAAGAGCACAATAAACACAAGCAGTACAAGAGAAACTAATAATGGATGTTGACGGATATAGTTCTTAAACACGGTATAACTGAATCTTAATAAGTATAGCAAATATTAGTATCTGTATATACAGATTATATTACTGCGCTTTACTGGCACTAGTACCTATGTAGGAGCTTTTTATACAAATTCTTTCTGCATTTGTAGCAGATATAGGATTGATTAGCGTATCATCAACGGAATTTTCATCTAATCCTTGTTAAATTTTGGAGCAAGTTATGCACTTTCAATAACAGTCTCCAAGGTTTTACGAAGTGAGGTAATACTTTCTTGATTGTAGAGAGAACACGTTAGCACCCGTATACCTTTTTTTTCAAACGTACGTTTATATTTCATGATCACTTTTTCATCCGCGAGATCCGTTTTTGTGAGAAGAACTATTTCCGGTTTTTCCAAGAGTGTTTGATTGAATTGTTCGAATTCATGCCGGACTGTTGCATATCTTTTTTCCACGTTATTTTCAGTCAGTTCAATACAGTGAATCAGTATTTTGGTTTTTTCGATGTGTTTGAGAAACTTCGCACCTAATCCCCGTCCGTTAGCTGCCCCTTCTATGAGTCCTGGAATATCTGCGATAGGATGCTTTCCCAACATGCCGATATTGGGTTCTAGAGTCGTAAATGGATAATTTGCAATTTTGGGTGTAGCATTGGTGAGTACTGATAACAAGCTGCTTTTCCCGGCGTTCGGTAATCCGATCAGGCCAATATCGGCAATCAAACGCAGCTCCAGAAATAATTTTTTATTTTCACCAGGTTTCCCATATTCGGCATATTGAGGTGTTTGGTTGGTAGCTGATTTAAATTCTGTATTACCTCGACCGCCAATGCCGCCTTTTGCCACAAGAAGCAATCTTCTTGTGTCAGTTATTTCATAACTTCTTTCCAATTTAGTATCGGTAACGGAAGTCCCCAGTGGTACAAGGATAGTCACATGTGGCGCATTTTTGCCAGAGAGTTTTTGTCTGCCGCCTGCTATTCCGTCTTGGGCGGTAATTTTTTTCTTGAATCGGAATTCCCGCAGATCATTGATATTGGTTGATCCTTGAATATATATATTGCCGCCATTACCGCCATTACCACCGTCAGGGCCTCCTTTAAAGGTGAGACCATTATGCAGCAGTGATGACGAACCATTTCCTCCATCTCCGGCTTTTACCAAAAGAGTGACTGTATCAACTAGCATGATCGTATTGTACCATTATTTAGATAAACGAGCTATTTTTGCTAATACCTGCTATAATACTGGCTATGGCTAACTATAATAGAGGAAATCAATCAGGCGGCAACAGAAATTTTGGCAAACCAAGATTTAATAGAGAACGATCAGAAATGTATAGCGCGACATGTGCCAACTGCGGCAAACAATGTGAGGTTCCTTTTCGTCCAACCGGGAGCAAACCTGTTCTTTGCAGAGAATGTTTCCAGAATACCAGAGGTTCTGATTCACGAAGATCCGAACAACGAACCTTTGATAGACCGCAATTCAACCGGGACGACAATAGAAGCAGAAATAATGAAGCCCCCAATTACAATGCTCAATTTGAAGTACTCAATGCAAAAATGGATAAGATTTTAGATCTTTTGACGCAGCATCCAGTATCTGATGGCCCGATTGAATCAGCACTTAATGAAAAAGTGATTGAAGAAATTGTAGAAGAGATTCAAGAAGAAAAGAAAGAAGCCGAAGAGAAAAAACCCAAAAAATCCAAACCTGCTGTAAAATCTAAAAAAACAAAAGCTTCAAAAAAGAAAACTGAACTTATTTAAAATCTTCTAGAGGAATGTATCCCTTCTGACAAAGCTGATCTTTTTCTGTATGTGAAAGTTTTTTAATTTCGTATTCTCTGCGTGCGGCAAGTTTATGTTCCTTATACGTTTCGAAATATTTTATCTCTACCGGACGCCTAAGCTTTGTGTAACGCGCACCACCTCTTAATTCTCCGTTATGTTGTTTTATGCGTTGCATTAAATTCCACGTTTTTCCAGTATAGTATGTTCCATCTGCACATTGGACAATATATATAAAATAAAAAGGACGGTATTGCATTAAAATATAGCAAAAAAGTTCCAAACGTTGTACCCATAGGGCATCTTCGATTAAGGCTTACCAACTATGTTATTCGCTTCAACAAATTATATCAAACTGTATTCTCAAAGGTAAATCTCAAACTAACGGTTTACATGGTTCGTGACCAAGCTGGAGCAAGTATGAAGCCATGAGATCTTCTGAGACTATTTTGCGATGCTGCACACACTAAGTCTTAATATAATTTACAAGCTAAATTATTCCTGATACTTTGTTATAGATTGGCCATCAAGAGACGTTTCTCCAGCCTCCCACCCATCAAAGTCTTCAATATGATCTTGCACTGCTTGGTTTGATAACTTATTGCACTGTTTGAGTAATGATTGCGGGGTATGTATTGTTGTTTCTGTCACATAGAGTAAATATTGATGATCATTTGAATAAGTCGCACTCTTATCCAAAATACCAACGTAAAAACCTTCTTTTTGAAGCATTTTACTAAATGCTGCTAATTTCTTCTCATCGTGATCATAAAAATAATAAGCAAATATCAATGGTTTATTTACATCCCAACCATTATTTTTCATTGTTTCAAAAGATTTTTCAATGTCGGGTAAAGAATTTACAAGCAATTTTGTGTCGTTTTTAGTTACAGAAGATCCTTGCGTAAGACCACCATACGCAAAATACATACTGGATAACACACCTAGTACTAATAAGAACACGAAAATAAAAAATAATTTCCTATGATTAGCAAGTAAATGAAGTATTAGAAACATATCAAACTTTATGGTATAAATTTTATTACCTTATAAAAGTTGCTTTTACTCGTTTTGATTTATGCATATAGATAATCCATATAATCGAACTTATAAAAGTTTTTACTATTGCACGTGAACTTTCGTATGAGGTATCTCTAATTATTTTCTGCAGTTCTGGAGTTGGTGCTGATAATGATGAGAGCATGAAATAGTCTATGATAGTCCATGCAATAAGAGACCATAAAAATATAATATAATAATTTGGGAAATTTTTACTCTTTTTGAAAAAGAGGTAAAGAAGATACATCTCTATAATAAAAATGATAATTCCAAGAGCACATTCAATTCCTGAAACAACAAGAAATCCTGAGAAATTAATAGAATTTATGTTAGAAAAAATAGTAACATAATCAAACAATCCATAGACGTGAAGAGCAATTCCAAGTATCAAACCAAAACCTACTATTATTAGCCACCCACCAAGACCTTTTGGACTTAAATTAACATTTCCAGTCGAGGTAGTTCTTTGTTTGTTATTAAATAATTTTGAAAACATAAATTATTTTTGATTTAACCAATATTTACAAGTAGCGCTATAGCCATAGTAATAATGATAAAAAGTGATTCCCAGAAATTTATAGTCTTGGCTGAAATGGACTCCTACCGAATCAATATGTTTATTCTCCTTATTAAGCGTAGTACATACTAATTTGCCAACTTTATTGTATTCATTATCGACATGTGGTAAATCTCTGGTTGAGGATAATTCTATAGTCAGAGATGAAGATTTTTTAGTCTCTGATCCTGTATATAAAGTATTATAAAGCAAGTTATAACCAATATTATAATTTGGATATGCACTTTTTAATGTTTGATCAATAGGTTTAAGTTCCGGAAATTTAGAAAGTACAATATTTTTTATTTGTGATTGAACAAAAGGAACTTCACCTGATAGAGAAATAAGCATAGTTATAACAAAGCCTAATAATAAAGATTTGAACTTTACTCCTTTATTGACCTTCGTTCTAAACTTGATCCATAAACCTGCAGCAATTAATCCAAGTATGTGGAAGAATAATCCAATAAGAAAATAAAGTGCTAATTTAAGCTTTAGTCTCTTTTCAGAAACCGCGTCTTCGTTTACTTTTTTTATTTTGCTCCACCTTTTTGCAGTGACTTTTGTCATAAAACTGAGCTATTATACCACGAAATTGTCTCATAGTGTATACCGTGGTGTTTGAATGCTTCTTTGGGGAATTTGTCGTTGAATTATATTACTTAGTTACCAGGCTCTCGTAAATACACTGTCATATTTTTATGTGCTGCCGGACATGGATTCGAACCATGATGAACGGATTCAGAGTCCGCTATCCTACCGTTAGATGATCCGGCAATAATTGTGCTTGAAAAAAATCCTCTACTCGGACCTGAAAAATGCTCTTTCAGAGTCCACTATGTCAGCCTTTCAGGCTGCCCTCGCTTCGATCGCCGTACCATTAGATGACTCGGCAATATATAACAACTAGGCTACATTGTACTAAAATCAGGAACAAAATGCCACTTATCCGTGTTTGATTTTGAGGGCAAGTATCGCAAAAGCAAAAACGAAGGTAACTGCATTCGCAAGGATCACAGGCATTGAATGAATTAATAACCCATAAAAAAACCACATCGCCACACCAAAGGTAAGTGTCAGATACATTGGAAGCGAAATATCTTTAGTACTTCTGCTTTTGAATGCGTGTATAACCTGCGGCAAAAATGAAACAGTTGTACAGGTAGCTGCTACGAGACCGATAAATTCAATCATATATGAATAAAACCATAAAATAAGCTAATGATGCAATAGCTTCATAACGTATGGAAGAAAGATAAGCGTCCCAATGACAGCTGCTGCTATCGCAGTCACTAGTACCATCCCTGCTGCGACATCTTTTGCTATTTTTGCTTCCTGTCTATGTTCTTTTGTTATGAGATCAACCATCTTTTCAATCGCTGAATTGATCATCTCCGCAGTAATTACCATCATCATCGTAAGTCCAAGTATGGCCATTTGAGGGGGTTGTACTCGTAAAGCAATACTGACATTGATGACTAAAAAAGCAACGAGCAAATGGATAAGCAGGTTCTGGTCATTTCGAAATGCGTAATGGATACCTTCAAACGCATATTTAAATGATTTGAAAAATTTTCTCCTATCGATCATAATTAAAAACTGAATACATGTTCTATCAAAAGTAACATTCCCAATGATATCAGAACTCCAAAACATGCACCAACCAAAGTTTCAGGCAGCGTATGTCGTTTTATTTTCAACCTTGCCCATGCAACAGCGGGAATCAAAAGAAGTGTTAAATAATAATATCCCTGATAGATAATCGCAAGTGAAAAAAGCAACGCGGAAACGGTCGTGACATGAAAGCTCACTTTCAAACGCGTATTAATAAGCGCGAGCAGCAGCACTCCAATTATAAATCCAATAGTCACCACGAACAGAATCTTTGGTCCGTTCAAAAAATATAATCCCCACAGATAAATCACGGTCAAAAGAATACCAACTGTAAAAAGGAGTGGCCGTTGCGTGCGTTTGGAAACATCCATATCGGTAAAGATCTTTTTATGCACCCCATAAATAACGTAAAAAGATATTGCGATAAGAAAGATCATCGTATAAACAGTCCAAGCAAAGGCAAGAATAATATTTCCCGTTGTTTTGTAGACTAAAAAGAGCGGGAGAAAAACAAGTAACATTACTGGATTAAAAAGAAACGAAATAATTTGTGCTAGTGATGTACTCATGCTAAGACATTGTCCAAACGCGATAATACAGACTCTTTCCCAAGAATTTCCAGGGATTCCGGTAGTGGCAATCCGCGTTCTTGCCCTGTTACTATTGTATACAAAACCGGCATCCGAATGCTATGGTTTTTTAAAACAACGCGCACTGCTTCAAGAATAGCATCTTTATTCCAGGATTGTATTTTTTGAAATTCCGACCGCAGCGACTTTGATACTTCTCTGTCAGACCCGCTTGTAATATGAAATTTCGATTCCGGTAAAAAATGCTGTACAAGAGGATAAAATTCTTTCAATGTATCAATTCGTGACTTAGCGAGTTCAATAATCTTCAAAAACTTTTCCTCTTCAATAGTATCCAATGCTTTACCTCCTATACGAAACTCAGCATTATACTTCTTCACTCTCTTTCCTAACTGATCAACCGACATCTCTCTGATATACATGCCATTCATCCATGTCAGTTTGGTAAGATCAAAAATTGGACCAACAGCCCGGATATCTTTGAGATCAAATAATTGTATAAACTCATCAAGTGAAAAAATTTCTTTCTCTTCAGGATTTGTCCATCCCATAAGTCCCAAAAAATTAAGTATCGCCTCAGGCAAAAAACCTTCTTCCCGGTACCATGTCACATCCGTATGACCTTGCCTTTTTGACAACTTACTTTTATCGGGATTACGCAGAAGTGGTGTATGAAAAAAAAGCGGCATTTCCTTCTCCCAACCGAAATAATGATACAAGATAACATGTTTGGCAGTTGATGGTATCCATTCTTCGCCGCGGACAACATGGGTAATCTTCATCGCATGATCATCTACAACAACAGCAAGATGATATGTCGGGAATCCATCCGATTTTAATAATACCTGGTCATCAATGAGATAATCCTCGTCGCGTGATGTTGCAAAAGACATCTCACCACGAATACCATCATGCCATGTATAGGTTTGCTTTGGATTAATTTTCAATCGGATCACACCGGATTTCTTTTCTAACTCTCGGCAGTGTCTGTCGTACATTGGGGTCTTTTTTTCAGCCTGCATTTTTTTTCGCATTTCATCCAGACGTTCAAGAGTACAATCACAATAATACGCTTTGCCTTCTTCGACTAATTGTTTGGCAGATTTTTGGTAAAGACCCAATCGCTCAGATTGTTTGTATGGAGCAACTTCTCCTCCTTTTCGCGGACTTTCATCTTCGATAAGCCCAAACCAGTCGAGTGACCGGTACAATTTTTCTTCCGCTCCTTGGACAAATCGAACACGGTCGGTATCTTCTATGCGGACGATAAACTTCCCTTGATGCTTTTTTGCAAACGCATAGTCAAACAACGCTTGATACATTGTCCCGATATGCGGGTTACCGGTGGGACTGGGTGCAATTCGTGTACGTACCATAGGTTATCTTGCATTGTAATCGAAATCTGAATTATACTCAATAGTATGAGTCTTCATGACACGGCAGAATTTGCGAAAAAAGCGGGTATTGTCCTTTCAATTGGATTTGGTGTTTTCTTGCTTGTGTTCATCATGGTTAAAGTAGGCGGTTTTATCAATTCTATCCTTAACCCACCGAAAATTTCTTCACCAAACCAAGCATATGGCAAACTGCCTCCGCTTTTATTCCCGAAAAGCATAGTCCATGGTCAGTTTACTTACTCGATAAATACGCTCAATGGCACATTGCCGCAAGATTTTCCGGACAGAATCATTGTGTATCCTATCATAATCAGTCAGCCCAATCTTCTCAATCTGGATGACGCGAAGAACAATGTCGCCGCATTAGGGTTTGTAGATACGTCAGGTGCTACGCTGCATGAGATACCGCTTGGCGGCCCCAACTATGAATGGCGCGAATCTACAGGTTTTCAACGGAGAATTATTTATAATATTGTCAGTAAAAATTTTACCATGACATCAAATTATCTTACATCTCTTGACGCACTAAACGCACAAAATCTCGGAGACCAAAAATCAGCAGTAAGTACAGTTCAAGATTTTCTCAATACAACTAATTCATTTCCCACTGATATCGACCTTACACTAACACAGAATCCAGATCCTAACAATGATTATTCAACCAGCCCGCTGCTCTATTCGATACTCAATGGCCAAATGACGACAACAACAAGTCTTTCAAACGCACAGGTTATCCGTGTTGACCTCTATCAAAAAGAAGTGGATTATACCTTAACGGCCGGTACTGATCAGGATCTCACCCATTTCCAGGACTTTGATATGAAACTGCCGATCCTTTATCCTCATCCTCCTTATTCTACGATGAATTTTCTTATCGCGTCCGGTCCAAGTGAAGCAGATGTTGTATCCGCTGTCTTCAATCACCAATCAGTAAATCTACAACCGGATAAAGAAGCAACGTATCCCATCAAAACTGCGCAGCAAGCGTTTGATGCACTAAAAAGCGGCAAAGGATATATTGCGGCTTATAACGGTACCGACAGTCAAATCCTTATCGATAAAGTCTATCTTGCATATTATCTCGGGGCGACGCAACAGGATTATCTTATGCCAGTGATTGTCTTTGAAGGACAAAACGGATTCTTTGCGTATGTTTCTGCTGTAAAAAATACCGCATTACAATAAAATACGAACATTGGATAATTAGCATTCCCCACACCAAGAAGATCCATCCAGCTTTTACTTACCCGTAGATGGTGAAGGGACAACATACTTCACATTCGCATCGATATAGTTCAACAGCTGCTGTGTATCCGAAAATCTATCAGTGCTATCCATCACGATAACAATATATGTGTGTCCATTTTTTACCACAGAGGTCACCAGGACTTCACCTGCCCCCTCAGTCGTTCCTGTTTTGATTCCAGTCACGCCGTCAATCCCCAGTAGTTTATTTAAATTAGTTAATGGATATTGCCGAGAAAAATTCGTTGTGGAGATTGTTTTATATTTTGTAGAGGTAATATCCACAAACGTCGGATTAGAAATCGCATATGATGCAAGCCGCGCCAAATCAACGACAGTTGAATAATCACCATCATCATCCAAACCTACCGGATCGGAATAATGAGTATTGGTCAAATGGAGACTTTGTGCTTTTTTATTCATTTGTTTCACGAAAGCATCTGACCCACCCGGATAATTATCCGCGATTGCCTGGGCAGCGTCGTTTGCCGAAGGCAAAAGCATAGCATACATTAAATCCATAAAATGGAATTGTTCACCGGAAGAAAAACTAAGTCCTGATCCTGGCACATATGACCGTTTTACCGTTAAGGTATCATCTGGTTTGTAGTGATTCAGCGCGATTGTCGCAGTCATAATTTTTGTTGTTGAGGCCATAGAAAAACGCAACTGAGGATTTTTGTCGTACAGTATGACTTGAGAATCCCTGTCAAGAATAATTGCCGCCTTCGCCGTGATAGTCGGCGCGTTCGCGGCTTGCATATACGGGTATGGATGCAAATACGTTACCTGGTCCTGGATAATCGGTTCTTGCCTGGCTATAGTCAAAAATATTTGATTATTAAAGATTGACAAGATAATCAAAATCACCAACAAGATCGAAGGAAAAAGAATCAATTGCACATCTGAATCATGTTTCTGCAACCAATGCCATACCGGTGATACATTGATACCATCATAGGTGAATCTGAATTTGGGGATCCGTATCCGCTTCGTTTTCTTCGCCTTTGGTACAATCTTCGGAGGAGTTTGTTTATGAACAGCCTGTGTTTTCTTCGCATGATACGGCGTCCCTTTTTTATTAATTGCTTTTTTATACTTTTTTTTACGTTTCTTTTGCCAAATAGGAGATTTTGAATGTTTCATTGCGAGCAACTGTTATATTATTATTCTAAATGTTTGCGTGGGAAATTAAAAGTGTAATATTATAAATCAAGAAATATAAACACGGAATCCTTCAACTTTTCTTTTTGATAGCAATTCCTAGTTCTTCCAACTGTTCTTTCGAGACTTCAGATGGTGCGTCCATCACCGCTGTACGGCCCGTTGATGTCATAGGGAACGCTATTGCTTCTTTAAGAGATGTCTCTCCAGCAAGAAGCATTACATGCCGGTCAAGGCCAAGAGCAATACCACCATGCGGCGGAGTACCATAATCAAACGCTTCAAGCATATGTCCGACACTTTGTTCAATTTCCTTATCAGTATAACCCATGATTTTATATGTCGCTTTCAGAAGATCTACTTTATGTGCCCGGATACTGCCTCCTCCCACTTCAAAACCGTTGCAGACCAAATCATACTGGGTTGTTGTGATCTGATCAATATTTTTCCCATCAAGAAGCCATTCTACATGCTCGGGAATCGGCAAACTGAACGGATTATGGGTAAAGGTCCAGCCGGATTTGCCATCCCGTAGTTCTGCTGCATCTTTTTTATCAACTTTCTTAAAGAACGGAAAGTTTATCACCCACGCAAATGCCAAGACATTGTCTTTCTTCTCTTCCTCGGATCTCAGATCAAACTTATCCGCACCGTACTTTTCCATCGCTTCTTTATAGTCAAGAACGGGAAATGTCGCGTCTTTTAATTTTCCACCTACCACTTTGACAGCTTCTTTCACAACTCCTTCAACCGTCTTCATCACCGTATCTCTATCAACAAAACTCATCTCGATATCAACTTGTGTATGCTCAAATCCCCTATCAGCTCGCAGATCTTCATCTCGCAGACACCGAGGAAACTGGAAATATCGTTCAAAGCCGGCTGTCATCAGAAGTTGCTTATACTGCTGCGGACTTTGAGGAAGCGCATAGAATTTACCGGGCTGAAAACGGGATGGCACGAGAAAGTCCCGTGCTCCTTCCATAGTGGATTTGGTAAGAAGCGGCGTTTCAATCTCGACGAATTCTTTTTTGAGAAGCTCTGAGCGTATCGCATTAGTGTAGTCGGATCGCAAACGGATGATCTTCTGCATCCTATCGCGGCGCAGATCTAAGTATCGATAGCGCAGACGGATCTCTTCATGAATCTCATGTCCCGGTGTATCGATCTGGATCGGCATCTCTTCAGCTTTATTTATGACCTTATATTCATCTACCGAAACTTCAACTGTACCTGTAGCGATATACGGATTGACCATCCGCTCGGGACGTTTTTTAACAGTTCCTGTAATTTCAACGACAGACTCAACGGTCAGCTCGCCCATCTTGCCAAATCCGACGCACTGGACGATACCTGTACGGTCCCGCAGATCGATAAAGGTAAGCTTTCCATGATCTCGTTTGGTCGCCACCCACCCTTGGAGCAAGACCTGCTGGTCAATATTGTCTACAATATCCTTTACTAAAGTTCTTTGCTGTTTTGACATTTCAAATTTTCAATTCACAATTTGAAATTTTCATTGAATTTTCAATGACACAATTCTTTAAACAGTGAAAAATTGAGCTTTGATTGAAAATCGAAAATTAAAAATTGAAAATTACCTTTGTATCATACACCAGCCTCAGCTTATTGACAAGAAGATAAACGTAAGCTATATTGATTGTATGAATTACGTAAGAAATTACATATTTATTATTCGTTTTGCAAATCTCCTTGTCTTACGGACATAGGGGTTGGTAAGCGTTCAAAAAGCTAATACCAATCTCCTTTATAAGGAGATTTTTCATTTTTGAGAGGATATTTATGAAAATCAATAGAAATGAAACACAAAATTCATATAGTAAAGATTTACCTCCCGGCACGAGGCTTTCACGAGGAGGACTTGACAGATTACGAGCTGCTCAAAGAGATGGTGTACCACATATTACGACAAGAGTGTATGTCCGGAGAGCAGTAGAACTATCAGGAGGAAATGCCAACAAAGTAGGCCCATTTGGACGGGGTTCACGAGCTTTTCAAGAATTAGAAGCTGAAGCCAAAGCGGCACGAAGAGAAGCTTCTCTAAAAATTTCACCAGAATCGTTACGTGAATTAAAAGATTAAGTGTTATAATTTTTTATATCCTTCACTTTTAACTGTAATTTCGTTTCTCCATTCCAGGTATTTTCATCAAGCGCGTACGAAACATCAATCTTATCACCGGGCTTCAATCGTGTCCCGAGGTCTCCCATACCAAATGCGATCGCATCAAACCTCTCCGAATCCTGTGCCAGGACTAATTTCAAATGATTCCCCTCTTTTCCGATAACCCGCAAATTTTCAACAGTAACATTTCTGGTTGCAAATACCGGCTCAGGATTACCCATGCCAAACGGCGCGAGCTGCTGAATACCCTCATATAACCCTTTATTTATAAACTCAAAAGGCAGCTCGCAATCTATTTTCAGCGTTCTTGTTAATAGTTCATCAGTCAATAATTCCCCTGCCTTTTCTTCCAATATCTTTTGCAAAAGCGCTATCCTTGTTGTCTCCACAGTAAATCCGGCCGCCATCGGATGACCGCCGACATTTACAAAATGCTCAATGTGCAACCTGAGAAATTCAATGATATTAAATCCGCTGATCGATCGCACCGATGCCTTGCTGATAGTCTCCCCGAGAGATAACACAATAGCAGGACGGTAAAACGCCTCAACCAACCTCCCTGCGACCAAACCGATAACCCCTTCCTCATAACTCTTATGTCCAACAATCAATATCTTCCTCGTCCCAAGTCCCTCGTCCTGAATCCCTGTTACAGCATGCTCCGTTGCTTCTTTCAAAAGCTGCTGGCGCTCACGATTGACTAACTCTAATTTTGCAGCCAGCTCCATTGCTCGTGTCATATTTGTCGTGCACAAGAGCCGCAAACTATCCATCGCGGAATCAATACGTCCCGATGCATTCAGCCGCGGCCCTATGATATACCCGATTTCATAGACACCAATTGTTTCTTGAGCTACTCTCGCTTGCTGAAAAAGTGCAAGCAACCCAGGCCGTCGAGTCGTCTGTAATTTTTTTAAGCCTGCAGTAACAATCGCTCTATTAGCTCCCGTCAACGGTACCAGATCCGCAACAGTACCAAGCGCCGCCAGCTCCAAATGCGTATCCTCATCATTTTCGTCATTGCGAGGAGTCGCAGACGACGCGGCAATCTTCTTGCTATGAGATTGCTTCACTTCGTTCGCAGTGACGTATTTAATTTCTTTCGACAAAAGGTATGCAACTCCTGCTCCACATAATTTTGTCGTATGAACAATTGCAAAAGCCTCAGGTAATGTTTGGGAAACAGTATGATGATCGGTAATAATAACATCAATCCCCTGATCCTTCGCAAACCCCACGGCTTCATTGGCAACGATCCCGTTATCAACCGTGATAATCAAACTTGGATTTTTGGCGCGGAGTGTTTCATTCTGCAGAGCTTTTACTGAAAGTCCGTATCCTTCATCTTTTCTGCTTGGAATAAACGGCAGACAGTTCGCACCTAACTCATGCAGCGTTTCCCAAAGAATCGCACTGCCGGTTATCCCATCAACATCATAATCACCAAAGACAATAATCTGCTCCTGATCCTTTATCGCCTTTTCAATTCTTGCAAGTGTTTTTTTTAACTGCGCGATATCTATCCCGACATTTTTCGGAGTCACCTCAGATAAATCGGGATGGAGAAACGCATCAATCTCTTTTTTATTTTTTAAACCCCGATTTTCGAGAAGAATCTTAATCAAATCATCAATCTTAAATCTTAAATCTTCAATCTTCAATCTGTTTAGTGTTTCCCACTTTTTCATATTAGTATGTGACCTCTTTCAACCACTTCGCGACCTCATGTGCTAAAGGAAAATTTCCGTCTCTCATCGCATGGTCATTCGATTTAAATGTAACCAGCTTTTTTCTGGTTTGCAATTTGTTGTAAAAATTGTGTGACTGTTTTGGATTTACGAAGTTATCTCTCTCACTCATTACAACAAGAACAGGTACCTCGATATTTTTAACTCTCATGTTCTTTGCCATGAAATAAAAATCACGTACAAAACTCGGATATTTTAACAAATAATAGCAAGTGAGAAGGATCAAGGGAAGATATGAATATCTAGGATTATATGAAAAAAATCCATTAACCGTGACAAGCCTCGCAATCTTTCTGTATTTTTTCGCCGCAATTGCTACAGAAATACCTGCAAAACTAAAACCGTAAAGGATTATTTCATTATAATCACTCGCGAAGTAATCAATAACTGATTTAATTTCCTGATCGCGTTTTCTCAGACTATACGTCAATTTTCCCTCACTCTCTCCAAATCCGCTGAAGTCAAAAGAAAAGACACTTGCACCTGTCCTTGAAGATAATTCAGCAAAATATTCAGGAATAGTTTTACGCAATAATTGATCATCAGGATTATTATTGCTTTCAACTCCATGACAAACGATGATAAGTGATTTTGAAGTATTTTTGTAAAGATATCCAACTAATTTTTCATTGTTATTATTTAAAATCGTTCTTTTCTGAAATTTCATCAACTATACTATAGCAAAAATTATTGATAAACTTCCACAGCTTTTCTTTTATAAATGTACTTATTAAGAAGAGCAAACTTTTTCCTTGAGAAAGAAAGCACGATAAACAAAAACAAAATAGGCAAAAATAAATAAAATGTTAACTGAGCCTCCTGATTCCGGATTACTGTTAACACTCTCGCGAAGATAAAAGTAAAAAGCTGTGACGGATGTTTTATCAACTGCGTTTTATTAACTTTATAAACCCCTTCCAGTGACCCGGTATCAAATGTAAGGTATTTAGCTGAAGCAGGAGCACTCATCAACATTTCTACAAGATATGTTTTCCCTTTTGCATTAGTAATTTGAGGAAAACCAATAGGTAGTTGGCTATCGCCCAAGAACAATAAGTTATAACTGCTTGTCGCATACCAGCTTTTCTGACCCACTTCTTTAATATGAAAAATAAGACTCTGATCCACATTGATAATTTTTGAAGTTTGTCGAGGAATGATATGCATCATGACAATTTCGAAATTATCCTGTTCGCTTGTTATTTGAAAATCAACTTTTGGATATTGCTTCATTGATGCAATTGTACTCCTGGAGTCAATTTTGGGATTCTTAAAGATAACGTTCGTGAATGGAGCTTGTATTGAAAAGAAATTAAAGCTGGATTCATATGCACTGAAAATCGCAATAATATAAAAACAAGCTATTACAGGGAAGAGAAATGCTGGCCGGCGAATAAAAACCAATAAATGGTTGTGATGGTAAGCCTCTAGAACTTCTTTTTCCTTATTGCGTTTAAAATATGGTTTTTCAAGCCAGTGATACCAAAGAAGAGAAAGCGCAATCGTGATAGAAATTGTCACTATCATTTGTAACAGGTTTGTCAGTGCATTGGTCGCGTGAAAGGAATCTTCAACCATATGGAGAATTGGCGTATGAATTAAATATACTGAATAACTTATTGTTCCAATGAATACAAGAATTCGGGAACTGAGTATTTTTGAAAGCAGTGTTTTTTGATCAAGCGAAATAGCCATTACAAAAGCAATTGGAAAGGACCAAAGAATTTGTGCCAACGAGATAAATGAAGACGAAACCTCATCAAAAATAAATACCTTCATAAAAAGTACACAGAGAAAAAGAAGAACAGTAAGTGAAGAAAATATCCCGGGAAAAACTCGATGCATTTTATGGAACATGTCTTCATGATGTTTATACAGATATCCTAATGCGATACCGGCGACAAAATAATAACAAAATGGCAACTGCAACATACTCAGGAGAAAAACTTTATGAGACAACATGTCCATTCCAATAAAAAAAGGAATAAGCGTAAGAATCAAGACAATTTTTATCCAACGTTTTTTAGGGATAAGGAACTGTATGAACGGTATACAAACAAACGGATAAAGTATGTAAAAAAATACCTCAGCTACTAAGCTCCAATAAATACCCTCAAGCATCGGAATATAATTTCCCAATGGCAGTGTCAATGTTCCGTTAACTAATCCTATTGTTCCTTCACGGATAATTGCTGGAATTTGCTGGTTAAATACAATTGGTGGATGACGCATCACCCAGAAAAGATAAAAAGCTCCGACAACTATTTGTAATAAAACAAATCCCAAGAATATATACTTTTTTACTTTTACTGAAGCATAGCGTTTTATGACATGGACCCACAAGACATAAGAAAAAAAAGGAAACAATAATAATATAAAAAGCCGCCAGTACCAGACAAGATTCGGCAATTCACGAAGCGCTACCATAACGGCAACAGTCGTCAGAAAAAGTGGGAAAATTCTGGTATATCGTTTTTGTAAAAAGCGCTGACCGCTTTGTGGATTTGGATAAATATACATCATGAGAAAACCTGAAAGAACAAAAAAAAGAGAGACACCTACTATACCACTACTGAAGAGTATTCGCGCAAGCCATACAGGAAGCACATGGGAGAGATAACTGTTATTAACGTGATTAATAACTACCAGAATAATCGCAACTGCCCGAATACCATCGAGTGCATGGAAACGAGTCAATGTTGAGTTTTGTTCCATAGAAGCAGTATAAGTAAAAAACCTCAGCTTTACAATAATACTATTTGATATACTATTACTATGTTGAACGGTATACCAAAAACAATTACAGAAATTCATAAAAAATTTCATGACTCCGGATTCAAACTGTATCTCGTCGGCGGCTGTGTCCGTGATTTCTTACAAAACAAAACGCCAAAAGACTGGGATCTGACAACCGATGCGACACCCGAAGAGATGTTAAAACTTTTTTCCAACGCTTTCTATGATAATACATTCGGCACTGTTGGTATTCCTATCGATCCGACCAATGAAAACGGACAGAAAAGCGTTGTTGAGGTAACAACATTCCGTACCGAACAAGGATATGATGACCGCCGTCACCCTAGTGAAGTGACTTGGGGAAAAACGATTGAAGAAGATCTTGCCCGTCGCGACTTCACGATGAATGCGATCGCAATCGAGCTGACCGAACATAGCAAACTCCAAACAGATACCATCATCGACCCATTCAAGGGACAAGAAGATATAAAAAACAAACTTATCCGCGCGGTCGGAGATCCAAACGAACGTTTTAAAGAAGATGCGCTCCGGCTCATGCGGGCTATTCGTTTTGCCGCACAGCTTGGTTTTCAGATCGAGCAAAAAACCCTCCAGGCTATCGTCAATGACGCATCGCTTCTTGGGGAAATCGCCGGAGAACGCATCCGCGATGAACTGTTAAAACTGCTGGCAAGCGATTATCCCTATGAAGGAATTATGCTGTTGAAAAATACCGGACTTTTGCATCAGATCCTACCAGAACTTCTCGAAGGAGTTGGTGTTTCGCAGGAACGTCCGGGCAGACATCACAAAGATGACGTCTTCACACATAACGTTTTATCATTAAAGTACTGTACGTCAACAGATCCGGTGGTCCGGTTCGCAACCCTCATCCATGACGTCGGCAAACCACGCGTCGCAGCAGCAGATGAGAATGGTCTTGTGATCTTTCACAATCATGAAATCGTCGGCTCCCGAATGAGCTATGAAATTTGTGATAGACTGAGATTTTCAAAAAAACAGAAAATCAAAATAACCAAACTCATCCGCTGGCATATGTTCACTGTTGACGAGCACATTACTGACAGCGCTGTGAGAAGATTTATCAGACGCATCGGCGTTGAAAATGTCAAAGACATGATGGATCTTCGTGTCGGAGACCGGCTCGGCGGTGGCACGCAGACTGCTGAAAGTTGGCGGCTCAAACTATTCAAAAAACGAGTTGAAGAACAACTCGCTCCAGCACCATTTTCTATCAATGATCTCGCAATTGACGGCAATGATATTATGAAAGAACTCAACATGAAACCCGGCCGGCAAATTGGAGAAATATTACAAAAACTTTTTGAGGAAGTAGATGAAGACCTCAGTAAAAATACAAAAGAATATTTACTCGAACGGATAAAACAGTTATAAACCTTGCTTTTTTCATCTTTCCGACTATAATAATAATGCTGAGTAGGAGTTGCCCGCCTTTCTCACTTTTTTGAAGTTCGGTACTATGATAATCATCAGAAAATTATAAACCACAACTAATTCTTCAGAAATTGCGGAACAACGGCGATTTTTTTCAGCAGCTTATTGTTATGATTAAAACTGTTATCTCGGTGAAAATCGTAACAAACTAAAAATATTATGAATCAAAAAATACCAAAAAATCCAATATTATTCGGCATTTTTGCCTCAAAACCACATAAGAAGTGGGCTATCGCTGCGCTTACGTTTGGTTTTTTTGCTACGTTATTGGGCCGGTTTAACGTAATTGTACTAAGCAAACTTACCGATGCAGCCGCGACTCCGCATATCAATGATGTAACACTATGGCAATGGGCAATAACATTTCCTGTTGTATATCTCATCACGCAGTGCATTTGGCGACTGAGCGGTTTTACCGGAATGCGCTGGATTTTGAAAATGCGAAACACTATCTATAACGAACTGTATTCTTATTTATCACTACACAATAAAGATTATTTCAATAGCCGCTTTGCAGGATCGCTGACGAATAAGATCTCAAATGCCGTGGAAGGTTCCAATAATCTTCTGGTAAATATCCTCTGGGATTTTATTCCTTTGGGATTTACCATTTTTTGGTATGCAATTTTTGCCGGTCTCAGAGATTGGCGGCTTGGCACTATTATCGCGGTATGGGCTCTTATATTCATCAGCATTAATTTATGGTATGTAAAAAAACTTCAGCCGTATTCGTATAAATCAGCTCATGCACTGTCAACATTGAAAGGCCGTCTCGTGGACTCGCTTTCCAACATATCACTTGTGCAAGAATACGCACATCTTAAAAGTGAAAAGAAATATATCAGAAGTTATGTCAACACGCAGTATGAAACCGGACTAGCACACTGGATGTTCAGTGAATGGGTGCTTGTTGCAAATGGGTTTTTTATCGCAATTTTTATTTTTATTATGATCGCCTCATCAGTGTTTTTGTTCCAGCACGGCGTTGTGAGTATTGGAGTCATTGTTATGGTTATCGCAATCGTCGGAGACCTTTCAAACCAATTCTTTTTCATCGGACAGGAAATGTCAAATGCGACACGATATTATGGAGAAATAAAAGAAGGGCTTGAAGAAATTCTTCCCGAACATACCATCAAAGATCCTGAAAATGCGGTTCCATTAGATATCTCCCGAAACACAATTTTATTTCATGATATTTCATTTAATTATGAAAATATTAATGTATTTCGAAATTTCTCTCTTACCATAAAAGATGGACAAAAAATCGGTCTGGTAGGAAGAAGTGGTGCAGGAAAATCAACATTCGTTTCGTTACTACTGAGACATTATGATGTCGATGAAGGAAAAATAACGATTGACGGACAAAATATCAATGATGTTACGTTGGACAGTCTGCGAAAAGCCATTGCATATGTCCCGCAGGATACAAGTCTTTTTCATCGGACAATTCGTGAGAATATAAGTTATGGTACCCCCCAGGCAACACAAGAACAAATAAAACTCGCGGCAAAACAAGCACAGGCTGATAAATTTGTTGAAAAGCTACCGAAAAAATATGAGACACTTGTCGGTGAACGAGGAGTCAAACTCTCAGGTGGTCAGAGACAGCGCATCGCGATCGCACGGGCATTTCTCAAAGACGCACCGATTCTTATCCTTGATGAAGCGACAAGTAGCCTGGACAGTGAGTCAGAACACGCAATCCAGCAGTCACTTGATACGCTCATGGAAGGAAGAACAGTCATTGCTATCGCGCACCGGTTATCAACACTGAAAAAAATGAATAGGATTGTCGTTATCGAGAATGGAAAAATAATTGAAGACGGTGATCCGAATGAATTGTTGACACACCCGAAGAGCATTTTCAAATCTATGTGGAATCATCAAGTCAGAGGATTTATCCTGGATGAGTAACGTGGTATAATCAATATATGACCAAAGCGCAACTGAAAGAAGAATTGAAACAATCCATGCTCGCAAGAGACGCGGAGAAAACGTCAACACTTCGTATGGTAATTTCAGCCCTCGGCTATTATGAAATTGAAAAAGGCGGCGCGGGTTATGAGGCATCCGAAGAAGATATCGAATCTGTTCTGCAAAAACAGGCAAAGCAAAGACGAGATTCAATCGAACAATTCAAGGCAGGCGGCCGTGATGAACTCGTTGAAAAAGAAACCAAAGAATTACAACTCATCGAATCATATCTCCCCGAACAAATGGGTGAAGATGAAGTGAAGAAACTCGTTGATGAAGCAGTTGCACAGACTGGTGCAACAAGCGCCGCAGATATGGGAAAAGTCATGGGAGCACTCATGCCCAAAGTAAAAGGCAAAGCCGACGGATCGTTGGTCAGCCGCCTCGTCCGCGAAAAATTAGGATAATTTCCTAATTATTAATTAAATTTTGGTGCAGTAAAATTTTATTATCTTGATAAGGAATACCTAAATATTCCTGAAAAGCAGATATTAAAACAAATAATACTACAGCAGCAACAAAAAAGACAATTCCTCCAAAACAGCCCCATAATATCTTTTTTCTATTTACTTTAAATTTATTGAAGAATTTCAAAATAATGAGAATAATTCCCACAGGAAAACCAATAAGTGTCCAAAATAAACTTAGAGTCACGATGAGCTCTAATAAGCCTAAAAGCACTGAAAAGGATAATACCATTACTTCCTACCGCGAATTGCTCTTCTATCAACCCATTCCTGCCAGACGACAAGTAGCTGAGAAGCATTAAAGATCGAAGAATACGTACCACTCGCAATACCGATAAGCATCGCTACCACAAACCATCTGATCGAAGCGCCTCCAAAAATCAGCAGTGTAAACAGTACCAGCATCGCGGTAAGTGATGTGTTTAATGATCTAACCAATGTCTGTAAGATCGAGTCATTTACCACTTGAGGGAACGGCGCAGTGATATTTCTGCGTAGATTTTCTCGGATCCTATCAAATACAACAATCGTATCATGGACTGAAAATCCGATAACCGTCAACAGCGCAGTCACAAATAAACTGTCAATTTCAACATGAAAGAAATGTCCGAGTAGTGAAAAAATACCGACGACTACTAGTGCATCATGCAGTAGTGCAATGATTGCGCAGACGCCAAACCGCCAGCTGCTCATCGGTTTGCGTACAGCACGGAACGCCCACGCAATGTACAAAACGATCAGCAGAGAAGCAACAACCAGAGCATTTAACGCGTTCACTGCTATTTCTTTTCCGATTATCGGACCGATTGTCTCATATTGGTCCTGCTTGACTGTTCCGGTATTCTTCTGCAGATCCTGAAGGAATTTTGCGTCTTGTTTGTTATCCATAGGTTTGGTACGGACAACTACTTGAGTGCCTGATTGTTGCAGAGAAACGACTTCAATTTTTTGCGAAGCGATAGATTTCCGAACTCCTGCAATAACCTTTTGATTGACCTGCTTGGGATACGTCAATGTAAGATTTGTTCCGCCGGTGAAATCAATCGAGAGATTTAGCCCCCATAACAGCAGCGATATAACTCCTGGAATAATAATTGCCAGGGAGAAAGCAAAATACCATTTTCTTTTTCCAACAATATTCATATTCTTCCTCTCCGTCTTTGCGAGAAGCGAAGCGACGAAGCAATCTCTTACTGACTTACAAACCCGAATGGGATTGCTTCACTTCGTTCGCAATGACGAACTACTTTCTATAAAATATTTGTAAAAATGTCTTTGTTACAAAAATTGCCGAAAACATCGAAACTGCGATACCCAAAGCCAGCGTGACGGCAAATCCGCGGATAACTCCTGTTCCAAAATAAAATAAGACAGCACTCGTGATAAGACTTGAGACGTTTGAATCACGGATTGATGGCCATGCTCGGGAAAACCCGAGATCAATGGACGTTGTAAGGGTCCTGCCACGCCGCAGTTCTTCCTTCATACGTTCAAAAATAAGTATATTTGCATCAACCGCGATACCGACCGATAAAATAAACCCTGCGATGCCGGCAAGTGTTAGCGTAACCGGAATCAAACGGAACAATGAAAGAACTATCAGCGAATAAATTACCAGAGCAACACTCGCGATAACTCCCAATCGACCATATAAAATAATCATAAAAATAATAATAACGATAAATCCTAAAATCCCGGCAATCAAACTTGCCTGCAGCGATGACTGTCCAAGAGTCGCTCCAATTGCCTGCTGCTGAAGCACTGACAATGAAACAGGGAGCGCTCCAGCGTTGAGCTGAATCGCCAAGTCATTTGCCTGCTGGGTCGTGAAACTACCGGTAATGACTGCACTACCGCCAACAATTGGCTGCTGAACTGTCGGTGCTTCAATCACCTGCTGGTCAAGCGCGATTGCGACAATTTTACCGACATTGTTTGAGGTAATATCGGCAAATTTCTTTGCACCTGCCGGTGTAAATGTCAGTTGCACTTGCGGCTTTCCGGTATTGGTATCAAACGTCACGGCGGCTTGTTTGAGATCACTTCCACTGAGATTTGTCTTTTTCGGACCCGGACCAACTGACTGGGTCACACCAATCGGGCGGCCCGCCTGGTAATCAAGCATCGCTGACTGTGTCGCAAGATATGCCGATTCACTCGCTGTAAGCTTGATATTATTCCCTGAGCCTTCCCAGAAAGTCAATTTTGCTGTTTTACCGACGAGCGACACTGCTTGATTCACATCACTCACACCTGGAATTTCAACCAGAATACGGTAATCATTATTTACTTTTTCTGTTTGCACGACCGGTTCGGAAACACCAAAGTAATTAACTCTTTTTTCAATAACAGCTTTTGCGGAATTTAACGCATCATCCCGCTGAGACTGCGGAATATCCTTCATATTTGCTGTGAAGGTAATGCTGCTTCCTCCCTGTAAATCAAGACCAAGACGAAATGATAAGTCGCGAATCTTTTCGACAACAGGAATTCCGGGATACGTATAATGAATCGGTACGGACTTTTGTGTAAAGGGATTTTTCCAGCTGAAATCAAATGGAACCGGAGCGGACAGGTTAATCCCTACTGCAAGAAGCGTAAGTATCCCGACAAATAACAGTGCCCAGCGAGAATGATGTTTCACCCCAAGAGACCCTCCTCATCTCCAATAATCATCACCCTTGAGCCGGAAAGGATTCCGACAAGAAAAGGATCATTTCGCTGTTTGCGAAATTTGAATTCATCCTCTGTCATCGCTGTGTAATTAATTTCCGTTCCGAGTCGCATTTCTTCATTGCGGACAAGAATTGCGAGTTCGGGCAACACAATCGTTCCAACAATAATGAGATCGACATCTTCAGGATTGTCCTTAATCCTCCTGACAAATTTGCCTGAGAACATCGCGAATTTCACTTTGCCGAGTTTGGGTCGGTTTTCAAGAATCTGCTGACCAAGCCCGATCGTCTTGGCACCGATTTTTAGGAGATCAAAATAAAACGGGTATTCCTTGGAAAGAGAATAATAGACCCTGTTTGCACGCTGCTCGCGTTTGAGCACGCCTTTACTCTCAAGAGAGATTAATTCACGCCTGACTGCGTTAATCTCCTCTTCAGTCCGCCTGACGCATTCGCGAACATGATACATATCATGAGGAGAAGTGAGAAAAAGATTTAGCAGTTTTATTCGAGTTTTTGATGTAATAAGATCTGAGAACATATTGCGATAATGTTAAACCCTTATGGAGCAGAAACCCTGGGCAAGATGAAGTTATTATAGCATTTTTTTACTCAATTTAAATAGCACAAATAGATACTTTCTTAACTTTTTATTGAACATCCACTTCAGAACCTATATCAAGTACTTCATACCACAACTTGCCGCGTGTGAAGGTAACTTCGTTACCATTTGTATCAGTTATGGTTGTTCTGGAAGTCCTATCCGCTTTGCTCCATTTCGCATGGACTTCTTTCCCATTCATAAAGACCAATGCGTCACCAGATCCAGTCGTACCATAAAGCTGATGCGAACCTTCCTCATAACCGTCATCTGCATTTTTCTCAGTTTGAAAAAGAATAATAATATTGGTCGTTGTTAATTGTTTGTGTGTATTGCGGTCGATATGCGTGCTGCCGCCGTTATCACGATAGTACAGATTGTCTTTCGGATGATATGTCCACGTTACTGCGTAATCCGGACCTGACCAGGGAATTGATATCACTTGGCTTGTTGGTCGCGCGTTGGCCGTTGGTGCATCGGTAAATTTGTATGGTACAAACGATGTTTCCCACGATTTACCACTCTTATCAACATTGGTCAAACTTCTATTTTGTGCCGCATAATCCCACAATTTTGAAGTTACCGAATACATCGTATGTTCTGTCGCTACCTCATGCCCCTGACGGGTTTCATCACGGTAAAATATTGGGAAACCGATAGAGAATTGATTGAGGTCATTGTATTGATTCCACCCATAATCGACAATCTGACCCAGCGCATTCGCGGGTCCGGGTGTATTTGCTCCGCCGACGTGCGTATATAACGGGTTATTGCCGTATTCGGAAATCCAGTCCAGGAAATATGTCCTTGCCGAACGAACCGGTCCGACAATACCTGCATCTTGACAGTAAAAAATATTCATCGTTCTGGTGATGCCGCCCTCCGCGATTGCTTCATACGTGACATCTGCGGCATTAATACCTGATTGGGGACGAGCCGGAGCACTATTCTCAATCATGATGCCAAGCGGCCTATGTGTACCCCACCATGCAGCCTGGTCTTTGCCGTATTTAACGCCGGTAAGGGGACACTCTTCTGTCTTGGATACATTTGGATCAAAAGTAAGCGCTTGATAATCGTTGGTTACTTTCCCTAATTTTGCAGGATTTGTCGTCCCCGGCATTTGAAAAGAGGAACCATTTTGCAGCGAAAAAACATAATAGGAAACTCCGCTGGAAAGGAGAAAAACAATGACAGAGAGCAGGATAAGTACCTTCTTATTCATACATTATTTCAATTCTGATGCCATATGCAGAGCCTTCTTCTCTTCCTCGGACAACTCATGCTCTGTGCCTTTTCCCTTGACAACTCGTTTGGTATACCAGCGAGTACTTGAACGGGAATAGAGTGCAGTCAATATAATTCCCGTGTCATGTGCATCAACGAGAGCTAAAATAAAACTTTGATCGCCGCCGGTATCTTTAAAAGGATTAAATCGTAGCAATCCGACTTTCTGAATATGATACCCCTCGTCTTTTTCTATTCTATCACACCGAGATACCAATTTTGCAATATCCTCTTTTAGTTTTTGTTCACCATGTACCAGATTACTCAGCACCTCGTCAAGCGTTTTTTTATTTACTCCTTGCGTCAATGTCAGATAATTTTTTTTCAACTGCAGGAAATAATATGTTATTGCAACTGACCACCCAAAAAGAATAAAAATGAGAATATAAGCAATCATCGTTTGGATTCAACTAAATTTTTTTCGGTTTTAGCTTCGTTTTTTTTGTTGAATCCATATTAACCTCTTGACAAGGCCAAAGTCAATAGTGTAACCTAGGCTCATTCATGCCTAAAAAGAGAAAAACACGCAAACAAAAAATTCATATAGATCAAAAGAAACAGGTGGTCCATGAACAGGCACCATCGGTTGCAGTATCTCAAAAAAAGAAAACACCATCAACAGAACAGCAATCACCCATGCCAGAAGTGACCTTTTCTCTTTCCGCTTCAAACGCACCCAAACAAACCGCTTCGATAATTTCCAAACCCAGGTCTTCAGCAGTAGCTATATCCACAGAAGAATACGGCTATCTAGGAATTGATCTAATGAAAACCGCGATTGTAACGGGTGCAATCGTAATCACGGAAATTATAATTCGAATTTTATTTAGGGGTTAGGTTATCGGGCATAAAAATCGCTTATCCCTGTAACCTAATCCCTAATCTGGAAGGGGGGTGAGCAATTATGGCATCAATGTATTGTGTTAAATGTCGAGCAAAAAGAGACGTCGACAATCCTGAACAAGTTACCATGAAAAACGGCAAACCAGCTCTTAAAGCGAAGTGTCCTGTTTGTGGTACAGGTATGTACAAGATCGGTTCAAAATAACTTGTACAAACTCCTTGAGACAACAGTTTCAAGGAACAAAGCTTACATTCTGCTTTGCAGAAAGAAGAAAACCCTGCTCCCGCGGGGTTTTCTTGGTTGATTTTTTTACTCCAAACCCTTTTATATAGAATTGAAACTAATGGCTAACATAGCTTGACACATCTTTTCTATTGATGAAACAATAGATGTGCTCATGAAAGCGATCGGTCATTTTTTCAAAACGATAGACGACTTCCTCAATGTTTGCGTTGATTATCTTGATGGGCGGGTCCGTACCGGAAAATTTGTGGGCGATATTGCATATATTATTAAAAACACTACTCGTTCAATCTACTATTTGATGCGAAGATTATTTGCCCCTGTTATCCGTTCGAAACCCACGCTCATTCTGTTGAAATTTCTTAACACCTTCTGGCAGACACTTCTCAAAATACCATTATTTGAAACACTTGTATCTATGCTTACGGTTTTAATTAAAATTATTGTCATTTGTTACTCAGAAATTTTTATTGTGTTTGCCTTTACCTTTACGACGAGCATTATTTTACTTAACTTTTTCCAAACGTCAATTGCAACATTTATCATTACTCTTATTCCGGTTCTGCTTCTGGATATCTTCTTTGTTGCGGCGTTATTTTATTGTATTGACCGCCGGGTTTCGGGAGATCACATTTCAATTTGGCATAGTTTTCCGGTTGTTTTCCGGCATTTTATTACTTTTGGGTTTCCTGTTATCACCCTATCGGCTATTGTTCTTGAACTACTCATTATTTTCTCCATCACATCATTATTTATCAGCTATGTCTTTGATCTTTTTCAGACTCCTTGGAGCGGTTCATTTTTATATTGGTTTATTGTTATTTTTATTGGCTCTCTCTTATTCGTTGGTATCTTTTTTATCAGCATCATCATGAATCAAACTTTTTACGCAGTACTCCTTGATCACATACCATTCCAGCAGGCCCTGAATCGCGGCAGAAGGCATGTTTTGGACAACATTACTTATTATCTATTCTTTTATATTCTTCTCTATCTTTCTTGCGCAATTTTTATCTGGAAAGCAGTCCTGTCTTATCTTTATCTTGGGTTAACCATTGGCCTTTATTCTACTATCGCATTGAGTTCCTTTCTTGGATATCTGCTCCGCAGAAAGTTCCCCTTCGATTCTCTTGCATATGACGTAAATCTGAATATCAATCAAAAGACATATCTATTTTGTCTCGTTCTTATCTTTTTTGGATTTATCAATTATCTGCTGGTTGCAGTATTGCTGGTAAAAGAATATCAGCCGCTATTGGCATTTGTTCAACAACAGCAAAATAATATTTTCGCAACCGAAGACTTAAAACAGTTCACAAATGACGGCTACGGGTATACGATTGATTACCCTCAGCGCTGGAGTGTCTATCAATGGAATAAGCAATCTGTTACATTCTACAATAATTACACAGGAACGCTCACCGGAGGAACATGGATGACCATTTCCGTTACGCAGTATAAGGGAAGTATATTCAAAAAACTTTATAACGCAAATCCTGGAGTATTAATGAACAATTCCCCCTCAAAAGATATTACAACTAAAGTATCAAATTTGGTAATTCAAGACTATGATGCAGTTAATTATACCTATATAAAATCAGGATATCCCTATGCACAATATGAAACGCATTATTTGATCCATAAAGATACGAATGTTGTTGATATCGCATTTCTTTCTTTGGCAAATGATGTATCAGGCTATAACAGCGACCTCTTCCAAAAAATTATTAATTCCTTTAGATTTGATAAATAACTATTTGGAATAGGTGTTGATGGTGACGTGCACCATTTTATATACTTTCACTACGGATACATCCCAGCTTTTCCAGACCGTCGCCTGGCCAAACCCTGCTATTTCAAATAATGGATTACCGGGAGGCTTGCATTTCGTATATTCACAAACGACAAATAATTGATCAGTTACCGTCTTCCGTTGCGGATCAGATAGTAAATTATCAATCATTACTGGCTGATGTCCCAATATCGTCAGATAGTAAACATACGCATAATCGGAATTACCGCTCCCTGCCGATAACATTGCAAAATTGAATGGCTTATTATCTGTTTTCGATATGACAAATTTTGCTATCGTTTCAGTCTGCGCTTTTTGTCTATTTGGCGCATATTGAAATGGTTGATAATACAAGTTGTATGCGAATATCCCGACGAATAAGATACTACCAAGTCCAAGCCCATACCAGACTTTCCCTTTTTTAAGATCTAATGCTTTACCGATAAGGTTTCCGATGAGCAGAAAAGGCAGCGGAAACATAAAGACTAGATAATAATCATAAATCGGCTTTTTGTACAAACCGAACAAAATAACACCCAGCACAAGCCAAGCAGTGAGTAATATAACGACAAATTTATTTTTATGCATGACCAGCGTTACTATTGAAGCAACAGCAAAAACAAGTATGATAAGCCCGAACAGCTGCAGCTGCAACACTGAATAGCTACGGAAAAGATCCGGGGACGGATAATGAAAAACAAGTCGTCCAAATAACCGGAAGAAAACATCGGCAATCGGTTGATAAAAATTCTGATATGTTGCGTACTGTTGGCTCGTCGTATCCGAGGTAATAAAACTGATAATTGTCTTTGTGTTTGGAAATCCATGGCGTATTTCAAAGGCAAGGAATGGGGCATAGCCGATGAGAAACCCAGCAAATATCTGGAGATAATATTTTATGAGAGGCAAAATAAGTATTTTACCATTAAGATACCTATGCATTAATAAAAGTGAAACTGCGACAATAACTGCGAGAAAGAGCGAAATATAATGCAGTTCAATACAGATTCCGAGAAAAAACCCGACAGGAACATAGTATTTCCAGGAACGGACAGTGGTTACTGCTTTATATAATAAATAGATTGTCAAAAAAGCAAAAAAGGGAACGACATTGGGATTCCATGAAGAATGAGAATAGGTAATAACAAGCGGCGAAACAGCATAGAGTGCTGCAGCGATAAGGCCTGTTTTTTTGTCAAAGAAATCGCGGCCTGCCTGATAAATAAGCCACACTGTGGCAACGCCAAACAATGCCACCATCACAGCCGGCCCGACAGGATCATAGTTAAACAGCCAAAGAAACGGAGCCATCATATAGTAATAAATCGGCCCGGTGAAGAAGTTGCCTGCCGATGCACGCGGACCCAATAAGGTAAAATGCCCATGAAGAATATCCCGCGCGATAAGCACATCTCGTCCCTCATCTCCAAGAAACGTCATATAATCCGAGATCATATACAGCCGCATGAATGCCGCGAGAAGAAGGATAATAATAAGAATAAGCAGTGACAAAGAAAACTTGAATTTCATAGTTGAATTTCTATTTCTTTAAGTAATGCGTTTTCCATATAACTTTATTATATATAATATAATTCAACGGAATAACCAATAAAATAATGGTAGGGAACAAAATGACTATGGAGGTATGCAATGAATAGCCAAAAATAATCATTTTTTCTCCCAGGAATTTTACTGCGAAATAGACAACAATTCCCTGAATTGCAATAGCAGCAAGTGTTGCTATGTTAAATTTAACGAGTCTATGGAAAAAACTCCCCTGCTCTTTTATCGATTTGGTATCCCCAAAGGTCCACAGATTATTCAGAAAAAAATTGGATAGAATCGCGACTTCTCCGCCAATCATCGCTGCAATAAACTGCTCTACGCCCACCAGAATGACTGCATAAACAGTGGCAAACTGCAGAATAAACCCGGTGCCACCGACAATCATAAATTTGATAAAACGCTTCCTGTCATAGATACCGAGACGAAGTACAACATAAAATGATTCAAATTGGTCTTGGACATTGATTTTGCTTTTCCCTATTTCCCGTTCATAAAAAACAATCGGTATTTCCTTTACCTTCGCGTGCAGTCTTACCACATCGTGCAGTATCTGCATTTTATAGGCAAAATTCTTTGATAGAAGCTTATCAAGATCTATCCGCTTAAGATACGCTGTCTTCGTGAGTTTTAACCCCGATGTCATATCATGAATTTTGAAATTCAGCCAAACAATACGAGTGAATAAATTGCCGAAGACGCTCAAAATTTTCCTATCAATACCCCATTCCTTCGGAATTGAACCACCCGGAATATATCTGCTGCCGATGACATAATCTGCTCCGTCATCCATAGCCTTCACCATCCGGGGTATGTCATCGGGACTATGCTGAAAATCAGAATCAAATTCCATGACAGCCTCGGCATGCATTGTATCCATTGCGTATCTCATTCCACGGACATAAGCAGCACCGAGACCTTGTTTTTCTCCGGTAAGCAGTTCTATATTATGCCACTTTTTTTTGAACTCTTTGACCCGTTCAGCTGTACCATCCGGAGAATTATCATCGACGACAAGAATAGACATAGCATGGGTTTTAATTTTAGGAAAGATATCGTTTTCCAAAACCGGAATCATTTTCTCGATATTTGCCTTTTCATTATATGTTGGAATGATAATAACAATCTTCATAACTTATTAACTAACCTGTACTTTCTTTACGTACTCGATCATTTTTTTAATTCCCTCCTCAAGCGGCACCTCGGGTTCCCAATCCAATAATTCTTTTGCTTTTGCAATATCCGCTCTCCGTCTGAGAGGATCATCTTCGGGTAGTTGTTCACTGAACGTTATTTCGCTTGTGCTATCAGCTAACCTCTTAACGAGTTCTGCATATTCAAGAACTGTATGCTCATTGGCGGATCCGATATTCACAACTTCGCCCCTCGTGTTATCATGGAACATCAATCGCATCAGCCCTTCAACCGTATCTGAGACATAGCTTAACGACCTTGTCTGCTTACCATCTCCATAAATGGTGAGTGGCTCGTTTGCAAGTGCTTGATTAATAAAAATGGTGATCATGCGCATATCATCTTTACTCATCCGTGGGCCATAGGTGTTAAAGATACGGGCAATACGCGCATCCACATTTTTTTCTCTCCAGAAATATGAGACCAGTGTCTCACCGAACCGCTTTGCTTCATCATAGACTGCACGTGGTCCGATCGTTGAGACATTGCCGCGATACGATTCTTTTTGCGGATGTTCAAGCGGATCACCATAAACCTCAGATGTGGAAGTAAACAGGAACTTTGCATTCTGCGCTGCCGCAAATTGCAGAATGTTCAGCGTGCCATTGGTGTTCACCTGCATTGTCTCCATTGGCAGGTTATGATAACTGATTTTGCTGTGGTGATTTGGTGAAGCCGGAGATGCGAGATGGAAAACATATTCAGCGTGCAAGTTGTCGGGAAGCGGCTTGATCACATCGTGGTTGATGAACGTGAAATGTGGATTGTCTTTCAGATGTGCTATGTTCTCTTCCGAACTCGTCAAAAAATTATCTATGCAGACAACATCATACCCCTTTTCCAGCAAGGCATCACATAAATGAGAACCAATAAATCCCGCCCCGCCGGTCACAATAACATTTGCCATATTCGTATGATACTAAAGAAGTCTGACTATTGGAAGAGTGTAGTTAATAACTAAAGTTTTTTTTCTCGCTCAAGATCTGAGTCTACCATTATCTTTACTAATTGCTTAAAACTCGTTTTCGGTTCCCAGCCAAGAACCTTTTTTGCTTTGCTGTAATCACCGATCAGATAATCAACCTCAGCAGGCCGGAGATGCTTCGGACTGTTATAACTCACATATTTCTCCCAATCCTGTATCCCGATACAATCAAAAGCAACTTTGATAAATTCTCTTACCGAATGTGTCTCACCTGTTGCAACAACATAATCATCAGGCTTGTCTTGCTGAAGCATCAGCCACATCGCCTCAATATAGTCTGCAGCATATCCCCAGTCTCTTTTTGCATCAATATTGCCTAATTCTAATTTTTTTTGTTTGCCAAGACTGATGCGGGCAACCGCGTGTGATATTTTTCTTGTCACGAATTCGATGCCGCGCCTTGGAGACTCATGATTAAACAGTATTCCTGAACAGGCAAACATATCATAACTCTCACGGTAATTAAGCGTTATATAATGTCCATACACTTTGGCAACACCATAAGGACTCCTCGGATGGAACCGTGTGGTTTCTTTTTGCGGTGTTTCGACAACTTTTCCGAACATCTCCGAGCTGGAAGCCTGATAGAACCTGATTTTTGAATTAACATTTCGAATCGCTTCAAGCATCCTTGTTACACCCAACGCAGTGAATTCTCCTGTTAGAACCGGCTGATCAAATGATGCTTTTACGAAAGATTGCGCTGCGAGATTGTATACTTCATCGGCTTTGGACTGTACTACTGCTTCGGTAAGTGATGTTTGGTCTAAGAGATCGGCGGAAATAAGTTCAATATCATCCTGGATGTGACGGATATTCTCCATGTTGGGGGTACTTAATCTCCGTACTGTCCCATATACTTTATATCCTTTGTTGAGAAGAAACTCTGCGAGGTAAGAACCGTCTTGTCCTGTAATACCAGTAATAAGTGCATGTTTCTGCATAGAATATAATTAACTCATTTTATACTATCTTTCTCCAATAGTCTAGTATGTCTTGCAATGTTTTTTCAAATGGTATCTCTGACTTCCACCCGGTCAGGTAATGAAATTTGCTGCAGTCACAGATAATTTCCGGTACATCGATCGGCCGGAAACGTGAATGATCAACGTTGACGTCAATTTTTTTTGAGGAAAAGGACAAAAGCATTTGCAGTATATCATCAATCTTGCGGGATTTTCCTGAGCCGATATTATACACATCACCGGATTTACCTTTCTGCAATGCTAACTCGTACGACTTTACCATATCACGGACATCGGTAAAATCACGCTTTGCATCAAGATTGCCGACCGATATGACCGGTTCTTTTTTATCTTTTTCAATCTCAGCAATTTGCTTGGCAAAGTCAGCAACGACAAATCCTTCTTTTTGCCCTGGTCCGATATGATTGAACGGACGAAGTCTGATAATATCGAGCTTGTATGCGAGATGATATTGAAGGCTTAAATAATCCTGCGCTATTTTTGATACTGCATATGGACTTGCAGGACGCAACGGCGTCTCTTCATCAACAGGAATGTCAGTTGTAGTCACCATGCCATAAATTTCACCTGTTGATATAATCAAAACGCGGATACCTGTCAATTCATTTTTCTTTAGTGTTTCTAACAATGAGAATTCCGAAACGATATTATTGGTCATTGTCTCAACTGGAGTGGTAAAACTTTTTGCGGGAGATGCTTGCGCGGCAAGATGAAAAATATAGTCAGGCTTTTCCGAGGTGATCACCTTCTCAACTGCTGGGGCATCCTGTAAATCCAGTCTGGTTAGCCTTATCTTCTCTTTTATTCCACCGAGTGAATCCAAACCCGACTCCGAACGATATGTCCCGATTACTTCATACTCTTTTTGGGAAAGCAGATGAGATGCGAGGTGATTGCCGACAAATCCAGTGATACCGGTGATTAATACTTTTTTCATAAACCCGTTAACGAGTTAACACGCTAACGAGTTAACGCGTTGTTTCAAAACTATCTCCCGACCCCAACATAGGTGAATCCGAGTTCGCGGGTCTTTTCCGGGTTGTATATGTTGCGTCCGTCAATAAGATTGGGTGATTTCATCAAATCTTTTACTTTCTTAAGGTTCAGTTCTTTAAATTCGTTCCAGTCGGTAACGATGATTAATAATTCAGTATCTTTCACCGCATCATAGGGGTCCTTTGCAAAAATAAGTTCTTTTTCTTTTGCGAAAATTCGCTTGGCATTCTCCATTGCGATAGGATCGAACACCTTGACAGTCACTCCTTCTTCCAGCAAGTCTCGAATAATCGTAATAGCTGGAGCATCGCGCATGTCATCTGTCTTTGGTTTGAACGCTAAACCGAGAACTGCAACTGTCCTTTTCCGTAATTTTTGATCAAGAAGTTTCCGTGCTTTTTTCAGAATACCAAGCATCATTTCCCGGTTAATCTCTTCAACATCCTTAAGCAATCGGAAATCATATCCATATTCCCGTGCAATTTCAATCAGCGCTCTAACGTCTTTGGGAAAACAACTGCCGCCGTAACCTGCTCCAGGCTGCAGGAACAAATTACCAATACGCTTGTCCAACCCGATTCCTTCAAGGACATCCAACCCATTTGCTCCGGTCAGTTCTGAGACATACGCGATTGCATTGGCATAGGAAATTTTTGTCGCGAGAAATGCGTTCGACGCATATTTAATCATCTCGGCAGTTGGGATATTGGTAAGAATAAGATTAGTGCCATTGGGTACAACATCATTCTCAAGGATTGGCTGATGCAGTTCTGTAAGAAGATCTGATGCACGCTTTGCATCAGCACCAATAACTACCCGATCAGGATAAAAGGTATCGGAAAGCGCTTGCCCTTCACGTAAAAATTCGGGTACGGAAGCATAGTCAAATTTCGCTTCTTCCGGTTTCACATCATTAATGATTTCCTGCACTTTGATATTTGTTGCTACCGGAACTGTACTTTTGGTAGCAACAACCGAATATCCATCAAGATGCTTACCAATCTTCTCAGCAACATCAAGCACTACGGAAAGGTTTGCTTCACCATTGGATTTTGGTGGTGTGCCAACGGCAATAAAAATTGCATCTGATTGCGGTATTGCAGGATCATAGTCGAGGGTAAAAAGAAGCCTGCCTGCATCGACATTTTTCTTCACGAGTTCTTCAAGTCCAGGTTCATAAATGGGAATAATTCCTTTTTTAAGCTTTTCTATTTTCTCAGGAGTATGACCGATCACCCAAACAGTATTGCCGAGATCTGCAAATACTGCTGCGGTAACGAGTCCAACATAACCATGTCCTACAAATGTTATTGTCATAAAAATAAGATTTAGGATTTAAGATTGAAGAATAGAATTCTTAAATCTTTAATCCTTAGTCTTTAATCTGTTGCAAACCTTCTTCAAAAGTCCTCATAGAAATACCCAATTTAGTTATTTTACCATTGTTCAATGAAAGATTAAAGGGTCTTGGTGCTTTGCCTTTAAAATACTCATCTCTTGTCGTTTTGCTTATTAATGCCGTATCAAAGCCAAACTGCTTTGCCATAAGAATTGATGCATCATAAGGAGACAAACTCTGACTCCCTACGGCATGAAATATGCCGGTCGTATCTTGCGTTATTACAGCCTCAAGAGCATAAGCAATATCATCGATATAGGTCGGTGTCATCAGGTGATCGGTAATCGCTGCCACCGGTTTGTTCTCCGCAAGTCTCCCCATAATAGCATGGACAAAATCCTTTTTCAATGCAAAGAGATCATCCCGGTAGGGATACGCAATTCGGATAATTGCGAAATGCAAACCAGAGTTGCGGACAACTTCTTCTCCTTTGTATTTCGTCATGGCATACCAGTTCACCGGATTGGGAGTATCATCCTCCGTGTACTTATAAGGTGGTTCTTTCTCTCCACCAAAAACAAAATCCGTTGAGATATAGAGTAGCTTCTTTTTTGAAATAGTACACGCATCAACGACATTTTTTGTGCCACCGACATTGATTTTATACGCAGCGCCTTCTTCACCCAACGGCTTGTCCTGCTCGCAGCCGTCAACATCTGCTTTTGCGGCAAGATGTAGTACAACTTCATGTTCTTTATCTGTTCTCAGAATATCCAAACTCGAAGGATCGGTAATATCAACACCGGTAGTCAAGCTCAGATCATCAACAGTATGATGCTTTCGCAGCAAATCAACAATACGGGTTCCGACAAGTCCGGATCCGCCGATTATAAATATTTTCATACCTTCCCTTCTTTCCGCAAACGATCAAATAACAATAACGCCGCGATATGCGGAGCGTTTGTCATTTCGCCATTTTCTATTTTTTTAAAAACATCTTCAAAAGGTATTTTCATTACTGTTATTTCCTCATCAGGATCAAGCTGCTGCTCTCCTTCTTCCAAATTTGTCGCGGCAAATAAATGTATTTTTGAATGCAAATTTCCCGATAAATCCCATTCATACAGCTTTTTCCATGATCCCGCGGTCAATCCTGTTTCTTCCCGCAGTTCCCTTTTGGCCGCTTCCAAAGGATTATCGTCATCTTCAATATTACCCGCAACCAATTCTTGAACCGTCCGGTTCAAGGCAACTCTATATTGAGATTCGATATAAATTTCATTTTCAAAGGTATACGGAATGATGATAACAACAGGATTGCGTTCAATGACCTCTTTGGAATATTGTTTGCCGTTTCGCTCCAGTTCTAGTCGTACGATCTTAAAATATTTTGATGTAAAAACAGTTTCTTTGGAAAGTATTGTTGTATCCGGCATAGAAGTATCATCCTTTATTCAGCTAGTTTTTCATCACGAAATTTGAGATACTCATCATATTCCTCGATATAATCACTTCTGTCCGGCCGGTAGTTTGTTGAGCTTAATGCAAACACAATCGCGTCTTCTGAAAAATCTTTAAATCCGTGCCAGACATAATTTGGAACATAAATCGCTTCTTTTGGCGCGGTAAGCAAGACATCCTCTTTGCCGTTCCCTTTATCAATAATCGCAGTACATGATCCTTGTACCATGATAAATAACTCTTTTTCCTCCAGATGACTATGTTCACCAGAATCACCTTTTGCTCCCGATATAAAATATACTCGTTTCACTTCAAAGTCTATATACTCGTGAAGCTCAAGGGGCGTCATCATAAAACGCTCTGTTGGAATATTTTTAAGCGTGTATTTCTCAAACTTTTTATTCATTCTTATCTTCTTTAGGGGCGTTTTGGAATGCGTTCATTTCGTCGCGCTTTTTATTCCAAATATCTTCAACCCATTTGGTATTTTCTTTGTACCACTCGATTGTCTCGCGCAGCCCTTGCTCGAATTTTTCTCTCGGATAATCGGGTGTCCAGCCAAGTGCGGTGATTTTGCTTGCATCAATTGCATACCGCCTGTCATGTCCAGGCCGGTCTTGGATATATTCAATTTTATCTTCACCAAACCCCATGATACTCAAAATCAACTTAGTGATCTCTAAATTGTTTCGCTCATTGTCTACGCCAATATTGTAAACTTCCCCGGCAGTACCTTTGTGTAATAATAAATCAAGCGCCTTGGAGTGATCAATCACATGAATCCAATCCCGCACATTGAGTCCATCGCCGTATACAGGCACTTTCTCTCCTTTCAGGAGCTTGAACACAAAGAAAGGAATCAATTTCTCCGGGAATTGATACGGACCATAATTATTGGAACAATGCGTCACGATAACCGGCACTTTGTGGGTGACAAAATACGCATTGCACATCAGATCACCGCCAGCTTTTGCAGCAGCATACGGCATGTTCGGCCAAATTGGGGTCTTTTCCGTAAAGTATGTATCTTCACCGAGCTTGAGAGAACCATAGACCTCATCCGTTGATACATTGAGAAAACGTTCAATCTTATTGTACCGTACCGCATCCAATATCATCTGGACACCAAGCGTATTGGTCAGGACAAAATCTTTTGTTCCACCGTGAATTGACCGGTCTACATGCGTCTCAGCAGCAAAATTGATAACATGCGTTATGCCGTTATCTTTTATCGCGGCATTGATCTGATCCAGATCGGTAATGTCGCCTTGAACAAATGTATACTGAGGATTATCTGCAACATCCGTCAAGTTACTTGGGTTCCCGGCATACGTTAATTTATCATAATTAACAATGGTATAATCCGGATATGTCTTGAGCATATGACGGATAAAATTAGACCCAATAAATCCTGCGCCGCCACAAACGAGTAATTTCATGCTTCATCCTCCTTGTAATTATGTTTTTCCGCCCAAAAGTGGTTCGCCCGGAACAGACTGTTGAAGGTACCAGCGTCACTCCAAAACCCTTTGAGCTCTGCCCATCGCATAGAACCTGCGTCAATGTATTTATTATTTGCATCTGTTATCTCAAGCTGCCCGCGATCAGATGGCTCAAGTTCATTGATATAGTCAAAAATCTTATTGTCATAAAGGTACAACCCAGTTACCGCGAAATTACTCTTCGGTTCCTTTGGTTTTTCTTCAATACCGACAATTTTTGATGAATCATTTTCGTCAAACACTGGGACACCAAATCGCTCTGGATCAGGAACCGGCTTGAGGTAAATTAATGCTCCTTCTCGAAAATGCTGTACTTCATCCGAGATATCCGCATCGGTCGTGTTATCACCCAAAATTACCGCAATACTCTCTCCTTCTGCGAAATGCTCGGCAAGCGAAAGCGCATCGGCAATCCCACCGTCAGGCTTTTCTTGATAGGCATATTCCAAATGAGTTGCTCCGAGCTCAGTTCCGTTTTTTAAAATTCCCAGGAAATGTCCGACATGAGGGCCACTGGTCACAACCAGGATATCCGTAATACCAGCATGTACAAGCGTCTGGATGGGATAATAAATCATCGGCTTGTTATAAATAGGAAGTAAATGTTTGTTTGTCACATGGGTAAGAGGATAAAGTCTTGTCCCAAGTCCACCTGCCAATATAACACCTTTCATAAGTAATTTAATTTAGTATACAATACCAAAGCAATTTCGCAAAGTATCATTTTTGTACAGCGACATTCAGCCGCCCAATTGCTCTTTTTTGCATGTAGGTAATTCCCCAAAAGATTAGCCACTGGAATAAGGCCGGATATTTTTTGCTATAATTCTTTTTGAAAAAAATTCGCATTGCCTCAAACCGTGCCTTTTGAATCCGCTTTTTCCCTTCGATATTTGCCGTTGTCACGTTTTGGGCTTTAGGCTTGATCCCTGATGACGCACCGCCGATATGCATAATCTCAACATCAGCAATATAGTAAATCTTATATCCCAACTTCTTGATATCATAACAAAATTGAATATCCTCACCGTAGAAAAAATAATCTTCATCCCACCAGCCGACTTTCTCACCGACACTTCGGGGCATGATCATAAAGGCTCCTTCCAGCGCATCAATTTCATGTGTCGTATCAAGTCCCTTCCATCCTTGCGTATACCCGGCGAATAATCTACTCTTAGGAAATATTCGCTGTAATCCCGAAAAGAAACAAAACGCATTCCACGGCGTCGGGAACCCGCGGTGACAATTAAAATCAATCGCTCCGTCTTTATTGACCAACTTACATGATGCGGCTCCGGCATCCGGATGGGACTGCATAAAATCCAGCATAGAGGTAAGCGTCTTGGGATAGACGATCGTATCGGGATTGAGAAACAAGATATATTTTCCTTTTGTGTAAGGGATGCCTTTGTTATTTCCTGCCGCGAAACCGATATTGCCGCCGTTATCAACTGGATGGAACGACTTTATTTTGGTATGCTTTTTATATTCTTTGAAGGCTTCCAGGGAATTATCGGGAGATGCGTTGTCTGTTACAATAACTTCATATGTTCCGGAAGTGACTTCATCCGGGTAATTTTTTTCGATGGATTTGATCGCTTCAAGAGTAATATCTTTTGTGTTATACGAAAGGATGATTATGGATAACTCTACCTGGGCCATAGCGCTCTTTTTGTATTATAACCGCAATCAACAAATAATAACAACCATGGTCTAGACAAATCTAATAAGTGGTTTATAAGCGCTGTGGGTGGCGACGATTTACTTTTATTTGTTTTCTGGACAAATCGGTTTATAATAGACTGAACTATATGAAAAAAGTAACTATCGTCACGGTAAATTTTAATACAGCAGAAGACACGACAACCTTTCTTCATTCCTTGAAGAAAGTAAAAACACCCGGATTCACCCTTGAAACAATTGTAGTTGATAATGGCTCAAAAGAAGAGTTTAAACTCCCAGAAAGTTTCAAAGATGAAAATGTCACGCTTATTCGTTCGGAAATCAATACCGGATTCTCAGGTGGCAACAATATCGGCATAAAAGAAGCTTTGAAACGGGATACTGACTACGTCCTGATCGTCAACAATGATACCGTCATGGATCCGGATATGATAACACATCTTCTCAACGTCCTTGAAAGCAAACCAGAAATCGGCATCACAACACCGAAAATTTATTTTGCCAAAGGACACGAATTCCATAAAGATAAATATAAAGAAGAAGATCTGGGAAAGGTATTCTGGTTCGCAGGCGGTTACACTGATTGGGATAACGTCCGCAGTATCCATAGAGGTGTTGATGAAGTCGACCACGGTCAGTACGATGCAACAGAGAAAACAGAATTCGCGACCGGCTGCTGTATGCTTTTTAAACGTGAAGTCCTTGAAAAAGTCGGGATGTTTGATGACCGATACTTCCTCTATTATGAAGACGCGGATCTGAATGAACGGATCAAACACGCCGGCTACCAACTCTATTATGTCCCGTCAGCGATACTGACCCATGTCAATGCAGCCTCATCCGGCGGCGCAGGCAACGTCCTGCAAGATTATTTTATCACCCGCAACAAGATGCTCTTCGGCATGACGTACGCTCCGCTGCGGACAAAAATCGCCCTGATTCGAGAGAGTTTTAGATTACTACGAAACGGTAGGCCTTTCCAAAAACTCGCAATTAAAGATTACTACTCACGGAAATTCAATAAAGGAACGTTTTTTGAAAAGAGAGAAGAACTTGCCTCTTAATTTTCAATTTACAATTTTTAATTTTCAATCAAGTTACATTGAATCAATGTTTCAAATATTTGAAAATTATGTTAAAGTTCCTTCTTCGCCTTCTCGTACGTCTCTCCCAGATACTTGATCCCGAACATATATCCGATCTCAATCATCACAACAGCCTTTGTCTTCAACAGCCACTGCAAATAAGCATATTCACCCGGTGAACGGTGTTTTTTGTAAAAATACAATAGGTTCTTGTAAATATTTACAATTGCGAACGTCTTATTTGAACTCCCCTGGTCTTTGTGCAACACCTGCACATCCGGATAGAAGTAGATCCCCAACCCTTTCAGATGCGCTCGGTAACACAGCTCCATATCTTCCGTATACATAAATATCTTTTCATCAAAACCGCCGAGCTCTTCAAAAACGTTCTTTCTGATCATGAGCAAACCGCCTTTGACCCAATCTACTTTCTGAATTTCTCTCGGACTTTTATCGAGTAGACCGAAGCGCTGTCCTCCGATCATGAGAAGAAATACATAGAGTGGTGTGTAGAACTTACCGGCTGATGCCTGCAGTGATCCATTAAAATTCCGCAGCTGGCCGCCGAGTATCGCAACATCAGCATGCTCATCGCAATACTCCGCCATTCTCAGCAAACCCTTATCCTTCACCAGAGTATCGTTATTGAGGAGCAAGATATACTTCCCTTTGGCAGCTTTTGCTCCAACATTGCACCCGGCGCCGAATCCGGAATTGGTCGGATTGGCAATCACATGCATATTTACAAATTTCTTTTCCTTAATCTCATTCCGTATCGCCTCAACCGAATCATCCTGCGAGTCGTTATCAACAATAATGACCTCCATTTTGTTGTGAGTAAACTCGGATTCATACTGTTCCCACAGCGAATTGATGCACGAGATCGTCAACTCATGCTTTTTATAATTTAACGTAACAATTGAAATTAACATATTATGAAAATTGTTAGATTGCTTCATTGCTCAAATAATATATTCCCAACAATGAAACAATTTAGCAATGTGACAATAGTTATTTATTAAACTCTTTCAAAATCTCCCTATCAGTTCTTACAAAATATTTTCTCGCACGGTATCGGGAACGCCGTACGTGGCTCATCTGCATGATAGCAAGAAATAAACCCTTGAAAAAGACCCAATCACTCCGAGTAAGCGCTTTTATAATATGATATGGCATCCATAAGATGTGTGACACGAACAAATTCCGGTCGGTAATATTCTTCCAGATAAAAAAGAACTGATTGCGGTAGACTATTTTCTGGATATGCTTTGGCTTAAATTTGGTCTTGATCGCTCCTTCTTCGTGTTCATGGACTACACGACTTTTCGGTTCAAAAATAAGTGTATATCCTGATTTGAGGGCCCGATATGACAGATCAATGTCTTCCCAATAAAACGGATTGAACAAAACATCAAGGCCTCCGAGCTTGTCCCAGAGCCGCTTGCTGAATGCACCGCTTCCCCCGCTCACCCAGAATGTATTGGTTTTATCAAGGGATCCTGCTTGATGATGAAGAAAACCCCGGGCCCAATATGCGATTCCGCGCCCCCGAAGAACCGTCTTCCCGTTTTCGATACTCTCATCCATACATCCTACTGCAAAAACTTTATCATCGGCAAAATGCGTAAGTAATGGCTCAAGAAAATCCTTATGCGGTCTGACATCCGAATTTAGAAGGATGAGCACATCACCCGTAGCAAGAGCCACACCACGGTTGACATTTTTTGAAAATCCCGATTCGGCTTTGTTGGTATTATCAATCGTTTTTCCGGTAACGCCTGTCCCCTGTAATGAATCGATAAATTCAGCAATCACTTCTTTTGAATTATCAGTCGACGGATCATTGGGTATAATTATCTCGGCCTTCCCATCTTTGTAATCCTTTGCTGCAGCAAGCACATGGGGAAGATTTTTCGGAAGGATTTTTTCGCCATTATAGTTTGGGATAACAATACTGATATTCATAATCTAAGCTCAAAAATCAAAAGTCAAATCTCAAAACATTACTTAAAACGAAAATCCTAATAGATTTGATATTTGTGATGTAGATTTGCGTTTTGACATTTGCGATTTTAGATTCTTTAAAATACCAACAGTGCACTAATTACCAAAGAGAAACAGTGTTAGGATCGTTCCCAAAACAACCATCAAAATATATTCCACAACTACTCTCGGATGGAGATCGTGATGGACATAATGATGTACCATCGACCACATGAAATAGATAAATGCAGTCATGATAAGAAATGTGGCTTGCAAACTTGCGTTGCCTCTGGTGGCCACTACAAGCGTGAGACCGCCGCCGAAGATGACAGCATATATAAAATAGTGCCAAAAATGTTTCTTCAAATTTTTCATATCTTAAAAGCCAATTCTTTAATCTTTAATCCTCAATCTTAAATCTAGAGAATAGTCCCGCTTCCGATAATAATACCTGCAAGAAGGATAAACAGCAAGAAGAGCATATGATCAACATTATGAGAGAAAACCCGCACGATTTGTTTGCGTTCTACGATGATGGCGTCAATTGCCAAAATCAAGAGAAA
>Ga0307374_10000137_pt1 | contig 128300 bp, 141 predicted proteins | sample OX3MG_FD_202532 | JGI IMG/M metagenome (GOLD analysis project Ga0307374, IMG submission 202532) | Soil microbial communities from Risofladan, Vaasa, Finland - OX-3 | ecosystem: Environmental > Terrestrial > Soil > Coastal area > Acid sulfate soil | place: Finland: Risofladan, Vaasa...
GACTATTTCTGCTTTGAATTCGGGGTCGTAACGAGTGCCCTTGGACATATTGCCGCTCCTTTTTAAACCAATATATTAGTCCTTTCTAGAATAGACTAGTTGTTGATTATATTGGGAGCCTGACATACCGGGTTCCGTGACCAAGTTGCATGATCGTTTATATCTGTTTGCAGAGTTCTAGACCAAAATACTCAAAGTTACAAAAGTAATCTTATTCTATTTCAGGTACAGCTTTGAAAATTTTTTGCCATCAATAATTTGCAACACCGATCCATCACCAAAGAGTCTACCATCTGGATAAGTAGAGAATGTATCTATGCACCATACCCTATCCTTAATTTCACGACAGGTTTCGGAAGGGGTATGCCCGAATACTTGAGGCGAACTCTTGTATGTAGTACTGCTTCCAGGTCGAGCCCAAATAGGACTAGTGTTATTCCATAGACCGCTAACGTCATCGGCGCCAGACCATTCTTTTGTTATGCCAGCGTGGGAATACGCCACGCCATCGATTTTAATAATAATAGGTAAGCTAGCAAGCCACTCCCTCAGATTTTTATTTTCTGGCGCATTTATTAAAGTGTGTGTTATTGGGTTATAACCGGTTTGCAATGATGGTGTATTGTAAACATAGATATAATCATGGTTACCTATAATCAGTCCTATTTTATTTCGGTATTTAATTTGCAGATCTTTTAGCAAGCCCCAGGTGTTTAGAGTATCTTGTGGACTAGCATTAAAATCATCCGCATAATCGCCGCAGAAAATAATCCTATCATAGTTATTGATAACCTTAGAAACCTTCTCAATAATCCAGATTTTTGTGTGGATATCACCAATTGCCAGTACTTTGCTCATGCTTACAGTGCATCCTTTGTGTAACTAATGACTTATTTACTGTTATGTATTGCGGTCGGCATTATTTTATATGCTTATCCCCGTAGTTTACGTATACGTTCCCGTACCGATTCTTGATACTGTGTAGGGTTTTGCATTTGGTGGTAGGCACGTACAGCAATAACCTCGAAACGATCATCGTCTACGATGTAAACAATTGCAACTTTGTGATTTTTCATCTGGATCTTACGCACATCTGAGTCATTTTTAAATACAGCGTTAACTCGTGGCAAGTTCTGTAGGTTCGCTATAGTTTCCATAGCCTCATCGAAAAACTTCACTGCCGATTCAGCATCCACTAGCTCTTCATAAAACGCCATTAGCTCGGCAATATCGTTCTCAGCATCTTCTGTAAGATTGATGCTATACTTTTGCACCAGCAAGTTCCTGATACTTTTTTAGAATATCTTTCTTGGCAATGCTGAGCGGTATACGATTTTTAGGATTTTTAGCAAATTTAATGCGCCGCTCCAACTCAACTAGGAACTCTGTACTGTTTTCATCTACATTAATAACTCTGCTACTATTCATTCTTTTATTGTACCTTATCACTCATAAAATATAGATTAAAACTTGACAAATAACAGATGTGAACTAATGTAAAGCGAGTCTAAAATTAGGTGGTAATTACTGCTGGTTCTAATCCAGTCTCCTGAGCCAAGAGCATATAAGTTACAGAGAATCCAGTAAGCTTTTAGGCTTCTGTAATTTGCTATTCTAGGTCTATTATTAAGCTATGGAAAAGCAAAAACTAATAGTCCTTAGGGGCTATCCCGGGAGTGGCAAAACCACAATAGGCAAAGAGCTAGAAAAGAGAGGGCGGGGGGTACTTGTTGACCACAACTCAATACTAAATTTCTTGGCAGGTATAGCTTGTAATGACGATGGTATTTACGATGAGATTCATAGCCTGGAGAAGTCCCTAGCAGGGAAATTATTGCATGACAAAAAGAGTGCAATCGTAGCCAGAGGTTTTAGCACGAGAGAATCCATTGTGCCCTACTCGGATCTTGCAAGAGACATGAAGGTAGAGCTATGTATTTTTAAACTTGCTGTGAGTGAGTCAAATTTGAGAAAGCGGGTTACGGCAGAAGAAAGGAAGAAAGATTTCAACCCTACAATAAATGAGGACATCTTAATGACTTGGATAAAAGACAACCCTATTGAGAATTTTGAGCAGGAATATGAGGTCGACGCAGACAGGCCTATAGGTGAAGTTATTGAGCAGATATTAACCCACTTAAGTCCGTGACCTGTATGCTGATGTAACCATAAATCGACAAGCTGTCTAATTTCAAGAATGTTGCAGGGAACTTCATTAGCCAATCTTGCGCTAATAAGAGTCGCTCTAGACACCAACAGTATAGATAACTATAATAAATGGAGTAAAATGCGCACATACACCGTTCAAGAAAACACAAAAATAACGCCATCTACGCTCCTGTTAACACTACAACGAGATGATCAAGAACGACCCTTGGCATTTCAGCCTGGGCAGTACGCAGCAATTAGCTTTGAGCATAAAGGTAAAAAAGCTCCCGCTCGTTGTTTTTCAATAGTCAGCCCACCAACTGACCAAGACACTTTGCAGTTTAGCACGCGCATAAGAGGCCACTACACATCAGCACTATCAAGTTTACAAAAGGATGACATCGTTAATGTCTATGGCCCGTTTGGTGGTTTTGTGCTTGATGTTACCCGAGACAAAAAAGCTGTCTTCCTAGCTGGTGGCATAGGTATCACACCATTTATAAGTATGCTTCGTTACCTAAACCGCCTCGATGCAGACAACCAAATCAGCTTGCTTTACAGCTGCCAGACTCAAGACGACATTGCCTTCGACAAAGAGCTGCTGTCAATTGAAGCCCGAAAACCAAATCTTAAGACAACTTTTGTAATTGGAAAAGGACCTATAGATAAGCTGCCTAATGATAATGCTGCGACCGGATTCATCTCTGCTGAACTTCTCGATAAGGCCACCGGCAATAATTACGCCGAGCAAAAGTTTTTTATCTGCGGACCACCAGGTTTTATGAAGACTATGGTAGCCCTCCTGGTAAAGAAGGGTGTCGCCAGGAACAGAATATTGACTGAGGCTTTTACCCAGTCTTCGCCACGGCAAACCAGTATCTTGCGCAGTTGGCCGGCCAATGTTTATGCCTTAAGTGCTATTGGCGTTATCCTCGGCAGTCTTATAGTAGGAGTAAGTGACCTGCTCAGAACCTTGCCACCAACTACTCCCTATAAGCCGACAGACTCCAGCCCGTTCTTGCTGACCACTGCCCGCCAAAAGCAATTGGATCAATTAGTAAACACAATCCCTCCATCCCCGAACGTCATCACACCACCTAGCGCCAATCAGACACCGACGTACGCCCCTTCAACTTCGACGACTAATACTCCGGCACCGACTTTTGCCCCAATCTACGTCGCTCCTGCGCCACGGACTACCGTATCAACACCACCCCCCTAATGCAGTATTATCAAACCAATACCGCTCTGGGTAGTGAAGTAACTTTAAGCGTTGTCGATCAGGATGACGAACTGAAAGTGTCTGAGTTATTCAGTTTAATGTGGCGAACAATCTTTAATTTCGAACGTCAGTTTAGTCGTTTTTTGCCAGCCAGTGAACTATCACTGTTTAATCGTAACGCTGGTTCCCGACAATTTATTAGCGCCGAGTTTAAGGATATTCTTTTGGCTGCGTATCGTCTAAGTCAGGAAACTGCTGGCCTATATAATCCTTTTATCTTGCCAGCCCTCCAGGCTGCAGGCTACGATCATTCACTTGTTCCCGGTTATGAGAATGATCAGCAAGATGATCACTCCCGCAAGAGCGTCGTTAGTATTGACCAGCTAAAAATTGGCAGTAGTTGGGCAATTATACCTTATGGGACAGCCATAGACCTTGGTGGTTGCGGTAAGGGATATTTAGGCGATTTGCTGGCGAGTCTGATTGAAAAAAAAGTCATTGGCTATTGGCTTTCACTTGGCGGAGATGTTGTAACAGGAGGAGTAGATGACTCTGGGAATGGTTGGAAAGTTGCCATTCAGAGAGCTACCCAGGAAGGCGAGGGCAATATTGGTTATGTAAGCTGCCCCCTGAATAAGCGTTTTGCAGTTGCAAGTTCGGGAATAATCAAACGTCATGGGCAGAAAGACGGCAAGGCATGGCATCATCTTATAGATCCGAGAACCTTGTTACCAGCAATTACCGATGTCCATATAGCTACCATTTGTGACAAATCTGCCCTTCGAGCTGATGTCATAGCCTCGTCCGCTGTGATCATTGGTAGCAGGCAAGCAAAAACTCTGTTAAAGAATTTGGGCATTAACCAGGCTCTATTGCAGTTGGTCAATAAAAACGGCCGGAGCAGCCAAATAAAATGCGGCAGGATTATTCATCTGGACTAAAGACTAGAATATTATAAAATGTCAGTAATGCTTAATAACAAAATCTTATCACTAATAACTCTGTGCTGCTTGATGTTGATGAGCGCATTGGGTACACCAGCTGTTCTTGCAGCAAGTGTACCCATCAACACTTCAACTACTTCTACTAGTGGAGGATCGCCCGATGTTTTAATTAATCCTGTCCAAGGTCCTTCAGCCCAGCAGGAGCTTAAAACCCGAACAAAGTCTGCCTGGCCATGGTATATAACCAGAGCGGCCGGACTAATGGCTGCCATCTTACTGGTTTTACTGATTCTATCCGGTGTTGGGCTAATAACTGGCTATACTTTTAAGTTCCTCGAACCATTGACTGCTTGGGCCACTCACCGTGCGCTGGGTCTAGCATTTGGGCTGGCGATATTAATACATGCTCTGGCTCTGCTTTTTGACCATTATGTCCCGTTCACCATAGTTCAAGTACTTGTGCCCTTTATGTCGTCCTATCGCAATCTTACGCTTGATGGATATCACCTCGGCTCGCTTTACGTGGCTTTTGGTATTTTTGCCGCCTACTGCATTCTGGCTATCATTATTAGCTCATTGCTTTGGATAGATAAAAAGCCCTACCTCTGGAAAATATTCCATTTTCTGGCTTATCTGGTAATGATCTTCGTCTTTATACATGCTCTGTACCTGGGAACGGATCTGGCACATGGTATATTTCGCGTTTTATGGATAATCTTTGGTGTAGTAACTGCACTGGCCATCCTTTATCGTTTAAGTAGGGCACAATCAACATGACCACCAAGCTAACCGTCCGCCAGCGGAATCATCGCAAACGTCTCTTTGGCTGGATATTTTTTTACTTACTAGTGCTGGCAATAGTCGTAGCCATTGTCTACTTGCAGGGGAGCAAGGTCAACACTCTGGAGCTACCGAATGGCCAACTTCAATTGACTGTTTCAAAATCTAAATATACGGTAGGTGATACAGTCCAATTCACAATTAGAAATAATTTTTCAAGTCCTATATATCTACTCAATAAATGCCCACAAGAGTTGCTTCATGTATATCAATTTAAAAACAGTGCCTGGGAAAGAATACATGATACGGCAACCAGTAGCAGTTGTAGCTCTGCTCAGCAAAAAATAACCATACCACCGGGTACGTCAACAACCAAAACTTATGCTGATTGGCCAAACTTATTTTCAAAACCGGGCATTTATCGTTTAGTGGCGTTTGCTGACAACTATCCTAATTTGGCTTATGCAGATTTCCAAGTTGTCCAATCCTCAAAGCCAATACCCCTGCCAGCTCCGTTAATTATCTATAAACCAGTTTACACCCCGATATACATACCCGTAACAGGTGGCGGCGGAGGCGATAACTGATTAGCCAGCAAGTATTGATCAGGGACTAGATACTTTTCTAATTATCTAAAACTTGAAAGCCCCATAGATGGCAGACTTAACTTGCTACAACTGCCCTGCACGTGCCCAAAGGCCAATGCAGGGTCTCGATTATATCTATTTTGTACACTATAGTATGGTTATGCGATTCCTGAAGACAGTTTCTAGACAGCCAGCCATAGACGCTCTAAGCCAACGACTAATAAAAGAGTTAGGCACCAAAAAAGTTCTGTGGGTAGTTTCTGGTGGATCTAATATTGCCGCCAGTGTGGCAATTATCAGACTAATACCCGAGAAGCTGACGGCTAATTTAACTATTCTGCTGGCCGATGAACGTTATGGTGAACCTGGCCACCACCATTCTAACTTCCGGCAGCTTAATGACGCTGGTTTTGAAAGCCATCAAGCAACTATGCTGCACCCCTTAGCCGAAGGTCTAAATCTTCAGGAAACTGTTAACCGCTATCAGGAACTTGTGGCCCGAGCCTTTGAACACGCTAATATTATTATCGGTCAGCTAGGGATTGGCACAGACGGTCACATTGCTGGTATCTTGCCTCACTCTCCGGCAGTTGAAGCTGATGGGCTAATCACCAGTTACCAAACAATACCGTATAGTCGCCTAACTCTAACCTTTTCTGCTCTGCGCCAGCTAGATGCAGTTTATGTTTTAGCATTTGGGGAAAATAAACTAACGACCCTCCACAAACTGGAAGTCGAAGACTTAAGTCTCGCCGAGCAACCATCACAGATTTTAAAACAACTTAAAGAAGCCTATATATTTAATGATCAAATAGGAGAACCATTGTGAAAATAGCCATCCACGGACTCGGTAAAATGGGCATCCAGATTGCCCGTAAGCTAGCTGAGAGCGACCATCAAGTACTGGCCCATAACCGTAGCCCTCAGAAAATTGAAGAGGCAGTCAAATACGGAGCCCAAGCAGCCCCATCTAAACAAGATGTGGTTGATGGCTTCAGTGGCAGTCAGGCCATTATCTGGATCATGTTGCCGGCCGAAACTGTTGAAAACGAACTCCATGCCTGGTTAGATGTATTACCGTCTGGGAGCATACTGATTGACGGCGGTAATTCAGACTTCCGGCAAAGTCAAACTCATGCTAATACGGTTGCCACGCGCGGTTCACAAATGCTTGATATAGGTGTCAGTGGTGGCCTTTGGGGCTACCAAAACGGCTTCTCAATGATGGTTGGGGGTGATGGCAATAGTTATCATGTAATTGAGCCCGTCCTAAGGAGCCTAGCTACCCCTGGTGGTGCTTACCAACATTTTGGAGCCAGTGGCAGTGGCCATTTCGTTAAAATGGTCCATAATGCAATCGAGTATGGCATGATGGAGAGTCTGGCTGAAGGCTATCAACTTCTGAAAGCCGGACCGTATGCAGGACTTGATCTGGCAGAAGCAGCAAATGTCTGGCAACACCATAGCGTCATCACTTCTTGGCTTAACGAACTGTGCCAAAAGTCTCTAACTCAAAACCCTGAGCTAGACGGCATTGAGGGCTATGTGGCTGAGAGCGGAGAAGCCCGCTGGGCCTTGACAACAGCTCAAGAACTAAACCTCTCAATGCCGGCCATCAAAGCTGCTTTTGATGTCCGTCTGGCTTCACAAAAGGGTGAAGTAAGCTTTGCCACCAAACTAATAGCGGCCATGCGTAACCAATTTGGCGGTCATCCGCTTAATAAAAAACCATGACTGGCTCGGCTAATGCCTCCTTACTTGCCCCTAGCATTTTAGTAATTTTCGGTATCACCGGTGATTTATCAAAGCGTAAGTTGTTGCCATCTTTATATCATCTTTTCAAAGATGGACTTCTACCCAAGCAAATATCAATTGTCGGTACTAGCCGGCAGGCAATTACAGTCAATGATTTCCTAACCCAAATTGAGCTTTGTATCCTGGAAACCGATAATATCTGTGACCCAGCAGTACTAAAGTTGATACGCCAGAAGCTAACCATCATAAAGTTCGATCCAGCTGATAGCCATCAATACGATGAGTTGCTGGACAGGCTAAATGATATAGAAGAGGAGCAGGGAGTATGCATGAACCGCTTATATTACCTGTCAATTCCGCCAAATATTTATAGCCCCCTGGTCCGTAACTTAGGCCTCCATGGACTTAACAAAAGTTGCAAACATGGCCAGGCAACAACTCGCCTGTTGGTTGAAAAACCGTTTGGCTATGATCTAGAATCAGCCCAAGATTTAATTGATAAAACCAGTCAATATTTTAATGAAAACCAGATCTTCCGCATTGACCACTACCTAGCAAAAGAAACAGTCCAGAATATTTTAGCCTTTCGGAAACATAATCCGCTGTTCACTAGTCTTTGGAACCGTCATCATATCAAGATGATCAGCATCAAAGCTTATGAGAAAATCGGAATTGAGGGAAGGGTAGCCTTTTATGAACAGGTGGGTGCTTTGCGCGATATAGTCCAAAGCCATTTACTTCAGCTTTTAGCCCTAACCACCATGGAGCTTCCCGAAGATATAACCGATGCATCGGCCATTCACGCCAAGAAACTGGCCCTCCTACGAGCTGTTCAACCACTGACACCTGATCAAGTTAAAAAACAGGTCTTTCGGGCTCAATACGTTAATTATCGGAAGGAAGTTAGTAATCCAAGCTCACAGACCGAGACCTTCGTTGGCCTAAACTTACGTATCAATAACGAACGTTGGAAGGGCGTACCTATTCATATCGCTACCGGTAAAGCACTGGCCGAAAAACAGACCATAATTCAGTTGATTATTAGCGACGAAAGCCGCTACTCAAGCACTAACGAACTGACTTTTCAACTTCAACCGAACGAGGGCATTAGCCTGGCTCTACGCGTCAAAACACCAAGTTTTGCCCATGCCCTTGAAACAGCCAGAATGGACTTTAGCTATCAGAATACGTTTGGCAACCGTCACCATCCAGATGCTTACGAGAGGGTAATAGTTGATGTACTGCGTGGCGATCACATTCTTTTCACAACTAGTGAAGAAGTCTTGGCCTCCTGGACTATCATTGAACCAATATTAGACGAATGGGCCCGAAACAAACATCATTTGCCTCTCTACCCAATGGGAGCCACGGAAAGCCAATTATTAATGACCTAATGACAGCCGAATTGTTGTAAACTAAAAGGGAATAGTGGGAGTATCTTTTGGTAGATATTATTATCATCATTTTTCTAATTAGTGCACTCCTAAGAGGCCGTGAGGTTGGTTTTGTCCAGCAGCTACTGTCAACAGTTGGTTTTTTCGGCGGGCTATTACTGGGTGCCACGCTCGAGCCACGGACCGTTCAACTTGCGCACACCGCATTGTCACGTTCACTAATTACCTTAGCCACTACTCTTGGGCTAGCATTTATATTTCTGGGTATCGGTGAACATCTTGGGATGTCCATCAAGCACCGCTTTCAATTGTGGCATCTTGACAGGTATGACAACTTCATGGGTAGTTTACTGGGTGCAGTTTCGCTACTGATCGCCGTTTGGTTGAGCGCTTCGATTCTGACAACTTTGCCGTTTCCGGGGTTACAGTCAAGTATCCGGAGTTCAAAGATTGTCTCGTTTCTAAGTGCCAACTTGCCCCCCGCGCCAAACATCGTCGCTGACTTGGGCCATTTAATTAATCCAAACGGTTTCCCTCAAGTATTCTCTGGTAACGAACCCAGTCCGCCAGCTAAGATTAGTTTGCCACAGTCCAGTGCTCTTCAAGCAGCGGTTGATAAAGACAAGCTAGCTGTAGTCAAGGTGGAAGGACAAGGCTGCGGCGGAGTGGTTGAAGGCTCAGGCTTTGTAATTGGTAGTGATTTAGTTGCCACTAACGCCCATGTCGTAGCCGGTATTGAGCACCCATTTGTCCAGGATAGCAACGGCCTGCACAACGTGACGGTTCTATGGTTTGATCCGAATCTAGACTTTGCTGTTTTAAGAGTCCCTAATCTAGCCGGAGGACCACTGGTGCTTAATCCAAATCAAGTCAGCAATGGCACTCCTGCGGCTGTTATAGGCTACCCTGGTGGCGGAGGGTTAAAAGCCGGCACAGCTTCAGTTATTGACGAATTCTTGGCTGACGGACGCAACATTTACGATCAAGGTACTACTGAGCGCGACGTCTATGAGATTGCAGCTGATATCATACCCGGTAACTCAGGCGGTCCACTAATAACTGAGGATGGGTCTGTTATAGGCATTGTTTTTGCTGAATCAGTTACTTATAACCATGTCGGTTATGCTCTCACCTTAGGTCAGATTATTAGCGAGATCCATCAGGCTGAAGCCCAAAATCAAGTTGTTAGTACCGGCAACTGTGCTGGTTAGAGATAGACTTGGCTCGTTGATAACTAAGCTACTCGTTTCGTAAAGCGTTAATCGGATCTTTGCGTGACGCCTTAATAGCTGGCACTGATCCAAAGATTATGCCTACGGCAATAGATATGGCGCTGGAGAGAGCGATAATCTGCCAGTTGATGGTCGGTTGTAGGTTAGTCAAAATACGTAAGACTAGATTTATAATCAAAGACAAAATAACACCGGCTAAACCGCCAGCTAGACTTAGAACTGCTGCCTCAGTCATAAACTGATTAAGAATCTGACGATCAGTAGCCCCGACGGCTTTTCGAATCCCTATTTCTTGCATTCTTTCAGTAACCGATACGAGCATGACATTCATAATACCAACACCACCTACGAGCATGGCAATAGCTGCTACACCGCTAATTAGGCGCGTTATAAGCTTCAGTATTTTATTAGCACTACTCAAATCCTGATAACCCTTTAAGACACTAAAGTCTGGTTGGCCATTGTGCAACTTGATTAAGTTTTGATTAATCTGACTCGAGGTCTGATCAACGCTATGCACGCTATCAGACTGGGCCAAGATTTCATAAATCGGTGAGTTATTGTTTGTTAATCCTTGGGCCATATCGTAGGGAATAAAAATTGCATCGTTATAATTAATATCGTTAGATAGGGGAGTATAAGTAAACTGATTGAATATACCGCGAACTACAAACTGCTGACCTCTAAAAGTAAAACTTCTGCCAAGCGGCACATTTTCATTAAATAGGGCATTGGCCGCATTTTGTCCAAGTACAGCAACATTTAATGAGTTCTCGTCACTAGAGAAAAATACACCTTCAGCTAAACTTTGGTTGACTAGGCTTGGAAAGTTATCGCTAGTGCCAACAACAACCGAAGTCTGACTCGTGTTATCGCCTTTTGTTGCCCCAGCAACCAGACTTAGCGGAACAGCCATTTTTACACCAGTTGTACTACTGACAGCCTTATAATCCTGATCGTTCAAACCACTGGTTACTGAGAAGCCACTAAGCAGGGGCAAAGCACTACCAGTCTGTCCCGCACCAAGCTGAAGAGGTCTAATTATAATTACATTTTTACCAAGACGGTTTATCTGATCACCAATTTGGTGTTTGATTCCCTGACCAATACTAACCACGCTAATAACTGAAGTTACACCAATTATTACACCCAACATGGTCAACAAGCTGCGTAACCGATTGCTGCGCAGGTTGGTGACAGCAATCTTAATGTGTCCCCTAGTTAGCGATTTCATGTTTTGCTCCTTGAGACTTTTTTATTTTTTAGACGTGGCGCCTTGCGACCCTTTTTCTGCCTAGAAGTCCGAGGACTATTTTTAGAAGGCAAGGCCTTCATCAATGCTGAGACACCAGCCAAATCATCATCCTCAGTTAGCCCCGGCATAGTGTACATAACTCTCCGGGCGGTTGGAGCAACTTGCCCAAGTCGCGTTTTTTCATCTTGGATTATGGCCCCGTCGTGCATATAAACAACCCTGGTTGCGTAGCGTGTCAATTCTGGATTGTGAGTCACGAATATAATAGTGTTGCCTAATTTGTGAATTTCACTCATAAGCTCCATGACCAATCTCGATCCAGCACTGTCGAGATTACCGGTCGGTTCATCTGCAATCAATAATTTTGGTTGGTTAACCAAGGCTCTTGCTATTGCCGCAGATTGTACCTGACCACCACTTAGCTGGCTGGGGAAGAAGTACTCCCGACTTTGCATACCGACACGCTCCAGCATATTGCTGGCCAGCTGCAGCCGCTTGGTCAGTGTCATGCCTTTGTAGGTCAAGGGCAGTGCAACGTTATCCAGAACCGTCATTTTAGGAAGCAAATTTAAAGACTGAAAAACAAAGCCGATAGTGTCTCGTCTCAAATGGGCTGTTTTGTTGGGGCGAAGCTTGGAAACCGGCTTGTCCTCCAGTTTATAAACGCCGTGTGTTGGCCTATCAAGTAGCCCAATAATATTCATCAGCGTCGACTTACCGCAGCCACTGGGGCCCATAACAGCAATAAACTCACCTTTTTCAATCTTTAAGCTAACCTCGTCGAGTGCTAATGTTGTAGCATCGCCGAAGCCGTACAGCTTGCTGACGTCTTCTAATTCGATTAAAGCCATTGCCTTATAGTTTAAACCTGCTTTTGCCACATTCGCAAGGTGTTTTTGTAGTAATTTTGAGGTATAATCGCCAATATATGGAGAGGTCGCCTAGTGGCCCATGGCGCTCGCTTGGAAAGCGGGTTTACTCGTAAGAGTATCGAGGGTTCGAATCCCTCTCTCTCCGCCAGATAGATTATGGAACTTTTTACAGAGGTCAAAGACAATGAAAGAGGTAGAGGGAGTCGTTTGACTTAACACAAGCGTCGTGTACACTATTATATGTGAAGAATATAACTCTATCTGCTGACGACAAATTAATAGAGGAAGTGCGTAAACAGGCCACTCAACAAAACACTACTATTAATAATCTGTTCCGTGAATGGCTTCAACAAATTGCGTCCCGAAAACAAGCAGTCACTGAATACGATGAACTGATGAAACGATTAAGTTATGTGCGGCCTGGACGTAAGTTTACACGCGCCGAGATGAACGAAAGATAGCTATAGCGTGAATCAAACATTTTTTCTGGATACAAATATATTTGTGTACGCTCAGGATATTGATAATCTTCCAAAACAAAAAATTGCAGGCGATTTGATTAAAAAAGCCCTCAGCACTGGCCAAGGTCTTATTAGCTCTCAGATTGTCCAAGAATTTTGTAACTTAGCTAGTACAAAGTATACCCAAACAATGAAAGCGAGTGACGTTAAAGAATATCTCAGGGTAACACTAAGTAGGTTGTGGCGACATGTACCTAGCCTAGATTTTTACTATAGATCAGTTGAATTATTTGAACGGGATTCACTAAACTTTTATGACGCTTTAGTTATACAAGCTGCGATAGACCTAGGATGCGCTAAACTTTACAGCGAAGATTTACATGATGGTCGAAAGTTTGGCAATTTGACAGTAATAAATCCCTTCACTAACGTTTAGCCCTAGAATCAAGTCTTTAAGCCCGTTGAACCAGCTTACCGTCAGCTAGCTGAAGCTTGACATCCGTTTTACCAGCAATCTTAAGATCATGAGTCACAACAATGATCGTAGTCTTTTGGCTTTTGACCAGATTGTGAAGTAGATCAAAAATTAATTTTCCGGTTTTCGAGTCCAGATTACCAGTTGGTTCATCGGCTAGGACTAGTTTAGGTCTGTTGGCCAGTGCTCTGGCGATGGCTACTCGCTGCTGTTCGCCACCGGACAATTTTCCAGGCTTACGTAGTTGTTTATCGTCCCGAAGCTCGACTTGATTTAATAATTCTTGAGCCCGCTGATGACGTTCAGACTTCGGCAGACCGCTAAACTCCATCGGTAACATAACATTTTCAATGGCCGTTAGATTCGGCACCAAATTGTAGTTCTGAAAGACAAAGCCGACATTATTAGATCGATACTTAATCAACCTGTGATCTCCTAAACCAGTAATATCTTGACCGCCGACCTCAATGCTACCACTAGATGGTTTATCCAAGGCTCCGAGCAAAGAGAGAAGTGTGCTTTTACCGCTACCACTTGGTCCAACAATTGACGCAAAAACAGCATCATCTACTTGGAAGGACACTTTATTGACAGCCCAGACAGTTGTCTCGCCAGACTTAAAGCTTTTAGATAACTCTTTAACCCTCAACATATTTACTCCGTCCTCATCACTTCCGCCGGTCGTATTTTAGCAATGAACCAAGCAGCAACAGTACTGCCAACTATAGCAATAATCAGGGCCGCAAGTAGACCAAAGACAATGATGTTCCAACCAATCGAGGCATGTAGATTATTCAGGCTCTGCCGAAAGCCACCACCTAAACGAAAACCAAACCGCGGAGTGCCTGGACCACTCACAGAACTTGTTGAGCTGTTATTAACCAAGGTGTTGGTAATCGGTGTACCGGCAAATATACCCAAAACTATGCCAATGACTGCGGCCATAATCGTGAAGCTTACAGCCTCACAAATAAACTGCCAAACAACCCTTATATTGGAAGCACCGATTGCTTTTAGAACCCCTATTTCACGCCGCCGTTCTCGGACAATGTTGACCATTGTTAGAAGAATAATTACCGAACCGGCAACAACCGCCCCAATTAAGCTGTAGGCAGCAATGCTTTTAACATTTTCGAGTGGTGCTATAACATTTTGGGCCATGGTTTGACTAGATGTTACGTCAGCTGCAGTTCCTAAAGCAGTTTGAATTGCCGTTGTGGTCGAAGTCAAATTATCGACCGAATCGACCGTAGCAATAGCACTGGTAACGTCACCGCTTTGGCCAGATAGATTTTGGAGACTACTAAGTGGCATAATCAGCAGAGAATTAGAAAACTGATTACCGGAATCGAAAATGCCTACTACCGTAATTGTTGAGCCATAAGCTGTAAAGCTCGAGCCAGCCGTCAAATTATTTTTGGTGGCTAAATTCAAGCCAACGAGTGCCACATCAGCCGAACTATTACTTGAAAAAACTTTGCCGGCCTTAAGACTAAAGCTACCCCCGCCTTGAGTGTTGGCCAGATTAATAGGATCTGTTGTGCCTAAAACGGTAATCGGAGGACTGAAGTTTAGCGATCCAGAGTCAGAAAAATTATTAGCATTAAATCTTTGAGCAAATCTTCTACCTAGTTGTCCAGGATTAATCGAAGAGGTCAGATTAGTATCACTACTGGTTAGGCGATCATTCAAGCTCTCAGATAACTTTGTAACATGTGGCAAGTCTGTCAGTTTAGCTAATTGGCTGGTGGTCAGGGGATTACCGCCACCCTCAAAACCACGTACTCCAGCCGGAGAAATGACAATCGTGTTGCCGATTGAATTCTTGACTGACTGTATTTTCTGGTCAACAGTTTGTCGAGCCAGCAACATAGACAACGCCAAACCAATGCTCAGCGATAATATTAAAACAATTGCCACAGTCCGAACAGGATTTCGAAAAGCGTTTCGGATACCTCGGCTAACAACGTTCATCGTTTCCTTTCGGGTTAGTACTTTGTCAGTTTAACCCAAGCCAGTTTAAAGTTAGCTTAAAGCTCCTCTATGGCTAATAACTTAATGCTAAAGGTTGAGCCGAATCCTGGCTTAGCAGTTACTAGAATTTCTCCTTGTTGCTCACGAACAAGTTTGTCGGCTATCGATAAACCGAGACCATAGCCATCATAATGGTCCTTGGATCGTGACGGATCGACGCGGTAAAAACGCTTAAAAATATGCGGTAGATCACCGGCTCTGATACCCACTCCCGAATCTTGGACTCTAAGATAGACGAACTTACCCTTGCTCTCGGCACTTAAAACAATGCTACTTTTTGGGTGACTATACTTAATGGCATTATCGAGCAGAATAACTATTATCTGAATCAGGCTGGGTTTATAGGCCAGAGCCTTGATATTCGGAATTTGGTCATCAATACTGATCTCTTTAGCTTGAGCTAAGTTCAATATCTGATTCATTGCTTCACCGGCAGCATCCTGAATGGACACCGCTTTGAGAAGCAAATGACGTCCATCATTTCGAGCCAGATGGAGCAGACCGTCAGATAATTGACGAAGTTTTATGACTTCCTCAATATTTTGGGCAATAACTTGTTTGGCTTCAGGCAGGCTTAGGTGGGGCTTACGCAATGCCACTTCATTACTCGTTTGAATAGCTGTTAAGGGTGTCCTTAACTCATGTGATGCATCAGAAACAAATTGACTTTGGCCTTCAATTGCTGCTTCAATCGGCTGCAGCGATCGCCGTGCCAACCAATAGCTAAACAAACTGCCGGCTCCTAATGTGCCGAGATTAAGCACCAATAGCTTTATTAGTAATTCATGGTGAGCTTGCTCAATGCGTTCTCTCAAAAAGATATCAAGCGTCGGCCTAAATCCATTAAACCCAAACTGATTACTATAAAAAGAGGTTGGTGGCAGCTGCCTCTCCAACTGTTTAGCTGAAACATTGTAGAGCACAAAACTAAAAGCTAGGCTCATTAACATAATAACCCCAAGGTAGGTCAAAGACAGCCGGCCTGTTGTCGACCTCAAGAAATGTTTGATCTTTTGCCAACTCAAGCTGAAATCCCGACTTTGTATCCGAAGCCACGAACAGTATGAATCAGTTGCGGGCCCAAAAAAGGTTTATCAATTTTAATTCTCAGATAAGCAATAAATGCCTCAACGGTGTTGGGCAAAATATCCGAGTCAAAGTCCCAGACGTGGGAAATAATATTGTTTTTACTAAGCACCTTGTCTTTGTTGCGCATCAGGTATTCGAGCAAGGCGTACTCTTTGCTGGATAACTTGATCGTCTTCCCGGCCCGGACTACTGTGTGCAAGTTAGTATCAAGTATCAAGTCTCCAACGGCAAATTTCTCGCCTAGCGATTGAGGTGGCCGACGCATCAAGGCCCGGACTCTTGCCAAAAGCACCTCAAACGAAAAAGGCTTAAGAAGATAATCATCGGCACCGGTATTTAAGCCAAGAACTACTTCTCGATCTTGGTCTTTCGCGGTCAGCATAAGGATTGGCATCTGCTTTCCAGCAGCACGCAACTGAGCACAAACCTCTAATCCGTCCATTTCGGGCAACATAATATCTAAAATTATCAGATCGTAGTCGTGCTCAGCCTGGAGAGCACTATTATAACCATCTTCACCGTCATAAGAAACATCGACGGCGTATGATTCCTGCTCCAGTCCCTCCTTGAGGGCCTGAGCAATACGGTGTTCGTCTTCGACAACTAATATTCTCATCTGCTTATGAATTATAGCCCTAGATTACTGAAGTTTGACTTAAAAACAACCCCCTCTAGACTAATAATTTAGGCCCTTGATCATTAAAAGGATAGTCTAGGCACCAATCTTAGTACCAACATTTTGCCCCTCGGCAGCCTTCAAAAGATTATCCGGCTTCATGGCATCAAAGACAACAATCGGCAACCTATGTTCCATTGCCAGACCGATAGCCGCTTTATCCATAACCTTGATTGCATCATCACTGACTGCTTGCTGCAGGGTAAGAGAATCTATTTTCTGGGCATCAGCAAATTGATTTGGGTCTTTGTTATAAACGCCATCCACTTTTGTGGCCTTCAATACAACTTGACAGTCCAATTCCAAGGCCAAACTGACAGCTGCGGTATCTGTCGTCAGGTATGGCCGGCCAATGCCGCCAGCTACAATTATCAGACGACCTTTTTCTAGATGCTTTTCGGCCAAACGATGAATAAATGGCTCGGCTACTTGATCAGCAAATACATTAGACAAACAGCGCGTTGGCACCCCCTGTGATTCAAAAATATCTGTCAGAGCCAAGGCATTCATCATCGTGCCAAGCATGCCAATTTGATCGGCAGTGACCCGCTTAATGCCATGCCCGGCTAGCTGCGCCCCTCGGGCAAAGTTACCGCCCCCGACCATAATTACAACTTGGTATTTTTGTTCAACGAGCTGTTTAACTTCTAGGGCCAGCCAACTGCCTAGCTCCGGATCAATACCGGCTTCAAACTTGCCACCAAGTTGCTCGCCGGACAACTTCAGTAAAATACGTTTGTAGGGCTTAGGCTCCATCTAGCTCAATAGTCTAGCAAATAGCGACCCCTAAAGCTATACTTAATCCTTAGGATGACAATTTATTCTTGGAACGTCAATGGTATTAGGGCAGTCATCAAAAAAAATCTGCTACTGCCTTTCATAGAAGCCGAACAACCGGACATACTATGTTTGCAAGAGACCAAAGCTCGGCCCGAACAAATAGATGTTCAGCTTCCAGGCTATGATAAGTTTTGGTACTCAGCCGATAAGCCAGGTTATTCCGGTACTGCCATTTTCAGTAAGATCAAACCGTTACAAATCATCAACGGTTTCCCGAGCCAAATAATCTCTAAGTTTAAAGTAGCTGGCGACGTTTACGGTAACCCCAACCAAGAGGGCAGGCTAATCGCCGCCGAGTACCAGCACTTCTGGCTAGTGACCGTCTATACGCCCAATGCCAAAGATGACTTATCGCGTCTAGGCCTACGCCACAAAAACTGGGACCCAGCTTTTTTAGCTTACTGCCAGCAGCTCGAGTTAACTAAGCCAGTCGTTTTCTGCGGCGATCTCAACGTGGCTCACACCGAACTTGATCTGGCCAATCCTGGGCCAAACCGCGGCAAAAAAGGTTTTACTGATGAAGAAAGATCTGGTTTCCAAGCTTTTATCGAAGCTGGTTTTATTGACACACTACGCCTATTTAAAAAGGGCAATGGCTATTACAGCTGGTGGAGTCACTTCGCCAATGCCCGAGCCCGCAATGTCGGTTGGCGGATTGATTACGTACTGGTCTCAGCTAAGCTCAAAAAATATGTTAAAAAGGCAGCCGTCCACCCCCAAATTCTTGGTTCCGATCACTGTCCGGTAAGCATTGAATTGGATCTAGCCAAATGACACCAGATAAGTTTACTAATCAACATTTTTTTCTAGATGTTAGCCACGGTCACAAGCTCTACGTTTACGATTGGGGAAAATCTGATGCCAAGTTACCGATTATCTTTTTGCACGGCGGACCCGGAAGCGGCAATAACGACAGCCATAAGCAACGTTTTGATCCATCGAGACAACGGGTCATCTTTTTTGACCAACGCGGGGCAGGTAAAAGCCTGCCTAAAGGCAGCCTAAGGGCAAATACCACCACCGAAGCAATCGAAGATATTGAGCAAATAGCCAACCATTTGAAACTTAAGCGGTTTATACTTAGTGGCGGTTCCTGGGGATCATGCCTGGCTCTAGCCTATGCTCTTAAATACCCCGGCCGAATTCAGGCAATGGTCCTAAGTGGAATCTTTTGTGCATCCCGGGCCGAGATCGGCTATATAGACAACGGCCATTTCCAAAACTTCTTCCCGGATGTTTGGCAGCAATATTTAGACCGCACACCCCAAAAGCATTTAAAAAATCCAAGCCAATATCATTACAGACAAGCTTTGGGCAAAAACAGCCAAGCTGCTAAAAAATCAGCTTACGCCTACTCTGAACTTGAGAATGCCTTAGTGGCGCTTGATGACCGCCCAAGAACCCAGAACTTTGATGAATTTGATCCCAGCTCAACAATTATCGAACTTTACTACCTAAAGCATGGTTGCTTTTTAAAAGAAGGCTACATTTTAGATAATGCCCCAAAACTTACTATGCCGATCTGGTTGGTCCAAGGACGTTACGACATGGTCTGTCCACCACAAACTGCCTTTCGTCTAAATAAAGGCTTAGCCAACGGCCAACTGATTTGGACTACAGCTGGGCATGGTAACGATCGACCAACTTACGACGTCGTTCGAACACTTCTACTACAAATTAGCGCTCAGCCCTAATGTCAGCCTGAGTACAAACAAGAAGGAGATTAAGTTGATGAACTTTCCTCAAAAAAATAACCTTTCTAACCAACCCCGCCAACGAACAAAATTATGACAAGATTGATAACTCAATAATTTATGGATCGACCCTATTGGCAACAGCAAACTACGACTAAGCCACTCTTTCCAGATCTGCTATGGAGCCAACCTCAAAACCGGCTTCAGGCTGGCAAGTTATTAATAATAGGTGGCAGCAGCTATAGCTTCGCCGCTCCAGCCGCGGCTTGGAGCGAAGCACTCCGAATGGGCATTGGCAGGGCAAGGGTGCTCTTACCGGATTGCCTGGAAAAAACACTTGGTAAGACCATCGAAGATGCGCATTTTCTACCAAGCACGCCGAGTGGCAGCTTTAGCCAACTGGGCTTGGGCCAAATATTAGATAGCTGTGCTTGGGCTGACGGCATACTGCTAGTGGGTAATTTTGGCAAGAATAGCGAGACAGCGATAGTACTTGAGAAACTGATCACAAAATACTCCGGTCAATTATCTGTCTGTGGTGATGCAGTCGATTATTTTCTGAATGATCCTCTAGCTATTCTAGAAAGAACTCTGACAACCCTGGTTTGTGACCAGGGACAGTTACAAAAACTAGCCGTTGCTGCCAAATTCGAGATTGCTTTTACCTCAACAATGAGCTTAATGCATCTTGTAGTCGCTTTGCACCAGTTTTCAGATCGTTACCTGACCAATATTGTACTGGCTGACGGTGATCAGTTATTGGTAGCCGCAGCTGGTCAAGTTAGCTCAACCCCCAATCAATCGAAATCAAACAAGCCTCAGCTTGCTGCAGGCACAGCTGTCTGGTGGCTACAAAACCCAGGTCAAGCCTTCGCTGCTATCAGCAGTGCCTTAATCAGTCGCCAAACAATTTAGGGGTTACTGTCGGGCCATATCTTTTGGCTGAACATTTATTCCGAGATCTATCTCACCTGGTGAGCTTTGATGTTCAAAACTGGCTAGAACCAAAGCTAACCCAACGCCAGCTAACTTTCCTGGATCAATACTAACACTGTAAATCGTAGGCCTCGCCTCTTCGTCTTCTGTCAGACTAATACCATGTTCCATCGACTGGCTCAAAGCATCCAGGCTTAGCTTTTCGCCTTTACCTGGCCATCTTTTTTTATTCTGCAGGTCACGGGCTTGCATGCCATGTGGCCTTAGCGGGTAGGGCAGCTGCCGGGCTGCATCAGGTCGCTGTTTGTGTGCCATAATCTAATATCCTAGCACTCCTTGGTAAATATGCAACTGCCATAGCTTTGGTGGGCAAGGAGGGAATCGAACCCTCAATCCTTTCGGAACACGATTTTGAGTCGTGCGCGTATACCAGTTCCGCCACTCGCCCGTGATTGCTGAAAGAAGCGAAGTTTGAAGTTAGTTTACAGAGGTGTATTGTACTATACTTAATAAGCGAGAGCTAGATGCCTCTCAATTATTTTTATTGCTATGGACAACCAACCTGATTATCAAAACCAACCGCCAACCAATGGTCAAACCTTGCCGCCAAAGGGTAACGACCTCATAGTCGGCACTAACCCGGCGGTCGAACTTATCCGCCAGAAGGTGGCTGGCATTTATGCTAACGAACCAGATACAGAACAAGAGCTGGCTGAAGCACAAGCCGTCCAACCACGCAGCAAACATCAACAGTTTGTCTTGCAGCTGAGTAGCTCAGGCAAGGGTTTAGCAGAAATTCAGACCGCCTGGCATAACTATTACGTCAGCCTGCCCGATAAAGAGAAGCACGAGGTCTGGCAGGAATTTTACGACAGTAGTTCCTTGGCCGCTCAATATGCGCACATCATACCTTCTGCTGCAGAGCAGGCTAAACAACTAGTAGCTCATAAAAATGAGCCAAAACCATCTACTCGATCAACTTTAGCTGCCAAAGCCCGACGTAAATTAGCTGATTCCCGTAGCCCGCAAGATATAAAAAAGGCTATTCGCAACAAAATCAGTGCTGGTGGTAAACTTAAAGCCAAGCATCACTTACAGTCATTGTTATTCGGCTTGGCCATTGGCTCCATAGTGATCTTCATTTTCTTATTCGGCTTCTTTAATGAAATTATTTTAGCGCCCTTTATCCAGCCGGGCCGCCAATCACCAAATACACCCCTGATTCTTGACCCAAACAGTGTCGCGCCTACCGGCAGCCCTGAAGTCATCATTCCAAAAATTAATGTCGAAATTCCAACACTCTATTCGGTGACTTCAATTAACGAAAATGACATAGAAAACGGCTTACTCGACGGCGTGGTCCATTACCCGACGACAGTACTGCCTGGGCAACTGGGTAATACGGCATTCTTCGGGCACTCCAGCAATAATATATTTAATAAAGGCAAGTATAAGTTTGCTTTCGTCCTACTACACACCCTTGTACCAGGAGACACCTTTTACCTAACCAATAACAATAAAGTCTACGTATATAAGGTGATTAGCAAAACGATTGTCGATCCTAGTGACGTCAGTGTCCTTGGCCCCGTGCCCAACGAAATCGCTAGCGCTACCTTAATTACCTGTGACCCACCAGGCACCAGTTTGCACCGCCTGATAATCGTTGGCCAACAAATCAGCCCCGACCCTTCAGCTAACTCCGTAGGAACCGTCAACCCTAATTTAACCCCAACTATGCTGCCAGATAACGGGCCGACACTCTGGTCTAAATTTTGGCACTGGCTCTAAATTAAAGGTCAGCTGGAATTCTTAAAGCTGTCTGGTTAAGGCTAAACGATGGCTGACCAGTCTGCGGCGCCATGCTGTAAACATATTTATAGTCCGGGGAAAAGAAGGCTGAGTAAGCTGGGCTAGTGTCCTCTAATATCTGTTGGTTTGTATTATCGTAATCTAAAATAACTAGCTTGCCTTGGCTGACATAATTCAAGTGATAGCCATCCATCCAGCCAACATTAGTCGCCGGGCTATCAATCGGCAAGCTTAGAGAAGCATAGTAGCTTTTAGAAGTCTCGATGTCGTAAATTGCCACCCGCGAGCCATTTTCAGTTAAGATAAAACGAGCATTTGGCGAAAATGAAAGATAGCTGTCAGCTGGCATTTGAAGTGTTCTAAGCGGTTGGGGTAATTGACTTGGTTGGGCGGTGAGTTGTCCTATAGGATCCTTATAGATATAGACTTTATTGGCTGTAGGCGATCCGGCAACGACATACAAAACACCGTTATATTGAGTCAGATTGACTAAATAATTGCTGGCTGCTGTCAATGAACGTAACAAATAATTATTGCTACCGACTGCCATTTTAATGTCCACCTTGCCGCTAATAACAGAATCATTGCTAATGTAGATCAAGGTATTGTTGCCGTAAGACTTATAGGCCAAGACATGCTCCAAGTAAGCAACCGGTGCCGGCGATTGTAGACTGGCCGTCTCCAAACTCTGAGTAGCAGCGTTATAGAGATAATAACTATCGTACTTTTTATTGACTAACGAAACGGCTGTTGGCTCAAACCCAAACAGTTTATTTAGGTTTACCGACTGATCGGGATTTTTAAGATCCAAAACGATGAATTCTGTTTTAGCATCATAGTGGTGCGCCAACAATAGGTGCTGATTATCGTCTGACCATTCGATCACTTGCCAACTCTGTGAAGTAGACGCTTTGGTTAGTAATGTTGTCGGTATGTTGATCGGCGCCAGTTTAGGGTTAGTGCTTTTAAGATCGTATTCGTCAAAAGTAATCCCGTCCGATGAAGGGGCAACCAGCAACCAGCGCAAGTCAGGGCTCTGGGTCACAAAGCTAGCTGGTGTCGCATAAGCCTCTATTTTTTGAGTTACAAGACTAAGGGGTATTAAGAAAGGGTAGTCGAAATGTTGGACACTGCCGCCATCAAGAGTAACTGCTCTCTGCCATGGCCGATAGCCGTTCCGTCTGAGCTGAAGCTGGTAAACTCCCGCCGGCACAACAAGTCGGGCATCAGTCTTACTTTGACTCAATTGACCATTTAGATAGATCTGAGCAGGAGTAGGCGTACTTGAAACAAATATCAGGCCGTTTTGGATAACAGTACCGTTCTTGCCAATTCCAAAACCATAGGCCAGATAAAGCAGTACAACTGTGGCCACCGAGATAGCAATTGCCATAAGTCCGTAGCCAACAAATAGAATAATCCGGTGTTGTAATTGTTTTTGGGGGTCAAGATAATCCATCACTGATTGTATTGTAACTGTTTTGGGTCAGTCTTTGGAACAGTTAATTTATCATAAAGCACTTGCGGAATGACCCCTCTAGAGTTTAAGATAAAGGTAACTAATGGTTTTAAGACAAAATTAAAGGATTAATAAATCCGTGGCAAAAACCAACACCATAGAAATTAACGGCCAGCGTTATGATGCTGTTAGTGGTCAAGCACTTGATGTCAGCCCTAAACCGAAACATCCTCAAAGCCGGCAACAATCTCATCTAAGCCCTGAGAACAACAAAATCCATTCAAAAGGCACCGTACCTCGGAAAAGCCGACTATCAATTAAGCCACCTAAGCCAACTGGTCACCGTCCGCAGCCAACCAAAACTCTGATGCGCCATTCTCTGAGTAAGCCATCAGCCTTGACCAAGACAGGCCTTAAAATTCGGGTCAATTCCGCTGGTCTAGTTGAACAACCATCAATTTTAGCCAAATTTTCTGTCCAAGCTATCGATCCAAAACGTCTGGCCAGAGCCAAAAGGATCATTAAAAGTCGATTCATCAGCCGATTCGGTGATTTGAAAGTCGCTACCCCAAGCATGACAGCCCAAGGTTCACGAACAGCAAAAACAGCCAATCCATTGACGACTGATCCTGTTTTGAATAACCCCCAGCAACCTCAAAAGGAGGACATTTTCCAAAAGGCCCTCGAGCGAGCCACCAGTCACGTTCAGCAACCGCCCGGAAAAAAGCACCTCTCTAATCATCACAAACGAAAAGCATCCAAGGGCCACCGTTTATTGAGTGTCAGCGGCAGTGCTTTAGCTATTTTATTGGTCACAGGTTTTATAGTTCACCAAAGTAGCATCAGCTTTAATTTACATAACGCTTCGCTAGGCGCAGGCTTTAATGCCAGTTTACCTGGTCAAACGCCAGCCGGTTTTTCAAGCCCCAAACTAAGCTATCGACCAGGTTTAGTGACCGTCAGTTATGTCAGTAATAGTGATCAGCGCCAGTTCGTTATCGAAGAGCATCCTTCAGACTGGAATAACCAAACACTTTTGAGCGACTTCGTGGTACCGCTAGTTGGCCAAGACTATCAAACCATGGAAGTAGCTGGAAGAAATGTCTATTTTTACGACCAAAGTAAGGCCACCTGGATCAGTCAAGGGATCTGGTATCAAGCTCAGACAAATGGTGTTCTAAGCACCAATCAGTTACTAGAGATCGCCGCATCAATCTAGCAATTGACCCCTGGCTATGACATACTGATAGCCATGTCGGTTGTTAGAACACGTTTTGCCCCAAGCCCGACCGGTTTTCTGCACCTCGGCGGCCTCCGGACAGCTTTATTCGGCTGGTTAGTAGCTCGCCAAGCAGGTGGACAATTTATCTTGCGCCTAGAAGATACTGATCTAAAACGTGAGGTACCTGAAGCAGCTGAACAACTGATGAACAGCCTCAAAGCACTAGGATTAAACTATGACGAGGGTCCCGACATCGGCGGACCATTTGGACCCTATCGTCAAAGCGAACGACTTAGAAGTTACCAAAAGTGGGCTCAAAAGCTGATAGATAGCGGGCGGGCTTATGCTGATCCTTACTCTGCAGAACAGCTGCAAACAATGCGTTTGCAGGCTCAAAAAGACAAGCGACCTTTCTTATATCGAGACCATAGGCCCCAAAATCCACCACCATGGAGTCCTAAATTGGCCCTACGATTTAAGTCCGAGCCACAATCTTACACCTGGCAAGACGCAGTTATGGGTCAATTAAAAACTGGGCCAGAAGTGATTGACGATTTCATCCTAATTAAATCTGACGGCTATCCAACCTATAATTTCGCTCACATAATTGATGATTTTGAGATGCAGATCAGCCATGTCATTCGGGGGCAGGAATTCCTAGCCAGTGTGCCGAATTATCTGAATCTCTACCAAGCACTAGCTATTAAGAGACCAATCCTAGCTACTGTCCCTCATATCTTGAACCCCGAGGGCAACAAAAAACTTAGCAAGCGGGCAGGTGATGGCCAAGCTGCCAAGGATATTTTTGACTACTTAAAAACCGGCTATCTGGAAGACGCATTGTTCAACTTTATTGCTTGTCTCGGTTGGAATGACGGCACTGAGCAAGAAATATTCACACGGGCTGAGCTAATTAAAAAATTTAGCCTCGACGACGTTCAAAAATCCGGCGCCCGATTTGACGAGTCAAGGTTACTTTGGATGAATGGGCACTATATACGTAATCTAACGGCAGACGAGCTCTACCAAAATACTGAAGACTATTGGCCCAAAGAAGCAAGCACAGCCAATGAAGCTTATAAAAAACAGGTTCTCAGTCTGGTTCAAGAGCGGATGAAATACTTTGCCGAATTACCAGAGTTGACCAAATTCTTTTTCACTGACTTAGCGCCAAATCCAGGTCTAATCAGCGGGCATAAACAACTATCCAGATTGACCCCAGCCGAATTAAGGGGTTTGTTAGAGAAGGCAACAGCGGCTTTAGCAAAATCTGACTTTTCGCAGGAGAAGATCACCCAAACATTAAATAAGCTGTTGACCGACACCGGCCAAAAGCCATCAGTCTTATTCAGCCTTATTCGAATTGCAACCACCCAAGCACCAGCTTCACCAGAACTCGCCGGATCACTAAGCGTTCTCGGTAAAGAAACTGCTTTACGACGGCTCAACCAACAGTTAACGTTGGTCTCAGATTAAAATACTACCATTAGTATCGCTTGGTAAGGTACAATAATGCTTATGATTGACGACTTTAGGCCGTTAGATGGGTCTACCGAGCCGGCAGCCAAGCTTGAGCAACTACTAAAACCCGTGGAAGATAAAAAGCCTGAAGCCGAACCCAAATTTAAGCCCCCAGAAACCGTGGCGGCCGATGATCAGGCAACCCCTGATGCACCAGAAAAGACTAGCCCAGCCCCGGTCAAAAAACATTGGTGGCAAAAGCTGCATATCCAATGGTGGCCTCCTGACAAGAAAGTCTGGCTCGGATTAGTAATTATCCTCCTCCTAGCCCTCGGCGGAATCGACACTTATATCAATCTCCACAAAAGTGTCTTACTGGCCTCAAAAACACCCGTCAAACATTTACCGGTAATAGTCAAGCCCAAAAAGCCAACAACTGTTGCATCAACACTTAGCGGCCTACAGGTTGATCCAAGTACCAACAAGATACCGGTGACCGGTGTTATGATTGAAAACAGTATTTTCGCACGGCCACAGTCGGGCTTAAGCCAAGCCAGTGTCGTTTTTGAAGCAATCGCCGAGGGTGGTATAACCCGTTACCTGGCCCTATTTCAAGATACTGCCCCTAGCAACATCGGCCCCATCCGTAGTGCCCGGCCATATTATCTTGGGTGGGCTCTCGGCTTCGATGCCTCTCTAGCCCATGTCGGTGGCAGCCCAGAAGCTTTAGCTGATATTACGACTTGGGGTGTAAAAAATCTCGATCAATTTTTTAATGGTTCCTACTATCATCGTATTACTCAGCGTGATGCTCCGCATAACGTCTATACCTCAATTGCTGAGCTAAACGCCCTGGAGCAAGCCAAAGGTTATAGCACTACTAATTTCAGCGGTTTCCCCCGCAAGGCTGACTCACCAAGCAAAGTACCGACAGCCAAAACAATCGACTTCAATATCTCGGGCCCGGATTATGCCGTGCACTACGACTACAACCCGACTACCAATAGTTATGCCCGCAGCGTCGGTGGTAGCCCAGATATAGATGCCAACAACAATAATCAAATTTCTCCAAAAGTAGTAATCGCTCTGGTCATACCTTATTCTCTTGAGGCCGATGGCGAACATTCAGTCTACGGCTTGATAGGCACCGGCCAAGCTTATGTTTTTGAAGACGGCAATGTAGTCGTTGGCAACTGGACTAAGTCGGCGGCCACTAGTCAAATTAGTTTTACAGACAGCAACAATCAGCCCCTCAAGTTGAATGCTGGCCAAACGTGGCTGACAGCTGTGGGCGCTAGCAATAACGTTACTTATAAGCCTTAAATCAGATGGACTTCTTACGGCACTTAACTAGCCAAGCAAAACTTAAAATTTTTCTCTTCTTGATTTTTAACGACCTGCTTCTAATAGCCGTTTGGCTAAGTCTTAGCTACTTTCTGAAAATTAATAATTTGATAACGGCCGGTATGCTCAGTAGCCTGGGACTATTACTGGCCGGTTTAATTGCCATCTATCTAAGTGGCTTGTTAATGCAACCCCTAAAGGCACTATGGCAGACAATTTTGCACCTAGCGCCTCACGAGCAATCAACGCTTAGAGCACCAAATATTGACAAACTCCGTTTTGGTCGTCAACTGGTAACAAGTTTAAGCAGCCAGATTTATCAATTGGTCAACGTTGCCGAACAAAGTCGACTCTTGGACCAAAAACAACGCGGTGATCTCAAGGCTAATTTTATAGCCAGCAGTTTACCGCTGCCTTTTTTCGCATTAGACAATCAGGAAACTGTCTTGTTTGCTAATCAAGCGGCTGCCGAATATATAGGAATCAAGTCCGAAGAGATGATGGGCAAAAATATTTACATGCTTCTGGACATGGCTTTCCCCAGTGAGGATACATTCGACAAGTGGCTTAAAAACGCCAAGCTTCATAACGCTACGGCTACCTGCAGCTGGGATCGTGTCCGTCTAAGTGTGCTCGATAACCACCCAACCAGACTGTTTGACCTAGCAGCTTATTATAATAAAGGCAACCCTCAAAAAATTGAAACCATGCTTATACTATTCGATCACACCAAGCAATATTCCCAAGACGAACAGGCTATCAGCTTTATTGCCCTAAGCGTTCATGAACTTCGAACACCACTAACTTTACTAAGAGGCTATATAGAGGTCTTCGAGGAGGAACTATCGGGTAAGATTACTCCAGAATTAGAAGATTTTATGGCCAAATTAAATGCCACCGCCCAGCAGCTAACTGCTTTCGTCAACAACATACTAAATGTTGCCCGAGTTGATGAAGATCAATTAGTCTTACAGCTAAAGGAAGAAAATTGGCAAACCGTTCTAGCCGGCGCCATTAAGAACCTGGAGTTACGCGCTCGAGTGCGAGGTATTAAATTAGAGATTAAGATAGCCGACGACCTTCCGCCAGTCGGGGTGGATCGCTTAAGTATCTTGGAAGTTATAAATAACATTATCGATAACGCCATTAAGTATTCAGGCACTAGCCAGGTCATTAAAATAGAAAGCCACCTCAGCAAAGACGGGTTAGTGGAAACCACTTTTCAAGACTTTGGCCTCGGTATACCGCTTGGCATTATGTCCAATCTGTTTACCAAATTTTACCGAGATCATCGCCACCGAGCGCAGATTGGCGGTACTGGCTTGGGCCTTTATCTTTGTAAAGCCATTGTTGGCGCTCATGGTGGTACAATTTGGGTCAGAAGCCAGGAAGGCAAGGGTAGTACTTTCGGCTTTACGCTGTTGCCATATACTCAACTTGCTGAAGCCATTAAAAACAACGATAATAAAGAAATCGTGCGTAGCGCACACGGTTGGATTAAGAATCATTCACTTTACAGGAGATAGTACATGGATAATGTCCCATTACCCCCCGGTCGTAACTTGTTGATTATAGAAGACGAGCATTTCATTGGTGAACTCTACACTAGAGCACTTAGCAAAGCCGGCTATCAAGTTACTGTTGAAGCCGATGGCCAAAAAGGTTTAGATCTAGCCCAGACTAACAATTACGACATCATTTTACTAGATCTCATGATCCCGACCATAACCGGCATTGAAATATTGCGTGTACTACGCGACCCCGCTCGGGTGCCAAAAGTGAAGGCCAAAATTATTATCACAACCAACCTGGAACAACGCGAAGATGTTCGGGCCGAAATCGAGAAACAAGCCGATGCTTACATCGTTAAAGCTGAACTAACCCCTCACGAGCTTGTCCAATTTCTGGCCAATATCAAGTAAGCAAATCGGTTTAGAATGATTCCAGCAAAAAACAAGTCTCGACAGCCCTGAGCAAACAGGTCTATACTTAAACCTAGCCATGTGTGGGCTTCCTGGTAGCAGGATTCCTCCACCCAGACTTTAATTACGCACTTTAGAAAGCATTACTCCGGTCACTGCTTTCTTCCATTAATTCAAGCAACAGCTTCCAGGCAAAACAAGGTAACTCTGGACGGTTAGTTTATACCTCTCGCCCAAGAAGCTTTTCTTTTTTAAGACCGTCACCGCTAGTTTTAAAACTTGTCGGTCAACTCTTTAGCGACATTAAAAGGAGCTTGAATATGGGAACTATAATTAATCAAGAAGTTGAGGTAACCTCGGTATACTTTTGGAACAAACCAGGCAGAAACTGTCTAGAAGGCTATCCAAGACGCATGGTAATCGACGACCACGAATATACTTTTTTGGAGTCCGGTATCGGCTACCTTGTCCAAAAAGGGACAGCCTTAATCAAACTTTTTGATATGAGTGATGGCAGCAGTACCTATCGCTTAAGGCTCGAGGACAACCGCTGGACTCTAGTTGGCATCAAAGCTGGCAGCTTATGAAAAACCTGAGTCAGCCAAGATGATGGAGCCGGATTTAGAAACAATGGCCGACAGCGACAACCTGCGTTTACACAATGGCTTTCCCAACCCAGCTGTTGATCACTTAAACCAAAGCCGAAAACTAGCCCTCGACCTAAATAGATTGCTTATTCGTCAACCAAGCAGCACCTATCTCTTTCGAGTCAGTGGCCATACTTGGGAAGAGCAGGGTATATTTGACGGTGATCTAGCCATAATTGATAGGGCTCTTATGCCAACTAAACTTGATCTGGTGCTTACCTGGCAAGTCGCCGGTTTTGTGTTGTGTCTCTACCAGGCTCTAACAGGTGAAGAGATTATCTGGGGAGTAGTTAGTGCAATCATACACCAATATCACCCCAGGGGGATAAACTGGTGAATAAAGCCATCTTTGCCCTGGTAGACTGCAATAACTTTTTCGTAAGCTGTGAACGCTTATTCCGCCCAGACCTTGAGGGACAACCGGTAGTAGTCCTCTCCAGTAACGATGGCTGTGCTGTAGCCCGCAGTAATGAGGCTAAGGCCCTAGGTATCCCAATGGCTGCACCGGCCTTTAAGTATCGTCAGCTATTTGAGAGAAACGGGGTAGTTAAGTTTTCAGCAAACTTTGAACTTTACGGCGACATTTCAGACCGCATAACTCGCTTATTAATCGCTATCACGCCACGTATTGAAGTCTACTCAGTTGATGAATCATTTCTTGACTTAAGCCAACTCGATATACCGGATTACACAATCTGGGGTAGGCAACTGCGGGGGCGCATTGCCCGAGAAATTGGTATACCAGTATCAATTGGCATTGCAACAACTAAAACGCTAGCCAAAATTGCCACTGAACGAGCTAAGAGAGAAGCGTCATTGGCCGGAGCACTCAGTCTCATAAACTTACCAGGACAACTTATTGATAACCAGCTAGCAGCTATACCGATCCAAGACGTCTGGGGAGTCGGTCGACGATTTGGGCCTCAACTAAAAATCGAAAGCATAAATACCGCCCTAGCTCTTAAGAACATGCCCCTAAAGCTAGCTGGAAAACTTATGGGAGTACATGGCAAACGATTGGTGAATGAACTATCTGGTACCAGTTGTTACCCGCTTGAAGGCGCTCATAGAGTCCGGCAAAGTGTTATGCATGGCCGGGTATTCGGAGAAGATACCAATCAATTTGAGGTCCTTGAAGCCGCCATCGCCAGTTTAACCACTCGAGCATGTCTACGACTCAGGCGTGACCATTTGCTGGCCCAAACAGCTGTTTTAAGTCTAAGCACCAATCGCCACAAGCCTGGGTTCACCTCGAGCAACCGCACACTTCAACTGGCTACCCCCAGTGCCGATAGCGGTCTGGTCAGTCAACAGTTAGTCCAAATCCTAGGAGCAATATATAGCCCTCGAGCGTCTTACCACCGCGCTAATATCCTGCTTTACAACCTTATACCAGAAAATAGTCTGCAAACCGACTTGTTTGGTTTCGTAAATACTACTCAGGTTCGACTTAGTAAAGCCAGACTACACGCCTTTGATAGCATCAATTTACGCTATGGCAAAGGCCACCTACGCTATGCCGCGGAAGACTTAAGCCGTACCTGGGAACCAAAACATCAACTACGTAGCCCCCGCTACACAACAGCTTGGCAAGACCTACCAACAGCCTCTTTAAACAGCAATACGTAGACGTCATTTAACAGATATGATAAGATGTCCGAAGATTAATTAGGTCCCATCGTCTAGTGGTTAGGACACCGGGTTCTCATCCCGACAACAGGGGTTCGATCCCCCTTGGGATCACCAAGTCAGTTTTTTCAGCGTTTTTATTAGCCAATTCGTCGACTAACAGATAAGACTTTATCTTTTCAATGGTTCCAAAACCGGTTTCAAAGTCGTAGACAATTCCTTTAGGAAAAAGTAGTAACTGTATATCTTGTCGTATCTTGGTATTTGCACGGTTCCAGAAAATATCAGGAGTCTTTATGAAGCTCATAGCATCATCTACAATTTCTTCCTTCTCGTTTACATACTGATCGGCTTCGCTCTGTTCTTCTTTCAAATCTATAATTCTTTGGGCTATTTTCTTAATAGCAGCATCCCGATCTTCTTCCGTTATCTTGTCCATTGCGAACTTTTCATTTGTGGCTATGCGTAACTGTCGCTGATAATCAATTTCGTTGTGAATACGGTTAGCGTTGTCTACGGCTTGGCTATACTCATCATTCCATGTCCGCAGAACTATCTCCTTAAATAGTCCAGAAAAGTCATCAAGGGGTCGTAGCAGTTCTAAAGCCTCTCGGAAGTGTCGATGGGCTATATCGGCATCACTACTGGCTTTCCTGCCAGTAACCTTTCGCTTGCAAGTTGCTTGGTTACAGTGGTAAAGCGGATAATATCGGCCAGTATGACTTTTTGAAGAGCTGGCGGTTAGCGGATGGCCGCAGTTCGAGCATAGTAATGAACCACGTAGCGGAAACAGGTCATCTCCACGCAGTGTGTACGTCTTCTTGCTGCCTTGAATCAGGTCAATGTTGGTATATATCGTTTCCTCGCTCACTAAAGCCTTGTGAAGCCCTCTGTGTACCTTTGGCGATAACTTATTCTTGGTGTAACCGGCATAAATCAAGTTTTGCAGTATCTTTTTCATTGCATCAGTCGACTTCGGCCTACCAGAAGCCGTCTGGATACCTTTATCGAAAGCATATCGGGCAATCTCAGCCAAGCCGAATGAGCCAGTTGAGAACTTTAGCAAAATGTCAGTGATGATTGGAGCATACTTCGGATCAGGCACAACACGCCCTCTGACCTTCATATAGCCGATAGGAGCCGAGTGCGGCCATCTTCCTTGCTCAACCCTCACTCTCATTCCGGTAACGGTTCTGATGGCTCGTATTTCGTTATCAAATTGTGCGGCTGCGGCTAGTATTGCTTCCAAGAACCGGCCAACAGGATCGTCATCAATTGGTTCAGTAACGGACACGATTTTGACACCATACTTGGCTAGAGCGACCTTAATACCGTAGTAGTCACCGAGATTTCTGGCAAGCCGGTCGATTTTCCAGATATAAAGTACGCTAACCTTATCTTTGTTTTCTCTAACGAACTTCAGTAGCCTTTGCAGTTCGGTACGGTCGATGAACTTAGCACTTTCGCCACGTTCCCTAAATACGTTTTCGAGAGGAACTACAACCTTATTTTTTCGAGCGAAGGCTTGGCACTCTTTTTCTTGACTATCTAGGCTGGTTTGATTCTCAGCCTGTTCTTTAGTCGATACCCTCGTATAAATTAAACCAAGCTCCATTGGAACCATTATACGTTAAAAATAGTCAGCTATTAACCTAGATTATTCATTTTGTGGAACCGAACTATGAATAAACTCACTAGCGATTGATTGCAAACGAATGATTATAAACTCTACTTGTTCATCAGTGAGCCGCTCACGCAGATGTTTAGGTAACTTTTTTCGTGCCTCTTTAATCGAGATTATAAGCTGCGGTTGTATTAACGCATTTTCCTTGCGCCGTGCAACAAACTCATTAGAACTAAGCACATCGGATTTACGATGTGCAGGGGTAGCTCTTTCACCGGTCTTAAACTTCTTGCGTTGTCGCATTTTAAATGCCGACGCAGTGCTAGTAGACTGGAAAGAACTATTACTTTATGCTTTGCATTATAGCAAAAAACCCCTGATTTTTCAACGCTTACGTTATTTCGTGTAATGGATATTATGTCAATAAATGGCCTATATTTTGAGGTCGCTGAAGGCTTTTCGGTAATGTTCAACGTCTCTTAGCATTAGCCGATTATCATCGTATATTCGGAGAGTTTCAAGGCTTCTATGCCTAGTAAATCGGGCAACCACTGATAATTCGCCTGGCATAGCCTGTATGAGCTTTGAGGCATGGAAATGACGGCAACCATGAACAGTCCGGTCAATACCCAACTCATCAAATATCCCCTTAACGATGCCTTGCAAGCCTCTGGTAGTGAGCTTCAGGGCTTGGCTTTGCCTTCGTTTGCTAGTAAACAGGTAATCACCAGATTGTAACTTGAGGCTTCGGCAATAGCGTCTCAACGCCCTGGTAGTATTCGGGTGAAGGTATATTCTTTCGTAATCATCACGACCCTTACCGAGTATAAACATCGTTCCATCTTTCAGGTTGATGTCCTGAAGCCTTATGTTACAGATTTCGGCCTGGCGCATACCCTGAAGTATCAGGCAGCAGAGCAATGCACGTTCACGCAGCTTTTCGGGGTGCTGGCGTAGCCACTCGCAGATCAGCAACACCTCCTCATTAGTCAAACCGGTGACCTTATGTTGTCGGTCTTGCTTGAAGCTCCGTACATTTGACGTTATATCACGATCTACAATGCCGAGCCGATAGCACTCTTTCATAAACACCCTGGCTGTTGCCAGGTATTTGTTGCGAGTAGCCACGCTATAATCCTCACGATTGCTCAGCATCCGTTTATATTCCAGTAGCACGTTCAGGGATAGCCCCTCAGCCTGTACGAACGCCAGGAATGGCTTGACTCGGCTCTTGTATTCATCCCTGGTGTTCTGACTGACGTCCAGCATATCAATGATATCGTCTACATTGTGCTTAGGCATTGACACTAAGTCAGTGGTCATTACACTTTTTCACCTTGTGTGCGAATAATCCAACGGCTGATACTATCTGTTTCTTCCCTTATCGCCTCTGTTATATGCTCATACACCGGCCACATTGCTTCCGGTACGTTATCAGCCCATAACCAACTAACCGGCTGGTCTTTGCCAACTTGCGTTTTCCAGATATTCTTTTTCGGATTAACGCTAGACCTCATGCACCAGACAACCTGTTCGAGAAGATTCAGGTCGCTTACATCCCCACCTAGCCAATCCCTCTTATTGAACGGTATCTCACGTCTCAACAGGTCTTTTACCCAACCTATCTTCAGTAATAGATGCAAGATGCCACTACAGTGCATATCAACGCTTTCAATCAGAATATCGTCTACAGTGGCATACGGAACATCGTTCCACTCGATAACTTCGCCTGTAAAATACTGCTTCAATTTCTCAGCAGTCCAACTGCCTTCTGCGAACCGTTTGTTCCAAGCTCTTGCCATGCCTGTTAGCATCCAAAAATCCCACTTTGAACCGCCAATCCTACTGCGATATAGCAGGGCATTTACCAGATCGTTCTCTTTACTGCCTTTGACTGGTCGCATGACGTAATCCTTGCCCTCATCGGACGGATTGCCAATATCTAAATCACGCCATCCACACTTGGCTGCGTCTCCAATTATTGACAGAGCAATGGTCTTTTCTGCTTCGGTCAGTGGCTCACCACCTTTAGAGCTTACGTTCATTAACATGGCAGCTAACTTGTCGTAGTTCGGTGGCAATAGACAGTCCTCAATCGGGATTATCATTAAACGTCTAAGGGCATCCGTTTCACTTAATGTAATAAGGCTCTTGGTTGCTCTTACTACCTTATCTATCTCACCTCTCCGAACTGACTTTTGTATGGCTGACTTTAACAGGCTAGGTGTGAATGGCACTAGAGCCTTAGCTTCTTCTTTTGACATTGTTTGCACTTCGGTCGCCTCCTTATAATTTGTTTTTATATAAGGAATTGTAACTTTGAGCAAACTGTTGTCAAATTGTAATTTCTAGATTTTTTACCCCTGTTAATAAAGCTGGCTATAGCTTGCTTGTACGCTTTATAAACTTAAACGCTTTCTCGGCAGAAAATGCTTCAGGGATAATTTGCTCCAGTCGATGATTAGACCGATGAGCTACTGGATACCACTCTCGCATTTCCTTCTCACCAAAGTCTGGAAACTTCTCAGCCCTACTTTTGTGGCGTTTTAGAGTTTCCTCAAGGCTTATATCAAAGTAGAACATGAAGTTTCCTTCTGGATGTTTAACAAAAATCTCATCCAACACTTTGCTGTACGACTTGACGCTCAATATGCCTTCCAAAATAACATCGTAGCCATCTTTGAGAGCTATCAAGGTGTCGCTCTTAATCATTTTGTGAATACTATCAGAGTTCGGCTTGCTGCCACCGCCAGCTGGCTTAAAAATAAACCTATAATGATCTTGGTCAATTAGGGCAATTTTCCTTGTAGCACTCTCAAAAAGCATTTTTGCTACTGTACTTTTACCAGAACCTGATGGACCTCTCAAAACTATTAGCTTAGATGCTTTCATAACTTGAGCCAATCTTCTAATGCCATAATGTCGGGGAAAATCTTATCAAATATCAGATAAAGCGTTTCTGTTTTCTCTAATTTGCCGATAGCGTAACACTTTTTACCCATGCCGTATGCTGCACCAGCCTCAACATGGCCGGAGATACCTGCTGGCAGAACTAGAATAAAGTTGTCTGACTGGCGTTCAGCAGTTATATCAGTTTCAAAGACCTTACTCACAAACGGATCATTCATTGGCAAGCTCTCAAGACTTTGCATGATAGTCTCAATATCACCGTCCATACTAAACTCGACCTCCTCACCTTCATACAAGTTCTCGATGAAACAGTAAGCGGTTTTACCGTGAGAACGAATAGTTTCGAGAACTTCCTTTACAACATCACGATTTCGCCAACGTCCAGCTACAAAAAAGTCATATTTTGACATAGCTATAACTTTATTTCGTGAATGACCCATGGGTTTTTGTCAACCTCAGTTAATCTAATCCAAGTAGGTGTTATAAGGAAATATATCTCGTCAGGGTCATCTCTATATTTTCTAGCCTCAGGATTTTTTCGAAAATAAATCTCAGGATACTCGTCTACATCATCGCCTGTTAGCAAACGTGCTTTACCCTCATACTGCATTGTGCCACCCTCGTCCCACCCAATGACAACTGAAACGTCAGGACTGTTTAATATATTTGTCGCCTTTCTACTCTTCTTTGAAGTCCCAAAAATAATTTCTAGGTTTTCAGTCTGACCAAAACCAACAACAGCACTTTGGGATTTATTTTCACTGTTAAGCGTAGCAATAGTCATAAGAGTGTGCTTAGACATGAAATCTAAAAATAACTGGTTTTTACTCATTGGCAGAACTTTCTTTTACTAGTTCCATGTCACTCAATCGGGTTATTTTGTAGCTGTTTTCAAGCAGGTAGTCAATGATTTGTGGCGTAGCGGCAAGCGTGGGCAATGCACGGTTCATCCAATTATCGTATTGCTTGTTTCCTGGCAAGTTATGCTCCGAGCTATCATGAAAGCCAAGTAAAGTACCATTTTCAATAACTTTAATCCAGGCATCGGCAATACTTTTTGCTTGAGTATTAATGGTAACCGCATCCTGCTGATTCCAAATGTGGTCTGAGTCCCAATCATAATCACCGATTGCTAATCCTGACGAAACGATATTATCGCCATATATTGGCTTAATCACTTCTGCAACAGCATCGCTCCAACTAAGGTAAGGGGGTCGCAAGTAAGTAATCTGATCATTTTCTAAACCGGACGCTTTTGCTATAGCATCTCGACCTTTAATGACTTCATCAACTACTGCTTGCTCGCCTTGCTCTGATAGTACATTAGCCAACCTTTTATGAGTATAGGTGTGATTGCCGATTTCGTGTCCTGCTTCGGCAATCTGTCTAGCAATTTCAGGTGACTGTTCGGCACGCATACCAATCAAGAAAAAATTGGCAGGAACATCTTTATCACTTAACACTTTTAATAACTTTGGAGTAATAAATGGATTTGGTCCATCATCGAAAATTAAGGCCACTTCTTTTTTGTTGGGGCTACCTCGAAAAATTACCATGCTCATTACTTTTTCCTCAGTACCCAAATCATAAAGGTCGGTATTCTCGTTAGCTGTTCGTATATCGCTGGATCAACAGCTTTCATCCCATCTGTTGGTTGTGGCTCAACTACTTTTTCTATCCCAAAGCCAGAAGCTAAAATCTGCTCAACCATTTTGCTGAAAGTTCTATGATAAACAGTTAGCTCAACATCAGCCACTATGCCTCTCACTGGCTTTACACCATTACTCTTAGCTGCTAAGTAATCGCCATAAACGGTTCGCTCCCTGGTTTCCTGGTTAACTTTCCTGCCGAGCAAGGCATATTTCACACCATCTTTAACTTCAAACTCAACCGCACTGTCAATGGGGTGTCCGCAGGAAAACACATACAGCCCATCAGGCCGTAGTATTCGGTAAGCCTCTTTTAGCGGAACAGTCCAGTCGTCAACGTAGTGAATTGCTAGGCTTGAGTAGGCAAGGTCAAAACTCTCATCGGGGAAAGCAAGCTGCTCCATATCCATTTCATGAAACTCAATGTCAGGATGGTTTTTCTTAGCAATGTCCAGCAAGCCAGATGAAATATCTATGCCGACAACCTTTTTAGCCCCATTGTCAGACAACCAACGTGCATCTACACCACTACCACAACCGATGCTGATGACTTCTAGTCCATTGAGGCTTGGCAACTCAGCTCGAATTGCAGGTTTCTCATAGTACGAATGAAACGTACTATCGGTTGGGTCAGAAACGTGGCGATTGTAATTTTCGGCATTTTCATTGTAATGCCTGACTGTGTTCGGGTCGGTTGCCATAATCCTTATAATGATACTACAATGCCGTCAATTTAACAGATTAAAATGGTAAACTCTACCCATTCGGGTGGTTACAGGCTTGATTGGCTGTTATCGCTTTATAACTTCGTCTGAACTTCTTTTTACTATCAGGATGTGTAATTTATGGTGACGGTAACAAAGACTCGTTAACAGCTTCGTATGCACGTTGGCTAGACAGGCTTGCTAAGCTCTGTAGCCAGTAGTCCTTCCAATTTCATGCGTTGCGTTCGCATATCGTTTAACATCTCCTTAGTCTGTGCTTCACTCTCGGCCTGTAACTTCTGATACTGTACTCCAAACCGTGTCAGGGTTTCGCCGTGCCATAGCCGCCGATTCTGTATGCGTTGCAGCTTTCTATGGGTCATATTTGACATACTGGACGCATCTTTTCGGTACTGACTAGGGTACTTCAGATCGTGACATTTTCGACAGCCAATGCGATTACCGTATATGTACAGCTTACTGGTTCGCCTCTGGCAACAGGGAGCTTGAAACCAGATGCTATAACCGTAACGATTCTTTGTTCTGCAAAGCGGAACGTCCATATAACCTTTGTACGGAGGCGGAAAGTACGTGTGCAATATGCCGTTGTTTCGCATCTGGTCGTATTTCAGACATTCTTCCAGATCAATCTCTGTTGCATCGGTTATCAGTATCGGGCTTAAACCTTTCATGAGTTACCGCCTTTCTTGCTCATGCTAACTCCTTATATGAGTTCTTAATTCTAAATCATATGGACTTTTACAAAAATCTAAATCATTAGGGCTTTGGCTTGCATAAACCTTTACATTTTCCTGTTCAGTCATACTTATATGCTCATTACTTGACGGACTTGCAAGCCTTACTTCAAAAAAGTTATCAGGTTCAATCCCTTCCACTCAAACTCCAACAGGGCTTAATGCCCTCACTGCATTAACAATATGCCACATAGTTACCAGTTCACGCTTGATCTGGTTCCAGTTCGTCCCTATCAAGCTCACCAAAGCGTTCCTAATTTATGTAAGCCAGATTTTAGTTGACAACTACAAAAATCAGTAATAAAGTACTACTAGTATGAAAACAGCATTAACTAACACTAACGATAAGGGGCAGATTGTTATTCCTAAAGAGATCAGAGATTCCCTAGCAATTAACTCGAAGGTTACGCTTAGTGTTACCCAAACTGGCAACGGTATTTATATATATCCGGTGGAGGACTTTATTATCAAAACGACTGGTGAAAGTTCATATAGCCATCTCTTAGCAAAGACTAAAGGGACTTGGGACAATGAAGATTGGGATAGCACTAGAGCTCAAAAGTCCAAGGCTGAATTATCTGCATCACAAGACAGAAAAAGTTCATGGTAGTACTTGATACCAACATTATTATTGATCACTTAAGACTACAGGGAACCCAAGAGTCTCAGTTAATGGCTATTGTACGACAAAAACCTAAGGAAGTACTTGCCCTAACTACAATAAGCTTGCAAGAATTATACGAAGGAAGAAGCACTAAAGATAGTCAAAAGGAACAATACCTTTTAGCAACAATCAGCCCACTCAGAATACTTCCTTATACGTATGAAGTTGCCAAACTTGCCGGTGAGATTGCCAGAGATCTTGACCGAACTATTGAGTTTGCGGACGCTGCAATTGCTGCCACTACTATTTTAAACGGTGGCAGTCTGCACACTTCCAATAAGAAAGACTTTGTTGGCATCGTTCAGCTTCAGTTATTGAGCTGATCTAGTGCTGCTTGCTTAGTTTTAAGTGTTAGATTTTCCTTGGGTTCACCATAAGAAGCTTACAGATAAGATTTGATTATAAACTTTAGTTATATAAGTTTGTTGCTAAATCAAGTCTGTTAAATAGTTCGATTCTGTTATCAAATAGATTGTTAAAGGATTCTGTCTAGCTCTCTGCGCCCATATAACATGCGTCTAATTATCATGGTGTTATCTATGACAACATAGAAAATTAGATAGTTACCCACAAGAATTCTACGATATGGATGCTGTCGACTGTTGATTGACTGGTAAGGCGCTGTACTGAGTGGACTTGCGAGGCGTTTTTTAATGGCAGCCTCAGCATTATTTATTAGAGTTTTTACTGCTAACTCATTTTTAAGTTCGAATAGTAGATAATCCGTAATCTTGTCTAAATCTTCATAGAAAAGTGGAGAGTAACGAAGTTTAAAACTTACCATTTACTTTTGCTTTAATTTTAGAGAACACATCTTCATGTGTTAGGTTTTCTGCATGACTTTCTGCGTAAATATCGGCCTCATCAAGCGCACGCTCAACATAATCTAGATGTGCCATTTTACTGAATTTATCAAAACTCATAGTTACCATAGAAGCCTTTCCGTTCATAGTAAAGATGATAGGCTTATTGTTGCTGCTTACTTCTTTCTCTACTTCTGAAAAGCGGTTTCTTAAATCAGATATGGGTCTAATACTTATCACGGGGTGTGTCCCTTCATGTTTATCATAATTATGATAACACATATTGCAAGATTTGTTTATTCCTTAATGGTATGTTCCATCTAACAATTTCACTCGCAATTAGCTTATAAACCGAGTGCTCTAGGGTCACCACAGATTGCATGTAATAAAGCTGAAGTTATTGCGAATATTATTGAAACTTATTGACAGTATTGTTATAATGGATTAAATGATAACGATAAGCCTCTCTTTAGATGATCACTCCAAGAAGCAACTAGATATGATTGCGCAAGAAACTAATCGCTCAAGAAGCGATGTAGTGCGCGATATGGTGGCTTGGTACCAACTAAAAGTTACAGTTGATGCTATGCAGCAAAAAGTTACACCTCTTTTGCGTAAACTTGGACTAGAAACTGATGAACAAATTGCCGAATACGCTGATAAAGATTAAAGTCGTTCCCGATAGTAATATCTACATAGCTGCAGCATTAAATAAGGGTTATTGCCATGACTGGTTATTTGGTGCAAGCAAACCGGAAGCAAATTATGAGCTTTTTGTATCCGAAGCAATACTAAGTGAAGTAAGTAGAAAACTAGAAAACAGATTTAAGTTTACTCGTAGCGAAACAACACGGTACCTTACTGACCTAGACCAAGTACTTACAAAAATTCGGCCTAGTACACAAGTTAATATTGTACGTGACAGCTCTGACAATATGATCTTGGAGTGCGCTTTAGAAGCAAAAGCTGAACTTGTAATTACTTTTGACAAAGATTTACTTGTACTTAAGCAATATAACAATATACAGATTGCCCATCCAAGAATGTTGCAGTATTGGTTTACCTAAGGCCAAGGTCGGAGACCCAGCCAACGTACACTAATACTTCATTCCACTTGAGTATTTCCGCGCAAATAAACTTCCAATTCGAGTGTAGCGGGGTCACCAAACAATGCATTGACTATAAATGCCATGACATGTTCTAATTACTGCACCTCGTTTGAATGAATGTTTTCGCGAGATCTTTCTATTGTTAGGAAATCTGTTTTATTCTCTTCTGATTAGCTATTTCTATAGACATCTTTGCGGTGTTGCACCCGAATCAACATAATGAGAGTGCCTTTTACATCAAAAACAACCCTATAATGTCCAACCCGCCACCTATAATCACCGTCGATAGGATCAACTAACTTTTTCGCAAACAATAAGGGATCGGATTGAGACAAGAAGAATTGTAGTTTTTTCGCAATACGTTTTTGCACAATCCTATCAAGCGACTTAAGATCTTTTTTAGCACGGCTTCCAATTGTGAGCCTATACTTCATTATTCCTTAGTCCATAAGTCACCAAAGACTTCTTCGGGCGTATACCAATCCTTACTTGCCCTCGCTTCAGCAATACTTTTTACATAGTCTGGGTCTTGTACTGCTAATAGATCTTCCAATGTATCTATGTCAATTAGAGCGGACTCAACTTTTCCGCGCCTCTTTACAAGTATGATGCTCTTATCGTCATGTACTGAGTCGAGAGCTTCAGATAAATTTTTACGCAGCAATGATGCATCGATAGTTTTTGTACTCATTGTAATCTCCTAACGTAATACGAATTGTTACAACTCTATCGTACATTATGTGCTATACTTCTGTCAAACAGCACTAATTATTATAACTTTAGGATTTAGTTACTGCTGATACTTGCTCAGAAAGTTACTCCATCTAATATTTTCATTTGCTAAAACCTTATAAATCGAACAGTCTAGGGGCGCATCAGAGAATTTTACGTATATCTCTTCGGCCCCGAACAGCATACGTCTAACTATTAACCGTCATTGATGACAACCGCATTGCATAAACCCTTTTAAAGCTTGATAATAGTAGCCATTATCAAAGTATTATAGAAATGAATATAAGTGGGCAATTCATAATCGGTTCTCTGGCTCTTATTATCGTGGTGGCTGGTATCTTTAGCGCCATAGTGATTCATACCCGTAAGCAGCGGACTGCTAAAAGTTCACCGGCAAAGAAGTTAGTCAGCAGTCTACAGGATGAGAAAGAAAAATCCGAGATCATCCTGAGTGCCATTGAAGACGGTGTTATTCTGATTGACAATCACCAGATTATCCAATCATTCAACACCGCAGCTGGCGTAATAACTGGCTGGCCCGCCGGCGAAGCAAACGGCTTGAACTGTTTCTCGGTCATCAAACTTGCTGACGACAAAGGGAATGCACTCCAAGACAAACAAACTCCTCTCAGCCAAATTTTTAAAACAGGTCAGTCTATACGTGACAATAATGCCGTCCTGGTGTCGCGCAGTAATAAGTTAATCCCGATCAATATAAGTGTTTCGGCTCTAGTTGACGATAATAAGCAAGTTACTGCCGCAGTGGCCATTTTCCGAGACGTCACTCAAGAAAGGCAATCCGAAAAGCAGCGAGCAGAATTTATCAGCACCGCCAGCCATGAAATGCGAACACCAGTTGCCGCCATAGAGGGGTACTTGGCATTAGCTCTTAACGATAAAGTCAGTACTATTGATAGTCGAGCACGTGGCTATATTGAAAAAGCCCATTCATCAACCCAACAACTTGGCAAACTGTTCCAGGATCTGTTAACAAGTGCCAAGGCCGAGGATGGCCGTTTGTCCAGCCACCCAGTAATAATTGAGCTGGGCGCATTCTTAGAGCAACTGGTAACTGACTTTAAATTCACAGCTGAGAAAAAGAATTTATTGTTAGAGTACGTCGCTGGCTCTGGGCAAACGATTGATGCTCGGAGACAAAGAGTCACGGGCGGTGAACGTGTTATCAGGCCCCTCTATTACGTTCGGGCAGACCCTGACCGATTACGAGAAGTGGTCACCAATCTTTTTGATAATGCCGTTAAATATACAAACCAGGGTCGGATTACTATTGGCTTGACTGGGGACAAACAAGTTGCTCAATTTTACGTCCGTGACACGGGAGCCGGAATCCCAGCTGAAGATATACCCCATTTGTTTCAAAAGTTTTACCGAGTTGACAATTCTGCTACTCGTACCATAGGCGGCACTGGACTAGGCCTATTCATTAGCCGGCGCATTGTTGAGCTCTATGAAGGCCGCATATGGGTCGAGAGCAGCCTAGACAAAGGAAGCTCGTTTTACATTAACCTACCGAGGTTGTCTACAGAAGAAGCTGCTCGGTTACAGGCCGCTGAAGCGCGCAACACCGACCTAAAGCCCATTACGTCCTTAATCGCTTCATGATACAATAAGGCCAAACATAAGCTTTACAGCATTAACCGAGGTAAACATGGCAAAAGTACTACTCGTCGAAGACGACAACAACCTACGCGAAATTTACGAGGCTCGGCTGCAAGCCGAAGGCTACACTATAGTTTCTGCCCGTGACGGCGAAGAAGCTTTGGTGATCGCTAAAAATGAACAACCTGACTTAGTCATATCCGATGTGATGATGCCTAAAATTAGTGGGTTTGAAATGCTTGATATATTGCGCAACACAGCCGGTATGCAAGATGTTAAGGTAATCATGTTGACCGCTCTAGGGCAGGCTGATGACCAAGCTCGAGCCAACAAACTTGGTGCCGATCGATACCTTGTAAAATCTCAAGTTACTCTTGAAGATATTGTGAAAACCGCTCATGATATTTTGGGCGATACTCAACCAGCGGCCACTAATACAAGCCCAAGCCAGCTATCCGCACCAAGCCCTCAGCCGACTAATCCCGAACTAATGACCGTCGAGACAATCAATCAAGCATCTAGTCAAACTTCACCAACTACGACACCAGAAACTCCTCCAGTTCAGCCGCCAGCAACACCGCTTGAGACGGCTACACCTGAGCCAGCAAACAGTCCAGCTACAGAACAGTCGACAGCAACATCCTTGACGGCCCCAATAGTTCAGATAAGTCCTTCAGCTACTTCCAGTAATGATGCTCAATCAACTGCCCAAGAGGAATCTACAGTCGAAGAACAGATACAGAGCTTTATTGCCAAGCAACCCGCCCAAGAAACTCCATCAGCCAACACAGTACCTACCCAGACGAGTCAAAGCAATGCCCTCGAGGATGATAAAATATTATCTGACGCTGTTAACACCTTGGTAACTGAGGGCGAAACTAACACCGTTTCTATACCGCCACCAGCAGATCAAGTTGTTGTCGAACCACCCAGCCCAACCGATTCAACCGACACTCAACTGCCACCAGTCACACTCACCAACCAAACAGAAACAACAGGCCAGGGTAATGGAGCGACAATCGCCCATAAAAAGATTATCCAGCCCCTTGAGAGTGAAGCTAAGACTCCGCTAGATACCCTCGTAGCCATGGAGGCTGCCAAAGATACTGCCACTAGCCCAATTAATAGCCCCCCAGCTCCAACAGTTACAGACAATCTGACACAGCCAACCCTAGAACAACAACCAAGCCAGTCACAACAGGAGCAACCACATCAACCAGGCCACATCATCACGCCCGATCAAACCGCACCAGCAACTACAGAGGAAGCCCCCGGATTCGAGCCCAGCCACATCGCCTTATAGGCAACCTTGACCGCTAAGACTATGAGAATTAATAAGCTGATTGCTTTGTCGACCGGTCTCAGTCGTCGTTCAGCAGACAGTGCAATCATTCAAGGACGAGTTAGACTTAACAATAAACCTGCTTCTCCTGGGGCTGAAGTCACCGCTAACGATCAGGTCACCTTAGACAGTAAAATTCTTGTTGTGCCTAGCGTACTGGTAACAATTATGCTCAATAAGCCGCCCGGTTATGTGGTCAGCCGTATGGGCCAAGGCAGTCAAACAATCTATAATTTATTGCCCAAGGAGCACCAGGTACTTAAACCTGTTGGCCGACTCGATAAAGACTCTTCCGGCCTACTGCTCCTAACTAACGACGGGCAATTGGCCAATCAACTGACCCACCCGAAGTACGCTAAAACTAAAGTCTATCAGGTTAAACTTGATAAAAAATTAACGATCAGGGATAAGTTGGTGATCACTGACAAGGGCGTACTATTAGCTGACGGAATCAGTAAGTTTGAGATCGAACCTTCAAAAAATAGCGACCTGTTGCTAATCATTAGGCTTAAAGAAGGCCGAAACCGTCAGATTCGCCGTACGTTTACGGCTCTAGGTTACCATGTTTTGGTTTTACACCGGACAAATTTTGGGAACTACCAACTCGGTAAATTAAAAAGTGGTAACTGGCAACTGATTTAGACGACTCTAGGCGTTAAGTAATCGACTATAAAATCGCGGGCGGCAGCTACCGGTACTACGGAGTTAGTCTCAAAAACCATTTGGGCAAGTGTCTCATTCGAGCAATTAGCAACAAGACCCTGGTTCAAGCTGACATTAGGACTGCTGACTTTTATTAATTCATTTACTGGCTGGTCATTGGCAATTTGATAGTAGAATTGAACGCCAAAACTACCAGTTTCCTGTTCTAGAACTACCTCACCGGGTAGAGGAGAAACATCTAGGTAAGAGCCCTGACTAAAAAACTGGCCGAGAAGTAATGCATCACCGGATTGACTTGGCAACATAATTGACCCTAGTGGAACCAAGTGACTTTTCTTCAACCAGGTTCGATTTTTAAGATCGCTAGAATAACTTTTAACGCCTATTTGATCGGTTAAAACTTCTATCTCATCCAGAATTTGTTGTTGAAGCGTGACATAAGATCTAACACTCTCTGCTCGCTGAACAATATATGCTTGTCTGGCAGTCTTCTTGTCAGCTAACTCATTCCGAGTACGATATTGTCGATCTAAAATATCGGTTAGGTACTCTCGGTCCACAGCTTGTTTTCCCTTAATTATTACTTCATATTGCTATATATACACATAATTGTCAACTAGGTCTCTTGTTCGCCTTGCGGAGTATGTTATGGCCATTCGATCTCTTTCTGTCATAATAATATCTGAATATGAGTAAACTGCCGATAGTAGCAATCGTCGGGCGGGCAAACGTTGGCAAGTCCAGCTTGTTTAACGCCATCCTAAGCCGGCGAGAAGCAATCGTCACCCGCGAGTCCGGTACAACTCGCGACAGTGTAATGGCTAAAGCGGAATATCAAGGACAACATTTCTGGCTAGTCGATACCGCCGGTATTAAAGACCCCGAGGACGAATTCGAGTTCACTATTCAAGAACAGATTTTACAAGCTGCCGACAGTGCAACTGTAATCTGGGTAGTCGTTGAAGCCAATGTTCTAATCACCGAAGAGGATCGTCGAGTTGCCAAAATGGCTTTGAAGAGTAAAAAGCCAGTATTCCTGATCACAAACAAGATTGATAAAACCATAGGCTCCGAGCTAACTGATTTTTCACGACTAGGCATTAAACCAATTATAGCCACCAGCACGACTCAACAAACCGGCATCAACCAGTTGCTAAAGGAATTGGTTGAGGTTATTCCTAAAGCCACCGAGAAAGACGCCGACAATTGTTTACATATCGCTCTGCTTGGCCGTCCAAATGTTGGTAAATCATATCTGTTTAACACGCTTGCCAAAAAACAGCAAGCTCTTGTTGCGGAACAAGCCGGAACAACGCGAGATATTAACCGTACGACTATCCGTTTTAAAGGACGAGAAATCGAACTCATGGATACCGCCGGTATACGTCGTGCGGGCAAGATAGAACAGGGAGTAGAGCGTTTCAGTGTAATGCGCACCTTGAGTGCCATAGAACAAGCCGATGTCTGTCTAGTATTAATGGACGTTAACGAATTAAACGTCCAACTCGATCAAAAAATAGCTGGGCTGGTCAAAGAAGCAGGCAAGGGTTTGATATTGGTTGTCAGCAAATGGGATGAAGCTGAGGCAAAAACAGCTTTTAGCCGAGATACCTTGGCACCCCAGATAGCCGTCACCTACGATTTCGTACCTTGGGCACCACTAATCTTCACCAGTGCAGTGACTGGCCAAAATGTAACCAAAATTTTCGACATAGCGTTGGATATCGAGAAGCAGCGTCAGCTCCGCATTCCAACCGCCCAACTCAATAAGTGGCTTAGGCAGGTTATTGACAAACACCCCCCAGCCGGACTCAAAAATCGTAATCCCAAATTAAATTACATGGTCCAAGAGACCGACAATCCAATACCAGCCTTTAAAATATTCGGAAGTCATACTAAATTCGTGCACTGGAGCTACAGACGCTATATGGAAACAGCCCTCAGGGCAGCCTTCGGTTTCGAGGGCACCGCACTGCAACTATGGTTCATTGAAAAACATGTCAGCCATAAACACGGTCATTCACCAACCCTTAGTCAGAAAGAAAAAGTCTGATGGCCTGGCTTCAAAAAAGACCACAAACCAGCGAAGCTGTTCAGTTTTATACTCTAGGCCAAAACAAAACCATTCTGCTGGTTGGCCTAGGTAACCCGGGCAGCAAATATAATCTAACTCGCCATAACAGCGGTTTTATGTGTCTTGACTATTTCGTCACCAAGACTGACTCTTTAAGTGACTGGATAGATAAAAAAGACCTCCACTGCGTCTTGAGTAGTGGTAGACTTGGTGACAGTCAAGTGATTGCCATAAAACCTAGTAGTTTTATGAATTTAAGTGGTCAAGCAGTTCAAGCTACCGCCAACTTTTATAAGATACCACCTGATCGTATTGTGGTTGTCCATGATGAACTGGAGATTAACTTTGGGCAAATCCGGAGTCGCACTGGTGGCTCATCGGCTGGCCATAACGGCATCAAGTCAATTAGTGATTTAATTGGCGAAGACTATGGTCGTATTAGGGTTGGTATCGGCCCCAAAACGCCTGACCAGATAGATAGTGCAACTTTCGTTTTACAACAATTCTCGGACCAAGAAAAAAAACAGCTGCCGCTTCTTTATCGCGAAGTAAACGCTATTTTAAGTGAATACATCTATGGCGGCCAATTAACTCATGAAACTCGCAATTTTTTGTTGTAGGTTTTTAGTGCCTAAACATTTCGGGGCTCTTTAATAGTCTGATGTCTTCTTTATTTTGGCTGCTAAACAATCAAAAAAGGCCTACGAGAGGGGGTGGGCACCGCTCGTAAGCCTTTTTCAGGGGAGAAACAAGTTCTCCCCATACACCCTTCAACCCACCTAAGCGAAGCATCTGGCACCAAAAATATAAAGTGCTGTGCCGGCCTAATGGCCATCTTTTGGGACTCGCTGACCCACTACAGGGCCTCTCTTAAAAAAGAGGTAAAGTTAAAGGGGTTAGTGTGTTTTAGAGCGCTCTATGAGTTTTTAAATCTCAAGGAGCTAAGGGTAAGTGGAGGGTAACAACTTGACGACTTAGCACGCTCTAAAACAATCTAACAATTTGTTAGAATAGGTATAAGGTACATAAATCTTTTAATATAAAGACTTAAGGCTTGCTATTTTAGCAAATGCATGTCTTCATGTCAATACCTAATAATATTGGACATGTAAAGTCAACTAGCTCATGCTTTGCGGGTTATCAAAAAGCGCCAAATCGGTTTCCCGAGTAACCAATCTTTCTTATTATGGTTCTGTTGACTGAGTCTAGCAACTTGCTGGATTTCTTTGACTGCTCTAGACCCCAACTTCGTTAACGCCCTCCCTGAAGGTTTGCTATAAATACCGAACTCAGTACTAATTAATTTGCGTGTCGGCTTAATAGTCTCAGTCAACCATCTAGTCTTAGGGTGTCCACTAAGCTGACTAATGGTCAGTAATAGATCGGCGTCAACCTCATGACCAGAATAGACATAGGCCAAAATTGTCCGAGTCAGTAAATTATCGCGCTTATCATCTCTCGGTCGATTGACTAAAATATCAGACTCAAACTCAACTGTATCCATATATAGGTTAATTAGGCCCGGGAATTGTATCGATGACAACTCCATGGCCGTTGATCTGAGACTTAGAACATCCTCTAGAACTAATGCCCCAAGGTACTGATGAAATATTTCATGCAAATGTTCACTTGAGCCAGAACCAGTTTCAGGACCATTCTCAGGGTATCTCTCAACTGCCATAACCTGACATTCTACGCTAGTCATTGGTAACTGTAAAAAGATACTCTTTGTACCCCGTGTTAAACTATTAGCATGAAGCTTATGATTTGGATAGGTATTACCGTAGGCGGGATCATTGGCGGTTGGGTTGGTGCACTCTTTAGTCATGGTAACTGGTTCGGAGTCTGGAGCATCTTGCTAAGCGGTGTCGGATCAGTAGCTGGCATATGGATCGGCTACAAACTTGGACAATATTTTTAGGGTTATTCTTTTTTATATATTGCAATAAGGTGATCAATGCGCATAAGATATAGCCCATGGCCAAAAATTTAGTAATCGTAGAAAGTCCCGCAAAGGCAAAAACCATAGGTAAATTCCTTGGTAAAGACTTTGAAGTTAAAAGCAGCTTCGGTCATATCCGAGATTTACCCAAAAAGGGCTTAAATATTGATCTGGAGAATAATTTTGCACCGGCTTATGAGATCAGTAGCGACAAAAAAAAGGTGGTCAGCGAACTTAAAAAAGCGGCCCTTAGTAGTAGTGAAGTCTGGCTGGCAAGCGATGAAGATCGAGAAGGAGAAGCCATTGCTTGGCATCTGACCCAAGCTCTCAAACTGAAGCCCGAACATACCAAGCGAATCGTTTTTCATGAAATCACAAGATCAGCAATTGAGACTGCCATAGCCAACCCGCGACAGATAGATATCAACCTGGTCAACGCCCAACAAGCTCGTCGAGTTCTTGATCGTTTAGTCGGTTATGAGTTAAGCCCGGTGCTCTGGAAAAAGGTCAGGGGTGGCTTAAGCGCTGGTAGGGTCCAGTCGGTGGCTGTCCGCTTAATTGTTGAACGCGAAAGAGAGATTCGAGACTTTCAGCCCGAGAGCTGTTTTAAAATCAACGCCTTATTTATAAAAGATGCCCATGAACTGCCAGCCGAATTGGATTTCAAACCAGCGACTGTGGAAATCGCCACATCCTGGTTACAGACGATCCTCTCGGCGACCTTTAAGGTCAAAGATATTATCACCAAGCCTGGTGTTCGTACCCCAAGCGCACCGTTTACCACCAGCTCACTACAACAGGAAGCCTATCGCCGGCTGGGCTATAGTGTTCGCCAAACTATGACATTAGCCCAAAGATTATACGAAGCCGGTCAAATAACCTATATGAGAACCGATAGCACAACGCTTTCGGAATTTGCATTACAAGCAGCCCAAAAATATATAACTGCAAATTTTGGCGCTAATTACCACCACCAAATACAGTACAAAACAAAAAATGCATCTGCCCAAGAAGCTCATGAAGCCATTAGGCCAACAAATTTCGAACTTTCTAGTAGCGGCAGTGATGACCAACAACGAAAGCTTTATCAGTTGATCTGGCAACGAACGATCGCCTCACAAATGAGTGCTGCACAACTAGAACGCACAACGCTATCAATTTCCATAAGCGACCATCCAGAGATTTTCTTAGCTCGAGGCGAGGTACTTAAGTTCGATGGTTTCATGAAGGTTTATGGTGGCACTAAAGAAGATACCATCCTGCCTTCAATAGGTGTCAACGAAGTATTGCGTCTCCAAACAATGACAGCCATCGAAACTTTTGGGCGTAGCCCAGCCAGATACTCAGAAGCTGGCTTAGTTCGACGGCTAGAAGAACTAGGTATCGGTCGCCCAAGTACGTATGCGCCAACCATATCGACCATCCAGACCAGAGGTTACGTTGAAAAAAAAGATCTCGAAGGAACTGCCCGCCAGATACGTCTCGTAACACTAGTCAGTGACCAGATTACCCCTTCAAGCAGGGAAGAGATTAGTGGTGCAGATCATTCTAAATTGTTCCCAACAGCCATTGCAGAGATTACTACCGACTTTTTAGTAAACTATTTTCCGACAATTGTTGACTACGACTTTACGGCTCGGGTCGAGGAAGATTTCGACCGAATTGCCGAAGGGAATGAACAGTGGACCAAAATGATCAAAAAATTTTATGATGATTTTCATCCTTTAGTGGAACAGTCCAACGAAGTTTCTAGGCAAATGGTCTCTCAGGCACGACTGATTGGTACAGATCCTAATACAAAGCTACCGATTTATGCCCGTTTTGGACGCTATGGCCCCATGCTCCAACGAGGAGAAACCGATGACGAAACCAAAAAGCCAGATTTTGCGCCCCTGCCAAGTGGGACAACAATGGATACCGTCAACCTTGATCAAGCCTTAGTTATGTTCAGTTTGCCACGTAATTTAGGCACAACTGATGATGGGGAAGAAATAAGTGCCAACATCGGTCGTTTTGGTCCCTATATTAAGGTCGGGAAAACTTTTGTTTCTATCAAGGACCATGACCCACACACTGTAACTAAATCTGAGGCCCTAAAGTTCTATGCAACTAAGTTAGTTGAAGCAAAAGAAAAAAACCTAGTTGAATTTAGCAGCGGTCTCAAGATCTTAAGAGGACCTTATGGGCCATATGTGACTGACGGCAAGACCAACGCTCGTATACCAAAAGATCAAGACCCCAAAAAGATATCTGAAGCAGCAGCCAAAAGTCTACTCGACGCTGCCCCAGCAAAAAAACGCTCCTTCCGTCGTAGCCGCAGTTCCTGAGAGACAAACAGAGCAGGGCAGAAAGTACCATATTTTACAACATAGAATACGCAAAAGCGTCTATTTAGTGCTACAATAAGTGTAATAAACAATGCGTTTGACTTTTAAAAACTAAAGTTATATAATCATATTATACATAATCTTTTAGAGAGGCAGGGAAGAGTAACCAAATGGCCCAGTCAACTAAACCAGAATCAGAGTCAACTATAAATCTCGTAACAGATATTCTTAAGACTATAGACCGCGAACGCGAAAGAGAGATAATTGCCCGACGTTTCGGTCTCTTCGACCGCAAAGAGACACTTGAGCTGATTGGTGAGTTGCTAGGCATCACCAGGGAGAGAGTCCGCCAACTTGAAAAATCTGTCGTTATGCGACTTAAGGCGACTGCTGAGCAACATGAACTGCCTCATCTCGTAGAATTCCAGGCAAGGCTATTAAAAATACTGTCAGAACTGGGACAAGTCGCACGTGTGAGCGACTTAACTGCTAAGCTGGGAACAAACACCAGCCGCGAAGAACAGGCCAGAGTATCATTTTTAGCTCAGCTTTGTCCCGATTTGGTAGTCATTAATGAAGATGATAATTTTTACCACAGTGTGGCCATTAAAAAGGTCCACGACGAAAAAGCCTTAAAAACAGAGGTTGCTAAGCTCGTGGAGAGCATCAAGAAAGTTAACGAACCGAAACCGATTAGCGACATTGCCCAAGCCGCCAATATAGCTGACCCCGTGCATGCCGAAGCTCTAGCAACTACTTCTAAGCAGTTAGCAACACTCAATAAGCGCTGGGGCCTCGTTAAATGGCCAGCAGTCAATCCCAAAAATATCCGCGATAAAATCTACGTTATCCTAAAAGAAAAGGGTAAACACCTGCACTTTAATGAAATCGCAGTTGCTATTAAAGATAGCGACTTTAAGCGTAAAGACGTCACTACTCAAGCAATTCATAATGAGTTAATAAAAGATAGTCGTTTTGTCTTAATCGGTCGAGGAATCTACGCCCTAAAAGAATGGGGCTACGAGCGAGGTACAGTGTCAGACATTATAGCCACTGTACTTAAGAAAGAAAACGGGCCACTCCATCGCGACGAGATAGTCAAACGAGTGCTTAAGAGTCGCTACGTTAAAGAGACTACAATTCTCTTAAATCTCCAGGGCAAACCGCAGTTCAAACGAGTTGCCAAAGCCACCTATTCACTTGCAGAATAAACCTAGACATCTTTGGGGAAAACTTAGTTAAGTGATTCTAGGCATTAACTGAACGTTTTAAGAACACACAGCAACGTCTGCATAAATGGGGTAGTTAGGTTGGGCTAAAAAATTAGCAAAGTCAAAAAGGGTAGGACTTAGTAAAAATAACTATTTCGCAAACATATAAATAGAAAAGAGTGCAGAACAGCCGGAAGCAGTGAACCAAGTTAAGCTATAGAAAGCACGTCGCACAATGTATCTTTTGCGACTCGTATATTAATCCCTCTAGGCTAAGCAACCTACCCCCTGGTGCGGGGGAGATAACGGTTAGTCTCCAATTAATCTCTATTTTAGATACTTCAGTGTCATTATATGCTTACGTCTAGCGTTATTTTAGATTAACTGACCATACCTTAGCCTAGTGCTTTCAATGTAATTAATCACACTATTTGACTTTTCCACAGTTTAGTCGTGAAATATTTGCTTTTTGTTGACTTTCATATTATTTTATATGCTTCCCTCCTTTTTTGCTTAAAGCATTAAAAAGTTGCATTTTTGTGATTTCCATATTTTAGTAATGTCTTTCCGCTAATAATTAATATATTCGCATCCCGAACAATTTACGAACTGATGGGGGAGAATAATGGGGGCCTTGCGGTTCATCTCCCTAAAGCTCACTAAATCAGTCACTCTCTCCACCAAATGTAAGTACTTAGATTATGCATAAAGACTTTATTGCCCCGACCTTCCCTATTGCGCCCACTTGGTAGACTCTGGTAGTTGCTTGTGATATTTTACCCTGCAGCATACAAGTGTCCTACAAAAATAGTATTATAGTCTTGCGGGATACAAGTCACCTTGCCTTGAGACATTCTCAACTTGTCGGTCACCTAAACAGCTTTTACTTATAATAGGCTCTGCCGTCAACTCGAACATCAATATATTGAGTTGGAGATATGTGTGCACTATCTAAATGGGCCTTGACTGCTAGAAAAGTACCGGCTTGTTGACGAGGATCATTATTCTGAAGATTAAACTTTACGATGTAGGGCAGGCCCTGAAGATGCGCATCAAGTTCACTTGCAGCCGCAGGCAGCGTCAAGTTACTGATTTGCACTCCCCGCGAGCGAAGCTCAGCAATTACTTCTTGGATAAAATTTACTTGCGAGCTTGGAAATGCTGATTGACCAACCTGAATTCTAAGATTACTCTGGTCGGTTAGTGTTAGTAGATTGAGTTTATTTTTTGTTGGCAGTGATTGTCTTGCAAACAAAGCAGCGCCATTTTGACCGATAACAAAGTTACCATTAGATGCACTAAGAATAAATGCTAGCTGATTAGGCTCGATATATATAATTGGTTTATGTCCAAAAATAGGTAAGCTAATAGTTGCGTCAGCAATCTCTGGAAATTTAGACTTCAACTCTTGGGCAATTCCAGCCGTGTTGAGGGTAATTTTATTATTGTTCCAAAACGATCTGGCCATGGCATCACTTGCCGACTTCTGATAAACCAATATATTGCGCATAAAGAATTGGCTTGATGGGCTATTCTCCAGATCAATACGCGGTGGTGAAGAAATTACTAAGACATTGACTAAGCCGACAATCAGAATCAGGGTGCCAATCAAAAAACCGATTCGTTGGAGCCAGTAACCTACGAATTTGGAAAGCTCCGGTCGGCGCTGACTACGACTTTCCCCCCGACCAGTATTAAATTGGTATTCTGCCCTCCTAGCGTGATATGAGAAAACAGCTGGACCACGTCCAGACATTCGTGGTCTTTGGTGTCTAGCCAATAATTGTTTGCGTTTTCTGAACCCTAATCTCATTTGGACTCTTGTTTGGCCAAATTAAGTAATATTTGAGCTAATTTTTGAGTCGCTTCCGGTTGAGCAAAGCTTGCTAGGCGAGAACCTAGTTGGTCTCGAAGCTGATTATTTTTAAGTAACAGGCTAGTTTGACTGGCAATAATATTGGTATTGGTTAGTAATTCACCTTCGGTAATCAGAATAGCTGCTTGTTTAATTGCCAGGTATTGAGCGTTCTTGAGTTGATGTCCCCCAGTTAGAAGAGGATTTGGAATAACAATACATGCCTTGCCTTGGACTGCAAATTCAGCCAAGTTAGTAGCACCCGCTCTTGTAATTATTACATCGGCTGCACCACTGTAACGGTAGACATCTTGTATAAAATCTTTGACCCCTACCCTGTCCTGTTCGGCTTTTGAAAGTATATTACTATAAAGCTTTTGTAACTGCGCAACGTTATTGCGGCCAACGACATGGATAACTTGTAATTCTGGGAATTGCTTTAGCAAGTGCGGCAAGCTCTCGGCAACTGCCGAATTAACGCGTTGTGCGCCCAAACCACCACCTATAATAAACAAAAGTTTGCTCTTCTCGTCAATATTTAGCTCCTTGCGATAATGACTCTTGATTTGTGGTGTCACTGGTACAAAGTCCCTGGCAAGCGGTATACCGACAGTCATCGTTTTATGCTTGGGGTAGCTATAGACTTCCTTAGGCAGCGCGACTGTATGTAATCTCGCCCAGCGAGAAATTAGACGATTAGCAAGGCCAGGGATAGCATCAGAATCATGAGTACAGTAGGCTATTCTGCGGGCAGCAGCCGCTAAGCCAATAGGCACCCCAACAAAACCACCTTTTATAAACACCAAATCTGGGTTGATCCTACCCAGTAAACGCCAGCTTTGGACCAAGCCAATCAAAACAAAAATTGCATCACGCATATTTTTAGCTAAAGTTTTGAGATCTAGTAGCTGTTTCAGCCCTTCGCCATGATAGCGTCGCCATTTCCCTGCTCGAACAACATAGACTTCATCAATACTTTCGTGAGACACCGGTATATCCCCCAGAGCATCACCCTTTGGGCCAATGTAAATAATTTTAATACCTGGGGACAGCTGCTTCAGCTCATACGCGACTGCTAAAATCGGGGTGATATGCCCCCCTGAGCCGCCGCCGGTCATGACTATTGTCATAGTTGCTCCTGTTGTTTGATCTAACTGTACGCTGTTTAGTGTAGGCTGTGTAACGCGAAACCTGGAATACTAGGCCAACAGCTGCCGATACAAAAACAACGCTTGTACCGCCATAGCTTATGAACGGCAAGGTAATGCCTTTCATGGGCAAAACACCAATCATAGAACCAATATTAACCAAGGTCTGGATGCTAAACCAAGCCAGTACCCCAACAACTACTAGTCGACTAAAATCATCAGGGGCCCGTTCGGCTATACTAGCAATTCGGGCAAATAATAACCCAAAGATAAACAGCAAGATTATACTGCCAATAAAGCCGAATTTCTCGGCATATATGGCAAAGATAGAATCGTTGGCAGCTTCAGGAAGATAACCATAAGCTTGGACACTGCTGCCTAGCCCTAGTCCAAATAACCCCCCGGAACCAACAGCGATCAAAGCCTGACATGCTTGATATCCAGTGGTTTGACAATCCTTGGTTGGATGCAGAAAAGTTGTTAGACGATCTCGTCTATATGGTGTAGCGGCAATAGCCAACACAGAACCAATTAATATAATAGCGCCAATTGTTAATAGCCGCTTCATTGGCAAGCCGGCAATAAAAATCATTGCAGCCATCATAATAACAATCACGCCTGTCGAGCCAAAGTCACTCTGTATACCGGCTACCACTACACCAATGACCATGACCATGACCAGTAGTGGTCTTAGAGTTTTTGACATATCTCTTAGTAGTCCTGTTCGAATCCGTTGGGCCAGAAAACCAGCCAACCAAATCAAAATCGCAAACTTAACAAGCTCTACAGATTGAAATGAAAAACTACCTAGTCTTACCCATCTGTGAGCAGGATAGGCTGGATTTACCCCCATAACTAAAGCTAGGGTAGTTGCTAACCCAGCCACCACTAGGAGCATTTTATGAGCTCGGCGCCACTGCTGAAGCGGTATTTGAGATGTCAGACTAAAAGCGACAATACTCAGACCAATGGCTAACAGCTGTTTTAGTACATAGTAATTATTGCTTACATGGGATGAGAGCGAGAGAGCTGGACTGATAGCATAAACCACAACTAACCCAATAGCTAACAAAAGGACGCAGATAGCCAATAACCAGTAGTCTGGTTTGTGGCGACGGCCAAGCTCCAGCCTAAGAAGACTTGGTCGTTGGCGAGCGCTTTGCATCAAGGCCCAGGAGGACATAAAAACTTACTTTAATACCTTCCCAGTAAATAAATAATTAACCCAACGACGCCCGTTACTTGACCAAGAATCCAGAAACGCATCGTAACCTTGGTTTCCGGCCAACCAATGGCTTCAAAATGATGATGTAGAGGTGATGAAAGAAATACTTTTTTACCATGCCGTAACTTGCGCGACAAGCGATTAATAATGACCGACCCCGTTTCAACAAGGTATACACCGCCAATAATTGGTAACACATAAACAGTATTAGTCTGCAAGGCTATAATCCCAAGAGCCGTTCCGAGAGCGAAAGAACCAACATCACCCATAAAAAATCTGGCTGGATAAATATTAAACCATGTGTAGCTCAATAAAGCTCCGACAGTAGTTAAACAAAAGCCAGCTAAAGCATATCGGCCTTCTATAACAGCAATAAAGGCATAAACCGCAAAAGATGATACCAATAAACCGCCTGCTAACCCATCTAAACCATCTGTTATATTAACTGAATTGGAAGTAGCAATAACTACCAGCCAAAATAAAACAATCACAAAGATACCGATATGCCACTGATTAATAACTGGCAAGTATATGCTGTGGACTCCTAGTTTTTCGTAAAACCACCATCCTCCTGCCAGAGCTATGGCACTTTGTAGCAGAAACTTAGCTTTAGACCGCAGCCCGGCTATACGACTGCTGTGATCATGAATATTAATCCAGTCATCAAGAAGTCCAACCGCTCCCGAGGCCAGCATACCGGCCAACGGTAACCAGGTTTGACCGCGACTCAAGTTGCCAAAAAGGGTCACCATGGCAATTGAGAACACAAAGACCAGTCCAGCCATAGTCGGGATATTGCGTTTATGTTTCTCGGCATGTAGGGCGTTGTAGACTGTTGCTTCCCCGCCCGACCAAGCATCTTTACGTTGCCTCTTCCACCATTTTGCACGATAGGCTAGAGTTGTATATATAGGGGTGATGGTCATACTTAGCAGAAAGCCAAAAATACCAAGCACTAAAATGTGCAATAAACTACCGATTGGAACTGCTAGGTGAAATGTTTCGGTCATTATCTTTCTTTAGTGTTCAATTATATCAGCTTAGTGGGTTTTAGGGGTAACATAAGATTGATCTATCAGGACATGTGCCATGCGGGCAAAGATGGGTTGCGCGGCAGCCGTTCCAGCATAGCCACCATTTTTGGGCTTAATGACGTAGACTACAATCACGTACTGAACTTTGTCTCCACCGACAAAACCAATATAGGTGCCGTTGTATTGGCTATTGTAGTAACCCCCTCCTGGCTTAGCAATCTGGGCAGTTCCTGTTTTGCCACCGACAATGTATTTGGTCTGATCAAACTGCGGGACAATATAGTGATGCTCAACCACAAACTGCATCAAAGGGATCATCTCTGGGCCAACTTGTGGCCCAACGACGTGCTGTTTTAAAATAACCGGTTTTTGGTTATAAATTTTACCGTCAGCTGTAATTTGTTGGTCAACTAAATGTGGTTGATAATAAGTACCGCCGTTAAGGACCGCTGAGAGAGCAGCCGCCATTTGGATCGGAGTAATAGTTACTGCTTGACCAAAGGCAGTATTGGCATAGGTTAGGTTGATACCGGCCCCGTTATTAGTTGGTGACGGTATATAACCACTGGCCTCATAGCCTTGCTCTATACCAGTAGGTTTACCCAGTAAAAAGTGATTAACCATGTAATCATGCCAGATGTTGCGCCCTTTAGCATCAAGCTGACCGCCACCCATTTGCATTAGTTCCCAGGTGGCACCGGTATTCAGTGATAGATTTAAAAGATCAGCAATACTTCGGTTTCCGGGTCCGCCATCTTCAGCAATATTATGAATATCAAAACCGTCAACCAGCCACTGTGCCGGATCATAATAGGTACTGTCTGGTTTAATAACCCCTTGGTCCAGAGCAGCTGAGGTAGTCAGTGTTTTCATAATTGATCCGACTTCTATCGGTTGATTAACCGTACCGTTATTAAATAGTGATGGATCACTGACGTTATAAAATTGAGATGGATCATAAGTTGGATAATTAGCCATCGCTTTTATGGCTCCGTTATTTGGATCCATCACCACAACACTGGCACTATCGGCTTTGGTTTGCTGTGCTTCATCTTTGAGTATTGTTTCTAGCTGTTGCTGCATACCTATATCAATAGTTAGAACTAAGTCGTTGCCCTTGACTGGCGCTCGCTCAATATTATTCTTACTGGCAGCTAAGGGCACCCCATTTGAATCGGTTATCGCCTTTAGCTGGCCCGGCGCCCCCTTTAATTGATTATTCAGTGCTTGCTCAATGCCATACTCACCAACACCGTCATTGTTGACAAAACCAAGCAACTGAGAAGCCAGTGTCCCCTGAGGATAAGTTCGATAATCTTGAGCAATGGTACCCAAACCCGGATCTTTTAAATTAACGACTCTGGCTTGTTGATCTTGGCTAATACGATTGCCGAGGACTACATATCGAGTCCCCTTTTGCTGCATGGCTGCAGCATATTGTTTGACATCGCCGCCAATTATTCTCTGCACGTCAGCCGCTACTTTTGATGGATTAGATATATAGACCGGATCAGCATAGAGCGTATAGAGATGCTGATTGAGCACAATGGGGACTATTGTATCGCCGTCGTAGGCTTTAATAATGCCCCGCTCAGCCGGTATCTGATATTGTTTTAACTGATCACTTAGGGCAGCTGTTTTATAATAGTCATAACGAATTACCTGAACATAAAATAAGCGCAAACCAAATATGGCGAACATTAACAAAAGAAGCCCGTATGATATACGCACTCTTTTGGCAGCCGTGCCGACTATTTGGTTGTCATTAGAAGCCATAAGCCTAATTATACCTTGCTCTCTCCTTAAGCCCTCATCTTCGGCCTCAACCTAGTTTTGTATAGTGTTGCTTGGCGAAATTGCCACCATACTCTTAGCAACCGTGCTGTTTTGAACTCTATTAAGTGACTGTAAGCGCGCAGAAGCAACCTCCAGGTCATCGTGCTGATTACTAAGTTGAGTCTGCTGCTGTTGCAAATCATTAATTTTATACCCTAGTGCGTTGGTCTTTGTGACTTGAGTTAGATACATTAACCCCAATAAACAGACCAAGACTATCAAAATTATGGTGTTACTGATTGGCCCGAGAGTTCGTTCCTGAACTCTAAAAGCGACTGAGTTTTGGTTTCGTTCCGCTAGGCGCGAACGACTCATGGCGAGCGAACTAGAATAGGTCATATTTTTTATTTTTCTGGTTATTTTTGATATTTTTTAGTCCCGGCTCTAGCTTTCACCAGAGCCGAGAAGCGATTGCAAGGTTACATTACTTTGACATGTACCTTGTACGCTCGGGAAGTACTTTTCACCTGTATTGGCATTTCAAGCTTCCCTTTCTGTTTTTATTTTCACTGCGACTCGCAACTTTGCGCTACGAGCACGCGGATTAATAACTAATTCGGGTGTTTGAGATAAAATTGGTCGTTTGGTCAGTATTCTCAGTACAGCATCGTAGCCAGTTCCGCCCAATTCGGCGAAATAGTGCTTGACGATCCGGTCCTCAAGACTGTGGAAGCTAATGACCCCGATCCGACCGGCCGGAGCCAAAAGCTTAATCCAAAGAGGCAGACTCTCTCTAAGTTGCCGAAGTTCATCATTAACCACAATTCGTAGCGCTTGAAAGCTACGGGTTGCAGGATGAACTCGACTATACCCTGGCCAAGCCCTTGCTACTACTGCTGCAAGCTGGGTAGTAGTCATAATTGGCCGGTTGGCTATTATAGAGCGAGCTATCTGACGTGCTTTTGGCTCTTCACCAAAACGGGTCAGAATATTGGCCACTTCGGCTTCGCTATAATTGTTTACTACCTTTTCAGCTGTTAATGCCTGACTTTGGTCCATGCGCATATCCAGTGGCCCGGTAGCAGCAAATGCAAAACCTCTGTTAACCTCTTTAAGGTGCGGTGACGATACTCCAAGGTCCACCAAAATAAGATCAAATTTTCGACGTTCTTCAACTAGCTGTTGACTAGCCGCTAAGAAATCTTGTTTAAGGATGTTTAGCTTACGTCCCTTAAATAGCTTAGTTATAGCATCGATCGCAGATTGATCCCGATCGACTAGCATCCCTAAAGCGTCTGCCTTGGTTTTTGCCAAGATAGCTTGGGCATGTCCGCCATAGCCAGCTGTTAAGTCTAGGTAACTCTCTCCTTCTTGGGGATCCAGTTGTTCCAAGACCTCTGCCAGTAATACCGGTACATGTTTTTGATTTTTATTTTGGTTTTGGTGCATCTTTACTTACATTTTGTTTTTGTTTTTGCAAGGTCACCTAATCAGCAATCAACTTTTTGTTTTTTTGTGGTTTTTGTTTTTGTGTGAATCGATAAACATGTATGTAAAGAAGGTTTAGTTAGATTTAAAAAATCTTAGAACTTCTTACTATTCATCGACTCAAGTTTGAGAGACTTATGTGTGAGGTGAAGTTTTGGGAGGTGTTTTCTTTTGAGAAATGAACGAGAGTTTTTAAAGTGGTTACTCTAAAATCCACTTGTTGACTGCCGAATAGCTAACCTCGAGGTTATTATTGAGATTTGCTATTGTTTTTTGATTGTTAAAGAACCTGGTTGCCGACTCTGACCGATTTAGCCAGGACGCATCAAACGCCAATATCGTCCAACGCCGACTGCAACTACATCCCTGGTGATCCCGGCGTAGTCTAGCAAATGCTGTTCTACGGTGATCCTACCTTGTTTAGTGTCCGGCTGAGCTTCGGTCTTTCCCATTCTGAACTGCACGTTTAGGTCAGCTATGCGTTCGTCTAGGATATCGCCCTCCAGCCGAGGTTCTACCAGATTATCCCAAACATCTTTGGGATATAGATGTAGATATTGACCAAAACCGCGAGTGACAACTGCTCCGCTGGCAAACTTGTGACGAAGTTCCGGAGGTATGGTTAACCGCCTTTTGTCGTCCAGCTTACGTTCAAAGTAGTCTACCGTGGCCATTGGTTCCCTTTAAGCTACTAGTGGTTTTTTATTTTTACTGGAGGAAAGCTGTTTTGGCTTTCCAAAATTACCCACTGCCTTGAATATACTACCCACTACCTCCCACTGCAAGTAAATTGACAAAAGAAAAGTGGTGTTCTTGACACCACTTATCCACAGTTTTAAAACTGTTGGCCTAAAAGCTCAACATATGGCGTAGAGTCAACTCCTGGCAACACTATTTTGCAATATCTAACACCCTAGCTCAAGGATAGCTTAATGGCACTTGGCTGACGAATAATCAGATTAAATAGATTTATGAAAATTGATATTGCAAACTGTAACTATTTTTTTCAAGCAATAACAACTTGGGCTAATCTTTCTTCACCTGGTCGTTAGCAAGTGCAACAAATTCGTCGGGTTGCATGATCCTGTCGCCACCTACCTGGCCTGCGATTTCTTCACTTGCCGTAAATACATCTTTGGCGTGCATTTGCTCAGCTACTTCTGTCGGGTTAGCTTCACTAGAACTTATTCTGTGGATTGTCACATCACTTGGCGATATGCCTTCTTTTCTTAAGCCCTCGACGATGCTGCTTCTATGGTAAGGATTACCCAGGGGATGGTCAAGCTTTTTAGCTTCCTGGCCTTGATGAATACGCCCTGCTACAACGCTCTCTAGACTACCAGCCAGCTCTTCAGCTTTCCATACACCAAGAGCGGCTAACGCAACAGCGCCGGCTGCAAGGGCTCGACGAAGATTGTATTTGGGATTCTCAATGCTTGTTTTCATAATATATACCTTATCACTTTTAATATTTTTGTCAATACTATGCACCTGAAGTTGTTGGTAATCGTAAACCATCATCAAATTTTACCGGTATACGAGCTGTTTCATTTTCGCGTTCAGTAATATCTGATACATGTTGAAAGACATTTGTTGGTTGCTGTAGGACAATCTCTCTAGCTTGTACTGGCCCGTGCTTACTAGCAGCCACCATACTAAACAAAGTTGCTCCAGCTAGGACAAAAGCACCTACCTGGTCAGCTATTGATTGACCTAGTGACTCTTTTGATTGTGGTTTTTCGTTTTTCATGTTGACATAAACTATAGTAGCAAAATGTTTATGCTTTGTCAATATTAGGATATATTAGATTAGTTCTAGTAGGGCTTTGGCAACCGCCTGCCCATCATGTCTTATAAGAGAGCGCTTTATAAAACTATCATTCTCATTTCGTGTTTCGTGGCTATGAGACAGGAAATTACCTCCAATCATCTTATAAGAAGCCGCTTTGGTTTCTTTGGAATCAATGCCAACCGGAAATTCTTGGTCAAGAGCATATTTGTCTAGCAGTTCTTTTGATGGTAGGTCAGTATTATATAGAACATAATCGAGAGTTCCTTTGCTTATAAAACGCTCAATCTCCTTAGCATAATCACCTACCTTGAACCCCACCGTATGATTGGGTTTATTGACCAAATTGCAGACGAATACTTTTGTGGCCTTTGACTGACGTAAAGTAGCTGCAACGCCTTCAACCAAAAGGCTTGGGGCAAGCGATGCATACAGATTACCTGGAGCAATGACGATTAAATCACTCGTCTTAATTGCCAGCGCCGCCTTAGGAGTTATGTTGGCCAGCTTCTCAAAGTAAATTTGTGGCCTGGCCTTAGTGGGTAGCTTTGTGTTCACTATGTTGTATTGACCAATTACTTCCTGATCACCATGCCTAAGAACCAAACGGCAATTGTCTAGGGTAATCGGCAAAACCTGTCCTTTTATACGCAATACTTCACTGGCCAGACGAACAGCATCTTCGAAGTTATCAACCATTTTTTCAACAGCACTTAAGAAGATATTGCCAAACGAATGGCCCTTAAATGTCCCTCGCGGAAAACGAAAATTGAATAATTCACGTAGCTCTTCTGGTGCCTCACTAAGAGCAACCAGGCACTGCCTAATATCTCCCGGTGGCAGTACACCGAGCTCATCCCTTAAAACACCTGTCGAGCCACCATCATCAGCCATATTCACTAGAGCAGTCAAGCTAGAGGTATAGTTTTTAAGCTCTTTGAGCAGCGCAAAACTACCAGTACCTCCGCCAATAACGACAATCCTGGGCTCAAATTTGGGCATTGGCCTTATTTTAACAGCCACAACTAAATGACTCTACAGCCATTTCTTTATTTGGCCAAAATCAAGTAAGGCTTTAATGATTTCTCATATACGAATAGAAGCCACCAGGTCTTGATATTTAACTCGTTGTTGCTCAGTAGTGTCCCTGTTGCGTATCGTAACCGTCTCGTCTTTTAACGTATCAAAGTCAATTGTCACACAATAGGGTGTGCCAATTTCATCTTGTCGACGGTATCGCTTACCAATATTGCCATTATCGTCCCACATCACAGCCCCAAATTCTTTTTTTAGACTACCGTAGATCTCCCTAGCCTTGTTGACTAATTCTGGCTTGTTTTTAAGCAAGGGGCTAACTGCCACCTTATAGGGAGCCAGCTTTGGCTGAATCTTTAATACTAAACGCTTCTCGCCATTTATTTCTTCTTCATGATAGGCATTAACCAATACGGCCAAAAGCAACCGGCCAACACCAACTGAGCTTTCAATAACATGGGGCGTAAAACGCTCCCTGTTCTGGTCATCAAAGTATTGTAAGTCCTTACCGCTGACTCGTTGATGATTAGACAGATCATAATCAGTCCGATTATGTGTTCCCCAGAGCTCTTTAAACCCTTGGCTAAAATTAAAGTATATGTCATGAGCAGTGCTAGCGTAGTGAGCTCGCTCATTCTGATCATGCTCATGCCACTGCAGATTTTCAGCAGCAATTCCTAGGCGTTCAGTTAAAAATTGCCAGGCAAAATTACGCCAAGTCTCGTAGGCACCGTTCTGGTCCTCTGGCTTAACGAAATATTGCATTTCCATTTGTTCCAACTCACGAACCCGAAAGATAAAATCGCGAGGAGAAATCTCATTACGAAATGCCTTGCCGATCTGAGCTATGCCAAAAGGCAGCTTAGCACGCATAGTCTCACGAACATTTTCAAAGTTAGTAAACATCGATCCAGCAGTCTCTGGTCTCAGATAAGCTACAGCTGATGGGTCTTGTAACGGACCAATCCAGGTCTGCATCATCATATTGAAAAAACGCGGTTCGCTTAAGGGATTGCCGTCAGGCGATTGCTTGTCTTTGAGTGCAGCCTTTAATTGATCAAGGTCGGTCGAGTCAGTGCCGGCCAATTGATCAGCCCGATAACGCTTACGTGTTACCGTGTCTTCAACCATTGGATCGTTAAAGCCTGCCACATGGCCACTAGCTTCCCAAAGTTTTGGATGTTGGATGATACTGCTGTCCAGACCAAAGATATTGTCATGTTCGCCAACCATTGCCCGCCACCATTCTTGCTTCAGGTTGTTGACTAGCTCTACGCCTAACGGACCGTAATCGTAAAAACCGGCCAAGCCACCATAAATTTCACTGGCTTGAAAAACAAAACCCCGTCGTTTAGCCAAGGAAACAATTTCATCAAGCGAGACGTTAGTCATATCTAAAACAAATTATACTCGAACGTAGGAGTTAAGCATAGTTCCCATAAGAGGATCACAAATTGCCAACATTTGTTCAAGATCACTAATCTGACTTAATAATTTTGGTTTAGTACTGCCGAAAAGTATACGTAAAAATTTAATTGAGTTGGCCCCAAAGCTGCCTCCCGCTTGAGCATCAAACATCATAGACGAAACAATAAAGTCATATTTTTGTTGAATATTCAACGCTTGACCCTTGGTATCAGTTTTCAAATTTGGTCGTTGACCAGATAACTTTAATAATTGCGCCTCGAACCAGACTTTGATTAAAAGCAAATTAATTTTCTGGTCGTCTAGTGCTTCAAAGGTTTGCCAAAGGAGATCAAAGTACTCAGATTCCGGATTATCCTCAGTTGTTTTATGCAATAACTTAATTAACTCGTAACCCAGTTGTACGCGATCAATGTCTTGGATGATATGGCCGTAGTGTTTTTCTAGTCGCGTCGACACCAAACGACCAATAGCCCCTCTCCCCTGAATAAATGTTATCTGACTAACACTAAATAGCTCAATGCCACCAGCCAATTTAGACTTGATTTTACGAACACCCTTGGCCAACAAACTGATTTTACCGTAATCCGGTGTTAGAAGCGTTATGATTCGGTCTGCTTCGCCGTAATCAGTGCGACTTAAGATGATTGCTTGGGTCAGAAGCTGTTTCACGCCGGAATTGTGGCTAACTGTTCAACGCTTCGAGCAAGTGTCTTGAGCGAAGTATGAGGCTTATAGTGATAAGCAGCCACTCCCAGTTGATTGGTCAGAAGCTGCCAACAACCAGCGAACTCGTCTGGCGGAACATTAGTCATTATAATTGTTGGTATTGTCTGCCATTCGGCATAAGAACGAAATTCATATAAAAATTCCAGGCCGCTATGACCGACTAATTGGAGTTCTAGGATCACAATATCAGGTAAAAATTCATCTACACAAAAAATTGCCGATTGGGCACCAGCACAAATCTGAACCTTGTGACCTGCCATTTCCAGTGACTGCCTATAAAGACCAGCTAGTATGTGATCAGGTTCTATAATTAAAATCTGGGACATTTTCTAAACCAATTGTAGCTGGTTATTTGGTTGCAGTACGGCTCCAAGTCCGTGCAAACTGTGGTGTCTTGAAACCTTAAGATTAAGCTGCATGGCACGTAAGATTGCATCGGCTACAAATACACCAGCCCCAGCACTATGAGATAGATCAGTTAATGGCTGTCTGGTACTCCCTAGCAGCCGATGACCCTGACTAAGTGCCTGAGTAGTCAGTGCCTTGGTTTCAGAATACAAGCCTGCAACTATTCCATACCTACACCGATGTGTAGCTAATTGCAGCTTCAGTTGCGGATTCTCAGCAGCTGGCAAGGCTTCTATAAGGGCAATGCCCAGGCTTACAAGAGCAGCTTGCAAGCCCTGTCTGTTAGCCATAACCGGCCCAAATTTACCCGCCACATTAAGTTCTAACGTAATACCATAACTTTTAGCATGCCTCATTAGCTCTTGAGCGGCATCATATAAAACAGACGATACTGAGACTGGCTCGACTGTAAGCAAAAGTGGACTTTCAATAGCCAAACGCACTCCCAGAACATAATTATCCAATAATCTGAGAGCTGTTTCTGCAGAAGTTTGAATTGCCGAGTATGGTGGTTCGCTAATTATTGCCGCCAGTTCCGCTTGCCGAGCAATTTGTAGCAGAGGTAGTTTTAGCTGTTCAGCAATCGCTAGCAACAAGCGTTCCGACAATATAGGTGCTTTAGCAATATCTAGCGACTGGTCCAATGGCTTAACCCTCTCCTTCTCAAGTACTAAAGTCAGTATACACCCTGAGAGCCGCTAAACTCTAGGGAGAAAAGGAAAAGTTGGGCAAGATATTGTTGGAAAAATCACTCAGATACTGATTCCCTTCGGTCCAAATCTCGAGAGTCTTATCGCGTAGAGGCAAGACTACCATAGTTCCAGTCTTTTGAGCAGCAATCTGACCGCTAACCTCCATGCCAATAACATTTGGTAATTTTGGTAAAGCATAGGCACTGACACTTAAAGTTTGGCCAGCGACCTGTGATGAAAATTGAGCGGCAGTTTGGTCGTAACTCTGATCAATAACCTGTATACGCAGTGCAAAATCTACACTCTGATCGCTAATACCCGGGACAACTCCAGGGTAGAAGTAACCATCAATGGGGTTACCGTCGTTATTAGTCGTATCAACATAGCCACTCCAAGTTTTAGGATAAAGGATGCTAATACTGCCGAATGAAGAGGGACCTTTGTAGGGCTGTAATGGCTGTTTTTGCTGTTCGGCAAATATCAAGTCTTTTGCACTGCTTTCTTGTTGTTTGGCAATAACGACTGCGGCATTAATTTTCTGGTCAACATTGTTTTTGTAATCTTGCCTGCCCTGGTATGCCCAGATACAAAAAACAAGTGAACCTATTAAGGCAATGGATAATATAACTATTGATATTACGCTGGAGACTGACCCCTTTTCATCTTTCCATATCATACCGCTCATGTTAACCGAGATTTGGGCCAATGACAAGCCTTTTGACAGCTGACAAAGACAGCCCCTACCAAAAGAACGGCTATTTATTCTGTGTAGTCATAAAGATACAGACCGTTACTCTGGGCTTTAAATTGCCGCCCCGGAACTTTAAATGCAAAACTGACTAGCTTAATCGGTTTATGTGAATATAGAGTAATTTTTTTATCCAACTTGGCCATGTATTTTGGCAACAAGAAAGTAAAAATCCCATCCACTGGAGGCCACTTATGGACCCAAAAATTGCCCCAGATAACTCGTACTTGTCGACGGTAGCGCCAAGTCCTTATCCTTGCAATTAATACAAGCACTGGATTTAGCTCATAGCCGACCACATTTAGTTGCTGACGCGCAGCAGCTAGCAAAATTCGTCCATCGCCACAACCAAGCTCCAATAATGTCTGGCCAGGAGTCAAATTAAGTAGCCTCAGACTAGTAGTAATTTGAGCTGACAGCGTCGGTAAATATGGAGCACCAAACAGAAGCACCATACCAAAACATATAGCTAGTATTAGGCCGATTATTCCCAACCAGATCACGTCTTAGGCCTTAAGCTTTGTCTTAAGCTCAATAATCTGGTTTTCAGCCTGTTGAAGATGTTTCTTTAGCTTTTGGATAATTGACTGGCCACGCTTGTAATGTTCTACCGCCAGATCAATATCCAAGTCAGATCGTTGCAGCTCAATTAAAATACTATCGAGCTCGACTTTCAGCTCTTGGTAGGTCGGTGCTGGTCGAGTTGTCATTCTTGCCTCTCGTTTGTTACAACACGAGCTACGGTAGCCCTAAAGTTTAGTTTTGCCATTTCAACATCCACTATAGCACCCCTATCAAGGCTTCCGCCGCGTAACACTCTACCGCCCCGACGTACAATTGCATATCCCCTATCAAGTATCGCCCTTGGGCTTAGAGCTTTTAGAATTTGCTCTTGGCTATCGATAAACAGCTGCTGACTACGCATTAAAGCCAATAACAGCTGTTTGGATTGCTTGATGTAACCATTAAGTCCCTGTTCGGCTATAACAATTATGGTTTGGACAGACTGACGTAGCTGCTGAGAGTAATCAGCTAAACTCATCAAAACCTGCTGTTTATCTGGAACCAGTAGTTCTGCTGCATTGCTTGGGGTACTTGCCCGCTGATCAGCCGCCAGTTCAGATAAGGAAATATCGACCTCGTGACCGATAGCCACCAATGTCGGAACCCGGCTAGCCGCCACCGAACGAGTGACCTGTTCACTGCTAAAAGCACTTAGGTCATCTGCGCTGCCACCGCCTCTAATAATAACTATTGCTTCTGGTGGGTTTGCTAGTTGGTTAAACTGTTCGATTGCTTGAACAATTTGCTGAGGGGCACTTTCGCCTTGTACCTGAACATCAATTAGCTGTATCTCTAAAGCTGACCAGCGACTATTTAAGATCTTAATAAAGTCAGCGTAAGCCGCTGAGCCACGCGACGTGATTAGACCTATACGCTGCGGCGGATATGGAATCAAACGTTTACGTGAAGCATCGAATAAGCCTTCTTTCATTAGTTGGACTTTTAGTAACTCTGCTGCCCGGCGGATAGTTCCGGTTCCAGAAAGTTGGATGCTCATAATATTAATGCTAAAACCGTATGTTGGATGAAGCCGTGGTGTCCCACGAACCTTAAGTAGAAGACCGTCTTCAAGAGGACCTGGTAAGTGATAGACTGAACCAAAAAATCGAACACTGGCCAGCTCGTCTTTAAGGTCAAAGTAAAGCCACTTGTTTTTACTAACCCTAAAATTAGCTAATTCACCGCTAATAATTACTGATGAGTAAGCATACTCTAGAGTTTGGTTGAGTAGTGCCACAAACTGACTGACACTAACAACAAGATCAGTTGTTTCAGGCATCGACGGCTTTACTCCTTAGTGTTCGGTGATACAGTATATAGCCCGGGGGTAATTGGATAAGAGTGTTAACTACCCGATACATAACCGTTACAGGCAAACTGAGTGCTGCCGGCACGCCGGCACTAACTAAAACAGCTGTCATCAGAGCTTCATAAACACCGATACCACCCGGCAAAACTGATACCATACCCGCAAAGTTAGCAATCGCATACGCTAAAATCACAGCTCCTATATTTACCCAATGCCCAAAAGCAAGGTAGACCACATAAATAGTTAAAATTTCAGTTGTATTAGCCAATAAGGCATACCAAAGAGGAGCCCGCAGTTCCGCTAGACGTGTTTTAAAGAGCAGGTAGTTTTCATGCAACTCATCAAAAACCCTTCTAGATCTTTTTATGTTGATGGTTTCTGGGTGACCAGGCCTGACCACCAGAATCGCGCGATTTAACAGCCGAGTTAGATTACTAAAAAAACTATTGATGCGCTGCTTACTACCAATGACATAGGTAAAGGCTAGGGTCCCACTGATCATAAGAGTTGAAATAGAACTAGCGATAGCAATTGTCAGATTACTAACTCGCCCTGCTGCCGCCAAAACGAAGATGCCAAGTATTAATAAAGCTTCAAAGCTCAGAAAAATAAGTACCAATTTCATAATTTGAACTAAGGTAGTCTTACCCGCCCGCATACCGAAACTCCTTAGGCGTAGAGAAAAGTACGATATGCCGGTTACACCACCGCTCGGGAAAACATGATTTACGAAGTTTAGTTCAAGAGCTACTCTAAAAAGACTTTTGTAGCTAATGTTCTGGTCAACAGTTCGAAACAATAGCTGATAGAGGCGAGTTTGGGCAAAATAGTTACCGTACTGGAGTGGCACCATTAATATCAACCACCAGATATTGACTCGATTTAGATTCCTCAAGGTTTGCTCCAACTGATGACGAATAGCATAGACTAATACCACCAAGGCCAGCACGGTTGCTATATTTAAGATCAATTTCCAGTTCCGCTTGAAGAAAGACGTTTCAGCCATGAACTAAATTATACCTGGGAATCCCCAGCGAAACCACGTTATACTATGAAGATGCAAAGTTTGATGATTCTTGGCCGCCAACCGGCTCTAGGCATAGCCGAATTAGAAAGTCTTTACGGTGCCCATAAAATTCGCCCAATCGGGAATAAAGCGGCCCTGGTTGATATTGACCCTTGCCTAATGGCCTTTGACCGTTTAGGCGGATCAATGAAATTCTGCAAAGTCTTAGACAATCTACCAACTACTGACTGGTCTAGCATAGAGGCTTATTTAATCAGTCAATCGCCAGGGCACGCAGAAAGCCTGCCCAAAGGTAAGTTACGCATTGGGTTAAGCTCCTATGGCCTTGGAGTCAACAATCGACAGCTAGCCGCCAGCGGTTTAAAGATAAAAAGAGCTATTAGCTTAAGCGGCCGATCAGTGCGTCTGATACCGAACAATGAACCAGCTCTTAATAGCGCCCAGGTATTGCACAACAAGCTTTGCGGACCAAATGGTTGGGAGCTTGTCTTTGTAAGTCATAATCAGCAAACTATTATCGCCCAGACGGTCAAGGTGCAGGACATTACCTCATACGCCCTTCGTGATAGAGGACGGCCAAAAAGAGATAGCCGAATCGGCATGTTGCCGCCTAAATTGGCTCAGATTATTATCAATCTGGCAGTTGGCAAGCTGATAGATAGCCAACTTATATCGATCTGCGACCAGCCGGACAAGACCGTCATTTCCGAGCCAGATCTTAAGCAGACTATCCTTGATCCATTTTGTGGTACGGGCATAATCTTGCAAGAAGCCCGCTTGATGGGCTACCGGACCTATGGGACAGACCGTGAGCCTCGAATGGTAGATTTCAGCAAGCAGAACCTGGAATGGTTTGATCATCAATTTCGACGACAGAACAAACATCAATCCCAATTTGAGATCGCTGATGCCACAAATTATGAATGGCAATTACCGATTGATTTTGTAGCTAGCGAAACCTACCTTGGGCGACCTTTTAGTTCTCAACCAGCGCCCCAAATATTGACCCAAACTATGGGAGACTGTGAAGCAATTATTAAAAAGTTCCTTTTGAATATTCAGCACCAGCTTAAACCGGGTGCTAGATTATGTATTGCCGTCCCAGCTTGGCAAGTTAAGCCCGACCAATTTAAGGTTTTGCCTCTTATTGACCAGATAAGTCAAATGGGCTATAATCGTTTAAGTTTTGAACACCTCGGAGACAAAGATCTGTTCTATTATAGGCCCGATCAAATTGTCGCTCGTCAATTGCTAGTTTTAAGTAGAAAGTAAGATTTATGTCACATGTTAAGGCTGGCGGTACCGCCAAAAATGTCCACGATAGTCCTGGTCAGCGACTAGGAGTTAAGTTGTTTGGTGGCCAAGCGGTCAAAACCGGTCAGCTCATTGTGCGGCAAGTCGGAACTACAAAACGTGGTGGTAGTGGCACTTTTGTAAGCCGTAATTACACTATTCATGCCGCAAAAGACGGTATTGTAAGATTCAAGACTCAGAGAGTAAAACGCTTTAACGGCAATACCGCCCCGCGGACAATTGTTACTGTCGAATAAACTATCATAATCGTTTTGCTAGCAAATCAGATGACTGATTAAATTGGGCCGTCTACTCGGTTAGCAATTATAGGAGTGTAACGCAGTTCATTTTGGTCACCAAGAAGAGCGGCTTGAATATCTTCCTGCGAGCCATTAAAAACAGCCATCCTAGTAACTTCAGGTATACTGGCTGAATCCCCTGTCTTGGTCTCCAGACTACGCTCTTTGGTAAGTACAAGCTTGGCGCTATTGGGGTCCTCATCAGAAAGCCCAATTTCATAAAAAGTTGTCGGGTCGTTAGGATTCTCCAAAGTATGCCAGTTACTTGTTACGTCAAGTCTTTCGCTTGCATCGGTAATAAGTGTATTGTTGTCGTCGGGTTTGTCTTTGTCGCCGAGCCATAAAGTAACTCTGTCGATAACCTCGTTTTTGACCTTCTCAATCAGAAAACGGTTATTGCCAAGCATCTTAAGGAATTGCTTTTGCTCTTCCCCCGAAATATCACCGGGATCATTTTGATCGTGATTAGCAAGTAATTCCCAGCTATCAGGCAAATAAATTGTATCTGAGACTTTTCTCTGACGTTCCATAGATATACATTAGCACTTTATAGTAGTTTTTGCAAGATTTTTGCAAGATAAGTTTGCTGTCTGCCTATTATCTAAGAAACACCTAGGTGGTGTTTAATGCGATCAATGACGTCAGCAATAACTACTTGAGACTTAACAAGATAGTCGTCAACTCCTAGACTTTCAGCCCGTTGTTTATCGCTGTCTTGGCTCAGTGCAGTCAACATAATGACACGAAGATTAGCCGTTTCTGGTGTATTACGTAAAATATCAAGCACATCAAAACCACTTACCTTCGGCATCATGGCATCTAAGACCACTAAATCTGGCTTATAGCTCAATGATGAGGCTAAAGCGTCTTCACCATTAGCTACGCGACGGACGTCAAATCCCTCAGCCTGTAAGCGCATAAAATAGACGTTGGCTAAGGCGTCATCGTCTTCGACTAATAGTATCCGTTTCGGATGTTTGGGGTCATTTGTAGTAGTTTGATCGTTTGGTTCCATATAGCTTAAGCTATCTTATTTCAGTTATTTAATCAAGCTTTTAACAAATCCGTTGAACATTGGATGGGGGTCTGTTGGACGCGATTTAAATTCAGGGTGGAACTGACAAGCCAGGAAAAAGGGGTGATCGATAGCCTCTATGACTTCTACAAGGTTGTTCTCGGTATTAATACCGCTGGCTCGTAACCCCCAACTTGTGTATTGTTCGCGATAAGCATTATTGCACTCTCCTCGGTGTCGATGTCTTTCAACTATGTCGCTTTTACCATAAACACTAGCCGCTAAACTGCCTTTATCCAAATGACAGCCATAATTACCGAGTCTCATTGTGCCACCAGTATTTTGTTTACCTTGTTGATCGCTCATCGTATTAATGACCATTTCATGAGACCCTGGTTCAAGTTCAAAACTGGTTGCTGACTTAAGCCCACCTAAACGAGCGGCAGCTATGACAGCCATCTGTAAGCCAAGACAAAGCCCGAGATACGGTACCTTATTTTGAAGCGCATATTGAGCTGCTTTGATCTTTCCTTCTAGGCCTCGTTTACCAAAGCCACCCGGCACTAAAATACCGTCCATTTCAGCTAATGCGTTAGCTATATCTGTCTTCGGAGAATCAAACTTTTCGGCATCGATCCAGTCAATAATTAATTGAGCGTCATTCCACCATGCAGCAGCTCTTAGAGCTTCAAAAACAGATAAATAGGCGTCAAAGTTATCCATATACTTGGCCACTACGCCTACTCTCACCTTTCGAGAATGGGGATGAGTCGCCCGAACTACCATAGCCCTCCAATCTTTAAGATCAGGTTTAGAGACCTTAAGCCCTAATCGATCAGCTATAACCTCGGCAATGCCAGTGTCTTCTAGGGTTAGGGGCACCTCATAAATACTAGGAGCGTTCGGCAATAAAGCAATAGCTTCTTCTGGCACTCCACAGAACAAACTGAGCTTGCGTTTAACACCATTGTTGGCTGGTTGCTCACTACGAGCTACAAGTACGTCAGGAGTGATACCTAGGCCTCTCAGTTCACGAACCGAATTTTGAGCCGGCTTGGTTTTAGTTTCTTGGCTGGCATTTAAATATGGCAAATAGACAACGTGGACATAGAGACAGTTGTCACGACCAAAGCGGAGGCCGAACTCGCGAATGGCCTCCAAAAAACTAAGTGATTCATAGTCGCCAACGGTACCACCGATTTCAACAATTTGAACATCAAAGTCCTTGCCAGCCGCCTCCAAATAGTCTTGGATGGCACTTGTTAGATGCGGGATAATCTGTACGTCCTCACCAGCATACTTGCCAGCACGTTCGTCCTGGATTACCTTTAGTAGAACGCGTCCAGACATTAAAGAGCTCGTTTTGGTTAGTTCTTGATCGATAAAGCGTTCATAATGTCCCAGGTCTAGATCAGTCTCTGCTCCATCACAAGTTACAAAACATTCTCCGTGCTCTCTTGGATTAAGGGTACCGGCGTCGACATTTAGATATGGGTCACATTTCTGGAGATTGACTGACAGACCACGGGCCTTGAGAAGATTAGCAATTGAAGCCGCCGTGATTCCCTTCCCTAATCCGGAAAGTACACCGCCAGTCACAAAAATATATTTGGTTTGGCTTTTAGCCACCTCCACGACCTCTCGTTTATTTCTTCAATGATACTACCATAGCCCAGCTGATCTCGCCAAGAGTTAAACAGTTTCTTTTAATTAATTTTTGAGAAGGTAAGCTTCAGCTGCTTTCAATTGGCTATCGTTACCGGCTTGGATGTCAGAATCACTAAGCGGGACTGTCTGGTCTGGGGTAATACCCAATTTATTTATATTTTGTCCATCGGGCCGATACCAGCTGGCAACGGTAACCTTCAGTTGACTGCCATCTCTGAAATTAATTATTTGTTGAACTACACCCTTACCATAGCTCTTGGCGCCGATTAAATAAGCGGCATCATCATCATGCAAAGCTCCTGCGGTTATTTCGCTGGCACTAGCACTCCCCTGATTGATTAAGACAACCGTGGGTATACCGTGTAGTGGGTCATTACCGCTTGCCGTGTAACTGTTGACGACTACCTGCCCCCGCTTTTCTTGAAGAATCGGTGCGCCAGTCGGAAGCCACTGGCTGGAAACACTGACAGCAGCGTCTAGTAAGCCGCCGGGGTCATCGCGTAAATCAAGTACTAGTCCCTTAACGTGTGCTGCAGCCATTTTAGTGGCCGCCTGTTCGATCAGGCTGGTTGTATCATCAGCAAAAGTGATAATTTGAATATAGCCAATATTGCCATCAACTATTTTTGTGCTGACACTGGGAATCTGGATGTTTTGACGGGTTATTGTAAAGCTTAATTGGGTCGATTGATTACGAATAACTTGAAGGGTCACCTTGGTGCCAGCCAGACCTCGAATCTTACTGATAGCCTGGTCAATGCTTAAGTTAGTGGTTGTCTGACCGTTAATTGAGGTTATGATGTCCTGTGGTTTTAAGCCCGCCAGGTCAGCTGGATACCCTGATAGCGGTGAGACGATTATAAGGTTATTGTCTTTGTCTTTACCAAGCTCGGCACCAATACCACTAAAGGAATTGTTTAATTGATCGCTGAATTGTTTAGCTTCCTGAGCCGTAAAATATACCGTGTATGGATCATTTGTCGCTTGGGCTAGACCATGCTTCAGCCCATCTAGTAATTGGCCTTCATTAAGCGAACCATCGTAGTTATCCTTAAGAGCTTGATAGACTTGATTAACGCTTGAGTAGTCCAATTGATTGGGTAAATTATTGACTGATACGTTTGTTTGCAGCCTGATGCGACCATTACCAACACCAACACCTAAACTGAAGATTAGGCCGGCTGCCAATAGCATGACAATCGATCGGCCAAAGGACTGCTTAAAGATATGGCCTTGCCTTAATTGGTGGCCATCTTTTAATTTAAATCTCATCTTCATCTTTAATTATAACAAAGTTCCCTGACTACGACTGCTTAAAAATTGGTCTGTTTAAAGAAGGGTTTATTTTTAATGAAAGTGGAAGAAAGTCAGATTGGGTGTAACTTTTAGGTCCATCTCACTATACTCACCCTCGTCCCAGATATTATATTGACCAACATGCACCCACCCGCCCCCATCATCAGACAAGACCACTCCAACATGGCCAAGACCACCGATTGGCATGTAGACAACATCGCCCACTAAAGCCGCCGTTGAGCTGACTGAGCTACCGCTTATAATGTCGGCTGCGCCGCTGTCCTCAAGAACTCCTTGCCACTGATAAGCATTGCCGCGAGCTGTACCCTTATAGTCACCAAAATCTGGAACATAATGGCCAGCTCGGGCCATCATTAAAGCAGCGTAAGAAACACATTCTCGGTTATACTCTCCCCAGTTATCTAGATAATTATCTTGGCCATCAGCACAATGGAAGTCATAACCGCCGCCACACAGCTGCTGAGCAGACAGATTTCGGTAAACTACTGTGCCGCCCGTTGAACTGCTGGAGCCTGAAAAAGCCGCCCTATACGCTGCCGCTTGTTCGGCACGCAGAGTTGCAATTTGAGCATTATTGGCCTGAATTTGTTGGTCGTATTGGGCTTTTTGAGAATCGGTATAGTTTAATAGCTGAGATTGTTGAGCCTGATTAGAAGCTAACTGATCGTTTTGACTATTTTCAGTAACCAGTAATTGACCGACCTCGATATTTTGCTTTTGAAGTTGTTCTTGCAATAAGGTAATTTCCTGCAATGTAGTAGTAATTTTATTCTGAATAGCCACTCTATATTCTTCTTTATCGACATAGTCACTTAGATTTTTACTGGTAGCCAGTTCTTCAATAGCGCTCATCTGGCCATCGATATACATGTTTTTTAGGTCTTCGCCCAGTACTTTTCGCTCGTAGTCCAACTTGGCTTGATCAGCAGCAATTTGGGCATTAAGTTGTGCCTGTTGTTGCTGATTAGTGGTTATCTGTTGTTGAACAATATTAATCTGGGCCTGCAGCCTGTCAATTGCATCTTGGTAACTTGTTGCCTGTACCAGTAGGCTATTGGCAACCTGTTGGGCCTGAGCATTTTGCTGGTTGATAATATTAATCTGATTATCAAATTGATCTGCTCTGGCTAGGGGCATGCTAATCATGCCCACGATTACCAAACTTAATACTAGCCAGGCAAGGCCTTTGCCAAAATTAATAACCGATTCTTCTGAGTTGATTTTATAGCGAAGCATATTTTTTGTTTTATTTATGCTAATTGTCACTATACCACACCCCTTGCCAGTTGCAAATTATTCCACCCATAAACATTAGGGATTAACAACCTAACTGTGAATTTAATTTATGTTATTTCGTTCTGAATTTTAGATACCGACTGGTCGCAATTACGGAAGATACGGCTCCAATAACTATACCAACAGTCAACTGCAGAGTCAAAAGCAGCCAAAAGTTATTGTCAAAAAAGCTGTTTGCATAATTTATATCTAGTAGACCAAGAGAGCTGGCCTGGAGTGCTGAGCTGGCAGCGGCGAACGCCGAATTGACCAATAGCACCGAAATAATAGCCGACAAGATACCATAAGTTACGCTTTCGACCACGAACGGCCCCCTAATATAGCTCGTACTTGCTCCTAAGAGACGCATAATTGTAATTTCGTCACGCCGATTAAAGATGGCCATTTGAATGGTATTAAAAATGATCAAGGCGCAGACTACCGCAAACACAATTACCGCTATAACACCTATCCGTCTCAATATATTAGTGGCATGAGTGATATTATCTATCGCTTTTTTGCGATCACCGGAGTAACTAGGTGAACCGCTGATTTGCAATTTTGCTATCGCTGGTTTACTGAGAAAGTCCTTGATATCCTGAATTTTATTTAAGTCTCGTGGCTTTATAAGAATTGTTGCCGGTATCGGATTACCAGCTTCAGTTGCGGCAGCTACTAAGTCTTGGTTGTTAGCATTCTGCTGAATATAGCTATTCAGAGCTTGCTGTTTGTTCAAATAGCTGACGGATTTTACATTCGGTAACTTTTGGAGTTCACTAACCAGCTGCTTAGCAGAACTATCACTGACTGAATCTTGTAAAAAAACTGAGATGTCGATTTTATCAGTAATTTGCTGGATTGTATTACTAAAGGTGGCGTTAGTAATAAACGAGAAGAGTACGATTGTTAGCGTAATAACCATCACCGCCATAGCCGCAACAGCCAATGTCGCGTTACGAATAAAGTTTACGATACCAGTATGTATAACCCGCCAAAGGGTATTTAGTCGTCTTCTCATGATTTATTACCTACTTATTATTCTCCGACGAATAGCCGGCACTGGCTTTATCAGAAGCAACTTTACCGTGCTGAATAGTTATCACCCGCCGCTTCAGCTTATTAACAATGTCTTGATTATGGGTCGTTAGTAAAACGGTTGTTCCGTAACGATTAATTTTCTCCAGAATACGAATAATATCCCAAGCATGTTTCGGGTCAAGATTACCGGTTGGTTCATCAGCAATCAATATTCGTGGCTGCCTGACGACTGCTCGAGCAATTGCCACTCTTTGGCGTTCACCACCACTCAGTTCTAGGGGCATATGGTTTTCTTTACCTGTCAGATTAACTAGGTCTAGTACTTTGGGCACTGTATGTCTGATTTCACGATTACTAAGCCCCACAATTTCCAGTGCAAAAGAAACATTTTCAAAAACTGTTTTGTTTGGCAATAACTTGAAATCTTGAAAAACAACACCAATTTTACGTCTCAATAAGGGTATATCATGATCTTTAAGTTTGTCGTAATCTATGCCCCCAATGATAATCTTACCTGATGTTGGCCGTTCTTCACGCGTTAAGAGACGTAGAAGTGTTGTCTTGCCAGCCCCACTCTGGCCGACGACAATAACAAACTCTTTTGGCTCGACATATAGGCTTATACGGTCTAGGGCTGGGCTTGAACTTTTTCCATAAGTTTTGGTCACCCGGTCTAACAAAATCATTAGCTCTATTATAACAAATTAATTCGTCTTGTTCGGGTTAGCCAAAAATCAATAAGGAATTTCTGACTAACTGCTCTCTAGCTCCAGTTTCATTGTTCTTAAACTTAAATCTGTCCGCTGGACGTAAGCTAGGTTAGTTTTTAAGACCAAATTCAGACTCCAGATAGGCAGTAATCAAGCCGTCAATATTGCCATCAAGAACAGCTTCCGGGTCCGAAGTCTGATATTTAGTTCTCAGATCCTTGACCTGTTTGTAGGGGTGAAGAACATAGCTCCGAATTTGATTGCCCCATTCGGCAGACTGGCTTGGCCCCTTAAGACTTGATAGTTTTTCAGCATGTTGCTCAAGTTGTAATTGTGCAAGCTTTGAGCGCAGAATTGTTAGGGCCGTTTCCTTATTTTGGAGTTGACTCCGTTCATTTTGTATAGCAACGCTTATGCCAGTCGGCAAATGAGTCACTCTTACCGCCGAATCAGTCGTATTAACGCTCTGGCCACCGTGACCACCACTACGATAAACGTCAATTTTGAGATCCTTGTCATCAATTTCAACTTCTTCTGGTTGAGCTATCTTTGGAGCAATCTCTACTTTTGCAAAGCTGGTCTGGCGCAAGTGATCAGCATTAAAAGGACTCAATCTAACCAACCGGTGAACTCCATGCTCTCCCTTTAGTTTACCGTACGCATAGTTGCCTTCAACCTGTAGGGTAATACCTTTAATACCAGCCTCTTCGCCCGGTGACTCATCAAAAGTTGTTATTCTCCAGTTATTTTTTTCAAAATAGCGACTATACATTCTGAGTAACATTTGTGTCCAATCCTGGGCATCAGTACCACCAGCACCGGCCATAAGAGTCATGATTGCGTCGTGGTCGTCATATAGACCATTAAATCTTAATTCAGCTTTTAGGGCCTTAAACTTAGTCTCAGCTTGCTTAAACAGATCTTCTAGTTCTTTAACCATATTTTTATCGTTCAGTGCCAATAGCTCCATTAGATCATTGATTGATGCGGATAACTTCTGCCATGGTTTAATGCGTGCTTCAAGCTTGGCTATTTGTTTCATGACAGACTGTGCCCTAGCCGCATCATTCCAAAAGTCCGGCTCTTGATTCAGCTTTTGTAAACGATCTAGTTCTTGAACCAGTTTCGGTACCTGAAGTTTATCGACTACCTGCTCCACATCGATACGCAGTTTTTGTAAATTACTAGCTAGGGGTTCCATTAGGGCCATTATAACTGTTATTAGCCTTAAGTTCACGCATACAGGCTCTAAGCCAGACAGCTCAATTTTTAGATGAATTATCGATTTTGTTTGATCCTTCTCCGGACCAGAGAGGTGCTATCTGGGCACTGAGACGTTTGGTGAACTCTTCACCACAACCACCAAGCACACCGAATCCCCAAATATTACTTCCAAACATCGTCTTTGCAATCTCGACGATTTGTTCGCGTTCGATAGCTCTTATGCGAACTGGTATCTGATAATAATTTTCGATGGCATCGTCAAAAAAATATCGACCAGAATAACCTGCGGCAGTGCCGCCAACAGTTTGAGCAGAACGCTGAAAGCGACCTAGAGCGTACTGCTTGGTAGTTTCAATCTCGGCCTTATCGACATTGCCAATCAGCACTTTTTCTAGTTCTTGGACAATAATATCAAACAGGGCTGGCGCATTCTTGTCTGACACCTGGGCTCCGAACCACCAGTTACTAGAATTACGGGTTTGGGACAGACCAGAATTCATGCCATAGACTAAGCCACGTTCCCGAGCAGTACCAAGAATACGCGAATATAGTGTTTCGGTAAGCATAGTGTTTACAAGATTGAGGGCATCAGTTTCTGGGTCTTTCAGTCGTCGTTTCATAAAGGTATCAATATAAAAATATAAATTTTCGACACTTTCATTGTGGACATATACTGGCCCTTGCAAACGATGTGGAATTTCGTGAGGCAGCGCAAAACGTCTACCCTGTCGCGGTAAATCAATATTTGTGATCAGGTCTTCGACTATTTGCCGTCTTTTAGGGGTTAGGTTGCCGGCAATCACAAATCTTAAGTTTGCTGGGTGGTGCGTCCGCTGGTAATGTTCACGAACATCATTAACCTTAACGTTTGACATCAATGCCAACCGCTCAGCGTCGGTCTTAACCAGTAAGCCAAATTGTTTCCGCATTTCCAGACTAAGACGTCGAAAATGATTATTGGCCCGAGCCGACATCTCTTCTTCAACATTCCCAAATTCTGCTCGAAACTCTTCTTTTAAAAAGAGCGGCCGGGTAATCGCTACCAATAAGAGTCCCAGTACTCTATCCCATTCAAAATCTGCACATTCGGCTTCATAGGTTATATCATAAACACTAGTTGTAGCATTTGAATAAGCACCGTTTTTCTCGAGTTCGGCCTGAAAATCACGTGCCCTTGGTATCAACTCATTTGCACCGAGCAAGACATGCTCCATCAAGTGAGGTACTTCCCATTTATTAGGATCAACCAGATATTCTCCGGCTCGAAAATTAAGATCATAGGTCATAACCGAAGCGTGTGGAATATGAATAAACAGGCCCTTGGCGCCGTTTTCTAAACAAACTTCCGAAACAGTATGCTTCATAAAAGTGTTTCCTTTAGTGGTCTATTTACGACCACGTCCTTTTTTCTTACGCTGACGCTCACTTTTACGAGCTTTTTTTCGAACTATGTTTGTCTTCTGCTTAGGCCTATTGTCAGTGGCTTTAAAATCAGTTTCATCAAATTCGGTATCCGCTGTCGTAATTTGACCAGCATTATCAACTGAACTACGAGCTGCACGTGTTAGGTCGGTTTCAAAGGATCGATTCAGGGCCGACTCATCAACTGGCTGAGCATGGAAAAGCGCCCGCAGAATATCATGACGTAAACCTTGTTGCATTTGCTCAAACAATAGTTGCCCACGTCGTCTGTATTCAACCAGTGGATCTTGTTGGCCAACGCTCATCCAGTGAATGCCTTCACGCAGGTGATCCATATTTTCTAGGTGCTGCATCCAGAGGTTGTCCAAAACCTGTAAATAAATATCCCGTTCCACTTTGCGCATAATCTCAGTTGAAAAAGCAGTTTCTCGAGCTGCGTAAAGTTCCTTTGTTTCGCTCAGTAATACTTTCTCAAACTGTGTTGCATCCGCGTCAAACAAACGATCTAAAGCGGCCCCATCGAACGGAAAAACTTCACGAAGTACGTCTTCCAGCTCATCACTCAGTAGCAGCGGTGAATTAGCTAAAGTGTTAACCTCATCCGCCAAAAATATCTTCAGCCGCTTAGAAATGTCTGGTAACATCAAAATCTCGCGTCGCATAGCATAAGTTGCCTTACGGTGGCGATTCATCACATCATCGTACTGGACAACGTTCTTACGCTGATCGAAGTGATAGCCCTCAACTTTCTTTTGGGCCCCTTCTAATGCCCGGCTGATAACCCGATTCTCGATCGGGGTTTCAGCATCAACACTTAGCCGATCCATAATAGCCGCTATTCTCTCACCACCAAAAATACGCATTAAATCATCTTCGGTGCTGACAAAAAATTGGGTAACTCCAGGGTCTCCCTGCCGGCCAGCCCGCCCGCGGAGCTGATTGTCAATTCTACGTGACTCGTGACGCTCTGATCCAAGTACGAACAAACCGCCAAGTTCTTTAACTCCATCGCCCAAGACAATGTCGGTTCCCCGTCCAGCAATGTTTGTGGCCAGTGTTACCGCACCTCGTTCCCCGGCCTTTGCCACAATGGCCGCTTCTCTTTCATTGTTTTTAGCGTTCAAGACCTGGTGTGGGATACCTGCCTTGATCAGTAGACGACCAAGGAGTTCATTCTTCTCAATCGATACGGTACCGATTAATACTGGCTGGCCCTTGGTGTGCAAAGTTTTAATTTCTCTGACAATTGAAGCAAACTTGGCAGCTTCGGTTTTGTAGATACGATCTGGTCGGTCAATTCTGCCCAGACGGCGGTTAGAGGGCACTTCGACAACATCTAGCTTATAAATTTGGTGAAACTCTTCGCTTTCAGTTAGGGCTGTGCCTGTCATACCAGCCAGTTTATCGTACAGCCGGAAGTAGTTCTGGAAGGAAATAGTGGCTAGAGTCATACTTTCTTGCTGAACTTCAACACCTTCTTTGGCCTCAATTGCCTGGTGTAACCCTTCGTTGTAGCGTCTTCCAGGCAACAAACGACCAGTAAATTCGTCAACTATGACTACTTCCCCTTCTCTGGTAACAACGTAGTCTTTGTCGCGCTTAAATAACGCTTGCGCCCGTAAAGCCTGTTGCAGGTGATAAATAATTCGGATATTTTCAGAGGCATAGAGATTTTGGATAGACAACGCTTTCTCCATTTTCTCAACACCTTTATCTGTTAGGATAACGGTTTTACGCTTTTCATCCGTTTCGTAATCAGTTTCCAACTTCAACTGCCTAACAACTTTGGCGAATTGGTCATAAGCTGTGCCACTTGTTACGCTAGGAGCTGAGATAATGAGTGGTGTCCGAGCCTCGTCAATCAATATAGAATCTACTTCGTCAACAATGGCATAGTTAAGCTCACGTTGTCGTAGCTGATCAACTTCGCGCACCATGTTATCTCGTAAGTAATCAAAGCCATACTCATTATTGGTACCATAGGTTACATCAGCGGCATAGGCTTCTTGCCGTGAAGCTGGTCTTAGATGTCGGAAACGGGGATCTTGATGTTCGGTATTGTGAAAAGTTGGATCGTAAACGAATGAATGCTCGGCCATAATCACGCCGACATTCATTCCCATAAAAGAATAGACTTGACCCATCCAACCGGCATCGCGTTGGGCCAAGTAATCATTAACCGTCACAACGTGGACGCCCTTTTCCGTTAGCGCATTCAAGTAAACCGCCAGGGTGGCCACTAGGGTCTTACCTTCACCGGTTTTCATCTCAGCCACTCTGCCTTCGTGCAAGACGATACCGCCAATTAACTGGACATCGAAATGCCTTTGACCAAGAGTACGAGTTGCTGCTTCCCGAACGACCGCAAATGCATCAGCTAAAATTTGATCCAAAGATTCTTTTTTGAGTCTTTTTTTAAGAACCTCCGTTTGCTCTTTGAGTTCTTTATCGTTTAAGGCTCCGTATTTTTCAGAAAGAGCATTAATATCGGCCACTCGTTTACGAAGCCTTTTGATTGTTCTGGCTTGGGGATCACCCAAAATTTTTTTGAAAATAATATTCATCCGACTGCAAACGTCTCCCTCTTTAGACCAACAAAACTATCCAAAATATTGTACCGTTTTATGACCCAGAAATCGAACCTAATTTTATCGACATAGACGATCGATCAAACTTGGAGCGAGTTACTATTATCAACCTTGTTCCGCCAGCGAGCTAATAAACGGCGTCGCAAGCGACTGTTGTTATGGCGTTCTTTATACTTTTTAATCTGTAACTTAAGTTTTGTTTCCACAATATCAATCGCCGCATACATATTGAGCGTGCTCTCTTTTAAATTGATTGTCTCATGCGGCAAATACATAGTAACTTCACACGTACACTGTTTTTTGTCTTTAGCTTTACTCTCTTTTAAATAGACTTCGGTGTGAACACTTTGACGGTTGTGCTGCGATAAGTATCTATCGAGTCGACCAATTTTTTTAGTAACATATTTACGTAAATTGTCGTCAACTACTGAATGCACTCCTCGTATCTCAAATTTTTGGAGCATAAATTTCATCCTCCTGTTATCTATTAATGAGCATTGGCTGATTCTACTATTATTGTACGCTACCCAGAACCAAACCATGCACCAAAGGGCTAGGTAGTAAAGTCTTAGAAACGTGCTTCATCCTCAAAATGACTATATTTTATTCTGGCCACCCATGAAAGGTTGGAGAACGTCGGGAATTTTGACGCTGTCGTCTGCTGTTTGATGATTTTCAATTATGGCAATACAGAGACGACTAAAGGCTGCAGCGGTGGCATTAAGGGTATGAATAAAAGCCGTCTTGTTATTGTCGGTCCGATAACGAATATTAAGGCGTCTGGCTTGATAATCAGTCACGTTTGATGAGCTCATTAGCTCACGATATTCCTTTTCCGGTGGGCTCCAATACTCAATATCAAACTTCTTATAAGCCGGCATCCCTAAGTCACCAGAAGCTATTCTGACAACTCGATAGGGAATCTCAAGATTTTGACATAGCTCTTCCTCTAGCTGGACTAGTTTTTCGTGCCACAGTTGACTGTCTTCCGGTTTACAGAAGACATAAAGCTCTAGTTTATTAAATTGATGAACCCGATATAAACCCTTGCTGTACTTCCCGTATGAACCAGCTTCCATGCGATATGCTGGGCTTAGACCAGCATACAAGATTGGCAGCTCAGCATCGTTTAATATTTCGTCGGTATGGTATCCAGTCAGTGGGATTTCGGCTGTCGCAATCAAATGTAGATCCTGGCCCTCTATCTTATATATTTGCTGTTCATCACCTTTGGCACCAAAACCAGTCCCCCGAATAGTGCGGCCATTAACCAGGTGAGGAACGCTCATTGGAGTAAAGCCATACTTGGTAGCAAGCCCTAAAGCATATTGGAAAAGTGCCATTTCTAACCTAACTAGATCGCCCTTTAAGAAATAGAACTTAGCCCCAGCTACTTTGGCACCGCGTTCAAAATCAATCAGTCCCCGCTGCTCGCCCCAAGTTAAGTGATCTTTGGATCTATCTTCTCTAGGCTTGCCCCAAAGCCTTTCTTGACGGTTTGCTTCTTCGCCACCAACAGGAGTATCGTCTGGCGTAATATTTGGGATAGAAGCATGTAGCTCAACGTATTCGGGTTCAATTTGCCTGATTCTTGCCTGGATAGCTTCAATCTTAGAGCGGATCTCACGGCCTTCTTGAATTTGTTCGTCAGTTGGCCGCTGTTTCTTGTCTGCCACGAGTGCATTACGTTGTCGTTGGGCATTCATTAGATCACTTGTCAATTCAGCCATCTGGTCAGATAGTTCAATTAAACGATGGACATCGACTTTATAGCCTTTTTGGGTTGACTTATCTTCAACAAGCTGAGCATTTTTTCGAATAAACTGAATATCTAGCATATGTCTTAGTATAGCCTAAAATTTTGCGTCCCCTACAGAAGTTTTTGGGGTTCTGGTACTCGGTGAGTCTTTTTGGGTTTAGTTTTAGTTTGGAGATCCTTAAGAGTTAAGTCAGTCCGAGCTCGTGCATAGCTACAGAATTCACAGGCTCCACCCATTGCTGCTTCGCCAATTTCGGGCATAGTATCCGAATCGATAACCGCTTTCATTTTCAGAAGAGTCGGCTCAATCCAGGAATCACTTCCAACATAAGGAATAATCTTGGTTCGGAATTCGACTCGATCAAAAAAACCATCTAAATCCAGTCGACCATTAGTATAGACGAAGTAGCTGGTGTTACTAACCTTAAAGCCATTTTGCCTGAGTAGCCACTGGTAGACCTCTAGTTGCCTTTTATAACTAATTTGCCAGGCTGCGTCCAAACTAACCTCTCCTGCCTTAGCCGTTGCTTTATAGTCGACAACTATTAGCTCCCCTCCTTCGTTGACCCACAAATCGTCAACCGCTCCAAAAACATACAAATTGGTCGGCTGGTGTAGAGTTGATACGCCACTGAAATTGGTCCGCCATTTATTAAGATCTGCATGCTCAAAAGGCACAGCCTTAATCTGATTATCTAGCATCATCGGGTGAGGTTCAGCTTTCAACCGATAACTATCAAATTCTTTTTTCAGCAACTGATCAATAGCTTTATTGATTTGAAATGGTGGCCCAGAAGGACGCTTGATCTTTAGCCGCACATCGAGCCAAAAACAGCGCTGACACTGCATAAAAAGCTCGATCTTGCTGCGACTAACCTTAAACGGTGCCGTCTGCCCGGGTTCGTATGGTTGATTTCGCTCCCTTAAATAGTTAGCCATTCTAACTATTGTAGCAGCTCAGCTACAACGCCCGCTCAATGGTTTGGACAAGTTCGGCTGGTGACTGTACTAAAGCAAACGGTAAATGTTTGAGTAGGAAAGCTGGATTAGCAAATCCCCAAGCAACAGCAACACAGCGTAGGTTTATGGCTTCACAGGCTTCTATATCACGTGTTTCATCACCAACATAAATGCAATCAGAGATTTCAAGTCGGTTGCTACTTATAAGCTTCCTTAAAGCAGCTGCTTTATCAAATAAACCGACGTTGCCATAAACCCGGCTGAAGTAACGATCCAGCTTGCGCTGTTTCAAAAAAGCCCGGACATTACGGCTACTATTAGAGCTGACAATCAGCAGATTGTAGCCATCGGCGTGTAGCTGTCGTATAACCGCAACTAAACCCTTAAAGGGCTCTAGTTCGCTAATTCTGCGCCCCATCATCCGACGACCGCTAAAAAGCATAAAAGGAACCCTCCAGGCCGGTATACCTAGTCGCTTGGCTACCGCAAGAAGCGGTAAATGGCGCAGCTCGGCTATTTCCTTATTGCTTAATTGGCTGCCTTTTCGATTTACTTGCTCAAAAATATCAACAATTGTCGCCAAGCTGTCGACTAAAGTCCCATCAAAATCGAAAATAACTGTTTTCATTCAACTAATTGGTTGGTAGGCTACGTGACACATGCCTCGCCCCCTACGTTCGCTAAACTTTTGATGATAAGCTTCTGCTTCGTAAAACTGGCTAGCTGGCACAATCTGGGTGACAATCTGCCGATCAAGGCTCTTTTGTTGACTATTCAGAACTTCCTTGGCCATCTTTTTTTGGGCAGGACTCAAGTAAAAAATTGCTGAACGGTAATTATGGCCAATGTCTTGTCCTTGGCGATTAAGTTGAGTTGGATCGTGCATCCGAAAAAAATGCTTAAGTAGCGTTTTATAACTTACTTTTTGGCTATCAAATTCTAACTTGACCGCCTCGGCATGTCCGGTTGTCTGTGAGCAAACTTGCTCATAGTTTGGATCTTTGGTTTTCCCTCCTGTGTAACCGACCGTCGTTTTGATGACTCCCGGTATTTGATCAAAATAAAACTGGACTCCCCAAAAACAACCAGCTGCCAGTATCGCTTGCTCCATACTTTTTAGTCTAACATGCTTTAGTGACCCTCAAGAGAGCTAATACGGCCGTGATCTAGGCCATAGTAATGAGCAACTTCATGCCAGATAGTATGTTTAATTTGCTCCTGAAGATCAGCCAGGTCTGCAGCAGCTTTAATCAGTGGCTCTTTAAAAAGCGTAATTTTGTCTGGGTAGATCTTTGTTTGACCCTGCCGAGCCGGTAAGGGAACACCTTCGTATAAACCTAGCAGTGTCTGGTCGTCTCGAAGTGCCAGCTTCTGCCGTTGTTGGGGCGTTGGTTCAGCCTGATATAAAATAGCCACGTTTCTGATGCTATTAATGTGTTCGCCAGGCAGTTCAGCCAATGCCTGGTTGATCAACTGCTGGAAATCCTGGTCGCTTACTTTGTTCATCAAACTTTTTAGCTACCTTCCTCCAGGTCTAGACAGGTACCAATAGCCAGAACTGGTACCTGCAGCCGGAGTATACGCTCCTGGAGATCATCTCTTTGATCAGCCACAAGTAACTCTGGGTCACTAAAATTCAAGGTTAATGAGTCAAGGGGCACGTCAGTGTCTTGAAAATAGCCAAATGTATTCAGCTGACCAATGAAGGTTAGGCCGCCATGGTATAGCGCGTATTCTTGATCGGCCATCCCCTCCTCTTTACCGATAGCCATAAAGGCATCGACTAGAAAATGGTTGCCAAATAACTTCCCGGCTCGTATAAAGTTTATAGTCCGCTTAAGGTGCTCAATTCTTTGACCAATGCTGCTCATGCTATTAACAACCTTTTGCAAACCCTGCAATACATCGACTGTTTCGCTACCGGTAATTATTTCAGTCATCTTTGTTTCTCTCCACAGTTAATGTCTTCACTGTCTACTTTAACCCTTCCGCTAGTTTCGTCAATAGCCTAGGGCTGACCTAAAATTTAGCTCTCCAAACGTAACCGGGCAACCAGCCATTGCCGAGGCAAAATACTCAAAAAATAACCGGCTCGCGGACCACTTGTTTTACTAATTAAAGCTCGGTAAAGAGCATTGAATATTTCTTTGGGTTCTAGCCCTTGACTGTCTTTAAGCTCATAAATCGCATTATGAAACCAGACGCCGTCAGCATCGGCCGGAGCTTCAGCAATTTTATCGGCTAAAATTTTTAAAGATTTTTTTTCGGGTTCCGTAAACTCAGTGGCATTAATTGTCGGACGCAACTTAAATTTAATTTCTTCCGGTGCCCAGTTCTTAAGCCATTCAGATATAAAGCGAAGTTCACTTTTAATAATGTCTGCTTCAGGCTCAACCACTCCGCCGTGTTCGCTGCGACGAACAATCTCTAACGTTTTATTAGCATCCTCTAGTGAGGCCTGGTAACTGGCTACAAGCTGCGAAAACGGTACTCTACTGACCGTTTTACGTACCTCTCCGCGACTACAAACGTAGAGCAGTTGTTCTTCATCTTTAGTGGGGTCGGCCTTTGCCACCAGAGATGCAAACTCATCCATAAGCTTAACAACTCCCTCCACAGGATCAAAGTAGAGACGTTTATTAAGCGGCGCTCGTAGAATGAAATAGCGCAGTACTTCTGCAGGCATAATTTTTAGTCCCTCAGTAGCACTGACAGCTGTGCCTTTACTGGCACTCATTTTTTTTGTGTCACCGATCATATTAATCGACTCATAGGCTACCGCGATAGGTGGTTGGGCCTCAAAAACATTGCTCATCAGCTGCACCCCGCTATCATATGAACCACCGGCCGATGCATGCTCGCGGCCAAAAGGTTCTGCCTGAACTTTCAATAACCACCACCGTGCTGGCCAATCCAATCGCCAATCAAGTTTGACCGCACCGCCAGCATAACTTACTATTGCTGCTTGCCCATCAGAGTTTAGGTAACTAAGGTTACGATTGACTTTATCTATTCCTAGAAAGGGCCGATTCTTCAATCGTCCGTTTTCTAGAACTTGTATCGGGGTCCAATTTTCGTCCAAACGACGATTTGAAACCTTTTCCAAAGTTTGACGAATTTGTGGTACTCGTTCCAGACTACGTTCAATAGCTGGTATAAAAAACCCAGCCCGATACTTTTGATGCGATCGAATAAATTCAACTTCAATATTTAAGGACTTGCAGCTGTTGATCAGGCCTTCCAAAAAATACTCAGCATAGCTTTGTCGACTGCCATCCGGCGCTGGTACATCACAAATGGGCATGCCTAAATATTGACTAAACTCGGCTGGGACATTAGTTGGAACCTTACGTAAAGCATCCAGGTCATCGACAAAATAGATATGTTTGGCCTCTCGCCCACTGCGCCTTAGCTCAAGGACTAGAGCATCACAGATAATTAGCTCACGCATGTGGCCCAGATGATAGGTGCCCGAAGGAGAGCCCCCGGACTCAATTAAGATCTGGCCTTTAGGAAAACGTTTATTTAGCTGATCAACAGTTGTAGTTAGCCACTGCATAATGCTGCCCCCATAGCTTAGACGATTTTAACAGATTAGCCTAGAGCGACCTTAAGAAATTTCAACTATCTTGTAGCTTATGGCCTCAGATGGAGTTTGAATTTCAGCCTCTTCACCAACTTTCTTGCCCAAAAGAGCTGTCCCGATTGGTGATTCGTCAGAAATTTTACCGGCCAGCGGATCGGCTTCAACTGTACCCACCACCTGAAACTCCTTAGTTTGGCCATTGCCTTTTAGGATAACCCTTGAACCGAGCTGGACTTTACTGTCCGACTTCGGTGTCTTAATAAGTTCAACATTTTGCAAGATATGCTCAATTTCAGCTATCCGACCCTCATTTTTATCTTGTTCAGCTCGAGCCGACTGATATTCAGCGTTTTCGGCCAAATCACCAAATTCGCGAGCAGTCTTAATGCGATCAGCAATGGCAGCTCGTTCAGACACTAAGCTTTGAAGCTCGGTCTCCAGTTCGGTTATGCCATCTTTGGTCAAACGATAAATTTTTTTAGTGACCATTAATATCTACTCCTTTGTGTACTAGGTGTTTATCTAGTGCTACAGGTTTAGTATAACAAGCCTGTTTTCTAAACTCCTAGTTTTTCAAATAGTTTCTGTCGTGTGAGGTGTCTAACTTGGCTTTGCTGTCGCCATTTGACCTCATATTGGTTTGCAGCAACGCTTTTGTCGCTGACAACCACCCGTGCCGGAATGCCCATCAGATCAGCATCGGCGAATTTTTGACCGGGTCTAATATCTCGGTCATCATATATTACTCCAATACCACTATCCGTCAAGTCTGCGTACAATTTATCGGCCGTTTTTACAACTTCCGGTTTCTCGCCCAAACGGGCAATATAGACTGCAGCTGGAGCAACAGAAGACGGCCAGACTAAACCCTTTTCATCTGAGAAATGCTCAACAATGACACCCATTAATCTGGTGATACCGATACCATATGACCCCAAAATGACTGGTTTTTGGCTACCATCTTCGTCAGCAAAATAAAGACCCAGTTGCTGACTTTTCTTTACTCCAAAGCTAAAAATGTTACCTATCTCGGCGGCTTTAAATGTTTCTAGTTTATCGGGCACCAACTTAAGTTGTTTTAAGATCTCGTCAGTCAATACTTCCTGGTTAATCGCTAAACGACGTTCTTTATCAACATAAATGGTGTCTTCGCCGGCTCCGATTATAGCCTGAAACTCGTGACTGAATTGGGTAAATGACCCCCCTGAGGCAAATGTTAGGTAAGTAATTTCGCCCAGACCAACCCTCTCGAATATTCTTAAATAGGCTTCCTTGACCGAATCGTAAAATTGTTGGTGCTCAGTTTCATTTCTTGAGTAAGAATAAAGGTCTTTCATAACAAATTCTCGACCGCGTAAAATACCACTTTTGGCTCTTAGCTCATTCCTGAGCTTTGTCTGAAATTGATAGGGCTTAGCCGGCAAATCACGGTAGCTATTAATATAGTTTTTCATCATATAGGTAATTGGCTCTTCGTGAGACCAACCAAAACCGACAGACGTACCATTCTTTAATTGGCTTTTGAACCAAATGTCGACTTTTTGATCGTCCCAACGATCAGTTATTTCCCATAGTTCCTGGCGCTGCAGTGACGTCATAATAATTTCTTGGCCGCCTATAGCATTCATCTCTTCCCTGACTATGTTCTTGATGTTTTCCAACACCTTAAGGCCAAGTGGTAAATAAGCATAAACACCGGCCATTTCTTTATGGATGAAGCCGGCCTGGATGAGCAGTTTGGCATTTTTGGCAGTTTCATCAGCCAATACTGTTTTCGAAGTTTTGGTGAAAAGGGTTGATAATCTCATGACCAAATTGTAGCTTAGTGCACCCTTAAGATAAATAGGGCCATAAAAGCTATGCCATTTTTGATAGCGTGAAGCGTAATGCTTGCCCATAGGCTGCCACTTTTTTGTCGGAGGTAACATAGCACCAACGACAAGGTAAAGGTATCTAGGGCCCCAACCCACAACGGACCGCTGCTGCCGCCTTCCGGTAAATGACCAGCCGCAAATATTAGGCTAGTAATTAGAGCTGCTAGCCCAAAATTAAGTTTTTTGCGTAAAGAGGTGAATAAGTAGCCGCGCATAAGTATCTCCTCGACGAGAGGCGGTAGGATAACCAGGCTCATAAAGGTCAGTAATAGGGGCACTAAGCCGCGGACATTACTAAAACCTATGTCCTGTTGTTGATTAACGTTCAGTGCCGGCACAAAGTGAGTCACTATAGCCAGTAGCAATATATAAAATAGGTAATAGACCGGTACTGCCATAAGACCCAACAGAACATCACTGCCCCGAAACCGTTTGAGACCAATATCGGCTAAAGAACGATGGTAATGCCTCAAAAATAAACCGAGAGCCACTAAGACAATGCTGTAGGCCAACAAACCGTAAAGTACCTGGACCACCAAAGCACTATTGATCCAGGCATTACTTTGAGCAACACTCCAGTGCCTAAGCCAGCCATAGACTCTGGCCACCAATTCAATAAACAACGGCGCGATTAAGAGAGTTGTTAACCCATAGACTGCTATGACGAAAGGCGGTGCAATCCAGGCACTCCAAGGCAGATCATGTTCTGCCGATTCCTGACCCGCCAAATCGGGCTCAGAAGAAACGCTTGACATCAACAATGCTGATTAGAATAACTAGAGCAATCAAAACTATAAATCCAACTGCATTAACCAGCTCCTCAGTGCCAGCCGAAAGCGGCTTTTTAAGACTCCGAGCCACTAGAGTGATCCAAAGTCGCCCTCCATCTAAAGCTGGAATTGGTAAGATATTCATGATAGCTAGAGTTAATGAAATGATGGCAATGATAAAAAGCATAAACTCGTAGCCCAGTAGGCTGCCGTCCTTTAAGACTACAAAAATACCAACCGGCCCTGTTACTTGTGATGAAGCCATTGCTTGCCCATGTTGTCTGGCTGCCCTGTTGCCTGTCACCGCTCCGGCTATTAGACTACCAAAACCCCCTAAAGCGTGGCCCAAGCCCTGAAAAGTCAGGGCCGTAACTTGAGCACTCAAACCTAGAGCAACAATTGGAGCTGACCAGGTTGAACGTTGTAACACAAATTCACTGGGTACAAGACCGAGATACCCCTTGGGTTGATTAGTATTCAAGCTTTGTTGAACTTCACTTAAACTACGCAGACTAACCTCTGCTTGATGCAGCTTACCTTGATGCATAAACTCAACTTCGACTGTTTGGCCGGCGTATTGCTTGGTAACGTTTGGTAAGCTATTAGCATTATTGACTGACTGCAATCTGTTTTTTGGGCCAATGGCCAATAACTTATCCTCTGGTTTGATGCCAGCTTTATCGGCTGGACTTCCCGGTTCAATATCGTTAACTATGATACTGCTTTGAACTACTCTGGTGTCCCCGGCAATAGTAAATTGGTTGGGTAACAACTTTGGCATCCCGATCCAGGCCAAAATTGTCAACATCAATAAAGCCACCACCAAGTTTGCTACCACCCCTGCAGCCATAATTGCACTCTTGGCAGATAGGCTTGCTGCCCCGAAGCTGCCCTCTTCTGTATCAGTATCATGTTCACCCTTCAGTTTCACAAAACCGCCAAGGGGCAAAACATTCAACGAGAATAACCAGCCAGATTTAGTTTTATGTTTGAATAATCGTGGCGGGAAGAAAATACCGAATTCTTCAACCTCAACGCCACTATGCCGAGCCACAATGAAATGGCCGAACTCGTGGGCTACCACTAAGCCGATAAATAATAGTAAACCACTAACTAGTAATAAAGCTGACACTTTTACTATTTTACATGACTAGACTATGATTTGTTGCCAACAAAGACCGCTAAACAGTCATTAACTCTTGTTCTTTGGCCCCAGCCGCCCGCTCAGCAACAGCTCGGGCCTTATTTAGTGCATCGTCAATTAGTTTCTCTAAACGTTTAAAGTCATCCTCGCCTATTTGCTTATTCTTCTTAGAAGCGTTCAAGCTATCCTTTGTCTCATGGCGAACATTGCGCAAGCTGACGTTACATTCTTCTTGCTTCTGGCTGACAACTTTGACAATTTCCCGTCGTCGCTCTTCATTAAGAGGCGGTATTGGTACCCGTATTAAACGACCATCGTCAGTTGGATTAAGCCCCAGGCTCGGATTATTACGAATGGCGTTAACAATGGCCTGTAAATTATTGGGGTCAAAAGGGCTAATTTGGAGTGATTGACTATCTGGTGCGCTAATCGTTGCCAATTGGTTTAAGGGCATTGGGGCGCCATAAGCCTCGGCCATTAGACCATCGAGCATGCTCGGATGAGCCCGGCCAGTACGTTGTTTCTTAAGTTCTTCCTCAAAGTGATCTGTTACTTGCTTGAATTTTGCCACCGATTGGTCAATTATCTGATTGGGATTCATATTGTTGTCTATAGTATACACCGCGTTACTAATCGACCTCATTACTTCCTAAACAGCTTATTCCAGTTCACCTAGAGCCAAACGGCTAAAACGTCGAACAACAATGTTCTCGCCAAGTCTGGCATTATGCTCTTTGACATAATCGGCCACTGTTTGTTCAGGCTTCTTAACAAATGGCTGATCCAGCAAACACTTTTCAGCAAAGTACTTATTGACTTGCCCGGCTACCATCTGAGCAACAATGCTAGCCGGTTTTGAACTTTTAGCCGCATGTTCTGTCAGTTCAGCTTCAACTTTTTGGCGGACTTTAAGCGGCACATGATCAAGATCGACATATTCTGGATTAGTGGCAGCAATTTGCATGGCCAGATCCTTAACTAGGTTAACAAAAATTTCATTGCGGGCTACAAAGTCTGTTTCGCAGTTAACTTCCACTAGAACGCCAATCCGTCCATCATGGTTATAGGTACCGACTAGGCCAGCTCGTGCTTCTCGCTGAGTACGCTTCTCGGCTTTGGTCAGCCCCTTTTTACGCATCGCTTGTAGAGCTTTATCAAAGTCACCACCAACCTCTTCCAGAGCCAGCTTGGCGTCTGTCAGGCCAACACCAGTCAGATCTTTCAGGCGCTTGATCACATTAATGTCTACGGACATTATTTGGAGCCTTCCATTGTTTCTTTATCAACAGTTGTTTTAACCTGTTTTCCCTTTCCCTGATCAATTGCCTGTTTGACATAATCAGCTATCAGCTGAATAGTCTTGATGGCATCATCATTAGCTGGGATCGGATACTGCACCAGGCTGGGATCGGCATTGGTATCAACCAAGCCGACAATTGGTATGCCTATTTTGGTGGCTTCCTTAACGGCATTACTCTCGATCACAATATCGATAATGAAAACGGCTCCGGGGCGACTATTCATGTCCTTGATCCCACCATAAACGACATTCATCTGATCAATTTCCTCTTGAAAGCGCTGTACTTCAAGTTTACTGTACTTATTGGCCAGCTCGCCACTAGCCATTCGACTCTCCAAATCCTTAAGATACTTAACCCTAGCACCAATGGTATTCCAGTTAGTGAGCATACCTCCAAGCCAACGCTCTGTGACATAGGGCATCGAGCAATCTTCAGCCAATTTGCGTATGATAGTTTGTGCTTGCCGTTTAGTGCCAACTAACAAGATTTGCTTACCGCTCTCTGTTGTCTTGCTCAGAAAAGCAAGTGCTTTATCTAATCCTTCAACTGTCTTTGTCAGGTCAATAATGTGGGTCCCCTCACGAGTTGAGTGAATAAAAGGTTTCATTTTGGGATGCCAACGGCTAGTTTTGTGGCCAAAATGAGCTCCGGCTTCCAGTAATTGTTTAATATCGACGTCCGTAGCCATAAATTTGAGGTCCTTTCTCTTCAATTGGGCGCTCATTCATGCCTAGAAAGACTGTCTGAATGAGAGGATCAAATCCCAACTTGATTAATATATTACTGAGCTATTCTAACAGATTGATATGTCTGACGCAAGCGATAAAACAAGCCCATTCTTGGGCCGTCTCTATTGACCTAACGCTAACAGATATATATACTATATTTTCGATTATGAAAAAAGCTATCCACCCCGACAATTATCGACCGGTTGTTTTTGAGGACCTGAATAACGGTTTCAGTTTTTTAACACGCTCAACTGTTATTTCTGAAGAAACTATTAAGTGGCAAGACGGCAACGAATATCCACTGGTTAAGCTACATATTTCCAGTGCCTCGCATCCATTTTTCACTGGTGAGGAGCGAATTTTAGACATTGAGGGCCGAGTTGACAAGTTTAAAGCCAGAGCGGCAGCTGGAGTAGCAGCTCGTCAGAAAAGAGCCTCAGCCGCCCAGAAACAAACCAAACGACAAGCAGCTAAAGCCGAGAAGTTTGAAGCCAAGACGGCCACCAAAACCAAAGCCTGATTAAAAACAGCCCCCGATTGACCTATGTCAGGTGACTTGTTTAGGCAGCTTTTAATTTTTAGCTATATACTAGAGAAATACCTATGGACCACCGTGAACAACAAATACGTGCTGAGCTCGAGGATTTGCAACATAAACTGCAAGACCCAGCTATTTTCAGCGACCAAAAATATCCGCAACTGGCACGGCGGCAGAATGAACTCCAGGATTTAATTAGACTATTTGATGAACAGGCTAAATTACTAAAAGACCAACGAGCGGCAGAGGAGCTAAAAGATAGTTCTGATTCCGAGTTACAGCAATTGGCACTGTCTGAGTCTGAAAGTCTGGCTCATAAAATAGAACTCAACCAGCAACAACTGTTAGCTCGGCTAACACCAGAAGATCCCAATAACGAACGAGACGTAATTATTGAAATAAGAGCTGCTGCAGGTGGTGACGAGTCTAGTCTATTTGCTGGTGAACTTTACCGAATGTATGTCCGTTGGGCCGAGAATCACGGTTTTAAAATCGAATTATTAAGCGAGAATCTGTCCGAGGCTGGTGGTTTTAAAGAAATAATTTTTGCTGTTCATGGACAGGCAGCCTTCAAGAACCTGAAGTTTGAGGCCGGCGTACACCGTGTTCAACGGGTGCCAGTAACCGAAAGTCAGGGCCGGATTCACACCAGCACCATAACGGTTGCTGTTCTGCCAGAGGCCGAAGAATCAGATATCGACATCAACCCCAACGACCTTCGAATCGATGTTTATCGCTCCAGTGGTCACGGTGGCCAAAGCGTTAATACAACCGACTCAGCAGTACGAGTAACTCACCTGCCGAGCGGTATTGTGGTCACTTGCCAGGATGAGAAATCACAAATTAAAAACAAAGCCAAAGCTCTGTCAGTCTTACGAGCCCGTCTGTTGAGACAAAAAATCGACGATGATCAAAAACAACTTTCTGATGCCCGAAAGAAATTAATTGGCACAGGAGATCGAAGCGAAAAAATTCGAACCTATAATTTCCCACAAGATCGTATTACCGATCACCGAATAGCCTATTCACGCAGCAATATTGCCGGAGCCCTAAACGGCGATATTGATGATCTGATCAACCAGCTAGCGGCCTATGAGCATCAACTGATCAGCCAAGAAGACTAATCCAAGCTACTACATAACCATTAACTCGCTGGATCACTCTGACAATATAGATTAGCATCTGTGCTCTATAATTAAAGTGTGACTATAGGTAGCTGGCTAGCGGCGTCAACCGCTCAATTAGAAAAAGAGGGTATTGGTACTGCCCGCTTGGACTGCCTGGTTTTGCTTGAAGATATGTTGAAAACCGATAGAGCCAATCTACTGGCTCATACAGAGATTGAGCTGAGCAGCGAACAGCAAACTCAGCTCGATCAACAGATTGAAAAACGTTGCCAACATGAACCTTTAGCTTATATAAGACAAAAGAGCGAGTTTTATGGACGACAGTTTTACATTGATTATCGAGTACTGGAGCCAAGGCCAGAATCAGAAACCATGATTGACGCATTACTGGCTTTACCTCTAGCCAAACAGCCGATGATAATTGACATTGGTACTGGTTCTGGGGCACTAGCCATTACTGCAAAGCTAGAACTGCCCCGTGCAGAGGTCATAGCAACCGATATTAATGACAGTAGCTTAGCGGTAGCTAAACAAAATGCCAAAAAATATAATGTCGATATCGAGTTCATAAAAGGCGACTTGTTGTTGCCCCTTTATGCCCACCACGACCTCAAGGCTTGTGTCCTACTTTGTAATCTACCCTACGTTCCGAACAGCTTCCAAATTAATCCAGCGGCAATGCGTGAGCCACATATTGCTATCTATGGCGGTGAAGACGGTCTCGATCTATATCGCAACCTCTTCAAACAAATTGATCCCTTAGGCAATAAACCAATCTATGTTCTAACTGAGTGCCTACCACCACAACAAGCAATGCTGACCGAAATTGCCAAAGCCCATAACTATGGCTTAAGGGCAACTGACGACTTTATACAACTTTTTGCTCTCTAGCCGGCTGGAGCTGCTTCCAAAGTAACGCTAAGGTTAAGTGTCTGCCCGGTCCGCAAAATGGTTAACCTAAGTTTGTCGCCAACTGAGTACTGATTTAAGAGAGTTGTTAAGCTATGGCTCTGATCTATATTTGTCCCGTTGACTTGGCTGATAACGTCTCCTTCCTGTAAACCAGCTTTAGCGGCTGGGCTACCTGGTTCAATTGATGGTTGTGTTGGGTCAACTGATGGCGCAATATAGGCACCGTTGCTGACACTCAAGCCGTAGCTTTGAGCAACATCAGGTGTTAATGGAATGTAACGCACTCCTAAGAACGGCCGGACAAATTTACCGGTCTTTAGAACCTGATTGATTAACCCCTTAACATCATTGATCGGGATTGCAAAACCAATATTTTGAGCATTGCCAGCCACTGCGGTATTAATACCAATCACTTGGCCATTGAGGTTGACCAGTGGGCCACCAGAATTCCCCTCATTAATTGCCGCATCGGTTTGAAATAAATCATCAAGATTTTCCGAGGCCTGCGTAAGTCCGTCACTAGCCTGAACTTGCCGACCATAACCTGATATAATCCCGCTGGTCACCGTATTCTGGAATTGACCAAGTGCGTTACCAATGGCCACGACTGCGTCCCCAACTTGAACTTGAGCTGAGTCACCAATGGCCGCCGGAATTAGTTTATGGCCATTGCTATTTTGAATCTTTAGAAAAGCAATATCCAAACTGTCATTAGCGTTAGTCCTGCCGACTACAGTTACATTTTTTAACTGAGTACCGTCAGACAAAGTTACGCTGACACTGGTTGTTCCAGCCGGAACAACATGACGGTTGGTAATAATCAGACCGTCAGACGAAATAATTATCCCAGTACCGGCCGCTACCGTCTGCTGTGATTGGCTAAAACCAAATAAACTGGGTGTTGTTTGTTGTCCGGTGACATTAACACTGACTACACTAGGACCAACTAATTTAGCTATCTGGGATATTAGCTGACTTTGGCTAGTGACCACCTTTTTCTCTTGGCTTAAACTGCCACTTACTAAGCCCATCTGATTATTCCTGGCTTCTAACCAGCCACCAAAAAAGCCAGCCGCTAGACCTAGCAAAAGAACAAGCACTAGACTAACCCTAGAGGTCCAAATCAGTTTTTGCCAAGCAGGTTTCGGTAGTCGCCAACTCGGTAAACTTATTGTTAAACTACGTCCCGGTGACCCGGAATTTGTAATCATCGACTCGGTCTTGGTTTTGGAACCCAACTGTTGTGTGTTATTTTTATCCACCATTTACCTCCCTAAACTACTTTATCTCCCCAGTCCGAGAAAGTCAGAACTAAAAGAATAATAGCGATCATTACAAAAACAAATTGACGCCTAATCTGGACACTTAGGCGCTCGTTATGGTCCAAATAATAGAGAGTTGCCAAGCCGTAGCCTATGGTGCTTAATAAAAGTGTCGGTTGGGCTAACAAACCATAGAACAACAACCAATGACCAAGCAGCCAAGCTAAAGCAGCTGCAAAATAACCCCAGAAATAGGCTAAAAGTCTGGCATATGGTTCGTCAAAACTATCAAAAAAGTGCCTAGCTGACACAAAAGCAATCAAACCACTGAGCAATACTAGGCCCCACAGTGGGCCGCTAGCCCAAGCTAAATACAAAGCCATCAGGCCTGCAAGTTGGCCAATAAGAGCTTGGGCCGAGATCATAAGTGTACCGCTAGCCGGTTTAACGGCAACCAACCATATGGCGTAAATTGCTGCCCAGATTAACTGCCATAATTCTCCACCACTTTGAGTCATAAAGACTACTGTCGACACCCCGACTATGATGTCAATGCTATTAGCTCTAATGTTGGCGGGCCAGAATCGAGGACGAACAGCAAACATACGCCATTTACTTAACAATATGACGCTGAAAGCCAGCTGAATAAAATTCAACCGCACTAAAATTAAGACTAGTGCCGGTAATAGCATCAGTAATGCCAGGTGCAAAAAGTGGGCAAAGCCACTGGCTGGTTTAATTTTGGCTATTAGTGGTCTCATCGCTGCCTAAGATGATTATAAAGTTTGCTTGCCCTGGTTGTATAGTACTATCGGGTATTTGAGTTGTTGAGCTAACTCCAAAACGCTGCTCCAAATAATGCTTGGTATACTTATCTTTACCGTTGGTCAGATCAATAATCATTGTTTTAGTATAACCATTGCTTGGTGCATTAGCGACTGTTGTTACATTATAACCATAGCTCTTAAGCACTGCTTCCTTAGCAGTGGCTAAACCTGGTTCAGTCGTACCATTCAAGATAGTTATCTTAGCGTTCTCTCTCGTTAGATAGCCATCTTTCAGCACACCTCGCAGATAGGTTTGAATGTCCCCGTAATCGAATAAGCCAGCTCGTGGCTGAACGATTGATTGATTGCCAGCCGCTCCAGTTGTCACAAAATTGTTGGGCGGATCAGCTAAGCCAATTGATGAAATATCGCTGCCATTAATGTTTTTGAATAGGCTGTAAAGCCGTGAGGCGTCATTAAGAGATAGATCGGTTTGGGCATTGTCGCCAAAAGCACTCATCAATCCACCAAGCTTCAGAGGATTACTGAGCGTGCCAAGACTGACTACTTTCTGCTTGAGAGCTACCATAACTACCCGCTGCCTCTCGGTCCTGGCAAAATCAGAAGTAGTTTCTCGTGATCGGACATACAATAGGGCTCGTTTTCCGTTAAAGTTTTGAACACCGGCTTTGGCCAGAATCGGATTCCAGTTATTCTCCCAGGCCATTGTCGGATCCCAAAGATCAGTCGGTACGTTAACAGTTATTCCGCCAACAGTATCGACAGCTTGCTTAAAGGCCTGGAAATCAACTAAAACATTGTAATCAATAGGTACACCAAAAACCCGTTCTACGGTTTGGTCAACCAAGTTAAAGCCGGCTGTTGTGGCTTGTTGATTCGACATATCGCTACTGATCCGGCCAAGATATTTATATTTTCCCATTTCCCAAGCAGCATTAATTTTCATATCACCAAATCCAGCTATATTGACCCATAAATCTCGAGGAATACTTACCAAATCAGCCTTTTGATTAACTGGATCAAGGCTAGCTAACATCATGGTGTCTGTTAAGTCGGGTGCATCATGGTTGCCGCCACCGCGTCCTAGGAGCAGAACATTAACGCGGCCATCACCTTCTCCCTTTAAGAGCGATGGGTCAGTATTAACTTGCAGCGCAGCAGCACTAACAGTGCCACCTCTAAAGACCTTGTGTAACTTAAAATAACCTTGACCGAGTAATAGCCCTCCAAGACCAATTACGCTAACCAGCACCAGCACTACAGCTCTTAACGACCATTGGCGCACTTGTTTTAGCCTATTGGCCTTGAGCGGTAACTTATGGTTATGGCTTGAAGCAGTTGCTTCCGGTAAAGCCATATCAATTTTAATTTTGGGCTGGGCTATGGCAATCGGCTGCTCTTGTTGAACAATTGCCTTGGGCCTAACGGTTAGTTGACCAAAGCGATAGCGCTCAATACTCGGACGCCTAGCCTGTACGCTATCGGGAAATGAACGATCTGGCAATACCAACCGGTTGGCGGCACTACGAGAAACAAAAAAGCCATCTAAATCTGGCCGCGGTTTAGGCCGGTTACTCCGCGGCACGCTGTAATCATCCATTTCTATAAATCCTAGTATAAAGCTTACGCCTACAGAAACAAAATTGTCAGCCAAGACCACTTTAGCGAATTGGGGAAGCTTTTTATAGGACCTTCCTTTTTGGCTATTATGCTGGCTTCAGCACTGCTTATGTTATAGTAAAATCCTGATATGGATGACCCAAATAAAAACCTACCTGTCAATCTTCCGACACCGAGCAGCCAGTTTGGAGAACCTGCCCCAGTCGTTAACCCGGACAGAAATTCTAACATCCCAAAACCTTCGGGGTTTCGTGAATTTCTTTCATTTGTAGGTATCTTGGTTGTCGCTCTGGGCATTGCTCTACTGATGATTGCTTTTGTTTTTCGCTCTTATCAAGTTGATGGTCCAAGTATGGAGACGACCTTAGAGAACCAAGATAAGCTAATTATTTGGAAGGTACCTCGAACCTGGGCCCGAATTACTGACCATTCTTACATTCCAGCTCGAGGCGACATTATCGTCTTTCAAGAAAGCGGTCTCAGTGCATTTGGCCAAGGTAATACAAAACAACTTATTAAAAGAGTTATCGGCCTACCAGGCGATCATGTTGTAGTTAAAAATGGCAATTTAACAATATATAACAAGCAATATCCTGCTGGTTTTCAGCCAGACCAAACACTAGCCTATAATCATGATCATCACCTGACAACTACTACGGGCGATATTAACCTAACTCTGGGCCCAGACCAGTTATTTGTTTGTGGTGACAATCGTCCAGACTCTTTAGACTCGCGCTTATTCGGTCCGATTAATGCTAATCAAATTGTCGGCAAGTTAGTTTTGCGAATTTTCCCGCTTTCTCAAGCCCAAGTTTTTTAGACAGGCGATGGGAGTTTTTGTAAGTCTGCTCGGGCGAACTCTCCTAGCTTGTGCTATAGTTGACTCATTATGTCAGCAACACCAACACGGGGGTTGGGTCGAGGCTTAACGACTCTGATCCCCCAAGATTTCGACAGCACACTTTTGCTCAAAAAGGATGAACGGATCCAAAAGATACCTCTAGGACAACTGGAACCACATTCTAAGCAGCCACGTCATAATTTTGACGATACGGCCCTTGGAGAATTGGCCGCTTCTATCAAAAATCACGGTATTCTTCAGCCAATAATTGTTACTCCCTTGTCAGAAAATAAATACCGCATTGTTGCCGGTGAGAGACGCTGGCGAGCAGCTGGTTTGGCTAAATTAGAGTCTGTTCCTGCTATAGTGCGTAGTCTAAAAGAGCTAGACCAACTGGAAATTGCGTTAGTTGAAAATGTACAGCGAGTCGATCTTAGCCCTCTTGAACAAGCTGCCAGCCTTGACCGTTTACATAACCAGTTTAATATCGCCTATGAAGATATTGCCAAACGTTTAGGAAAAGCTTCTTCAACTGTCCATAATATTGTACGACTCTTGCAATTACCGTCTGAGGCATTCAAAGCTCTGGCTGATAATAAAATAAGTGAAGGTCATGCCCGAGCAGTTTTGGCTCTCAAAAACAACCCCGAAAATCAATCGAAGTTACTGAACGAAATTATTAAGAATGGTTGGAGCGTAAGACAGGCGGAACGCTATGTTGTAAGTGTCAAAGAGGGCTTTAAAGAACATCAGCTAGCCCATGCTAGAGTTCAAACCGAAACAGCAGCCACAAAGATACTTAGCCAAAAACTAGCAACAACGGTCCTGATTCGCCGTACCGCCCATGGTGGCAGACTAGAAATAAATTTTACCAACGACACTCAACTTGAAAAGCTAATCGATTTACTGAATTCTCTAATCAAAAAATAATTTTACTTCTTTTTGGGAATACCAGTACGCTGTCGGACTTCGTGAGCTAACTGCTTGTAGGCTCTTGCTCCCTTGCTCCATTTGTCATAATGGGAAATTGGTTTACCGTGACTTGGTGCCTCAGCCAATCGAATATTTCGCGGGACAACTACATCAAAAACCTTATCACCAAAATGTTGTTCGACTTCTCTTTTAACTTGCTCACTTAAAGTTGTCCTGCTGTCATACATTGTCATCAACACACCAAGTAGTTCAAGTTTTGTATTCAGTCCTGCACGAACCTGCTGAACAACACTTAGTAGCTGCCCAAGACCTTCTAGCGCATAATATTCAGCCTGGACCGGAATTATTAAACTATCGGCGGCCGTTAGGGCATTGATTGTTAGTAGACTAAGGGCTGGAGGGCAGTCAATAATGATGAAGTCGTGGTCAACACCAACCAATGCTTTTTTTAGGGCAAACTCTCGCTCTTTCTGGCCAACTAATTCTATTTCTGCCGCCGCTAATTGAGCATTTGTTGGCAACAAATGAAATCCTTCGACCTCTGTTGTTTGCAGGTTGTCAGTAATATCAATGCCGTTGATTAGGACCTCGTAGGTTCCGCCTGACTGTGCTGCGTGAGACAAGCCTAGGCCACTGGTTGCATTGCCCTGTGGGTCTAAATCAACCAATAAGACTGTTTGGCCCGCTTTGGCAAGATAGGAAGCCAGATTAATGGCTGTGGTTGTCTTACCAACTCCACCCTTTTGGTTAAGAACCGCTATAATATGACTCTTTTTGAGGTTATCTTCGCCCATGATCAACTCTCATTCTATCAGATAACAGCTCAACTAAGTAATTGCCTAAAACGCAAGACACACCTGGGATAATATTTACCCTTTAGGTGTGTCTCGCAATCTCGTTTTTTTGAGATGTTTATTACTGTCTTTTAGTGATTTTGGTCTTAGTTTTACCCAAGTATTTGTTGGGAGGACTCAATAAGGTAATCCCTATTACGCCCTGTGCTAAATAGTATCTACCTGGGCACTACTACATTTCAAGCCTTTTTTGAGCAAGAAATCTATTCTCTAAAATATAATAAACTTTATATTTTTTGTAATTAAGTATTGTTTTTTCAATAACGTTTATTATTTATTGCCTGAGTTAGACAGATTTTTGTTTATCTTCAAACCAAGAAAAATTAAATTTACCTGTTGTGCATAAAATAACACTATTTTGGGGCCATTGCCTTTATCCACAAGCAGTTTATGTTTTATGAATTAGAGACTTCGGAACTAGACAGCCATAATGAAAGTTTTGGTTTATGAAATTTTAAGTATTTTTAAAACAGTTTGGTGCTGACGATGACCACGAACTTTATGAACTCGCTTTTTGGCCTTGTACCTTATTGCTAAAACCTTATCGGCTTGAACATCTTGCTCAACAATTTCTGCTGTTACGCTTGCCTGAGCAACAAAAGGGTTTCCTATGTTTACCCTCTCTTCGTCGATTATCAATAATGGTTCAAAAGATAGCGTCTTTTGGTCATTTTTAAGAAGCTCTACCTTCAGGGTCTGCCCTTCGACAACTAGGTATTGCTTGCCGCCAGTTTTAATTACTGCTTTTTTCATTATTATATTGTCTCTGAAAATTATTACCAAAGTAGCTTATCAAAAATACGCTTCTCTGTAAAGCGCTGTCTGTTTTCCAAAATCAAGACAGTCGGGAGGTTAAATTTAAGGAGTTACTTTAGAAAAACCTATCTTTAGATCACTCCCTTCAACCTGAATGCTTGTTGAAAAGCTCGGCTCGCTAATTTGATTTAGCGAAACAGCTAACGTTTCTTGCTTAATAACCGTCGCCAATTCCGACTCACTATATGCGGTCTTTAATTTCGGTGCAGTGCTTTTGAGCACAAGATTTATGCGATCATCCACTGCCAGGCCAGCTTGTTTGCGGGCACTTTGAACGTTACGTACAATTTCACGCATCAGACCTTCACTTTTAAGTTTTGGTGTCAGTTCAGTGTCAACTTGTACTGCCTCGCCCCAAATCAGATGTTTAACATTTAGCTCTTCGGTGATTACGTCTCTATAAACCTTGGACACCTGCGGCATAGTTACTTGTGCCAAGGGCTGACGAACTTTAATCTTAGCTTCTGCTCTTTGGGCTAGACCTTCGACAATATACCCTCTGACTTGTGACATTTCTTCCATTAGTTGATGATCCACCTTGCCCGCCTGAGGCCAGTCGCTTAAATGAACTGACGTCGGCAAACTTGTTCCAGCTACTAGTTGACGCCAAAGGTGGTCAGACAGAAATGGTGCAAAAGGAGCCAATAACTGACACAATCTGAGCAAGCAATAGTGCAACGTGGCGTAAGCTTGCTGTTTGTCGCTATCATCATCGCTTTTCCAGAACCGCCGGCGAGAACGACGCACAAACCAGTTACTAGCATCGTCGAGTAAATCAGTAATCGGACGAGTAGCTCGGTCAAGTCGATATTCATTAAGAGCGATACTGACCTCAGCTATGGTTTGGTTCAAGCGTGAGATTATCCATTGATCAAGAATATTATTACTTTGTGGTTCATCCATGGGTTTGGTTGGTACCCAGCCATCAACATCAGCATAAAGTTTATAGAAGCTATAAATATTGTTCAGACTCATGAAGACCCGTCGTTGAACATCACGCAAATGATCAGTGCTAAAACGAGTGTCTTCACCGTTAACTAGAGGGCTACTGGCCATAAAAAAGCGCATCGTGTCAACACCGTAAAGGTCAAACACTTCGTCCATTGGTGCATAGTTTTTTTTGCGTTTTGATAGTTTTTCACCGTCAGCAGCCACAATCCAACCACTGCAAATAACATTTAAAAAGGCCGGTTTATCAAAAAGAAGGCTTGCCAGAACATGTAATGTATAAAACCAGCCCCTGGTCTGGTCAATTGCCTCAGCAATAAAGTCAGCCGGGAAGTGTTTTTCCCATTGTTGCTTATTGTCAAAGGGGTAATGGTCTTGGGCATAAGGCATAGAGCCACTTTCAAACCAGCAATCGAACACTTCAGGAATACGGCTGGCTATCTTTCCAGAAGCGGTTTTAATCTTAACCTCATCTATGAATGGCCGGTGTAAATCAGTGATTTTTTCTGGATTTATAGCTTTAGAACGAAGTTCGTCAACGCTACCAATAACAGTCACTTCCCCGTCTTCGCTCATCCAGACAGGAATTGGCGCTCCCCAAAAACGATTACGACTAATCGCCCAGTCACGAGCTTGACCAAGCCAATTGCCAAAACGACCCTCAGCAATATGATTCGGCATCCAGTTTATTTTAGTGTTGTTATGAACCAGCTGTTCTTTGACGCCCGAAACCCGGATATTCCAGGAGTCGGTTGCATAGTATAGCAAGGGGGTATCGCAACGCCAGCAAAATGGATAGGTGTGCTTTATGGTCTCAGCAGCATAGACCAGGTCCCGCTCACTGAGATAAGCCACTATTAACTTATCGGCTTGTTTAAAGAATTTTCCGGCAATAGCTTCTGGTAAATTAAGATCTTTGCTAATGTGCCCGTTTTCATCAACTGTAATTAGAACTGGTATCTGATTTGTTTTGGCAAGCCCAAGATCATCCTCGCCAAAAGCTGGTGCTACATGCAATATTCCAGAGCCATCTTCGATACTAACAAACTTTGCACCCCACACCCTATATAGATTTTGACTATTTGGATAGTTCTCCAGATTCTTCAATTTGAAAAGTGGTTGATATTCTAAGCCAATTAACTGACTGCCCATGACTTCTTTTACAATGTGATAGGTTTCGACATTAAGTGCTGGTAATCGATCACGAGCCAGAACCAGTCTTTCTGACTTAGCTTCATCATCTTGAACCTCAACATATACATATTTGGCATCAGGATTAACGGCAATGGCCGCATTGCCAGGTAAACTCCAGGGAGTGGTTGTCCACCCCAATAAATAGGCATCTTCTTTTGCCAGCTTAAATTTAACATAAAGGCTGGGGTCTGACACATTATCTTGATAACCCTGATTGAGCTCAAAATTAGATAGTGGCGTAGCACAACGTGGACAATAGGGAGAAGACCGAAAGTCTTTATAGATTAACCCTTTATCATAGATGGTTTTAAAAACCCACCAAACACTTTCAATGTAACTCTCATCAAGTGTGGTATAGGTTTTGTTATAGTCCGCCCAACGCCCAACTCGCTTAAACATCTTTTCCCAGACATCTTTATACATAAACACCGAATCTCGACATTCGGCATTAAATTTATCAATTCCATAAGCTAAGATATCTTTTTTCCCCTTGAAACCGTGTTGTTTTTCAATGGCATACTCAACTGGTAGGCCATGTGTGTCCCAGCCCACGCGACGAGGCACATAGTATCCTTGCATAGTCTTATAACGAGTAACGGTATCTTTAATGGTTGTCTGGAGGAGGTGACCATAGTGAGGCAAACCATTGGCGAATGGAGGCCCATCATAGAAACTAAAGACCTGTTTGTCTTTCCGTCTTTCCAAGCTTTTTGAAAAAGTAGACTCGTCTTCCCAGGTTTTAAGCATCTGCTCTTCAATTTCGGCTAAAAAGTGTTTTTTCTGAACGGCCATCTATTTACCTCTTTTTAATAATAAAAGTCCCCTCTATTGAATGTAGGAGTTCCTGAAAAGGAACGGTACCATCCTACTTTTTGGGACTTAATTATGGCTGTAACGGGCTCACCCGGCGGGTTCTAATCAGCTGGTGCTTTTGGTATCAAGCATTCTTCAGCTTTTCTTCCCGCTCCTAGTGGTTGATTGCCACTGATTACGGATTTCCTATAAATTGTAAGCTTATTATATCCTACTAGGCACTGAATGTGTAGTAAGCTATTTCGTCCATTAAAGGTAACACCTCGCCTTCCCAGACTTTGATAGGCGTACCGTCATCCTGTAGAACCAGTATAGCCGGATAATTCATGACATCATATAAACTAGCCATAGCACTGCCTTCACGACTGTCTATATTTAACACTTCCACGCGACTACTGTCGTGCCGCCTTCGAAAATCTTGGATAAAAGATTCGATGTCTTTCCCGTGATCCGAACTTGGGCGATAAATAATACTGATTTTCATATTGACCAGTTTATCATAAGCCTAATGCAATTTGGCAGCCGGTATCTCAAAACTTCTCCTGCCACCTCCTTGGACTATCAGACTGGGGGCTTAAGCTAGGCTAGCTACAGCCGGTAGTTGACCCGCAGGAGCCGCATACGTAGCAGTTGCCAGCCCGTTGAGTTTGATTGCCACAGTTGTAGCAAAGGGGTGCGGCATCATCGTTTCGTTGAGTTTTTAGAGCTGAAGTAGGCAAAGTCCAAGCTTCGTTTTTGTTTAGAATTTGAGTTACTGATGCCAGAGTAGGTTCGGTTGGTTCAGTGTTTTCTGCTGTTACTTTTTCTTCAGCCTTGTCTTCTGTTAATAGTGAGGTTTGGCTATCAGTAGGCATGTCATTTATCGATGCCATGCCTAGTTCCAGCCTGTCGTCAAAACTTAAGTAAGTCAACGCTAAACGACGGAAAATATAGTCTATTAAGCTAGAGGCTGTCCGAATTTCAGGATCGTCAGTAATACCGCTTGGAGCAAAACTCATATTACTCAATCCTTTGGCGTAACTCTTTAAAGACACCCCGTACTGCAACCCGTAACTCACGCTGCGAGCAAAGGAATCCATTAAACCTGCCAGGGTCGAGCCCATTTTGGCAATATTTATGAACAACTCGCCCGGTGCGCCGTCTTCGTACTCACCTACCGTCACGTAGCCGTGGATCCCGCCAACGGTAAAACTGAATGTTTTAGCGGTGCGCACCTTTGGCAACGGCCGGCGGACAGCACCTTTGACAATTATCTTATCCGTTTCAGAAACAGCCAGAACTTCTTTTTCCACACCTTCCTTCTTAGCCATACTTAGGGGCTGGGCAACCTTTGAGTTATCCCTGTAAATAGCAACTGACTTGAGACCCATCTTCCAGGCATCGATGTGTAGCTGTTCAACATCCTCAACAGTAACATCTGCAGGCATGTTAACGGTTTTAGAGATCGCACCGCTTAAGAAAGGTTGTACGGCGGCCATCATCTTGACATGACCCAGATAGTGAATGGCGTTATCACCCATAGAACAAGCGAAAACCAGTTCGTGCTCCTTTTTAAGGCCAGGCGCACCAAGTATTGTCTTTTCGGTATCAATATAATCTACAATTTCTTCTGCTTGTTTCTTGGAGTACCCAAGCGCCAGAAGTGCTCTCGGTACAGTTTGATTAACAATACTCATCGTGCCACCTCCAACCAGCTTCTTGACTTTTACTAGTCCCAAATCTGGCTCAATACCGGTTGTATCACAATCCATCATCAGGCCAATAGTACCAGTCGGAGCCAATAAGCTAGCTTGGCTGTTTCGAAGACCGTGTAATTCACCAAGCTCTACTGCTTCGTCCCATGCGCTAGCTGCAGCACTTAAAAGTTCTTCGCTAACCAGACCAGCATCTATTTTGGAAACTTCGTGACGGTGCATTTTGAGCACTTTCAGCATATTGTCCCGGTCATTGTGGTATCCGGCAAAGGGGCCAACGCGACGAGCTAATTTGGCACTCACGGCGTAGCTATGACCTGTCATAAGAGCAGTGATAGCTGCCGCTTGAGCTCGGCCTTCTTGTGAATCGTAGGGTAAACCCTGGGCCATTAAGAGCGCTCCTAAATTGGCATAACCAATACCTAACTCACGGTAAGCCTTAGCGTTTTTGGTAATCTTAGCGGTTGGATATTGACTATAACCAACCAGTATCTCTTGGGCCGTAAATACTAGTTCCACCGTATGCTTAAACTCATCAATAGCAAAACTGTTATCTTGCTTCAAATATTTCAGCAGATTGATTGATGCCAGATTACAGGCAGAATTATCAAGATGCATATACTCGGAACATGGGTTACTGGCTGTAATTGGACCCGCATTTGGAGTAGTATGCCAGCGGTTGATGGTCGTATTAAACTGCATGCCAGGATCAGCACATTCCCAAGCAGCCTCAGAAAACTGCCGGAAAAGAGCCCGAGCCTTAACCGTTTTAATGCTTTTGCCGGTGGTAACAGCTTTAAGATCCCAATCACCATCATTTAAAACAGCCTGCATGAAGTCATCACTGACCCTTACCGATATATTGGCATTTTGGTATTGGACACTGAAAGAGTCTTTGCCATCAAGGCTCATATCCCAGCCAAGAGCCTGAAGATCCCTCGCCTTGCGTTCTTCAATGGCTTTGCTCCAAATAAATTGTTCGATATCCGGATGATCGACATTTAGAATGACCATTTTAGCTGCCCGACGAGTCTTACCGCCACTTTTTATAGCACCAGCTGAAGCATCAGCACCCCGCATAAAACTCAATGGGCCACTGGCTGTGCCGGCGCTTTTACCAAGTGGCTCCTCTGAAGAACGAATCGGACTAAGATTAATGCCGGAGCCTGAGCCACCCTTAAAGATCATACCTTCTTCGACATACCAGTTTAGAATAGCTGGCATTGTGTCTTCGATACCCAAAATAAAACAGGCACTGGCCTGTTGAGCTCTAGATGGAACACCAATATTAAACCAGACCGGCGAATTAAAAGCAGCTCGCTGAGTAGCTAAAACATACTTCAACTCTTCTTTAAAATCTGTGGCTTCTTCATCTGTTTCAAAATAGCCTTCTTGGCTACCTTGGCGAGTAATGGTGTCTACTACTCGATCGATTAATTGTTTGAGGGAATTTTCTCGATCAGCAGAACCCGGTGTCCCAGTAAAATATTTTTGGGCTACAATATTAATAGCATTTAGTGACCAGCTCGGCGTAAACTCAACGTCCTTTTGCTCAAAAACTGGCTTTTCGCTAGCTGGATTTAAGATCACGGCATCGCTTTTAACCCATTTTAGTTGATCGTAGGCCTTGCTTTTTTGGGGGGTGAATACCCGACCCACACCTAAACTAGTTGTGTTTCCCATAATAGTCCCTCACTTATTGAAGCCTTAAGCCTGTTGGCCACCCGGCTCTTAATTTTATTTGATTTTTAATGTATTTGTTAGAGTTTTACCAGATCGTTTTAAACAGTGTCTCTCTGTGTCTAAAACTTTTGGTGAGCTCTCTGCGAAGCCGAATTCTTTTTCGGAACCGTAGAGAACTGTCAAAGCAGTTCAGGCTTTGACTTTACTGACAGCCGGGGCACTGTTTTGACGCTGCCTAATGCGTGATAACTCATGTTCGAAGCTAGCAATGTCTTTGAACCGCCTATAAACGCTTGCAAAACGGACGTAGGCTACTTCGTTTAGTTTAGCCAGCTGATCCATTACTAGTTCGCCAATCTTGGCTGAGCTTACTTCTTGCTCACCACAGGCGTATAGCTCTTGCTCAATGGCTGACACTACGTGCTCCAGTTGCAAACTGGTAATCGGTGTTTTCTCACAAGCCCTATAAAGGCCTGCCAGTAACTTCGTGCGGTTAAAAAGCTCGCGTTTGCCATCGTTTTTTATAACAATTAGCTGCGGCCGTTCAACTCTTTCGTAAGTTGTAAACCGATGTCCACATTGCACACACATTCGGCGGCGACGAATTGCTTGCCCCTCTGCCACATCCCGCGATTCAATAACTTTAATATCATCGCTTTGGCATTGGCTGCACTTCATGCGCACCTCCAAATCTTCTAAAGGCACTTTGAAACTTGTTGCCCTTAAAATATTAAATTTAGTTTAAAGTACTAACCCTATACGTTTTTGTTTTTGCCACATATAGCGTTGCGTGTCTTTAATATAACTCTACTAGTAGTGCTTTGCAAGCAATGTTTCGCTGTATTATTTATTACAAATAAACCCTCGTTATGAAGCATTGTGCCAGATCATTCTTTTTGGTCAGAATCTTTGTCGGAGTCAGCATTACGTCTTTTAGCAATACGCCGCAAAAAAGATGGTTTTTCAAGCTCTTCTTCTAGGCCACCACTTATAATTGTAGCGTCTTGATGGTGTTCGGTCTTGGTCTGATCAGAATCTTTAGACTTCTGTTCTTCATCGTCAATGGTCCAAATGTTTGGCATTGAATGGTCGTCTGAAAAATCTTCATTTGTCGGGTCATCAAGCGTCATATCTATACTTGAAATCACAGCTTCTTCGTTTTTAGTGTTAGCTGGACTATCTGAGCTTACTGGTCCATCGCTGGTCCGAACGCTAGTTTCCTGATGCTTTGCATAGTAAGATGCATCAAATCCGGTTGCCACAACAGTAATTATTACTTCGCCTTCAATCTCCGGATTAATAGTTGCCCCAAAGATAATGTTAGCCTCTGGGTCAGCAGCAGTAGTGATTGTTTCAGCAGCTGCGTTAATTTCATGCATTGATAGATCATTGCCACCGATTATATTAAATAGAATACCCCGAGCCCCATCGATTGAGACTTCCAGGAGAGGTGATTCTATGGCTTGTTGTGCAGCCTTAACTGCTCGGTCATCACCACTGGCTCTACCGATACCCATCAGAGCTGACCCAGCATTACTCATAACCGTCTTAACATCGGCAAAGTCAAGATTAATTAAACCGTTAACGGTTATAAGATCAGAGATCCCCTGGACGCCTTGGCGTAAAACATCGTCAGCCACTTTAAAGGCATCAAGGAGCGGTGTTTGACGATCAATCGTTTGCAATAAACGATCATTTGGAATAATGATCAGAGTATCTACAGATTGGCGTAATTTTTCGATGGCCACTTCAGCATTACGACGACGTTTCTCTCCCTCAAAAGCAAAAGGCTTGGTTGCAAAACCGACCACCAGAATGCCAAGATCTTTAGCCATTTGAGCAACAATCGGACCGGCCCCGCTGCCTGTACCACCTCCGGCTCCTATGGTAACGAAAACCATGTCAGCACCCTCTACGGCCTTCAAAATTTCTTCGCGGGACTCTTCTGCGGCATGTTGGCCTATAGTCGGATCAGCACCAGCCCCAAGTCCCCTTGTGGCATCCTTACCTATGTGAATTTTACGGTGCGCCTTGGAATGATGCAGAGCTTGTGCATCAGCATTTATGGCAATAAATTCTACATTTTCTATACCGGCATCAACCATTCTATTAATGGCGGCACCGCCGGCACCGCCGACGCCGACAACTTTAATTTGGGCAAATGTTTCGATGGCTGGCTCAACTACTTGTGGCATTATCTCTCCAACAACTTAATCATTTTAATGTTCACAGTATACCTGCTTATCGTGTTGAGTTCAACAAATTTATGCGCTTGAACGATCTTCAGTTTGGCTAACCAAAATTTAAATCGGGTTTGTTGGCATGCCCAACACAAAAATTAATTTTTGTGTTCAGTAACCAATTTTACTCCGTTTAGAGCTACCTATGAAATCGACGAGCAAGATTTTCCAAAAATCCAAAGCTATTATGCGATTGTTGGGCTTGGTTACTATTCGCACCGGCCGGCAATAACATATCTAACATCATCAGTCCCACAACCGTAAAGTAGCTACTGTCTTCTACGGTATCTACTAAACCACCGACATTTTGTAGTTTTCCGACTCGAGCTGGCAGTTGTAGCTTTTCTTTTGCAAACTCAGCAATGCCAGGCAATTTAGCTGTTCCGCCAACCAGTACCGCACCACCAGGTAATTTACGGCTTTTACGGATTTTCTGGAGCTCCTTATCGACAAACTCAAAAAGTTCTTCAATTCGCGCTTCAGTAATCATTGCAATTTGAGCCACATCAAAAGAATGAACCGAATTCCCTTCTTTAATGCTTACCGTTTTTTTAGCTGAACCTTTATCGAGTGTGGCGTGATCAATCTTAACCTGCTCAGCAACATCCAGATCAGTTTTTAAGCCTATTGCCAGATCATTTGTCAGATGCATACCCCCAATCGGTAAAACTGCAGCATGCTGAACTTCGCCGTCCTCTATGACCATCAGATTAGTTGTTCCAGCCCCGATATCTATAAGAACGGCGCCGGCCTCTTTCTGCTGCCGGTTCATGACAGCCTCAGCTGCTGCTAGACTAGAAACTGCGTGGTTATTAATTCGTACCTCAGCTTTTTGAAGAGCCATGTCTAAATTACGAAGATTGGGCGTTGCTGCCGTTATAATATGGGCATCTACTTCCAAACGAATACCATGCATGCCAACAGGATCTTTTATGTTCTGTTGGCCGTCCAGACTATAGCTTTTAGCAAAGAACTGCACTATTTCACGATTTGGTGGCAAGGACAAGACTGTGGCAGCCTCTTCAACTCTTAGTCTATCCTCTGGCCCAATTTCTCTGTTGGCGGCACTGATGGCAATCACCCCCCTGGAGTTCAGCCCACCAACATGTGTACCGTTAACATTGACTGTCGCTCTGGTAATATGCTGACCGCTAATTCTCTCTGCTTCTGTTACGGCATGAACGATGGCCTCGGCTACCTCATCTACATGGACAACCGCTCCTTTACGCATACCTTGATTCTTGGCGCTTCCATGACCAATAATAGACGGCTTGTTCCCCATATTAGGATCATACATGCCGACAACACAACGTACCCGCGAAGTCCCGATATCCAGACCAACAAAATGTTCGGAGTTAATGCTAGCCATCTCCCCCGTAGTATAGCGCTTATTGTTGCTGGGGAGCAAGCTGCTTGTCAAGTACCCGAAAATAACTTGATCTATAATATTCCTTAGGCTATCTGGATAGGCTTCGTAAATTGCAACTTCAAGCCAAGTAGGATAGTAACCCTCTTTAAGATATTTTTTACTAAGATATCTGAATGACGTCTCAGTAAAGCAAAGAGCTTTCTATTCATCTTTTTTCTGGAACACACTATTTATGGGAATCGGCTCAAAATCTAATTCTTTAAGCGCATGAGTTATGAGCTCATCGTCATCAAAAACAGTTGCACTGTAGCGCACAATGTCGAGTTCCTTTTGCTTGTCTGCCTTGGCTAGTTTCCAGTGTTCAAGGATGTTTTCTTTGCTGATTACCTTCCGCACTTCTTTTTGCCTAACGAGTTCAAGTATCTCAGTAAGGTTAGGTTTTATCTCTTTCATGATGAGATAAAAGTCAAAGAAGTCACGGTACCGTATCCGGTCATTCATGGCCCGGATCTTTTCAGCACTGATCTCTCGAATATCCATGACGTTTACCTGGACGTCAACACCCCACACGTTTTTATATGGCATGGTCTTTGGTGGCAAGACAACATTTTGGATAAAATCAATCTCTACCTTAAGTGAGTTTGGTTGATCCAGTACGCCCTCATATCTCACCCGCTCCAGCTTAATCGTTGCTTTTGATACAAACTCTTTCTTGACCGACAGAAAATCCTGGGCTTCCAGCACCTTTTTAACTTCTTCAAGGTTAATGGTGGCATCGAGTGCGGTAAAATCTAGGTCTTCTGAGAACCTAGATTGTGGCAGATAGCAGTGGTGTATTGCTGTGCCGCCTTTAAAGACGATCTTCTTGGCTAGTTCTGATTCGTTTATAACCTTCGAAACAACTGTTAAGAAGTAGTCCTTCTCAGCTTCAGCCAAGTTATACTTGAGCGTTCGTTTGTTAATGACCTGTAACTGTTCTCTACTGAGTAAGATAAGCGTCATAATACAGCCGCCATTTCGCATTAAATACGTTTGAGTCCTTAGACATTTTACTGTAACTGCCGGGTTTTAGGTTAGCCATTTTCTGTAGGTCATTGGTCTCAACCCCTATTTCATCAAGTAGAAAGCCGACCTCCCGTATTATCCGGAGTGAATAGTGTTTGGCGTAATTTTTGAGCTTCTGAAAGTCTAGTCTATGCTGATAATCTTTCAGCTTTTCTAGCACAATATCTGCTGTTAGGCTACTCGAATGACAATAAAGCAAATCGAGCAGCGCTTTTTCGGCCTCTGCCATATTGACTCGGTATGACTTGCTGATTACCTCTTCAGTGAACCCAAAATATAGCTCTTTTTGAACATGAAAGAACCGATATATTGTTCTGTCCTCTGTTTCGTAGGTGCGGGCCCTAGTTTTAGTCACGCTGCTAAAACTCCGCAAACCTTGGTCGAACATACTATGGTACTGCAGAGCGTTTTCTAAAGAAATGTAGGAATTTTGATTTAGGGCTTGAGCGATGACATACTCTGAAACATCGCTCAAACCTAGAATACTAAAGTCGGTAACGACTAAGTAGAGCCCTCTCTTTAGTCTAAGAAGCCAGCCTTTCTTGGATAGTAGAGCAACACGGTTACGTAGCTCCTCAACTGAATACCCTTTTCCTGCTACGTCCTTTATTTGGTCAAATGTAACTACTCTACCGTTCTTGATTAACGTATTTTCAAGTAGAAGCTGATCCTTGTGAGAGAGAAGTGTGTTAATGGTAACCATATAATAATTCTAAATAGTTATTGACTGGTTTTAGTATACATTGTTTTAGTATTCTTGCAAGTGTTTTCTAAAACTCTCCGTCGTTGACAGTTGACTAGAAGAAGGAGTAGTAGGCACTAGCTGATCAAGAGTAGCGGAGCTGAGGTTCTGGCTGCGAGCCGTGAAAATTGGTTGATGGTGACCAAGCAGCTTACTTGCTCCGTAGACTCCTGCTCCCGGGATTATAATCCCGAGTACACATATCCCGACTATGATTTTTGTTGGGGCAGAACTTAAGAATGATGGCTTAGAGCGAGCTGAGAAGCCAATAACTGGAGAGACTTGAAGATTGTTGACTGTGTTGTGATAGGTGTTGGCTTCATCTTTTGGTTGATTTAGACTTTGTTGGTCTAGACTAGCAGCTACTGGTGGTAGTGAGCCCGATCCCGACTGATTTATCGTCGTTTCTTTTGGCTCTGGATGCACCTCTAAATAACCCCTATTTTCTAATGCAGAGGCCAGTTTAACCTGTTCTGTCAGGTCACTATCGGTGACCAAAGACTGATCCATTTTATTTTTGTTTCTTTATTTGTACTTCCAGATATAGATATAGAGCATTATATCGCTCGTTGCAAGTTTTTTAACAACTACTTGAAGGCCCTAGAACACTTGTCCAGACGTTTTGAGCATCAAGTTAAGTCTTTTTTTAGATCTTGGTTAGTATTTCAGCACCGTCTTTAGTGACTAAAATAGTATGTTCAAAGTGTGCCGCCCAAGATCCATCTCGAGTCAAAACTGTCCAGTGGTCATCATCAACTACTACTTCTTCAGTACCAAGCGTTACCATTGGTTCGATGGCAATGGTCATGCCCCTAGAAAGCCAGGGTCCGCTACCAGCCCGACCATAGTTTGGGATATTGGGATCTTCGTGGAGAGCATGCCCAACACCGTGCCCAACCAGATCACGAACAATACCGTAATTATGACGTTTCAGAAAATTCTCAATTACCGATCCAATATCCCCAGTACGAACCTGGTCGTGAACTCTATTGATAGCTATATTCAAGGCTTCCAGGGTGTCTTCTATAAGTTGAATGTGGCCTCTTTGTTTCGGTTTGCCAGCTATTAAGCTTATAGCTGAGTCAGTAATCAGGCCTTTATATTGAACTCCAAAATCAAGACTAACAATGTCACCGTCCCGAATTATACGCGAAGCCCTCGGAATACCATGAACTACCTCATTGTTGAGAGATACGCATAGCACATCTGGGAATCCTTGGTAGCCCAAAAACGCTGGTTGGCCACCAAGACTTTTTAGCTCTTTAGCGGCGATATCAGCCAGATACTTTGTAGATATATTGGGTTCAAGTTTTTCAGAAAGGAGTCTTAAAACAGAGGCTAGCATTTTGCCGCCTTCACGCATAGCACCAATTTCGTTAGCTGTTTTAATACGAGTAGTCATCTGTTGACAGGCTATTTACTAGCTAGGTATTTTATAACTTCGTCGTTGACTTCAGGTGCTGTGCGTTCAGCATTAATATCAGTAACTTTAATATCATGCTGCCTAAACCATTCGACAAGAGGTCGTGTTAATTGCTCGTATTCCCGAAAACGTTCATTAATAATATCGTCCTTGTCATCAATCCGACCACGATTTTTAAGCCGTCGTTTAACTGTTTCAGTGGAGGCAGATAGATAAAAGACCTCATCAATCTGAAAACGGCCAGCATGCACTTGTTCGATTAACCACTCGGCTTGAACAGGGGTCCTTGGAAAACCATCAAGTACAAATTCTTCATCCGTTGGCAGAGTTTTTAAGACCTGGTCGAGAATCTTTATCACCTCCTCGTCGTCCAGCAGCTCACCGGCCAGCATACGTTGACGGCGATCACCAGTTACGTATAGCCTGACTAACTCACCCATTGATATAAGGTGCAGATCGTGTTGATCAGCCAACATTTTACCTTGTGTCCCCTTGCCCGATCCTGGTAAACCCATAAGTATGATCATTTATTAAGTCCCTCTTTCACTAAACGAGCAATAACCGCTCCATCTGCAGCACCGGCTGTTTTTTGTTTAACTGCTGCTATAACCTGACCCATGGCTGATGGATCGTTAACCCCGAGTTCGGCAATAGTTTGAGTTACAATCTGAATAAGACCTTCTTCGGATAATGGAGCTGGCAGATAACGCTCAATTAACGCTTTTTCATTTAGTTCAGATTGAGCTCTATCTTGGGCGCCACCTTTTAAATACAAATCTGCACTTTCTTGACGTTTTTTAGCCTCCTTACGCAATACAGCTGTTACCTCCTGATCACTAAGGCCTTGGTCACGTTTTGTTTGTTCAATTTTAAGATTCAACAAACTGCTCTTTAGTCCACGCAGTGTAGCCGTGGTGTTTTTGTCGCCTGACAGTAGAGCGACTTTCAGATCCTGTTCGATCTTTTGCTCAAGCATTATCTCTAATGACCTAGTTTTATTTTTTTGAGCTTGATTACTTTCCGTTCTTGGCGAACTATGGCTCGTTGCCGCCGATCACGCTTAGAAGTCGGTTTCTCAAAATATTGACGTTGTTTAACAACCGCTGCAACTCCCGATTGCTGGACCTTACGGTTAAAGCGGCGAAGTAAATTTTCAAGTGATTCTTTAGAATCTTTTCTAGTTACCTGTATCATCTGCAATATTTTAACCGACTACTACTACTTTAGCAACAGCTTAAGGCTACGAGGTAATTCGTTTTTGTTGAGTGCGTTGTGATTTTAGCACTATACTTTGAAGCTCTTTGAAAATTGGAAATTGTTTATTGGTGGAATAAACCTTGGTATTGCCTTGCTTTTCGGAGTGCAAAAAACCGACTTTTTCAAGCCGTTTAAGTTCGCGTTGAATATTGCCGGCATCTTCTTTAATTAGCTTAGCTAAGCCTCTTACGTGAGTCTTAAAGTCTGGGTATTTCGCATAAATCACAATGATTTTACGACGTACTCGGGAAGTAATAAATATGTCTAACATAAGCTTATTGTTAATCAAACAACCTTTAAATAGTATAACCAACCATTGTACGATTTGCAACCGCCGTAGCAATCAGAGCCTAAATACTCACAAATCAATATGGCTGGTTGAAGAATTAGGCTTAGGACCAATTATGTTGGTAATGATTATAATCTGTCGCTCAGCAGTCTAGCTACCCCAGGCACAAAATTAGTTAGATATCAGACAATTAGGTGTACATGAAGGGATAGTTTTTTGGACAAGTTCTCATCAAAAGTGCGTAAATAACCGCCTTTTCGCTGCGCCATTAACGACAAATAGATGTCGAGGAATGAAATTTGGGGGTACAGTAAATAATGCTGGCCTACTTCGTCAAGAAGTTTTCGTTCACATCCTATTCGTTTATCCTCGATAATAATTTTTAGCCTTTCGTGTACTTGTTGACGATTCATTTTGTAAAACGACTGAAGAACCCATACGAACTCAAAAAATACAGCCACTTCTACTTGCACACCATGTCTAATAAGTTGTTCCGTCTTTTTTGCTTGCGCTTCATTATCTCCTAGCACATAACGAAGTAGACAGTTAGTGTCAAGAAAGTCGGTACTTTTGGCCATAATATGCAACTCTCTTTTTTTCTATTCCTTTTTTTAGCTCCTTATCACTTAATCCATATAGACCGTGTTGTTTTAGGTGAGTTATTGAGTTCTCACGAAGCTGTTTTAGGCGCTCGTCTATATATTGCACTTGTATAATTGCCCTACCTTCCTGCCATTCCACTTTTAGCTGTGTACCAGGTTCAGCTCTTAAACGATCTCGGATTGGCTTAGGCAATGTCATCTGACCATTTTTAGTGAGTGTTGTAATGTAAGACATGCTAGTAATTGTATTCTTTCTATTATATATATCAAGCATATTATTTAATTATTTCTAATAACGGCTACTGTATAGCATGTATTTCTATTCTTCCGATATAGATTTTGGACACTTTCTCTAAATTAGAAAAGAGCAACAGCCTGAAAAGGAACCGAGCGCACAAAGGGTTTAGGGCAATCGTCGACTAAAGCTATACTAATATTATGTACTATTACGAAGTTTGGCCAAGGACTCAGCGCTACCATAGCAACCGAGCTTTAACTTACCAGAGTACTAATCAATTAAGAGTCGGGTCATTAGTGGTCGTTCAGCTCCAACAGGAAACTATTCCGGCAATAGTTATTAAGTCCGTTAAAAAACCGTCCTTTGTTACCAAACCGCTTGAGACAATTGATTATCTCCCCCCCCTACCCCAACAAATAATTCAACTTGGCACCTGGCTAGCAAGTTATTATCCTAGCCCCTTGGGTGTTATCGCCCAACAATTACTGCCGCCAAACTTTGGCACGATAGAGATCAAGCAGCCGAAGATATCTTACAAACCGGCAAGATATAAACTACCGACACTTACGGTCGATCAAACCAAAGCTCTCAGTCAAATTACTAAATCAGATACTTACCTTCTCCACGGAATAACGGGTAGCGGTAAAACGCGTCTTTATATTGAGCTGGCCATCAAGACTGTTGCCCAGCAACGCTCGGTAATCATCTTGACTCCAGAAATCAGCCTAACTGCTCAGTTAGCCAAGAATTTTAGCGCTGTTTTCGGGAAACAGGTAATCATTCTCCACTCTCAGCTGACAATAAAAGCTCGCCAAATGGTTTGGCAAATGATACTTAGGGCAGACAAACCATTAGTTGTAATCGGTCCCCGATCAGCTCTTTTCAGCCCTCTCAAAAATGTTGGGCTAATTGTAATAGACGAATCTCATGAACCGGCCTACAAACAGGAACAAGCACCCCACTATCAAGCCACACGAGTAGCCGCTAAACTATCTAGTCTACACAATGCGACCCTAGTTTTTGGCTCAGCAACTCCCTTAGTAACTGATTATTATCTGGCTCAACAAAAACATAAATTGATCCTCCGCTTAAACTCTTTGGCCAAAGTATCAGATCACCCCTCAACCGAAGTTACTGTCGTTGATATCAAAAATCGAAGCCTGTTTGGCAGTGGCAGTGTCTATCTTTCTCGCCCCTTGCTCAGTGCCATCCAGACAGCTCTGGCTCAGAATGAACAGACACTGTTATATCTTAATCGTCGAGGTACGGCCCGCCTAATCTTATGCGAAAACTGTGGCTGGCAAGCAACCTGTCCGCATTGTGCTCTTCCATTGACTTATCACGGAGACAGTCACCGTTTGCGTTGCCATGTTTGTAATTTTCAGTTGCCGACACCGGTTAATTGCCCATCATGTAATTTAGCATCAATAATTTTTAGAACTGTCGGTACTAAAGCAATCGTTGACGAGGTACAACGGCTGTTTCCCGGAGCCAGCGTTCAACGTTTTGATACTGATAATAAAAAGGCCGAGCGCTTCGAGCAACATTTTCAAGCTGTACACAGCGGTGCAGTCGATATACTTGTTGGTACTCAACTACTAGCCAAGGGCCTAGACTTACCCCATCTAGGCGTATTAGGTATTTTAATAGCCGACACTAGCCTACAAATTCCGGACTATTCAGCTCAAGAGCGGACTTATCAACTACTATCTCAGGTTCTCGGTCGAGTCGGTCGAGGCCACCGCGCCGGTCGGGCAATTATCCAAAGCTATCAACCAGACCATCCTGTGATTCAAGCGATTCTGGACGATGACTGGGATCAGTTTTATCAAAACGAACTAGCCGCCAGACGTAAGTTTCTGTTCCCGCCCTTCTGCCAGTTGCTTAAATTAACGGTCAGGAGAGCAAGCGTCAATAGTGCTCAAAAAGCAGCCAATACTCTTGTATCAACGATTCAGAAGAGTGGCCTTTCTGTTAAGATTGAGGGTCCGGCAGCTGCATTCCACGAAAAATTTCAGAATAAATATCAGTGGCAATTAGTGATTAAAGCTAAAGAGCGCAGTCAGTTAATCGCAGTCATTGGTTTGTTGCCGTCTAGTAGCTGGTCTTACGATATTGACCCAGTAGACTTGTTATAAAGAAGGTAATACCCTAAAACAATGACCTTTTTGGTTGAGTTAAGGTTGTATTTAACTTTGTTTAGCAGCTATACTCTCTGTAACAATGAACAAAAATGACATTATTGCACTACCTAACCCCCGCCTTAGGCAAAAGTCTAAGCGAATTGGGCTGATCACGCCCCAAATTCGTAAAATAGTATCCAATATGGAGTCCGCCACTGTCGACTGGGACCAAAGCCGTGAGCATGAATTCGGTGTTGCATTAGCCGCAGTCCAAATTGACCAACTATACAAAATAATTGTTGTTCGTAATGATTTCGAGGATAAAGACAACCAATCGTTTAGCGTTTTTATTAACCCCAGGATAACTAAATTGGAGGGAGAGATAAGCGAAGATTTTGAGGGATGCCTGAGTGTACCAGATATCTATGGTAAGGTTCCTCGCTATAATAAGATCAAACTAGTCGCCCTTGATCTTCATGGCAAACAGTTTCGGACTACTGCAGAAGGTTTTTTGGCTCGCATTTTTCAGCATGAAATTGACCATATTAATGGGATTGTCTTTATTGACCGCATTAAAGACCAGCCTAATGCCTTTTTTAAATTAAATACCGAGGGAAAGTTAGAGAAACTCAATTATGAAAAAGATGTCAAAAACAGTCGTTTTCTTTGGTAGCGGACCAGTTGCCGCTGAGTCGTTGGCCCTACTAGCTACAGACTTCGTTATTGAAGCAGTTGTTACCAAACCCCGTCCCCTACATCATAAGACAGATTATCCCGTTCTTTTAGTGGCAAAAAAACTAGGCATCAAGTCTTATACCCCAAACAACAAACAACAATTGTCTGACTTATTTAAAACTAAGCCGACCAGCAGCCAGATAGGTGTAGTTATTGATTACGGTATTATTATTAGCCGTGATGTAATTGATTACTTTGCCCAGGGTATCATTAATAGCCATTTTAGTTTACTGCCAGAGTGGCGAGGTGCGGACCCGATTAGTGCCGCTATTTTATCCGGACAAACGCTAACTGGGGTCAGCCTAATGCTAATTAATGAAAAGCTGGACGAAGGACCTTTACTGGCCCAGAAAGAACTCAAAATCAAGCCAACCGAAACGGCACTGCAACTGACAAGCTCACTTATCGAGTTAAGCCACCAGATGCTGGTAGAAACCGTGCCTCTTTATAGCAGCGGCCAACTTAAGCCGGCTGATCAGTTAAGGGCTACGATATCCAAAACAAAAATAGCTACTTATTCACGCAAACTAACAAAGGATGATGGGTTATTAGATTGGTACAAACCGGCAGCCATTTTAGAGCGTCAGATTCGAGCATTTATTGACTGGCCCAAAAGTCGGTGTCAAATAGCAAAACAAGAAATAATCGTCACCCAAGCTAAAGTTATCCCCGGTAATGGCCAAGCAGGCACAGTTCAGGTTATAGGCAAACGTTTGCTGGTAGCTACTGCTAAAGACTGGCTGGAAATTGAGCGCCTTAAGCCCATAAGCAAGCCCGAGATGTCTGCCCAAGCTTTTCTGGCAGGATATAAAGACTTACTAACCAGTTGAGAGACAGTGGGCGTTGGCATTTTAAACAAACTTGGCTCGCCGAAAGCATAGACTAGTTGAAGTTTGGTTATTCCCCACAATTTCTTCGGCTCGCGGTAATCAGAAACGAACCACTTAAGATGGCTACAGATTGGCAGATACTACTGCTGCATATGAGACCAAAGACAGAAACTACCGTTGGCAAACTTAAGGAACAACACTTCCTGGTCACTTCGTTCCCAAGAAGTGTCAAAGGCTATTTCGTACAGTACTTGCGAGTACTACTGGGCTACCAGATGGGGGGGGTAATTCGTGATCCGGGTTGAGTATACTCGGCAGGCTGTCGTGTATATGGTCTACTACTATTTGGCTAAGTATAGTTTTTCTAGAGAGCTATCGAATGTCTCGAGGCCCAGTTTTTCCCGACGCGCCCTTGCTAGTAAGTAGCAATCAGCAAAATCTAAATTTGTTCCAACAAGTAGGTTAATAATCTTCATTACTAACCCTTCATTCTCATGTTTAAAAGCTTCTGTACGACCCAGTAAAAGAAGTGCTTCACTAGTTTGTCTGCGATCACGGCCTGTGCCCCTTAATACATATACAACTTCTGCTACCACAATATCTGTGACTAATAATGTTGAGCGTTCCGCTTCTTCTATTAGTTTCTCTGCTTTTGGGCTTAACTCTTTATGGTCACCTAGTAGCCACCTTAGTATGATATTGGTGTCAATCAACCGCATATTTTTTTGCCAGTTGAGCACCTACAGTTTGTTCTTTTTGAGAAGTTTTGTCTTTAAAAGTAGGCTTATTTAATAGTGAACGTACTTCAATCAAGTCTTTAGGTGCAGTAATAACTATTTCATTCCTATCGTTTATTTGAAGTGTGGCCTTGCCAAACTTATCGAGACCAAGTTTCTTCCGAAATTCCTTAGGTATAGTGAGCTGTCCTTTACTAGTTATACTATATGTATAGTTCATATTACTAAGTATATATAAGTAATACTAGTGAGTCAATAGTATGTATCCGTCCACAACATACTGGACTCCGCTATTGGTAATTGTAAATGCTCTAGTAGAAAACGCATAGGGCTTTTTTGTTTAAGGGTATGATGAGGTCTTTTTGTGTTGTACCAGATTAGCCAGTCC
>Ga0307374_10000138_pt1 | contig 128165 bp, 124 predicted proteins | sample OX3MG_FD_202532 | JGI IMG/M metagenome (GOLD analysis project Ga0307374, IMG submission 202532) | Soil microbial communities from Risofladan, Vaasa, Finland - OX-3 | ecosystem: Environmental > Terrestrial > Soil > Coastal area > Acid sulfate soil | place: Finland: Risofladan, Vaasa...
TGCATCTGAGAGGTGCCCTTCGTTCTTGGTGACTGTTGTCGTGATAACTCCAGTTTCCCTTGTGCGGAGGGCACTTTCGTGCATTGTGGTCAGTTGTTCACGCGGACTCGTGAAGTATCGGGGCTAATTGCGGCCGACGGAACGGTAGCCGCCCTTCCGGGTCCCTTCACTGGATCTGGCGCGTCGGCGGCGTTTACGGTGACCTATCAAACGCCCAGCTAACTAGTAGGGGTGCCGTGAGTGAGCGGCACGCTGCACCCGAGTTCGGGGGTGTGGACTTGGTCGCTTTCGCGTTCGAAAATCGTCACGGCACGGTCACGGACGCCGAGAACTCGAGTATTATTTAGTTAGGTGAACTAATGAATACGACGAACGAGACCGCGGCCCTTTTGCGCCGAGCCATCACGCGGATGAACCGGAAGCTCCGTTACAGCGCCTTGAGCAGCGTCACACCAGCGCAAGTTTCGATGTTGGCGTCAGTAGACAAGCTCAAGAACCCTTCGTTAGGCGACCTCGCCCTCGCCGAACAGATTCAACCACCCTCGGTGACGCGTCTCGTCAAAGACATGGAGCTGGCCGGACTCATAAGTACCGCCGCCGATCCGCTTGATCGTCGCTGCACGCGCGTCCAACTCACCGCGCACGGTCGCAAGGAGCTCAACGTCATCCGCCAACGTAAGACGGAGTTCCTCGAGCGAAAGCTCAACGCTCTGTCTTTGAGCGATCAGCAACGGGCGGCCGAGTTAGCGTCATTCCTCGAAATCTTGTTGGAGGACGAGTGAGTCTGTTCCATCGCAATCCGTCGCGCACTTTCGCCGCTCTGAAGGTTCGAAACTTTCGTCTCTACTTCATTGGCCAGTTGATTTCGGTATCGGGAACGTGGATGCAGTCCGTGGCCCAAGGCTGGTTGGTCCTGCAGATCACTGGATCGTCGGTGGACCTAGGGATTGCGGTGGCGCTCCAGTTCGTACCCATCTTGCTCGTGGGTACCTACGGCGGTCTCGTGGCCGATCGCCACGAGAAGCGCCACATTCTCTACTTCACCCAGTCCTCGGCCGGTATCTTGGCGCTCACCCTAGGCTTCTTGGCCAGTACCCACCACGTGCACGTGGACGAGGTCTACGTCATCGCCTTTGGCTTGGGGATAGTCAATCTCTTTGACGTGCCTGCGCGACAGGCCTTCGTCCAAGAGATGGTGGGACGCGATCTTCTCGCCAACGCCGTGAGTTTGAACTCGGTGTTGATGAACTCGGGCCGTCTAATCGGACCCGGGATCGCGGCCGGTTTCATTGCGCTCGTGGGCACGGCGGCTTGTTTCTTCGTCAACGCCGGCTCCTTTCTCGCGGTACTGATCGCACTGGTGATGATGCAAAGCTCGGAGTTCCTGCCAATGCAGACGGTCAAACGCGAGAAGAGACAGATGCGCCTCGGTCTCAAGTACGCCTTCGAGAATCCACTGCTAAGTAACGTCATCATCGCCGTCGCGGTGGTCGGTCTCTTCGCGTACAACTTCACCGTGTCGTTGCCGCTCCTCGCGCGCGTAACTTTTCACGAACACTCCGCCGCTCACTACGGCATCTTGATGGGCGCGATGGGTTTCGGCGCGGTGATCGGCGGTCTCATTGTCGCTCGTCGTTCGCGGCCTACGCCCAAGATGCTCTCGCTCATCATGCTGGGCTTCGGTTTCTTCATGGCCTTGGTCGCCTTCGCCCCGACCGTGACGTGGGCCGAGATCGCGATGATTCCTGTCGGCGCTTTTTCTATTGGCTTAATCGCGACGGCGAACTCGTTGCTGCAGTTGAACTCGAGTCAGATGATGCGAGGTCGCGTCATGAGTCTCTACAGCATCGCTTTTTTGGGCACGACGCCCATTGGTGCGCCACTCGTGGGTCTCGTCGTGTCGTGGTCGAATCCCCGCATCGGCATCTTCATGGGTGCGGCGTTCGCACTCCTTACCGGGCTCGGACTGCTACTTCGACAGCGTCAGAGTGAACGTAACCTACGAGTACTCCAGACGGCCTAGACCTTTTGCGCCTTGGGCTCTTTCGGTAAGCCCAACGCGCGCTCGCCAATGATGTTGCGCTGAATTTCGGCCGTGCCACCCCAGATAGTTTCCGACCTCGAGAAGAAGAAGCCCGCCTGCATCTCTGAGACGGGGTAGTCCGCGCGACCCCGTCGAAAGTTACCCGACGGTCCGGCGATCGGTCCCTTACCGGTGAGGATCTGCGCCTCCATGCCAATGATGTCCAGCGCGAGCTCCATGGACGAACGATGCGCCTCGGACCAGAACATCTTGTTGCACGCGCCCAGTAACGCCGCGTTATGGGTGTTGTTGAGCGCGTCAGTCAGAGTGCGGTAGCCGTTGATCTCCATAATCTTGACCTTGGACCAAGCCTTTACTAGGGCGTCGCGTACGAGGGCGTCGTCATTCTTCTTCACGCGCGTCGCGTCCTTGACGATTTGATCCCACTCCTTTAAGAACCGGCGATAGCCCGTCGTCGAGGACGAGCCACGCTCGAAGCCCAGGGTGGTCATCGCGACTTTCCAGCCGTTGTTCACGCCACCGATCACGTTGCCCTTAGGACAGCGCGCGTTGTCGAAGAAGACTTCGTTGAACTCGGCCGACCCGTCGACTTGGGTGATCGGGCGAACGTCCACGCCGTCTTGGTGCATGGGCACTAAGAGGTAGCTGATGCCGGCGTGCTGGGGTGCGTTGGGGTCGGTGCGCGTAAGGAGAAAGACGTAGTCGGCGTGCTGGGCTTGGGTCGTCCACACCTTTTGGCCGTTGATAACCCACTCGTCGCCGTCGAGCACCGCCGAGGTCTTCAAACTCGCTAAGTCCGAACCCGAGTTGGGCTCGGAGAATCCCTGACACCAACTGATCGATCCATCCAAGATGCCCGGGATGAACTCCTTCTTTTGTTCATCGGTGCCCCACTGAAGAATCGTGGGGCCGACCAACGTGTCGCCGAAGAAGTCGGCGCGCATCGGCGCGCCGGCTTTGGCGAACTCTTCGTTCAAGACAACCTGGTCCATCAATGTCAGACCCTTGCCGCCGTACTCGACGGGCCAACCCGCGCAGATCCATCCACCGGCGAAGAGTTTTCCCGTCCAGGTCTCGTTGAAGGTCGCTCGCTCTTCGCTGGTCATCGAAAAGCCCTTGTCGAACCAGCCCGGGGGTAGGTTCTCTTCGAGCCAGGCACGAATCTCCGCGCGAAAAGTCTCTGCTTCTGGGGGATAGGTCAAATCCATGCTGAAAGCGTAGCCACTTGACTTACGCCACTTTGGGGCCATTTGTGCCCTCGTGGGAATTAGGGGAGAATAGTAGACCGCTCGAACGAAGAAAGTTGCCCGTGTCTCGCCCCCTCCGCCAAACCATCGCCGAAATGAAGGCTTCGTGGGCACTTAGTCGCACCATCACTTTGCCCCACCGCGTTCCCGCCCGCCCCGCGCAACCCGGCGGGCATCGCGTGGCCTTTTTGATCTACCGGGGTAATCCCCGCTGTGGCGGCCAGGGCGTCTACACCCGTCACCTGACGCGAGAACTGGTCGTCCTTGGTCACAGTGTCGAAGTCTTCTCTGGGCCCCCCTGGCCCGAGCTCGACGAGGGCGTGGGTTTTACGCCCGTTCGGGGTCTCGATCTCTACCGCGACCCGGACCCTTTTCGCATTCCGGCGCGCTCGGAGTTCACCTCGCTCGCCGACGTCGCCGAGTTCGCCGTCATGCTGAGCGCCGGCTTTGGCGAGCCGCTCGCGTACTCGATGCGTGTCGCCAAGCTCCTCGAGCATCGCCACAGCGACTTCGACATCATCCACGACAACCAGTGCCTGGGCACGGGTATCTTGCAACTGCACCGCCAAGGCTGGCCCCTGCTCGAGACGTTGCACCACCCCATCACCGTTGACCGCTCGATCGCTCTCGACCACGCCGAAACCCCGTGGAAGAGGTTCACGACCCGTCGCTGGTTCGGCTTTTTACGCATGCAGGTTCGTGTCGTGAAGCAACTGCCCGCGGTCTTAACGGTGTCGCACAACTCCAAGATCGACATCAACGCTCAAATGAAAGTTGCTCTGGAGCGTCTGACCGTGGTGCCGGTAGGCGTCGATCACCAGGTCTTTAGGCCCTACGACGACGTCGTCAAAAAGAAGGGCCGCTTGATGGTCACCTCGAGTAGTGACGTGCCCATGAAGGGACTCGTTCCTCTCCTCGAAGCGATCGCGAAACTGAGAGCCGAGCGCGAGATCGACCTCGTGGTGATTGGTCAGCCGAAGGCCAAGGGCCGCGTCGCCTCCGCCATGGACCGCTTGGGACTGAACGACATCGTCACCACAATCTCGGGCGTGAGCGACGAGGAGCTCGCCCGACTCTACGGCGAAGCCGAAATCGCCATCGTGCCCAGCTTGTATGAAGGATTTTCACTCCCCGCCATCGAGGCGATGAGCTGTGGGGTGCCGGTCGTCGCCACGACCGGTGGCGCCTTGCCCGAAGTAGTCGGCGTGAGCGGTGAGACGGGGCTGTTAGTTGAGCCCAACGATCCCGACGCGCTGGTCGGCGCGATTCGCCAACTCCTCGACGACGCGCAACTGCGCGCGCGACTCGGCGCGAACGGCCGTCGTCGGGTGATGGAGCGATTCACCTGGGAAGTGACGGCGAGGGGGACGGCCGCCTGTTACGACGCGATTCTCAGCGGAACGCCTTTGCCCGACTCGGTGAACTTTGACTGATGCTGACCGCTAAGTACGAACGAACGGGTCTAAAGGCCGGTGACAAGGTGCTCGATCTGGGCTGTGGCTTCGGTCGCCACGCCTTTGAGGCGGCGCGGCGCGGCGCGAGCGTCGTGGCCCTGGACGCGGGGCGCGACGAGGTCGAAGGCGTGGCCGCCACCTTTGCCGCGATGGTGGAGGCCGGCGAGTTAGCGGAGGGATCCCTTCACGCCAACGTCGTCCAGGGCGACGCGCTGCACCTCCCGTTCCCTACCGCGACCTTTGACGTGGTGGTCTGTTCGGAGGTGCTCGAACACATCCCCGACGACGTCGCCGCGATGAGTGAGTTGGCGCGGGTCCTTCGACCAGGCGGCGCGATGGCCATCACGGTGCCGCGCTTTGGACCCGAGCTCGTGAACTGGGCGCTCTCCGATGAGTACCACAACGTGCCCGGGGGGCATATCCGTATCTATCGACGATCGGTCTTAGAGGAGCGACTGCGCTCAACGGGCATGGTCGTCAAGGGTCATCACTACGCCCACGGCCTTCACTCGCCGTACTGGTGGCTGAAGTGTTTCGTCGGCACCACTAATGACGAGCATCGACTCGTCAAGGCCTACCACCGGTTGCTCGTGTGGGACATCATGAAAAAACCCGCCGTCACGCGCTACGCCGAGAGCGTGCTCTCGCCCTTAATGGGCAAGTCGATCATTGTCTATTTAGAAAAGCCCCAATGAGTTCGACGCTGAGCTCTTTGGGTGGTGTACCCGGCGTCGTGACGAGCGAAGAGTTGGCCCTAACGGCCGACTACCTCGCTTCGCTGCAAGTGGCGAGTGGACAGATTCCCTGGTTCGTTGGCGGTCACTGTGATCCTTGGAACCACGTCGAAGTCGCCATGGCCCTCACGGTCAGTGGCTACGAGAGCCACGCGCGTGCGGCGTACCGCTGGTTAGAAGCGACCCAACTCGGCGACGGCAGCTGGTTCAACTACTACGTGGGGAACCGCGCGCGTGACACGCGACTCGACACCAACGTCTGTGCCTACGTCGCGGCCGGTCTCTACCACTACCTCCTCGCCACCGACGACGTTGATTTTGTGGTGGAGCTGTGGCCCACGGTGGAGCGGGCACTGGAGTTCGTGCTGCGCTGGCAACTCATCGACGGCACGATTCGCTGGTCGCTCGACGCCCAGGGCCGACCCGAGTCCTACGCGCTCTTGACGGGATCGTCGTCGATCTTTCACTCACTGCGCTGTGGCGTCGCGCTCGCTGAGCGACTCGATATCGCCAAGCCCGAGTGGGAACTCGCCGCCGGGCGACTCGGCCACGCCGTGGCGCACCACCCCGGCGCCTTCGCGCCGAAGAACGAGTTCGCCATGGACTGGTACTACCCGATCTTCTCGGGTGCGACGCGCGGCGTGGCTGGTGAGAAGCGCCTCGCCGACGGCTGGGAGCGTCACGTGATGGAGGGACTGGGCGTGCGTTGTGTGTCAACGAACGACTGGGTCACGGCCGCCGAGACCGCCGAGTGCGTGTTGGCCCTCGACGCGCTCGGTCTCACGAGCCAGGCCCTCGATCTCTTTAGTTGCACCAGACTGCACCGACGCGAGAACGGCGCGTACTGGACGGGTATTGCCTACCCCGATGGGGTGACGTTTCCCGACCAAGAGTCTTCGTCCTATACCGCCGCGGCAATCGTCTTGGCGGCCGACGCGTTGAGCTCTTCGTCTAAGGCGTCCGGACTCTTTCGCCACGACGAACTCGCTCTGTCGCTCGACCTCGCCGAGCCGGGCTGTCCACTCCAGGGCTAGGACGAACGCGAAAGTACGCGAAGCGAGCCTTCGCTCGCGCGCTCGCTGAACTGGCCACTCTCGAGAGCAGCGAGGTAGATCTCGTAGGGCGGTCGACCACCGTCGGCGGGGTCGGGAAAGACGTCGTGGATCATTAACAGTCCCTCGGGCGCGACTTTGGGCGACCACACCAAGTAGTCGGCCCACGCGACGTCGTGGCCGTGACCGCCGTCAATGAAGAGCAGGTGCAGTGGCTGGGCGAAGTGTTTGGCGACGACGAGGGAGTGACCAACGAGTCCTACGACCGTGCGTTCAAGTTCGGCCTCGGCGATGCTGCGCTGCCAGGACGGGAGCGTGTTGAGCCGCCCGTCGAGGGGGTCGACGAGGGCGGGATCGAAGTGTTCCCAACCTTCCTGGTTCTCTTCGCTGCCGTGATGGTGGTCGAGCGAGTAGAGCACGCTGCTCGTCGCCTCGGCCGCCGCCCCGAGGTAGAGCGCGGACTTGCCACACCACGCGCCGACTTCGAGCCACGTTCCTTCGGGCTCTCCGGTGCCGTAGGCGAGCGCGTACTCATAGAGCGCGAGGCCTTCGTTGGGCGGCATGAATCCCTTGGCGCTTCGTGCGAGGTCCAAGAGACGGTCGCGGCGAGCCGTCGTCACAGGCGAACCAGCGTGTAGATACCGAGCACGCCAAAGACGAGCGCGGCCCCGCGTCGAATCCATTTGATGGGCACGACGCGTTGAAGGAACTGACCGCCGTACGCGCCAAGAAACGAGACCGAGATGAGCGCCAGTGAGGCCGCGAGGAAGACCTCGAGAGGCTGGTGGGTCTTCACGGTGAAGTTCGCCGCTTGAATCTGCGAGAAGTCGCCGAACTCAGAGATGAAGATGACGCTAAAGGCGGTTGCCATCTCCTTTAGTCGAGTCGAAGTCTGCTCACTCTGAGCGTCGTGTTCGCCCTTCTCCTCGGCCGTCTCTTCACGCGAGAGGAGCAGGAAGCCCGCGCCGCCGAGGAAGAGCAGCGCGACGACGACGTCCTTTAGGTGCGAGGGGAGCAGCGTTAAGAGTCCACCCGCCAGCACCGCAACGCCCATCTGGACGACGAAACCGATCGACGCGCCCGTGACGATCGACGAGGGACGCGCTCGGGTGCTCATGACGATCATCGCGATCATGGTCTTGTCGGGCAACTCGATCAGGAACATCAGGGCAAAGATGCCGAGGAACGCGCCCACGCTCATGGACGGTGCCTAGAACTGTTGGCGCAGCGCGGCCGTGAAGGCCAGTCCTACACGCATCCGCTCAATCGCCTGAATCACGGTGCGCTGTTCACCCTTCAGCGAGTGCTCGAGGTGGAACTTCTCCACCTCGTCAGCGAACGCTTCGTCGGTGATGTAGGTCGGGACGCCGAGGGTGAGACGAGAGTGCGTGTTCTCGGGGAACTTCTTCATGGCCTCGTCCCAACGACTCGTGATGTACTTCCACACCGCGGGACCGGTCTTGGCGTTGCGTGACAAGAGGCCCAGCACGATGGCTCCGTCTTGATTGCGGAACTCACTGAAGCACTTCTCCGCGGCGTCGAGGGCCACGCGCTCTTCGCCGAACTCGCCCAGTCCCCACCACTGGTAGCGCTGGGCGTCTTGGGGCGTGGGGGCGTTACGGTAGCGCTCTAGGAAGATCTCGTAGTCGCCGGGTCGGTTCAACTGCGCGACGATGCGCAGGATTGACCTCGCGAGGTCGCCGTCGAGGTCGTTGGCCTCAAATCGCCGTACCGACTCCGCGCGAATGGCCTCGTCGCCTCCGATCGTGCCCAAAGCGCCGAGCACGATGCCGCGTAACTGGGGCGTGAGATCGCTCTCGCCATCCTTGGCCTCCCAACCCAGGCGTTCAAAGTGGGGCGTAAAGAGCGCGCGCACGCTCTCGACGAAGCCTTCACGCTGGGACGCTTCGAGGGCGCGGTCCACGTAGTCGAGTGCGCCGGCGACCGAACTCCACGGCGTGGGCTCGTCTTGATCGCCGAGACCTTGGGCGATGGCGAGGAAGTCCTTCCAGACGATCTGACCAGCGAAGAGCGAGGACCAACTGTCAAAGACGAGCGTCGCGCGCTCTAACTCCTCGAGTTCTCCGATGTGATCAACGAGGGCGGCCAACTCGGCCGCGCCGTAACGCGAGCGGAACACGCCCGAGCCGCCCGCGTTCAACACGACCGGTGGCGCGTCGGTGACGCTAAGGGGTTGGTCGACTAAGAGGTGACGACTAGTGGCGCCGCCGCTGAGTGAACGAGTGAGGACTGGCACCATCCAAGACGAGCCGATCGCGCTCGCGCCACTCGACGTACCGTAGGCGAAGGGTTGTTGAGAAAGTTGGCCGTTGGTGAGCGTCACGAGGGGGTGACCGCCCTGGAGAATCCAGGTGTTCATCACGTCGCGTACGGGCTGTTTGGAGATCTCTTCGAGCGCGTCCCATAGATCGGTCGTGTGGGTGTTGGCGTAACTGTGCTTGGTCAAGTAGTGACGAATGCCATCGCGGAACGTGTCCTCACCGAGGTACTGTTCGAGCATGCGAAGGACCGAACCGCCCTTTTCGTAGGTGAGAATGTCGAACATGCCCCGCGTGTCGGCGGGTGAGAAGACTTCGTACTCAATGGGCCTCGTCGAGTGCAGGCCGTCGACTTGGAGCGCGGCGTCACGATCCACGCCAAAGCTGACCCACATCTTCCACTGGGGGCGAAAGGCGTTCGTGCAGAGAATCTGCATGAACGTGGCGAAGGCTTCGTTGAGCCAGATTCCTTCCCACCACTCCATGGTGACCAGGTCGCCGAACCACATGTGCGCTATCTCGTGAGCCACGACTTCGGCGATGCGCTCTATCTCGGCGAGCGAGGCCTGGGACTGGTCGATGAGCAGTGCGTTCTCACGGTACGTAATGCAACCGAGATTCTCCATCGCGCCCGCGGCGAAGTCGGGAATGGCGATCATGTCGAGCTTGTCGCCGGGATAGGGGATATTGAAGTACTTCGCGAAGAAGTTCAACGCGAAAGCGCCCGATTCAAGGGCGAAGTCGGCCAAGTGACCCTTGCCGATCGGGTACACCACGCGTAGCGGCACGCCGTTGACGTCGACGCTCTTCGTCTCTTCGAACGGTCCAATGATGAAGGCGACGAGGTACGTCGACATCTTCATCGTGGGGAGGTAACTGACGGTGCGCTGCCCGTTACCAAGGTCGGTGTCGGTGGCGACGGGCGAGTTCGAATAGGCCACGAGGTCACTCGGGATCGTGAGGTTGATCTGGTACGTCGCCTTGTAGGCCGGCTCGTCCCAGCAGGGAAAGGCGCGACGGGCGTCGGTGTTCTCGAACTGCGTGGTCGCGATCGTGTGCGTGACGCCGTTGAGGTCAGTGAAGGTCGAACGGTAGAAGCCGCGGAGCTGGTCGTTCAAGATGCCGTCAAAGGCAATCTCGACCACGGCTGGACCCACGGGCAGGTCGCGCTCGAAGACGAAGGTCGCCGTTTCGTAGTCACTATCGAGGCGGTGTTCTTGTGAGCGGTAGCTCGTTCCGTCGGCGCTGATGGTGGCAGCGCCGAGTTCGAGTTCAGCGGCGTGAAGGGTGAGCTCGCTCACTATCTCGGTGATGTCCACGTCGATTTCGACGCGACCCGCGAACGTGGAGGCCTCGAGGTCGGGCGTGAGAAAGACGCGGTAGGCCGACGGGACGACGGTTCGGGCAATGCGATAGGGGTTAGAAGAAGAACTCATAAGTGGATACCTTAGGCCGTTATCTTCTACGCTCGCTAAGTGACTTCTCCCCCTACGCCCGTTTCGTTGCGTATGAAGCCCGGTCCAAATCGACTCGCCGTGACGGGTATTGGCAACGCGATGCTCGACATCATCACCCAAGACGAGAGTGAGGTTTATCGCGATCTGGGTCTCATCAAGGCGGCCATGTCACTCATTGAAGAGGACCAACTCGACACTTTCTTCAACGCCATGGGTCCGACAATGCAGATGTCGGGCGGCTCGGTAGCGAACTCCATTGCGGGCGTCGCCGCGCTCGGTGGGACGTGTGGCTACATCGGGAAAGTTGCCGACGACGAATTTGGTGAACGTTTTCGTCACGATCTTCGCGCCATGGGGGTCGAGCTCGACCTCGCGGTCGCGAAACCTGGTGAAGGTGCGACGGGGCGCTGTCACGTGTTCATTACAAGTGACGCGCAGCGCACGATGGCGACCTACCTGGGTGCGTCGAACAAGTTGAACGTGAGTGACATCAAGGAAGATCTCATCGCGCGTTCGGAGATTACCTACGTCGAGGGTTACCTTTTTGACCTGCCGCCGGCGAAAGAATCCATCCGTAAAGTGGTCAACTTTGCGCACGAACACGACTCGATGGTGGCACTCTCACTCTCGGACATGTTCTGCGTGGATCGCCATCGCCGCGATTTTCTCGATCTCGTCACCACGGACGTGGACGTGCTCTTGGCGAATGAGTCGGAGATCCTTTCGCTCTTTCAGTTTGAGCACCTAGAAGACGCCTTCGCCGCGCTCGAGGAGATCGGCGTACTAGCCGTGGTGACGCGAGGGCCTAAGGGCGCGGACGTCGCGACGGTGTCGGGCGTGGTGAGTGTGCCCGCCGTCGAGGTCGAACGCGTGGTTGATCAAAACGGTGCCGGTGACATGTTCGCCTCGGGTTTTCTCTATGGACTGGCCCTCGGTGCCGATCCCGTCGAGGCGGCAGAACTCGGCTCACTATGCGCGGGCGAGATCATTACGCACTTCGGCGCTCGTCCCGAGAACGATCTTGAAGAACTCGGGATTGAAGCGGGACTGCTCTAGGGACTAAATGCCTTGGGCGTCGAGGATGGCGTCGAGTTCTTTCGTGCGGACTGTCTCCCACTTAACCCACATGATGGAAATTGGAATGCAGGCGAGCAACATCAACGCGTCGCCGCCGATCCACATGTAGCCGCCGCCGAGGTGCAGGTTCAACAGCACCGACGCCCTCGTCGATCCCACCGGTGACATGGCGAGGTAGTTGTTATAGGGAATGGTTGAGGACATGGAAAGTACGAGTCCGGTGAAGGTATCGACGGGTACCGCGGCCATTACGAAGACGAGGCGCAGACCGGGGTGCAGTTTGACGCCGCGCTCGAGGCCAAAGGCCGCGCGAAAGAAGAGGTACCCCACCACGAGAAAGCCGATCTGTTCGAGGTGGTGGAACCACTCTTGCTGCATCATCAGGTTGAAAAGTCCCGTGAGGTGGGTGATCGGAATGAAGAGGAAGTAGATAATGAAGGCGCTGAGCGGATGGGTGAGACGCGCCATGAACTTGCTATCGAGCCAGCGGCGAAGTGTCGCGTGACCCGCGTCGTAGGCGAGGTCGAGTGGCGCGCTGAGGGCAAAGAGGGGAGCGGCCACCATGATTAACAAGAGGTGCTGAATCATGTGATCGCTGAAGTACACCATGTCGTAGACGCCGATGATCGACTGCGTCGCGAGAAACGTCACAATGATTCCAGCAGCGAAACTTACCGAGCGAACGCGCGGCCAGGTCGGCACGCGCATCACGCCACGGGCGTAGAGGTAGCTCGCGCCAAAGAGTAGGAGGAGCGCCAGCACCCCCAGGTGCCACTGGTTGAGATGATGCCAAGAAAACGGCTGAATCGACATCGCGGGCACACCCGTATCTTACGGCGCCTCTTTCGACGCGTCATCGCGCCGGTAAGATGAACGAGTGCTCTCCAAGTATTTCTCGCGTCGTGCCATTGGCTTGCACTTCGCGCTCATCCTTTGGATCGCGCTGTGCGCGTCGGCGTCGTACTGGCAAGTTGGTCGCGCGCTCGAGGGCAATTCGCTGAGCTACCTGTACTCCTTTGAGTGGCCCTGCTTCGGGGTCGCTGGGTTGCTTGGTTGGTACGCGATGCTAAATCTTGAGAAGGTCACTCCAGAACAAGAAAAAGAGCGCAACGAGTACGAAGACAACATGCGCGCTCAGGCCCTCGCGGCGCGCATTGTCTCCGAAGAAGAAGATCCCACGCTCGCGGCGTACAACGACCACTTAGCCAAGCTCTCGCACTTACCGAAGAAGCGACTCTGGGGACACTGATGGACGGCACGTTTCGCCGTTACCGTCTGATGTCTTTTGTAACTGGCACCACGTTGCTCATACTTTTCGCAACACTCTTGTTACACACGGTGGACCTCGCGGCGTGGAAGCAGATGTCCTGGTTCGTCGACACCGTCGGCATCGGTCACGGCGTGGTGCTCTATCCGATCTACATGATCATGAGTTTCAATCTCGTCATGAAGTTCCGACTCAACGTTCTCTATCTCGCCATGATGCTCTTCGCGGGCTTCGTACCGGGCCTGGCGTTCTACCTTGAGTACCGGATGCGCCTTAAGCTCTACCCCCACGGTCTGCCCGCCAAGTGAGCGAATGGACTGAGCGCAGGGTCATTGCCTTCGCGCACCAGGGCGGTTCTTTCGAAGGGCCCTCGTCAACGCTCGTGGCCATTGCGCACGCGCTGGAGGTCGGCGCGAGCGCCATCGAACTTGACGTCCACGCAACGAAGGATCGCCACGTCGTTGTCTGTCACGACGAGACGGTGGACCGCACGACGAACCATCACGGCGAGATCGCCAGCCTCACGCTCGCCGAGCTGCGTGAAATGGACAACGCCTTCTGGTGGATCGAGGGCGACGTCGTGAGTCCCGGCCACGACGCGAGTGAGTATCTGTGGCGCGGCCGAGCTCCCGCCGATCAGCGTTACGGCGTGGCAACACTGGAAGAAGTGTCCGAGGCGTTTCCCGGGGTGTTGTTGAACCTCGATATCAAACGCACCGGTCCCGAGGTCGAGGGCTACGAGGAGTTGCTCGCGAGTGAACTGCGCCGACTCGAACGAAACAGTTCGGTGATGGTGGCGTCGTTCCACGACGAGGCCATCCAGCGATTTCGATCCTTTGCTCCCGAGGTCGCCACCTCCGCGGCGACGAAGGAGAGCGCGACCTTTTACTTCTCCTTAGTAGAAGGCAGTCCCCTCGTGCCGAACGCGAGCGCCTTTCAGCTTCCGGCGACCTACGGCGACATCGAGGTCGTGACGGCGCCCTTCATCGAATCGGCCCACGAAGCCGACATGGCGGTGCACGTCTGGACGGTCAATGATCCTGAGGAGATGGCCCGTTTACTGGACCTCGGTGTTGACGGGCTGATCAGCGATCGTCCGACGCCACTGGCCGCTTTGTTGAAAGAACGGGGCTGTGCGTGGAACGGGAAACTGGGTTAACGGACTTAGCCGCGACCGCAGTTCGGCCTCTTGCCGTGGTTCGCCTTCTTCTTTGCGCGTAGTTTGCGCTTCACGGTCCGCTTTGACATAGGTAACAATGTTAGTGGGTGGAGCACGGGGCGAGCCAAACGAGGAAATCAACGTGGATGAGACAGAAGTCCTCGGTCAGTTAGTGCTCGTCGCGACGCCTTTGGGCAATCTGGGCGACCTCTCGAGACGGGCACTCGAACTCTTTCGTACGGCGAACGTCATCTACTGCGAAGACACGCGTCACTCGCGAGTACTTTTTAGCGCGCACGATATTCCAACGGGTGGACGGCTCCAGTCGCTGCACGAGCACAACGAGGCGGCCCAGTGCGCGCAGATTGTCGAGCGCGTGCGATCGGGTGAACTCGTAGTCCTCATCAGTGACGCCGGAACACCCGGCATCTCCGATCCCGGTAGTCGCGTGGTGGCGGCCGTGGCCAAAGCCGGACTTACGGTCACGACCGCGCCCGGTCCCTGCGCGGTCATCGCCGCCCTTACCATCAGCGCCCTACCGACCGAGCGTTTCGTGATGGAGGGGTTTCTGCCTCGAAAGTCGCGCGAACGCTCGATGATCTATCAACAGTGGGGGCGCGAAGAGCGCACCATTGTCTTCTACGAGTCACCCCAGCGAATTAAGGCGGTCCTCGCTGAAGTGGCACTTCTCTGGCCCCAGCGCAGGGTCGCCGTGGCTCGAGAGATGACCAAACTCCACGAAGAGGTACTTCGCGGCTCGCTCCAGGAGGTGGCTGAGGTCATCGCCGCGCGCGAGGTACTCGGTGAGATCGTTGTCGTGCTCGAGGGCGTGACGTTCACTCCCGTCATTGACGACGACGTCATTCTCGCAGCGTTGAGTGAACGGTTCGCTTCGGGCGCGACGACGCGCGACGCTGTTGACTTCGTCGCCGACGTCTTAGAAGTTCCGCGACGCGACGTGTACCAACGAGCGCTCGACGTACGAAGAGGCGAGCCCCGCTAGTTCACTAACCTCTATCCATGGGCCGCTTCTACATCACCACCCCCATTTACTACGCGAACGACGCGCCGCACGTGGGCTCGGCGTACACCACGGTGAACGCCGACGCGCTCGCCAGGTGGCACCGCCTCTGCGGTGACGACGTCAAATTTCTCACCGGCACCGACGAACACGGTCAAAAGATGGCCGACGCCGCGGCGAAGAACGGTTCCTCGCCCCAAGCGTGGACCGATCAGGTGTCCGAGCGCTTTCGAGAGGCTTGGGCCGTACTCAACATCAGTAACGACGACTTCATTCGCACCACCGAACCACGCCACTACGAAACCGTGCAGAAGTTCCTCTCGATCATCTACGAGAACGGCTACATCTATAAAGACGTCTACAGCGGCTTGTACTGCGTGAGTTGCGAGGACTACTACACCCTCGAGGCGAGCGACGACGGTAGATGTCCCGTTCACCACAGCGAGCTGACCGAGTTGGAAGAAGAGAACTGGTTCTTTCGACTGAGCGCCTTCGAAGATCGTCTCCTCGAGCACTACGACGCGAACCCCGGCTTCGTCACGCCCGAGACCAAGAGCAACGAGGCCCTCGGTTTTATTAAGGGCGGGCTGCGTGACATATCCATCACGCGCACGTCCATCACGTGGGGTGTGCCCGTCCCCTGGGACGAGAAACACGTCTTTTACGTCTGGTACGACGCCCTTATTAACTACCTCACGGCCCTTGGCTATGGCCAAGACGACGACGAGGTCGCGACCTGGTGGCCGTATTCGAATCACCTGATCGGCAAGGAGATCCTTCGTTTTCACTGCGTCTGGTGGCCGGCGATGTGCATGGCGGCCGGTCTCGAGCCCGTGCACCACGTCCACGTCAACGGCTGGCTCTTGGTTGGTGGAGAGAAGCTCGGTAAGACAATGGCCGCCGAAGGGGCCGTTCGCCTCAGCGACATCGAGCCCATTGGCCTCACCAAAGAGTTCGGCGTCGATCCGCTGCGCTACTACTTGCTCCGTGAGACTGCGCTCGGTAACGACGGTGAGTTCTCACACGAGGGCGTCACCGCTCGCTACAACACCGACCTCGCGAACGCTCTGGGCAACCTCGTCGCGCGCGTCAGTGCGGTCGTTGGCTCAAAGTGCGCGGGCGTCGGTCCCGCGCCACAAAGCGACTCGGAACTTCGACTGAGCGCCATGGCCGCCGTCGAAAATGCGGCCGACGCTTGGGAGCGCTTCGCGCCCCAGCGAGCGCTCGAAGCAACGTGGGAGCTCATTGGCGCGACGAACGCCTACCTCGAACTTCACGCACCGTGGAAGATGGAACCCGGGTCCGAGGTCGAGGGCGTCATGGGCGACGCGCTCGAAGCAATCCGCCTCGTCGCGATCCTGATTTCTCCAGCAATGCCTTACGTGGCCGAGGAAATATGGCGCCGTATCGGTCTGAGCGGATCGCCCGCGACCCCGCCCTACTCTCTGAGCTCGGCGTGGGGTCAGTACCGCGCCGGCTCGAAGGTCGAAAGAGGTGAGCCACTCTTCCCGCGCATCAAGAGCGACGAATGAGCGGTTGGACCGACGCGCACTGTCATCTCCAAGATCACTTTCTCGAAACGTCCGATGGTTCGAACGACGGTGATCTCCACGCAACGTTGACCCGCGCTTTTGAAGCTGGCGTTGAGCGCGTCGTGGTAGTCGGTACCGACGCAACGAGTTCGGCCGAAGCCCTCGGAATCACCAGCACGGGTGGTCCCGTCGAGATCTACGCGACGGTCGGTCTCCATCCCCACGACGCGAAAGAAGACATCGAACCCGTCGCCGCATTGGCGCGTGCGGGTCACCCCAAACTCGTCGCGATCGGCGAGTGCGGCCTCGACTACTTCTACGAGCATTCCACCAGAACCCAACAACGCCAGGCCTTTTCGGTCCAAATCGGCTTGGCCCACGAGTTGGACCTGGCTCTGGTGATACACGCGCGCGACGCCTTTGACGATCTTCTCGACATCCTCAACAGCGACGGCGTACCTCCTCGAACGGTGATCCACTGTTTCACCGGCCTACCCGGCGACGCCGAGAACTGCTTGAGCGCCGGCTGCGACATCTCCGTATCGGGAATTGTCACCTTTAAAAACGCCGAGGCCCTGCGCGAGGCGACGCGACTGGTCCCTCTTGAGCGTCTCCACGTCGAAACCGATAGTCCCTTTTTGGCGCCGGTACCCTATCGCGGCCAGACCAACGAACCCTCGTTCGTGTCGGTGGTTGGAATGTACGTCGCGCAACTGCGAGGTGAGGACCTCGAGGTCTTTAAGGCCGCCACCGCGGCCAATTCGGCTCGCCTCTTCAATTTGCCGGCCCGAACCCTCTAGAAATCCCGTATTTACAAGGCTTTAGGTGAGGCGAGTTGCTACTCGCCCCACGCTCTCCTAGCGTTAGAGGGCGGGATTAACCCAATTAATCCGCGGTCCTGGCGGAGGACGGATATCTGAGGACATCACCACGTCGGGCGCTGCGGCGCCCGCGTCTACTTCGCACCACTCTGGCACTCGTGGCCACGCTCGTGGTGCTTCTTGCGCCCGGCTCGTCCGGCGCCGCGACCGCGCACGCCGCGGTGCGAATGCCCGACCTCGTCGGACGCAATCGAGCCCAAGTGCTCGCGGTGATGCGTCGCGACGCCCTCTACTTCGAGACAAAGGGTCCCGGTAGTTCGAAGAGTGACTGGGTAGACGTCCTCTCACAGTCGCCCAAGCCCGGCGTCGTCATTAAGTGGCACGGAGAGGCCGTGCTGCACGTTACGACGCAGTCGCCGCGAGGACCCCGACCGATGCCCAACGTCGCTGGACTCTCTCGGGCGCGCGTCTTTCAAGCGATGCGGCGCGCCCAGCTCTACTTTAAGACGGTCGGATCAGGGAGTTCGTCGAACAAGTGGAGACTCGCCTTGGCGCAGTCACCGCGAGCGGGCACCAGGGTCGCCTGGCACAGCGAGGTCACGATTCGCGTCGCCATCACGCGCCCGAAAGCCCCGGTACAGAAGTCGGTAAAGAAGGCGGTAGTGAAGACAGCCCCGACCAAGACTGTCGGCCGGGTCGTGAACGGCGTGGGCTACAAGATCGGCGTAGCGACCTGGTACAGCTACATCCCGGGACGCTGCGCCACGTGGTACTTGCCCAAGGGCACCCGCATTACCGTGCACGATCTCGCCACCGGCAAATCCATTACGTGCATCATCTCTGATCGAGAGGACTCTGGTAGCAACCGCGTGGTGGATCTCAACGAAACACAGTTCGCCGAACTCGCGCCACTCGCCCAAGGCGTCATTAATGTCAAAGTCACTTGGTGACCCACACCCGTACGCAACTCGCCGCACTCTTAGAGACGCACGGTCTTAAACCTTCGCGCGCGCTCGGCCAGAACTTCGTGGTCGACCCCAACACCGTGCGAAGAATCGCGCGCTTGGCCGAGGTCGGCCAGGGTGATCTGGTACTAGAGATCGGTGCGGGACTGGGATCCTTGACCCTCGCGCTGGTGGAGACCGGGGCCAGGGTCCACGCCCTGGAGGTGGACCGGTTCCTCATTGGTCCCCTTCGTTCGGTGGTGGAACCACTCGGCGTCAGCGTCCATCACGTCAACGCACTCGAAGCGGACTACGACGCGGTTCTGGGCGGCCAGAGCGCCGTGGTGGTGGCGAATCTTCCCTACAACGTGGCAACCCCTCTGGTGTTGCACCTGCTCGAGAGCCAGCCGCTCGTTCGTCGCATGCTCGTCATGGTGCAAAAAGAGGTCGGTGAACGTATGGCGGCGAAGGCCGGCGACGAGGCCTACGGAGCGGTGTCGCTTCGCGTGCAGTACTTCGCCGACGCCAAAGTGGTGGGCAAGGTCCCACCGTCGGTTTTCGTGCCCAAACCCAACGTGGACTCGGTATTGGTTTCCTTTATCCGCCGTGAGCGCGTCAGAGTGGACCCCGCTCTGGTGAGTGAGGACGAGCTCTTTAGCGTCATTCGAATGGCCTTTGGCCAGCGTCGCAAGATGCTGCGTCGATCTCTCGCTTCGTGGACGACCGAGGACGTCTTTGAGCGCTCGGGCGTCGCCGGGACGCGTCGACCCGAGGAGTTGACGCTCGAAGAGTTCGCCGCGTTAGCGCTAGCGCGATGAGCGAACTGCGAGCGCCCGCGAAACTGACCTGGTTCTTAGAGGTCACGGGTCGGCGCGAGGACGGACTTCACGAGATCCGGGCCGAGATGACGACGCTGGATTTCGCCGACCGCCTCGAGATCGATGAGGGCGGCGACTACCTTCGCCTCGAAGGACCGTTCTCTGGCGTGCCCCTCGATGAACACAACTTGGTGACGCGCGCACTGGCGTTAGTCGCTCGCAAAGTCGGCGTGACGCTCCATAAAGTCATTCCTCCGGGAGGGGGACTCGCCGGCGGCAGCGCCGACGCCGCGGCGATCCTTCGCTGGGCCGGGGGAGTGAGCTCAATGGACGCACTCTCGCTCGGCGGTGACGTGGCGTTTTGTCAAGAGGGTGGACGCGCGCTCGTTGAAGGCGTGGGCGAAGTCGTCCAAGCCCTGGACTTTGAAGCGCGCGACGTGACCTTGGTGTTACTGGGCTTTGGCGTCAACACTCGTGACTGTTACCGGGCCTTTGACGAGCTCGCCTCGAGCGGCGCGACGCCACAGGGCCGCAATCACTTAGAAGCGGCGGCACGACTCGTCGAGCCACGCCTGGCGACGACGATGGACTGGCTCAGGGCCACGTTGGGCGAGCGGGTGCACTTAGCGGGCTCTGGATCGACGCTCTTTGTCGAGGGCCACCTCGAAAGGGATCTGACGACCTGGGACGTGATGGGTCCCGAAGGCTCCGTTCAGTTTCGCCAGACCACTACTACTCCAAAAGGGGCGTAAAGCGGCTTATTTGCCGGCGGCGCGACGCTGGAAGCGGGTTCGCTTCAGCATCTTCTTGTGCTTCTTCTTACGCATGCGCTTGCGGCGCTTCTTAATTAGTGATCCCATGGCTTGAAGAACACTACTAGATTTTCAAATAGGCCCTTTTTGGAGGTTTTCTCGTGCCTTGGCAACTCGACCACGTGCAGTTAGCGATACCTCGAGGCGCCGAGAGTCTCTGCGATGAGTTCTACGTGAACGTGCTCGGTTTTCGTGTGATGGAGAAGCCGCCCGTCTTGGCCGCGCGCGGGGGCCGTTGGTACGAACGAGACGGCGTTACCTTGCACCTTGGGGTCGAGAGCGACTTCCTTCCGGCCAAAAAGGCCCATCCCGCGTTGCTCATTGATAACTACGACGTACTCCAAGCGAACCTGGCCGAAGCGGGCGTCGTCGTTCGTCCCGATGAGTCGATTCCGGGCACCACGCGCTGTCATCTCGACGACCCGGTGGGTAACCGGATCGAGTTGATCGACGCCACTTCTCGCTGACGCGTTCGACGTTGAGGGCTTGGCACAGCCCGCAGCGCCTAACGAGCGGACCCCTAAACGCCGCGTGCGGACTTCGCCCTAGGTTTCGGCCGCCTCGGTGAGTGAAATGGTGAACCGTGCGCCACCCAGTTGGGGATCACGATCCACCGACACGGTTCCCTGGAGTTCGGCGACGACCTGAGCGACGATCGAAAGCCCCAGTCCCGAGCCGGGGAGCGCTCGGGCGCTCGGCGAACGCCAGAAACGATCGAAGATGTAGTCGCGGTCTTCCTCCGCTATGCCCGGACCGCTGTCGGACACGGTGACGACGCCGTTTTTCGCGGTCACCATGATCTCACCGCCCGAGGGCGTGAACTTGACGGCGTTGGTCAAGAGGTTCGAGATGGCGCGAATCAGTCGATCGCGTCGCCCGAGCACCTTGGAGGGCTCGACGTCGACGTTGATGGTGATGTCGCGAATGCGCGCGTAGGTTCTGGCCGTCTCGATGCACTCGTCGACGCAGTCATCCAGTCGCAGGGCCTCGATGGCGCCCTCGGAGCGTTCACCTCTGGCGAGTTCGCCGAGGTCGGTCACGAGAGCGGCGAGTTCGTCGACCTGGGTGACCATGTCGTCGGTGATTTGTTGAAGCTCTTCGGGCGAGAGTTCGCGAGCCCGAGAGAGAACCTGCGCGTTGGTGCGAAGCGAGGTGAGAGGCGTACGAAGTTCGTGGCTGGCGTCAACGACCAACTGACGCTGCAGGGTCTGTGAGTGTTCGACCGAGCGCAGCAGTCGGTTGAACACCCGGCGAAGTCGTCCGAGTTCATCGGCGTCGCCTTCGGTGAGACGATGCTGGAGATCGTTCGTCTCGGCGACCGATTCGATCTCGTTCGTCACCTCTTCTAGGGGGTGGAGGGCTTGGCGCGCTAAGAAGATGCCGAGTCCCAACGCCAGCAAGAGACCGCCGGAGGCGACGATAATGAGTTTCGCCAAGAGGTGATCGAGTTCGTTCACCTGGCCGGTGATGTCGACAATGAAGAGATCCGCTGACGTTGTTGGGACCACGCAGGGTCCCGTCGAACAACTGACCACCGAGTTCTTCGGTAGCGGCACGACGAGTTCTCGGTAGCTTTGACCACCGAAGGAGACCGTACGAATGACCTGGGAACTCTGGCCCTTGGCAATCTGCATGATCGTTTGATCGATGGGCACGTTGGAAGTGGGCGACGTCGATCCGGTGGGTAGTACCAACTCCACGTACGAGCCGGTCACGCGATTCTCGTCACCGGTCGTGAGGTGCAGATGGGCCGCCTGCAGGAGTGACTGGTCGACGGAGTTAAGCAGAGCCGATCTCGTGGTGAAGTACGAGGCGGCCGCGGCGAGCACCACCGCAATGGCGGCCGCGACGACCGTGGCGGTGATAACGCGTGAACGAAACGTCACGCGACTCGAAGCGCGTAGCCCACTCCGCGCACCGTTTGAATGAGACGCGCGCTGTTCTCTTCTTCGAGCTTGCGTCGAAGGTAGCCAATGTAGACGGCGAGGGAGTTCGTGCCCGAGTCAAAGTTGTAGCCCCACACGAGGTCCAAGATCTGGTCCCTCGTGAGGACCTGGCGGGGATGTTGGAGGAAGAGCTCTAGGAGATCAAACTCAATTTTCGTCAACTCAATGAGTCGAGATCCTCGATGAACCTCGCGCGTCTGGGGATTGAGGGTGAGATCTTCGAAGCGCAAAATCGAGCCGTCGCCGTCGCCGACGTTGTGGCGACGTAGTAACGCCCGAAGGCGCGCGAGTAGTTCGGCGAGGTCGAAGGGTTTAACCAAGTAGTCGTCGGCGCCTACGTCGAGACCCTCGACCCGGTCGTTCACCGCGTTGCGCGCGGTCAACATCAGAATCGGCGTGGTGTCACCCGAACGGCGAATGCGTCGACAGACTTCGAGGCCGTCGATGTCGGGGAGTTGAAGGTCCAGGACAATGGCGTCGGGTGCGCGTAGTTGTATTGACTTCAGCGCGCTCGCGCCGTCTTCGAAGAGTTCGACGTCGTAGTTCTCCATTCGCAGGGCTCGTCCGAGCGAACTACGAATGGCCGCGTCGTCGTCAACGATCGCGACGTAGGAGTTGGGTGTGGGAGCGGTAGTCACGGCGCGACTTTCATTGGGTTCGGGTACAGGCTCTATTGTTGCTTACTGGTATTAAGCATCCCCCGAGATTCTCTAAGAATCTTCGAAGATTGCCACAGTACCGGTAGTGGCGGGTAGTTCAATTGGCAGAACGACGGACTTTGAATCCGTAGGTTGGAGGTTCGAGCCCTCCCCCGCCAGCCAAGAAAGTCAGAAACACAGCCGCTCGAGCAGGGCGGCCATTTCGAGGGGCTGATCGCCCTGGATCGAGTGTCCGGCGTTCTCGACGTGCACGACCGTGGAATTGGGGAGTCGTCGAAGTAGTTCCGCCTCGTCCGCGTCGTCCACGACCGACCCCGCCGCCATTCCTCGCAGCAACGCGACCGGCATCGTGAGCGCGCCGAGTCGCTCCCAGAGATCGCCCGGTTCGGGCGCAACGAGCTCGGAAGCGGCGTGTTGTTGGTGTCGCCACACCCAGGTGCCGTCGGGACGCTGCAGCGCGTTGTGCAAGATGCCCCGACGCAGTGACGACACCGACCGCGTCGGATTGTGTTCAATGGTGCGCGCGAGGAGTTCGTCGAAGTCGTCAAAGGACTTGGGTCCGTTGACGAAGTTCGTGATGTGTTTGGCCTTGTCGCCGTTCACCCCCGGCGTGATGTCCACGAGCACGAGCGAGGTCACGAGATCGGGTCGCTCCGAGGCGACCACGATCGAACACATGCCGCCGAGTGACATACCAACGAGGGGCAGCGCCCTCGGCGTCAACTGTTCGATCGCGCGCTCGAGGTCTTTGGCGTGGCTCGAAACGGCCGAGGGGGGGTAGGGCGACGGGTCAGAGTGTCCGTGACCGGGTAGGTCGAGGGCGAGGAGTGGACGTTGCAACGCGAGCGCGACGGTGTCAAAGGTGTGGGCGTTTTGGGCGCCACCGTGGACGAGCACGAGTTCGGGGTCACCTTCACCCCAGCGCAGACCGCTCAGCTGGCGCAGTCCGTCCACGGCGACGAAGAATCGTCGGACGGTGGGAATGGGCACGTCGAGACCCCACTCACTGAGATTTTCACCAAAGAGGGAGAACTCGTCGTAGGGCGCGGGTGCCATGTAGAGCATCGTAGAAGATGACTGGTAGAGATGGAGGAGTGAATCGCCCTACCTGTGTTGTCGTTCTCGCCGCGGGCGAGGGAACGCGGATGCGCTCGTCTCGACCCAAACCCCTCCACCACCTCTGTGGGCGAGCGATGGTGCTCTACGTGCTCGACGCCGCCGCGCAGGAGAACGTGCGCGCGACGGTCGTGGTGGTGGGACACGACGCGACGTGGGTCGAGAAGGAACTCCGGGAAAGTACTCGAGAGGGAACGAAGTTGAGCTTCGTTGAGCAGAATGAACAGTTGGGCACCGGTCACGCGGTGAGCGTGGCGCTGTCGAGCATTTATGACGCGATGGGCGACGGTGACGGTGACGTGTTGATTTTGCCGGGAGACGCGCCGCTCCTTCGACGATCGAGCGTCGCCCGACTGTTGGCGACGCACCGCGAAAGTGACGCGGCGCTGACGGTACTGAGCGCGCGACTCGACGATCCGACGGGTTACGGACGTATCGTGCACGCGAAGGACGGCACGCTCGAGCGCATCGTTGAAGAGCGCGACGCTAGCGCCGAAGAGCGACTGCTCAACGAGGTCAACACGTCGATCATGGTTGTCCGGCAAAGTCTGCTCGGACCGGCTCTTCGAAAGGTTGGGCGCCAGAACGCCCAGCACGAGTACTACCTCACCGATCTCGTCGCGGTGCTCCACGAAATGGGTCACCAAACCGTGTCGGTGTTGCTCGATGATCCCAGCGAAGCGGTCGGCGTGAACGATCGGCTCCAACTCTCACGAGCCGAAAGGGTCCTTCGTCGGCGCATTAACGATCAGTGGCTGGCCCGTGGGGTGACAATGTGGAATCCCGAGGACACCTACGTCGACGCCGACGTGGAACTCGCGGCCGAAGTTTCGCTTTTGCCGGGCACGATTCTGAAGGGACACTGCGTGATTGGTCGTGGTGCCCAGATCGGTCCCAACGCAGTGTTAAGTGACGTCGAGGTGGGCGAGAACGCGCACCTGGGCACCGTGGAGGCGACGCGCGTTCGCGTCGGCGCCGACGCGCGCGTGGCATCCTTCGTCGTGCTGAGTCCCGGTACCGAGGTCGCCTCGGGTGAAATCGTCACGCCCCTGACCCACCGTTCTCACTAGGGCTCCCCGTTCACCTGTACGCTGGCGCCGTGGAGTCCCTCGCTAAACGCCGACTCGTTATCGTCACGGGCCGTTGCCACCCCGCACTGGCCGAAGACGTCGCTGACAAGCTCGGCGTGGGACTGACCGAAGCAAATCTTCGTGAGTTCGCCGACGGTGAACTGCACTGTCGCATCGATGAATCAATTCGTGGCGCGCACGTGTTCATTATGCAAACGCACGGATCGCCGGTCAACGATTCGCTCATGGAACAACTGATCATGATTGATGCCGCTAAACGCGCGTCAGCGAAGAGCATTACCGCGGTCATTCCGAACTACGGCTACGCGCGTCAAGACCGCAAGACGGCCGGACGCGAACCGATCACCGCCAAACTCGTCGCCGACATGTTGCAAACGGCCGGCGCGAATCGCGTGCTGTCGGTGGACTTTCATTCAGGCCAGATTCAAGGTTTCTTCGATATCCCGGTCGACCACTTGGTCGCCGCCCCCGTCCTCGAGACGTACCTCAAGGCCAACGCCGATCCGCACACGCTGGTCGTCGTCGCACCGGACGCGGGTCGAGTGAAGGTAGCTGAGCGCTACGCCCAACACTTGGGTTGCGATTTGGCCCTGGTGCACAAGACTCGTCCACCCGGCCAAGCCAACATCGCCGAAGCGCGCCACATCGTTGGTGACGTCAAGGGGCGTCACTGCGTTCTGATCGACGACATGATCGACACCGCCGGGACCATCGTCGCGGCCTGTGATCTCTTGAAGGCCCACGGGGCCGACGACATCTGGGTGATGGCGACCCACGCCGTGTTTTCGCCGCCCGCCGTTGATCGACTCTTTAACGCGCCCGTCAGTCGAGTCGTGGTGACCGACACGTTGCCCCTGGGACCTGAGAAGCGTTTCGAGAAGTTAGAGATTCTCTCCATCGCCCCGATTATCGCTAACGCGATTTCGGCCATCTTCGAAGACTCGTCCGTGTCGGACATCTTCGGCGGCGAGAACCTGCTCTAAATCACCGCGAGATTGCGCGACCTAAGTAGAGAGCGTGCGTCGGCTAGTTGTTCGACGACTGCGAAGTGCGACAGGTAGATCGCGGCGTCAAGGGCACCAGTGCGCCGAGTTGGGTCGAACGTGAGAGCGACCAAACCCAGGCACCGTTGGTGAGGCGCGGCGTAAGACCGAGCGCGGCGCTCATCGCTCTGCGGGTGCCGGGTTTGGCGAGGTGCGGGACTTCGACGACGACGACGGGACGCCACGTCAAGAGCGCGGCGCGAATGACCGTTTCTTCAACGACCGTGGCGCAGTCGGGCCAGCGACTTAACGAATGTAACGCCTGGACCGATCCCTTTAGGTGGCTCACGATCTCATCGTTGACGCCGTTGGCTCCGGGCACGAACGCCCAACCACCGATGAGATTGAAGTCGATGTTGCTCTCGGCCTGCCAGGCCATGGGTTGAGACTTGACGCCGTAGGCGAAGGGGAGCGTGAGGACCGCGGTACCGGGCGCAAGGCGCGACGCGTTCAGTCGGTACCACGCGGGCACCTCCGCCGCCGTCACGCGAAAGGGCACCGAGTAGGTGTCGATCGTCGGGACGAACGCCGCGACCACCAGCAGCGCGATGACTACGTGCCCGGTACGGCGTCGCCGCACGTCGGAAGTCGACGGCCACCACTTCGCCACCGCGCTCCACCAGCCGTCGACTGACGAGGCGAGCAGCAGGCCGACGCACAGGGTGACCGGGAGAGCGAAGCGGACGGTCTCCACACTGGAGAAGAAGGGGAGCTTCGCTCGTAGATTCTCGGGAGAAAATTCGACGTACCACGACGCGACGGCAACGCCGGCGATGATGATGCTCGAAAGTCGCTTGCGCCAAAGTGGAAACGAAAGAGCGACCAAGAGCAGCAACCCGAAACCGAGAAAAGCTGGGCCGGAACCTTTCGCCCCTAGGTAGCCGACGGTGGAAAACGAGGTGTTGGAAGTGAAGATGTGGTGTCCGGGATCAATAATCCGCCACGGTTTGGTGGTCCCCATTGGCCAAAACGGACCTTTTACGTGGCGAGGTCCGGCTAAGAAGAACCACAACGGATAGGCGAGCACGACGCCGGCGATGGTCGTGCCTATGGAAGCAGCGATGAGGAGTTGCCTTCGAGCAAGCATGACCAAACGCGGTCGCGTGATTACGACACCGAGAGCGCAGAGAGCCCCGGTGATTGCCGAGATCGCCAACACTTCGAGACCGGTAAAGAACTGAAGAATCGTGAGCAGTCCGAGCAGTACCCCGACGCGCCGAGGTCGAGCGCCACGACTTAACAGTTCCAGGCCGAGGAGCAGCACCAACGGCAGGTACGCCGTGAGCGTGAGGTCGATATGGCCAAGCACGGTATTGCGAACGACGAAAGGTGAAAACGCGTAGAGCCCTCCCGCGATGACGCGAATGGTTGTCCTTTGTGAAAATCTTCCGGCGAGTGCGAACGCGGCCCAACCAGACAGGACGGGGGCTAAGAGGTTCGCGACGTTCGAGGACGCGACCGGTCCCAACAAGAGCGTGATTGGTGAAAGTACCGCGGCCGGCGCGAACCAACTCGTGTTCGAAAGAGCATTCACTCCACCGAGGCGCGCCCATATGGCGTTCGTCAACAGAGGGTTATGGCCATGAGTTAGAGCCCACGGCAACCATTCCAACCACCACACCTGTTCGGTCGTGTCGCCGCAGTTACACGTGATGAGGTGGGCCGGGTTTCCCCCGAACCAAACGTGAGCCCACAGCACCAGCGCAATGACGAGGTACGTCGCGATCGCCGCGACGTGCAGCGAGGTTCTCGTCTTGGGCGCCGGTTCGAGGAGTTGCACGAGAAATCTAGACGGTCATCATCAGTTGGTCACGACTTTCGGAGTTTGTAGCCAGCGTCGCCCACATTGAATTGAAACGTGCCATCAACCACCCGCTCCTGTCTCTTCCGGCTTCAACCAGGCACTAGGCGAGCGAACTGTTCGAAGGATGAGACGTAGAAGGGCCCCGTGGCTAAGAGTAGTTCGCGAGGAATTTGTACCAAGGCCAAGCGCGTGACGTGAGTACCAAGAGCCGTCCGACTTTCAGTTGTCTTTCGCCGCGACGCGGACGTTGTCGAGGCCTAGGGGGACTGGAGTCGCCGGCTTGGGCGGCCTCGCCCAAAGCGATTAGGATGGTAGTCCTGTGCGTCGCCCCCTGGGCCGCCAGAGATTTCTTAGAGGAGTACTCATGTCAGAGAACACTTTGCAGGCGTTGACTAGTCGCGCCCACGGTTCGTCGAACTCGCGACGCCTCCGCCTCGCGGGCTCGATTCCTGGCGTTATCTACGGTGAGGGCGTCACGCCCGTGCCGGTCGCCGTCAACGCTAAGGCCTTTCGCACGGCGGTCTCGGGTGAGCAGGGGCTGAACTCACTGATCACGCTCGACGCCGACGGCACCTCCTACACCGTCATGGCTCGAGAGATCCAGCGCCACCCGGTGCGTGGCACCGTCGCGCACATCGACTTTCAAGTCGTCGACCGCAACCGACCCGTCGTCGCTGAAGTGCCCTTGCACCTCATTGGCGACGCCGTCGAGGTTCGTCACGCTGACTGGGAAGTCGACCAGCAGATGTTCTCCATCGAACTTCGCGCTCGTCCCGACCGTATTCCGAACTTCATCGAAGTTGACATCTCGGGTCTGAGCGTCGGTGCCGCCATTCGCGTCGGTGACCTCGTACTGCCCGAGGGCGTCGAAGCCACGGGTGACGTGACGGTATCGGTCGTGGCTACGCACGCCGGACGCGCCGCCAAAGCGGTTGTCGTTCCCGACGCTCCTACCGAGTAGTTCGTCGTGGCGCTTTGGCGCGCTCGCGAGCACGATCGTCGAGGCGCGAAGAGCACGCTGCTCATCGTCGGACTCGCCAATCCCGGATCCGAGTACGAGGGGTCGCGTCACAACGTCGGCGGCGACGCGCTGCGTCTTGTCGCCACTCGTCGGGGCGCGCAACTCTCGCTCGAACGACGTCAACGCGCGATGAGCGTTACGGTGCACACGCCACGCGGCCCCGTCACGCTCGCCGTTCCAACGACCTTCATGAACGAGTCCGGCGCCGCGCTCGCGCCGCTGCTTCGACGCACGTCCATCGACGACCTCTCGCACCTAGTCGTGGTGCACGACGAACTCGACCTTGAGCCGGGGCGCCTCCAGCTGAAATTCGGCGGCGGCCTCGCCGGCCACAACGGACTACGGTCGATCGCCCAATTTCTCGGCACTCAGGACTTCGCTCGTCTGCGCGTGGGCATTGGCAAGCCGCCGAGTAAGGAGCAGGGTGCGGACTACGTGCTGCGCCGACCGTCGGGCAAGCGACGCGAAGCCCACGAGGTTGACGTCGCGCTCGCGGCCGACGCGATAGAGACGCTTCTTGACTACGATTTCGAAGAGGCTCAGCGTCGTGTGAACGGCTCGTGAGTGAACCACTAGGGCTTGGCCGAGTTCTCGAACTCGTCGGGGCCGCCATTCGTGCCTCGGTCGCCGATGGATCGTTCGTTCCCTCGAGTTACGCGACCCCCCTCGCCATTGCGGCACTGGCCAGCGAACGTTCCTTCGTCGTGGTCGTCACGGCGACGTCGAGCGACGCCGAGCACGTGCGAGACGCGCTCGCGGCGTGGATTGGTGACGATGACGTCGCGCTGTGGCCGGGCTGGGATACTCACCCCCTCGAGCGCGTCAGTCCCGACAGTCAGGTCATGGCGATGCGGGCCCTGCTCCGTTGGCAGATTCGAGAAGGTCGAGCGCCGCGCGTCGTCGTTGCCTCGGCGCGCTCGATCGCGCAGATTCTCTCGCCCGAACCGCTTCTGGCGCCCTACGTGTTCGCCCGAGGGAGCGAGATTAACCGCGACGAGTTCGTCCAAGGTCTGGTCGCGATGGGGTATCGCCGTGAACACTTAGTAGAGCACCGAGCGGAGATTGCGGTTCGTGGCGGCATCGTCGACGTCTGGCCCGCTCAGAACGACGAGCCACTTCGACTGGACTTTTTTGGCGACGAGATCGAACGATTGACGGTCTTTGATATCGCCACCCAACGCTCGACGCACGACCTCGATGAGGCCGTGATCGCCCCGGCGCGCGAGTGGATGCCCGGTGAGCTGACGCGCCGACGGGCCGACGAGTTGACCAAAAGTGAAGCGTGGGCCACGTCGACGTTCGATCGCCTCGCCACGGGACAGCTCTTTGACGGCATGGAAGGGTGGATGGGACTTTTCGTGGACGAGCCGCGAACGTTGCTCGACGAGGTCCGAAACGCCACCGTGATGGTGGTGCAACCCGATCGCGTGAGAGCGCGGCTCGTCGATCTGCTCGACGAAGAGCGCGAACTCACCGACGTCGTGGCCGCGACGTGGATGGCCAGTGGCGTCGTACCGCTGTTGCACCTCACCTACAACGAGGTCATCGAAGGAAGAGTCGACGTCGCTCTCGAGACGAGCGCCAGTTCCCTTGGATCGACGGGTCAACTCACGTCACCACCCGTCGTCCAGGGCGACGCCGCGCGCATCGCCGCGCACGTTCGAACCTGGTCGTCGGCGCGACGGGCAGTCGTGTTGACCTCGACGCCGGCCGCGATTGAGCGCATGGCCGATCAGTTACGCGGCGAAGGTCTCGAGGTGACGACCGATCCCCGGCACGTCTTTGACGCACGCATCACGGTGCTCGAGAGTTCTCTGCCCGCGGGCTTCTCCCTCGATGACCCCGAGGTCGTGGTCTGGAGCGAGAGCGATCTCACGGGTCGTCGCAGCCAGCGCCGCGTCTCGCGCACGAGAGCGCGCAACGTCGACGGTTTCTTTGACGATCTTGCGGTGGGCAGTTACGTGGTGCACCGTCAACACGGTGTCTCGAGATTCTCGGGCACGACCACGCGCGCGATCAACGGCGTCACTCGTGACTATCTAATTCTTGAGTTCAAGGATGGTCGCAGCTACTGGCCCACCGAGCAGATTGACGCCCTCACCCCCTACACCGGTGGCGACGGCCCGGCGCTGTCGCGCATGGGCGGGGCGGAGTGGCAAAAGACCCGCGCGAAGGCGCGCGCGGCGGCGTTCTTGGTCGCCCAAGAGCTCGTGGATCTCTACCGCTTGCGCAGCGTCGCCGAGGGCCACGCCTTCAGCCCCGACACCGCCTGGCAGCGCGAGATGGAGGAGCTCTTCGCCTACACGCTCACCTCGGACCAGGCCCAAGCAATCGTGGACGTCAAGTCCGACATGGAGTCATCTCGACCAATGGACCGACTCATCTGTGCCGACGTGGGCTTTGGCAAGACCGAGGTGGCGCTGCGCGCGGTCTTTAAGGCCGTCCAGGACAACAAGCAGGCCGCAGTCTTAGTACCCACGACGCTGCTCGCCAGTCAGCACTTCACCACGTTTAGCGAGCGATTCGCCGGCTTTCCCGTGAAGGTGGCCCTGCTCAGTCGTTTCGTCGACGAGGCGGAGACCAAATTGACACTGCAGGGGCTGCGTGAAGGAACCATCGACGTGGTGATCGGGACCCATCGCCTACTCAGTGAGAACGTGAACTTCAAGGCGCTCGGACTGCTCGTCGTGGACGAAGAACAGCGATTTGGCGTGACGCATAAAGAAGCGATCAAGACGCGCGCCGTCGGTGTCGACGTGATGACCCTCAGCGCCTCACCCATCCCGCGCACGCTCGAGATGGCCTTCGCCGGTATTCGTGATCTCTCGATGATCACGACGCCGCCGGCTGATCGCCGCCCGATCCTCACGCACGTCGGTGAGTACAACGAAGCGGCCGTCACCGAGGCGATTCGTCGCGAGCTCTTGCGCGAGGGTCAAGTCTTCTTCGTCCACAATCGCGTCTCGGACATCGATCAGGCCGCGAAACGTCTCGGCCAACTGGTACCCGACGCGAGAATCGCCGTCGCCCACGGTCAGATGGACGAAGGCACCCTCGAGCGCGTCATGGTGGACTTTTGGCAGCGCCGTTACGACGTCTTGGTCTGCACGACGATCGTGGAGTCGGGGATCGACCTGCCCTCGGTGAACACGTTGATTGTGGATCGCGCTGAACGCCTCGGACTCGGTCAGTTGCACCAGCTGCGCGGCCGAGTAGGTCGAAGTGGTCAACGCGCCTACGCCTACCTCTTTCACCCGGCCGATCAAGTGCTTTCGGAGACCGCCTACGAGAGGCTGCGCACGATTGGCGACAACACCGCCCTCGGCAGTGGTTTCAAAATTGCCATGCGCGACCTCGAGATTCGCGGCGCGGGCAATCTCTTGGGTCACGATCAGTCCGGTCCCGTCGCGGCCGTTGGCTACGACCTCTACGTCCAACTCGTCGCGGAAGCGGTCGCCGACGCGAAGGGCTTTCACGTGCCCGACGTGGTGCCCATTACGCTCGACGTTCCCGGCGAGGCGCACCTGCCCAAGGAATACGTCGAAGCTGACGACGCGCGTCTCGAGGCCTATCGCCGCTTGGCGGGCGTTGGAACGATTGACGAGCTCGCGGACCTCAAGAACGAGTGGATCGACCGCTACGGCGCGCTGCCCGCGCCAACCGCGGGACTCTTGGAGTTGGCCGAACTTCGACTGGTGTGTCTCGGTTTTGAAGTGACGTCGGTCGTGGTGATGCCCGCGAAAGTAGGGGTGCGATCGAAGCCGATCTTGAAGATGGGACCGTTGACGTTGTCGCTCAGTCAACAGCTACGACTGCGCCGCGTGTACGGTTCGCACGCCTATAACGAGGCCACGAAGGAGCTACGTGTCGAACTCTCGCCCAGTGCCGTCACGCCTCGCGAGATTCTTCAGTTGTTGGAAGCAGTGCACGCGACGACGCAAAGCGTCGAAGAGTGATTCGGTAGCATGGACTAGTGCGTCGCCTGGTAGCCCTGTTCGTTATTGCTCTCCTGGGGGCGGCACTCTATGGACTTAGTGGTTCGTCCTCGGGTATCAGCGTGGACCACGGCACCGTCTCGGGCCCCACGCTTCGCTCGGAACTCACGACGATCGCCAACAACAAAACGCTGGAGTGTTACATCAACCTCCTCATTCCCAGCGACTTCGCGAGCGGGGCCGGCGGTGACTCCATGAAAGTGGCGGGAGCCTCGGCGTGGATGAACTTGCGCGTTGAGGGTATCGCGATAGATCACTACGTCAAGACGAAACTTAAGTACGTGCCCAACGCGAAAGCGCTCGCCGCCGCGAAGTTATCGCTCGAGGGAGAGATGACCCAAGCGGCCGCCGCCAAGCCGATTACGTGCCCCGGCACGTCGGTTCAAGCGCTCGCGGAGATGACGAAAGAGATGCGAACAGCGGAGATCGAGGCGCAGGCGACGTCGCTCTATCTCGTCGGGAAGGTGAAGACGGCCATTCCACTCACGAAGGCTTCGATGGAGAGCTTCTACGCGCAGCACACCTCGGACTACGACACACTCTGTATCTCGGTGGCCGTGGTCGCCCCCTCTGGCGTCAGCGCCTTTTCCAAGGCCCAAGCCGCCGGGGCCAGTGTCGCGACCCTCGCCAAGGACTATTCCGAGGATCCATCCGCCACCAAGGGTGGCGCGTACGGCTGCTTCTCACCCGCGTCGAGTTCCTACAGCGGACTGCGCGCCGACGTCGTCGGCTTCGCCAAAGACACCTTTCCAACCAGGCCCTTTTCTATCTCGTACAACGGGGGCACCGCGGCGCTCTACCTTGCGTGGACCAAGCGTACGGTCACCCCTTTTAGCGTTGCGGCCGCAGCGGTCTTAGTTGACTTACAGAAACTCAACGCCACCTCGGCCAACAATTTGAAGAACACCATTCTCTACCACGCGGCCGTCCACGTCGATCCGGCGTTTGGACTCTGGGGCCTCAGTCAGTCCACCGGTCTGGGCGTCTTCGTGCCAACCGAGCCCGCGGCGCACGACGTGACCGGAGCAACCCAACTCAGTGCTACGGGTTCTCCCACCTATAAGTGAAGCCCGTCGTACGTGTCCTAGGCCTCGGACCCGGTGCTGACGACCACGTGACGCGGCGTTCGTGGTCGCTACTTAATGAGTCGCCCGTCGTTCGACTGCGCACGCGTCAACACCCCAGTGTCCAAGGTCTCGATCACGTCGAGAGTTACGACGAACTCTACGAAGGCGCCGACTCCTTTGAATCGCTCTACCTCGCCATCGTTGAGGACCTCATCGCTCTCGCGAGAACGTCGCCCACCCATGAAGTGGTCTACGCAGTCCCCGGTTCACCGATCGTGGCCGAGAGAACCGTCGAGTTACTCCTCGCGTGCGATGAAGTGACGACCGTCCTCGAACCGGCGGTTTCGGTGATTGACGCGGTGTGCGCGAGATTGGGTCTAGACCCGATGAGTGTTGGACTACGAATTGCTGACGCGTTGAACTCGAGTGAGAACTTCCGCGGTCCGGGACCCTTGTTGGTCCTCCAGACGTACTCACCCGAAGTACTGGCGAGCGTCGCTGATCGACTGCCCGCTGGCGCGAGCGTCACGGTCGCTCATCACGTCGGTCTCGACGACGAAGTCGTGGTCCGACTTTCGCTCGACGAGCTGACGTCATTTGTCGGGGCCGATCACTTGACGTCGCTGTGGGTCGAGGGACTGCGCGACGCGGGCGACGCCATGAGCGATCTCATTGAATTCATGAAGCGACTGCGCGCCGAGTGTCCTTGGGATCAAGAGCAGACTCACGCCTCACTCACGCGCCACTTGCTCGAAGAGGCGTACGAAACTATTGACGCCCTCGAGGCGTTCGTTCGCGTGCAGGGCGAGGGTTTGGACGACCGAGCGGCCGTGGCGCACGTTGAAGAAGAGCTCGGTGACCTGCTCTTTCAAATCGTCTTTCACGCGGAACTCGGTGACGAAGAAGGCAACTTCAACTTCGCCAGCATTGCCGACGCCGTTCGCGACAAGCTCACCGGGCGCCACCCCCACGTCTTTGGTGGCGCGCGGGTACGCGACTCCAACGACGTCGCTACGCGTTGGGAGGAACTGAAGCGTACCGAGAAGGGGCGTGAGAGTGTCACCGACGGCATTGCTTGGCAGCTACCCGCAATCACGCTGTACACCAAGCTTCTGCGCAAGGCGGTGCTCGTTGACAAGGGTGTTGAAACGGGGGAAGTATCTCGCCAACGCGTGCTCGACGCTGTCACGTCGATCTCGCTCAATGACGAGTCCGTTCGCGACGCGCAGTCGTCCTCGGACGTTGACGCGGCGTGGGGGGACGCACTCAGTGCACTCGTGGCCGCCGCGACGTTCGCCGGTGTTGATCTTGAGGGGGCGCTGCGTGATCGAGCCATCGCGTTGCGAGACGAGATTCGCGGGGCCGAGAATCTGGCGTGAGTTCAAATGAGCTCTAGTAGCGTTGAGTCCAACTGAGGAGACGCAATGAGCGCGATTGAAGTGGTCCTGGGCCGACAGATTCTGGACTCGCGGGGCAATCCCACGGTCGAGGCCGAGGTTCACCTCGAGTCGGGCGCCATTGGGCGCGCCGTCTCTCCCTCGGGCGCCTCGACGGGCAAGCACGAGGCAGTAGAACTGCGCGATGGGGGGTCCGCCTGGGGTGGCAAGGGCGTCATGACGGCCGTGGGGTACGTCAACTCGGAGATCAACGACGCCCTCGAGGGCTTCGAGGCCGAAGATCAGCGCGCGATTGACTTCGCGATGATCGATCTGGACGGCACCGATAACAAGGCTCGTCTCGGCGCGAACGCGATTCTCGCAGTGTCGCTCGCCAACGCGAAGGCGGCCGCGATGGAGAGCGATCTGCCGCTCTATCAGTACCTCGGTGGCGTGAACGCGCACGTCTTACCCGTGCCGATGATGAACGTGGTGAACGGTGGCGCGCACGCGAAGAACACCATCGATTTTCAGGAGTTCATGGTGATGCCCATCGGGGCCGCTTCGTTCAGCGAAGCACTGCGCTGGGGCACCGAGACGTACCACGCCCTTAAGGGGATCTTTGAAAAGCGCGGCCTGCACACGTCCGTGGGCGACGAAGGCGGCTTCGCGCCCGACTTACCCAATAACGAAACTGCCGTGCAGATTCTCGTCGAAGCCATTGAGTCGACCGGCCGTCAGCCCGGTGTGGACGTCGCGATCGCGATGGATCCGGCCGCGAGTGAGTTTTACCGCGACGGCGCGTATCACTTAGACGGCGAGGGCCGCGTTCTTTCGAGTGACGAACTCGTTGACTACTGGGCCGACCTCTGTGCTCGTTACCCAATCGTCTCTCTAGAAGACGGTATGGCCGAAGAGGACTGGGACGGTTGGGCGAGTTTGACCAAGCGACTCGGCGCCAAGGTCCAACTCGTGGGCGACGACATTTTCGTTACCAACACGACGATTTTGCAAAAAGGAATCGATCGCGGTGTGGCGAACTCGATTCTCATCAAACTCAATCAGATCGGCACGTTGAGTGAAACGCTCGACACCGTGCGTTTAGCCAACGTCAACGGCTACAGCGCCGTGGTCTCGCACCGCTCCGGAGAGACCGAAGACGTGACAATTGCTGACTTTGCGGTAGCGACGAACGCCGGTCAGATAAAAACCGGTGCGCCAGCACGTTCTGATCGAGTAGCGAAGTACAATCAGTTGTTGAGAATTGAGGAACAGCTTGGCGATCAAGCTCGTTTTCTAGGTCAATCGTCTTTGTCGGGGGCGGCCGGTGTCAGCAACTCATAGTTTCGAAGAGCGAGGTGGTAACCGCTGGATGTTGCCCCTCGCCGCCGTGACGGCGGTTTTCATTTTGGTGGGCTGGTTTCCACTCACCGCCTTGTGGCACCAACAGAGCCAACTCAATCAAGCGTCGGCACAGATTCAGGTCCTACAGCGTCAAGAACTCGCGCTCAAGACCCAGTCCAAAACTCTCGACACCAAAGCCGCCGCCACGCAACTAGCGCGCGAACAGTATCAGTTGGTCTCGCCGAGGCAGAGCCTCATCCAGGTGCTTCCGGGTAACTCCGCCGGTCGAGTGTCAGCGAGTTCCGCCGACCCGGGGCTCCAGCCCCTCGTCTCGCCTTCATCGGTGGCACCGCCGTCGGGCGCGCCAGCGACCGTGCATCACCCGACGAATGGTTTCGTTGAGCGTCTCGTGCGCACCCTCGAGTTCTGGCGTTGACGTTTCACGACGCGTCACTCGACGATCAGGCGATCGTCAAAACCCTGCTTGGCCGAGAACCCTCCGGTCGATTCGCGGTGGTTGTTCGGCGCCTCGGCGGTAGCCCCGTCGTCATAGAAAACGAACCGCATCTTCGTGACGGCACGCCCATGCCGACGCTCTTGTGGCTCGTTGACCCGGTACTGCACGAAGCAGTCAGTCGACTCGAAAGTAACGGGGGAGTGCATCGTTACGAGGACCTCGTGGACGCTGAGCAACTTCAAGCGACCCACGACGACTACGCGCGTCGACGTCGTGCGGCGACGGTGCGCACGGATCTGGTGGCGGCCTCGGGCGGCGTAGGTGGGACCCGCGTGGGCGTCAAGTGCTTGCACGCCCACCTCGCCAACTTTCTCGTCGGCGCCATCGACCCAGTGGGCGAGTTGGTTGCGAGTGAACTCGACGTGAGTGCGCTACGGGTCGTGGACGTTCGTGGTTGAAGTTGTGGCCGCACTTGACTGCGGCAGTAACTCCACTCGACTACTTATTGCTGACAACGCCGGCGCGACGTTAGTGCGCGAGATGAACATCACGCGACTCAGCCAAGGCGTCGACGCCACCGGTTCGCTACTGCCCGAAGCGATGGAACGAACCTTTGCGGTCTTGCGCCGCTACCGCGACGCGTGTGACGCTGCGGGCGTGTCGCGAGGTCTACTGGTCGCCACCTCGGCCGTGCGTGACGCGAGGAACCAATCGGTGTTTTTAGGTGGCGCGCGCGACATCGTCGGCTTTGACGCGAAGATTCTTCGTGGCGACGAAGAGGCCGCGTTGTCCTTTGACGGCGCGACCATGGAGCTGGGCGAGGTCGCTGTGGCGACCATGATCGTCGACGTCGGGGGCGGTTCAACGGAACTCGCGGTCAAGGTCGACGGCACGCTGGAGAGTTATTCGATGCAGTTAGGTTGCGTGCGCGTTACCGAGCGTGCCCTGGGCCGAGGCATCGTGAGCGCGGCGAGCGACGCGGCCGCGAGATCGATGATTGGGGCCGAACTCGACCGGGCCTTTGCGGCGGTGTCCGCGTTTGACGAGGTCGTGGCCAAGGTTCGACTCGTGGGACTGGCGGGCACGGTGGCGACGCTGGCGCAACTTGACGCGGGTCTCACCATCTATGAGCGTGACGTTGTGCATGGTCGCGAACTCTCTCGTGCCGTCGTGCAGCACTGGCGAGATCTGCTCGCCAACGAGACGCCTGAAGAGCGTTTGTTGCACCCCGGCATGGTCGTTGGGCGAGAAGACGTGTTGGTAGCCGGGCTCTACGTGCTCGACGCGGTCATGGCGCGATTCAAGGTAGGCGTGCTCTTGAGCTCGGAAAACGACATCCTTGACGGGATCGCTAATTCGCTGCTCGGCCGCTGATTGCGCTCGAAGGACCAACCTGCAAACATGGAGGGGTGAGAAAGCGCTCGTGGTAACGACCCGAAGCACGATTTACTCACCCGTGACCCTGCACGGGCAGCGGGTAGTGCTGCGCACGATGAACGAGCAGGACTACGAATCCTGGTACGAAGTACGCACCCGCGGCCGCGACTGGCTCCTTAAGTGGGAACCTCGCTCGGCGCACGCGACCCACCTCGCCGAAGATCACCGAAGCTTCGTGAGTCGCTGCGCGCTTCGCGAGCGCGAACGCCAGATTGGCACGGGCTTTGGCTTTGGGATCTTTCTCGATGGTCGTTTTCTTGGCGAGATCACGCTCTCCTCGATTCAGCGCGGACCCCTCCAGTCGGCCTACATCGGCTACTGGATCGACGAAGCGGTCGCGGGCCAGGGCCTCATGCCCGAAGCGGTCGTCACTATCTTGCAGTACGCCTTCGAGTCGTTGCGTCTTCACCGCGTCGAGATCAACATCATTCCGCGCAACGCTCCTTCGCGGCGGGTCGTGGAAAAACTAGGACTTCGTTTCGAAGGTATCGCCGAGCGTTACCTCGAGATTGACGGCGCCTGGGAGGACCACGCCCGCTACGCCATCACCGCCGAAGAGTGGAGCGACCGTGCGCCCGAGCTGGTGACGAACTGGTTGCTACCTCGACGCGACTAGACGGCTTCAAAAAGACGCCCGCGCAGTTCGCCAAGTTGCGCCGTGCGTAGCGTCCCCTTCAGCGTGGCCGCGATGCCAAGACCGGCGAGCGCGTCGTTGCGACCGAGGACGAGCAAGGTGTTCTCAGTCCCTCGAGCGAGTACCAAACCTTGGGTTCGGGCCTCGCGCGCGAGGGCGTCGACCTCACTCGACGTCACCGAAGGCGCGAGTTCGACCACCGGGTTTTCGTAGCGGGTGGACTTGAAACTTCGAATGTCACGGACCATGGTCCACGCGACGTGACCAGGATGGACTGACGAGCCGCCGACGTCTTTCCAACTCACGTGCAGAGGTTGCACGCTAAGACCTAGTTGGTCGGCGAGGTAGAGGGCTTCCACGTCGAAGGCGAAGCCGTCGACCATGGCGAGAAGGGCGAGCACGCGCGCCGCGCCGAGTTGAAATCCCTTGAAGCCACACTGCGTGTCGCGCAACGTCGTTCCGGTGTAGTGGCGAACCAGTAGGTGGAAGGCGTCGCCGGCCAGCGTGCGCAGTCGCTTGTCGTAGTTGATGTGGCCGTTGACCGCTCGCGATCCCGGCACGAGCGCACTGGTCTCTAAAGCGGTCACGACGTCGAACAGGTGTCGTGGGTCAATCGCCATGTCCGCGTCGAGGGTGACGACGTTGCGCCCTCGAGCGAGCGCCATGCCGAGGCGCATCGCCGCACCCTTACCAAAGTTTTTTGGTTGTTGCACGAAGAGTGCGTGCTCGAGATGCCCGTAGATCTCGTGAGCGCTTTGGAGCGTGTGGTCACTGGAGCCGTCGTCTACGACGATGACTTCAACGTTGGAAGGACCGAGTTGTGCCAAGGCTGGCGCGAGCCGCTCGTAGCCAACGCGCAGCCGCTCGCTCTCGTTGTACGCGGGAATGACGAGGGATAGCGTGACGCTCACGATCGTTTACGGACGCGCGGCGCCCTGGAGTCCGGCCGTGAAGAGAGGAGCGAGTGCCACGTCGGTGCCAGTGTGCGCGGCCGCGATCGTCGTGTCAACTCCCCATGGTCCGCTGCCGACGTACATGACCACGTGGTCGATTTGGTGGTCGCCGTCGAGGTTGTAGTAAAACAACAGGTCGCCGGGCTGAAGGTCCTGGAGCGTGACGTGGTGCATGACCGGGTACTGCGTTTCGGTCGTTCGGGGAATCGTGACGCCGGCTTGCGCCCAGGCCCACTGCACGAGACCGGAACAGTCAAAGCCCCGGCCGGGCGTCTCGCCACCCCACACGTAGGGCACCCCAATCTCGCGTTTCGCGGCCGCGACCGCCTTGTTGCCCGCGGCGGTCCCGGCCACTTCGATGATGGTGGGCGTCTTGATCGCGGCCTGGATCGCGTCGATGACCTGGTTTGCAGCGTCCTGTCCCCCCACGGCTGAAGCGGCCGCGATGGCCTGCTCTTCACCGGCCGTATTCTTGGCCTTGGCCGCGGCGACGCCCGCTTGGATCTCGTAGGTGATGATCTCGGACCTGAGTTGTTTCGTGACCGAGGTGAGTGTTGCTTGGGTCGAGTTTTCGAGTCGTATGTTCTGATCCAGTAGCGCTTTTAACTGGTACGTCGCGCTCGAAGCCTTTTGTCGCTGCACGGCCACTTTGGCCACGGTGTTTTGGAGAGAGAGCTTCTGGCGCGTGTACGTGTTCTTTAGTTTGTTGAGATTGCCAATGACCTGGTCCTGGTAGACCTTCGTCGCGTCACTTCTCACGACGTTCTGGTTGAACAGCGAGAGAATCTGCGCGTCGGCCGCGCCGAGCACGTAGGCCCGCACGACGGCCGTGACGAGCTTTTTCGAGGTGACGACGATGGCGGCGTGCTTTTGCACCTCGCGACCTTGGAGATTGGTGATATTGACGATGGTGGCGGCCAAGGCTGCTTTTTCGGCGTCGTACTTATTGGAGGTAATTTCGCTCGTTTTTTCCTGTTGGGAGAGGGCGGCGGAGAGGTTGGCGATCTCGGCTTGGGTCTGGGCGATCGTGAGCGCACCCACGCGGGACGGCATGACCGTCCCCGAAGCAATCAGTGCGACTACCAGCAAGAAAGGGGTAGTTCGAGTCGCGCCCCGACGACGCACGCGCAACATAGAACAAGCCTAGTTAGCCCAGTTAAGAAAATAGGTAGTTTCGATGAAACGTAACAATGAGTTAGCGTTACAGCGCATCAATGCTCCGTGGGGGCGTAGCCCAATTGGCAGAGGCAAGGCGCTTAAACCGCCTCCAGTGAGGGTTCGAGTCCCTTCGCCCCTACGGAGCGTCGACACCTTCTCATTATTTAGTAGCGTTGTAGGGTGGCGAAAAGCACATCAGGTAATTGGGTAAGCAGGGTCGGCGCCGCGGGCGGTGGCAAGACCTATAAGAAAGCTCGTCCTGGGAACTTCTACGGCGCCCTCGTGCTCATCGTCGTCGTCGGGCTGTTACTCGTTGTCTTCTCTCGTTACGAGTACCAGAACCCGGTAAAGAAGCACTCGAGCGCCCTCGCGCCAAGAGTTGGCTCAGTCCTCTACGCCGGAATTTCGATTAGGGCCTGCGGCACGACGTTGCCCTTCCTCAGTGCGGACCCCACGAACAAGGGTGGTTTCGTCGTCGGGCCCTCTGACGTCATTCGACTCTCGCCCATCAGTGGCCTAGACAACGGCGCGAAGGCCACACTGGCGCAGTTCGCCCGTGAGTACAACGGACTGATCGCCACCAGCACCGAACTCGCCGTACCGACCGCGAAGGGCGCCGCCGACAAAGCCACCACGTACAAGAACGGAGAGACCTGTCCCGCGACGTCCAAGGACGCCGGAAAAAAGGGCAACGTCGTCTACGCCTACTGGACGACCGTCGGTCAAAAGACGCCCACACTCACGACCAATCCGGCGACCATCCACTTCTCGAAGGACCTTCGCGTGACGTTGGCCTTTGAGCCCACGGGCGTCACGCCGAGCTCGCCGTCTTCGGCCACGGTCAGCGAGATGTTCTTCGAGACGACGACCCCAACGACCACCACGACGCTACCGGTGACGACCACCACCGCTCCCGCCACGACCACGACGATCGCGAGTACCACGACCACTTCTAAGGGCTGAGTTTGCAAGCGATCATTCTGGTCGGGGGTAAAGGCACGCGAATGCGGCCCTTAACCTACGAAACGCCCAAGCAGATGTTGCCGCTCGTGGGCGTGCCGATGATCGAAACGGTGCTGGAATCCCTTGGTGCCTACGGCGTGACCGACGCGGTGTTGTCGCTGGGTTACCTGCCCGATCGCTTCACCGAGGCCTATCCCTCCAACGTCATCGCGGGCGTCAACGTGACCTACGCCGTTGAACCAGAGCCCCTCGACACCGCGGGCGCCATTCTTTACGCCGCGACCTTCGCGAGCGTGCAGGACACGTTTCTCGTCGTCAACGGCGACGTCGTGACCGATCTGGACGTCACGCGCCTCTTGAACTTTCACCGCGAACGTGGCGCTGAGGTGACCATTGCGTTGCACCCCGTTGACGATCCCTCCTGCTTTGGCGTGGTCCCGACGGCGTCCGACGGACGGGTCCTCGCCTTCGTCGAGAAGCCCCCTCTAGATGAAGCGCCGACCAATTTAATTAACGCGGGCACCTACGTCTTCGAGCCCCGAGCGCTGAGTTTCATCCCCACCGATCGTCCGGTCAGTGTTGAGCGAGAGACGTTTCCCGAGCTCGCGAAGGCTGGCACGCTCTTCGCCTTGGCCGACGATGAGTACTGGCTCGACACGGGCACGCCGCAGCTCTATCTTCAGGCCAACGTCGACGTTCTGAAGGGTCGCAACGCCCACCACAAATTTGTGGGCATCGTTGACGGATCATGGCGTCACGCCACGGCGACGATTGACTTGAGCGCCACCGTTATTAACTCGGTCGTTGATCGAGACTGCGTGATTGGTGCGGACGTCGTCCTCGAGGACGCGGTGCTCTTGCCCGGTGCGGTCGTACAAAGTGGCTGCGTGATTCGAACTTCAATAATCGGACCCGAGGCCGTCATTGGTACGAACTCAGAGCTTGGAGCGACGTGCGTCGTCGGGGCCAAGGAACACGTGGCCGCTGAATCACGACTCTTTGGCGACGTGCGACTCGGAGGGGTCTAGGTAGGCAACGCAGCGCAGCGACACGTCGTTGGTTCAGCGACCGACTTCGTGGCCGAAGATTCTCCCGCGATTGAAGTCACGGTGATCAGCGAAAGAGGTCGTCGCGCTTTGATCGAACGATATTCTCTTCGACCGAGCCGGGTCCAAAGAACGACTCGTCGAGACCGCGCACCAGCGCGAAGGGTGTACCGGCCGCCTTATGCAGGACGAGGTTCGCCGCGCCCGCGATCTCATCAGCGATGGCGACTTCGGTTGCTTCGAGCAGTCGGCCGTTCGCGTCGTTCGTGCCGCGCAGGTCGAGCAGAGGCTTGAGGCCGGCGGATCCCAGTGCCACGTCCGTAACGCCCTGTCGCCACACCCGACCAAAGGTGTCGGTGATGAGCACGGCGACGTCGACGTCGCTTCGTCGGGTAATTTCGCTGCGGAGTCGGCGCGCGGAGCGATCGGGATCTTTGGGTAACAACACCGCGGTGGCGTCGTCGGTATTCGAGAGGTCGACACCGGCGTTGGCGTTGATGAAACCGTGGCGAGTTTCGGTGATGCGTAACGTTCCGCGACGGCGCAGAATCCGCACGGACTCGCCTTCGACGATCGCAATCTTGTGTTCCTCGGTCCCGTCATAGGGAACGACTTGACCTTCGGACTTCGAAACGACTTTGCTCGTCACGATGAGCAGGTCGTGGTGCTGGAGCGTTTCGTCGGCGTGGGCGAGTGCGTCGAGCAACAACGTCACGAGGTCGTCGTCTGGTTGCACCTGAACACTCGAGGCCAAGGCCACAATCCGCAGTTCGCTCACGACAACACAACCTTGGCGAGTCGCTGGGCGTTGTCGCCCTCGGTCATGATCGTCGTCGTTACTTCGACGCGGACTCCGCGCTTTCGAATCTGATCGGCGAGCGAGGCGTCAGCGTCGTCGATGACCCACGTGCCGACGAGGCCGTCATAAAAGTCGACGACGCCGAGCGTCGACACGACGTGACCGAGTTCGCCAAGTAGGCGATCCGCGGGGCCCTTCAGCGCCGCACCGCCGATGAGGGGCGACACCGCGACCACGTCCTCGCGTCGTTCGAGGAGAATCTCGCGCACGCCGGGAATCTGGAGTATCGGGTCAATGGAGATCAGCGGATTCGAAGGGGCGATGATGAGACGGTCGGCTTCTCGAAGAGCGTTGAGTACTTCGGGCGAGGGTCGCGCTCGGCTGGCGCCGACGATCTCTATTTTGCTGACGACGACGTCGTGGTGGTGGCGAACGAAATACTCCTGAAAAGAGAGCCGGCCGAGCTCGGTGACGAACTCGGTCGCCACGACGTCGTTGGTCACCGGCAGTAGTCGAACGTCGACGCCCAGTCGACTGGCGAGTTCGGCCGTGACTTCGGTCTTGGTGGCCCCTTCGCTCAGTCGTTGACTTCGATAGAGATGTGTCGCCAAGTCTCGATCACCCAGTCGAAACCAGGCTTCAGCGCCGAGCGAGCCCAGTTCATCCATCACTCGCCACGTCTCGCCGCGCAGTCCCCAACCAAGCTCGTCGTTGTTGAGACCGGCCAAGGTGTAGGTGATCGTGTCAAGGTCGGGACAGATAGTGAGACCGTGAAGAACGAGGTCGTCACCAACATTGACGATCGCGGTTATCTGCGAAGGGTCGACGACGTTACTGAGCGCGCGAAGTAGTCGCGCGGCACCGACTCCTCCACTCAGAACGCTTATCACCCCCGAGACCTTAGGGGCGCGTGGGTATCATCGAGTGTTGTGACTAGTCCCCTCGACGACGCGTGGCCCGGCGCGCCGGCCTACGTTGCCTTCCGCTTGGACAGCGGACTTCTGCAACGGGTTGTTGAATACGGCGACCTCGACGAGGTACGAGAGTGGGCCTCGGTTTCGAAGATGGTCGTGGCGATGGCCTTTGGCGTCGAGAGTGAGTGGGACTTGCACGAGTACGGCGAAACCGTCGGGCCCCGAGGCGCCAGCATTGCCAATCTCTTGTCGCACAGTAGTGGTTTGGGCCTTGAAGAGGGCGACCCCGTGGTGGGTGTTGGGACCAAGCGCGTCTATTCGAACTACGGCGTCGACCACGCGGTGCAAGCAATCATCGAAGAGGGAACGCCGGCGAGTTGGCTCGACCAACGAGTCTTTCGCGGACTGGGCATGAGAACGACGTCACTCAAGGGTCGCCCGTCCTCGGGCGTGAGCGGATCGACCAACGATCTCTTGACGCTGGCCGAGGCCTGGCTGCGGCCCGACGGTATTGCGAAGACGACACGAGACCGAATCATCAAGCCCTACATGCCCGCGCTCGAGGGCATCGTGCCAGGCTTCGGACGGTTCTCGCCCTGCCCCTGGGGCCTCGGTCCCGAAGTGCGCGGTGACAAGGAACACTGGATGGGCGACTGGCCACCGGCCAGTTTCGGCCACTTCGGTCAAAGTGGCGCGCTGATGCTGCTGAACGCGGATGAAGGTATCGGCGTGGTCGCCACGAGCAGCGAACCCTTTGGGCCGTGGGCGGTACGACTCTGGCCCGAGTGGACAACTGCGATGCGGGTCCGCGCCCTCGCTTCGTGAGCTTTTCAATCCCTCGTGTCGGTCTCGATCTCGACGGTTCACTCGAGTCACTCGGCAACTCAATGAACGATCTGGCCAACGCACTCGACGCGACCGGCGAGTGTGCGTTGGTGCGCTTTCACAGCCGCACGTCGGCCACGTCGAGCGACGAGGCCCGCCTCAACTTTCGAACGCTCTGGGCGCCGCTGTGGATGCGCAACCTCGGGCCATCGCTCGATCGACTCTTGCCGCCCGTTGACGTCGTGCACGTCGCGGGTCGATTGACGCCACCAACGAAGTCGATCCCGCTCATCATTTCGGTGGACGATCTTCGCCCACTTCGTGGTGAGTCACGTGAGCACCAGCGCGTTACCCAACTTCGACGCGCGGTCAGTCACGGGGCCCTCCTCGTCGCCTCCACGCGCAGCGCGAGCCACGAAGTCCTCAGCGTGTTGGGCGTCGAACGCGCTCGCGTCGTCGTGGTGCCGCCGGCCGTCCCGTTAGTGGAACCGACGCTGAATGGAAGCTCGCTGGTGGTAAATCTCACCGGTGTCGTGAAACCGTTTCTCTCCCTGGCGCCCGGTCTTGTGGCATTCGCCAAGAGCCACGACGCCAAAGTCATCGCGGTCACCAGCGCGAACGTCGCCCAGCGCATTCGCTCGCGAGACCTGGAGGTGACCTTGCGCGTGCGAAGTGAAGCTCGCAGCGCCCTCGCCGAAGCGCGCGTCGTGTTGCACATCTCTGACGGGGCTCGTTTTCCCTCCTTTGCCATTGCCGCACTCGCGGCCGGCGTGCCAACGATTGCGCGCGCGACGACGATTAATCGAGAGTTGCTCAGTGGCGCGGCGGCGCTCACCGAGAGCGATGACGAAGTGATGCCGCTGTTGAGCGAACTCTGGGAGAGTCCGTCGCACCGGGCCATCGTGGTCGCGGCCGGACAGTCCAGGGCCGAGGATTTCGCACCGGCTACCGCGGCGCGGGCCTACGCGGCTCTCTACCGAGAAGTCGTGCGAGGCTGGAGTTCGTGACGCGAACCGTGAGCATTTCGCTGGATCAGTTCTACCGACCCCAGCCCGGCGGCATCGCGACCTACGTGCGAGGACTCGTCGGGGGTCTCGCTTCGTTGCACGAAGACCTTCGACTCATCGGTGTCGCCCCCAAGGGTTCCCCGACTCAAGACCTTTCGGACCTGGCCCTCAAGCCCGTGACGACGATGGTGCCCATTGATGTGCTGACGCGCGTGTGGGCGAAGTGGCCCCTCGGCGTGCCCGCCTGGAGCGACGTCGTCCACGCAACGTCGGTGGCGGGTCCCTACGCCGGAGGAACGAGACAGGCGGTGCATTCGGTGGCGCTGCACGATCTTCTTTGGCGAGACGAACCGAGTGCCAGCACGCCACGCGGCATCAAGTTCCACGAAGGCCGGCTCCAAATGCTGAAACGTCGCTACGACGTTCGCGTTATCACGACGGCACCGGGACTGGCTCAACGACTGATTGATGAAGGTTTCGCCGCGGAGCGAGTCCACCAGTCGCGTCTGGGCGTCGGTGACACGACGAGTGCTGAGAGTGAGGGCCAAGTTCGGACCTTTCTCGCTGAACACGGGGTCCAAGGACCCTTCACTTTGTACGCCGGGACGAGGGAGCCGCGAAAGAATCTCGGTCGACTGCGAGAGGCGTACGCGAACGCGCGCGCAACGAACCCCGAACTCGGCGCGCTCGTGTTCGTGGGACCTCCTGGATGGGGAGAGGAAGAGAGTGGCGACGCCGTGGTGCTCGGGCTGGTGGCGAGGTCGATGCTCCAGGGCCTGTACCGTGACGCGACGGTGGTGGCCTACGTGCCGCGCGCCGAAGGCTGGGGACTGCCACCGGTTGAGGCACTACACGAAGGTGCGCGCGTCGTGGCGAGTGTCGCGACGCCGAGCGTCGCGACGAATGAAGAAGTCGTCCTCGTCAATCCTCTGGACGTCAACGACATCACCTCCGGTCTTATTCGCGCGCTCTCACTCGGTACCGACGAGAGCGCGCGTCAACGTAGAAGAGAGACGGTTGCCTCGCTGACGTGGAAGAACGTGGCGCTCGATCACCTGGCGGCCTGGGCGTGAAAGTCGCCCTCGACGTCTCGGCGGTACCGCCCAAGATCGCCGGGGCCGGGCGCTACATCGCCGAATTAGCGCGAGCGCTACCCGCGCGCGACGTCGAGACGACCTTGGTCACGCGACGTGACGACGCGAAGCGTTGGCAGGATATCTCTCCGCTGGCGTCGGTGAAGGGACTGGTGCCCAACGCTCGCGCCGCGCGACTGACCTACGAAGCGTGGGTCCTCGGTACGAGCCCGGTCGCGCGCGACGTCGACCTCTGGCACTCGCCGCACTACACGATGGCCCATCGTGGATCGACGCCGACGGTCGTCACCATTCACGACCTCACCTTCTTCACGAATCCCGAGTGGCACGAACGACGCAAGGTCGCCTTCTTTCGACGAGCCATTGCCTACTCTGCGTTGCACGCCCGCGTGCTAGTCAGCGTGAGCGAGTTCAGTGCTCGACTCATGGATGAGGTGGTGCCGCTCCACGCGCCGATCGTCGTCGCCCCACTCGGCGTCGATCTCGATAGATTTCAGTTCTCTGGCGACGATGACGCACTCTTTCGGGCACTTCAACGTAACGCCGACACCCGTTTCATTCTCTTTGTCGGCACGCACGAACCGAGGAAGGGCCTCGACGTGTTATTGACGGCCTTCAGCGAGATCGCGCGCGACGACGACGACGTAGAACTTTGGCTCGCGGGACAGGCGGGTTGGGGCGCTGACTCCTTCGAGGCCCAGTTTGCGTCACATCCCTTCAAAGTACGTATCCGCCGTTTGGGCTTCGTTGATGACGATCTGTTGCCCGCGCTCTATCGCCGAGCGAAGGCCGTCGCCTACCCCTCGCGCGGCGAGGGCTTCGGTCTGCCGGTCCTCGAAGCGATGGCCTGTGGTGCGTCCGTGGTGACCACCAAGGACACGGTCATGGCTGAGGTCGCTGGCGACGCCGCGCGACTGGTCGGTCCCGGCGACGCCGAAGCACTCGCGTCGGCGCTCTTGGACGCCTTGCAGTCGGGCCCCAGTGAGCGTTCGTCGTGGGCGACGCGCGCACGCCAACGCGCCGAACACTTCACTTGGGATTACTGCGTCGATCAACATCTCGTGGCCTATCGCCAAGCGCTGGACGTACCTTGACCCGGGTCCTCGTCACCGGTGCGGACGGCTTTGTGGGGCGTCACCTCGTCGCGCACCTCGGCGAATCGGGCGACGACGTCCGCGGCATCGACCGCGAACGCGACGTCACCAACGCCACCACCATGCGCGACGTCTTTGACGACGTGCGCCCCGAGGTCACGTACCATCTCGCGGCGTTGACCCACGTGGGCGAATCCTGGGAGCACGCGAGTGAGTTCACGCGGGTCAACGTGGTGGGGACCCAACGGGTGCTGGACGCGTCCTTCGCTACCGTGCCTGAATCAACGACGCTCCTCGTTAGTTCTTCGGAGGTGTACGGCATCGTTGGTGAAGAGGATCAACCCCTGCACGAAAGTTTTCGCGTCGCACCCGCCAATCCCTACTCGGCGAGCAAAGTGGAGGCCGAGCGCGTCGCGCGCGAAGCGCTTCGTACCCGAAATCAGCGCGTCATCGTCGCTCGGCCTTTCAGCCATCTCGGCCCGGGCCAGAATCCCACCTTCGTAGTTCCCGCACTCGTTACTCGTCTCTTGGACGCGCGCGACCGTGGTGACGATGAAATCTCCGTTGGCGATCTCTCGACGCGACGCGACTTCAGTGACGTGCGCGACGTGGTGCGCGCCTATCGACTGCTTGCCCAACTCGGTGTGACGGGCGAGATCTACAACGTCGCGTCGGGGCACGACGTCGCGATCAGTGACATTGCTCAGCAACTCGTCGACGCCGTAGCCCCTGGCGTTCGACTCGTCGTTGATCCGATGTTGCTTCGACCGATTGAGATTCCAATTTCTAGAGGAAGCTTCGAAAAGTTGAACCAAGCTACTGGCTGGTCGCCCTCGATTCCACTTCACGTCTCGCTCAGCGACGTCATTGACGATCTCGTCGCGCGTCGCGGTGAAATGCAGTGAGAGTCTGCAATACAGGGGTTTTGCTTGCGCCAGCAGTCAGAATCGATGACGAGGGCCAACTAGCCTTGAAGGTCTGATGGACTCTCGTGCTCCGGCCGTTGTTGCCGTCATCGTTACCACCGGTTCGGGGCCGGGCCTCGAAGCCACGGCGGCTTCCCTGGTGGCCCAGGACTATGAGGAACTAAGCCTGCTCGTCGTGGCGAACGGGGATGCTTTGCACGTCCCCGAACGAGTCGCCGCCGTTGCGCCCAACGCCTTCGTGCGCATTCTCGAGGAGAACCGTGGTTTTGGTGCGGCGTGCAACGAAGCCGTGCTGATGGTTGAGGGATCGGCCTTTTTCCTCTTCTGTCACGACGACGTGCGACTCGAGCCCGACGCCGTCCAGCTCATGGTTGAGGCGGCTTATCGCACGAACGCCGGGATTGTGACGCCGAAGTTCGTGGCCTACGACGACCCTCTGGTGCTTTTACACGCCGGTCAAACGAGTGACCGTTTTGGGGTCGTGCGTGACCGCGTGGAGTTGGGTGAGATCGATCACGGCCAACAAGACCTCGAGCGAGACGTGTTCGTGGCGCCCGGTGGCGTCACGTTGGTGCGATCGGACCTCTTTTCGACGTTGCGGGGCTTTGACCCGCTGATCACGCTGCTCGGCGAGGACCTCGATCTCTGCTGGCGTGCACAAGTTGCCGGCGCGCGCATCGTCGTCGCGCCACTCGCCAAAGTGGCCCACCGCGAGACGATTGCGACGGGTGAGCGCGCCGTAACGGCCATTGGCACGCGGCGAGCGAGCCGCACGGACCTTAGGCGTCGCCACCAGTTGCTGGTCGTAGCGACGGGGTGGGGACGGCGCACGGCGGTCTGGACGTTGTTGATGCTCATGGTGCTCGACGTCGTGGAGGTGGGAATCGCGCTGGCGGGACGCGACACCGACCGGGCGGGCGCGATCGTCGGATCGTGGCGTTGGCTGCTCCAGCAAAGAAAAGGCGTACGACAACGTCGTCGTCAACTTCACGTCCTGCGCGTCCTCTCAGACGCCGAGCTTCGCCGACTCCAGGTCGGGGGAGCGAGTCGCCTTAAGCACTTCTTCGTCACGCTGCTACGAGAGGGTTACGACCGAGCACGCGGCATTTTGCCGGCCGAAGACGAAGTCGAAATCTTTGACGAACCCGTCGACGTCGGCGTTGGTTTTGCCGCAGTGTTCTCTGAAGATGAGGAGTTCGACGAGATCGCCCAGAGTGAACTCTTAGAACTGCGCTCTCGCCCTTCGCGCTTCATGACGACGTTTCGCTCCCAGGCGGCGGTCGTCGCGGTCGTGGCGCTGTTGTGGCTCATTGGTTCGCGCGACCTCGTCGCTACGCACCTGCCGCTCATTGGTCGCCTGGCCCCGCTCGACTCGTGGTGGTCGACGTGGCGTCACTTCTTTGCCTCCTGGTCACCCAACGGCGTGGGTACGGGTACGCCGGGCATGCCCGGCTACGGCGTCTTGGCATTCGCGGGCACCTTCGTCTTTGGACGAATGGGGGTCTTGCCTCGCCTCGTACTCATCTTCGCGGTGCCGGTCGGCGGTCTGGGCGTGGGTCGACTCTTAAAGGACCGCGTGTCCAATCGGGCGCGCATTATCGGCGCCTTCGCTTACGCCGCGATGCCGCTCGGCTTCAACATGATCAGCCAGGGTCGCGTCGACGTACTCGTTGTTGTCGCGGGGCTGCCCTTCATCGTTCGACGGATCTTCCAGTTGATGGACGTAGCGGGTTTTCGACTTCGCCCCTTCGACGAGCCACTGCCCTTTGGACATCGAGGATGGCGCACGACCGAAGCCGGTCAGCGCATGGTGCTCATCATGCTCATAGCCCTCGTGACCGCAATGGCCCCCGCGACGCTCGTCGTCGTAGGTCTGGTCGTCGTGGGCGTGGTGGTTGCGCGCTACTTCGAGCCCGACCACGACAACACCTTCCGTCATCCCGGTCGGTTCCTCGGCGCTCTGGTGGTGAACGTCGCGATATTTCTCTTGCCCATGACCTTTGACTTCGTCGTCGCGGGGCGACGAGCGCTCGAGATCTTTGGACTGCCCAGTGGACCGTGGTCGGCGCCCTCGTTCATACTGTTGCTGCGCGACGTCGATGGGACCTTTGGTTCGTCGTGGTGGGGTTGGCTCTTGCCCGTGGCCGCGCTGTTTTCACTGGTCCTCTGCAAGGGCGATCGACGCCGGGTCGCTTCGAAAGTCGCGGTAATCGCGACGCTGACGTTGGTATTGAGCGCGCTGGTCTCACTGCACTGGCTCGGCTCATTCTCACCGGACCTCGACGTGCTCTTGGCCCTCTACGCCGTGATGTTGGCGTCGCTCATTGGACTTGGCGTGGGAGCGTTGGAGCACGATCTGCGCGACGTGGGATTTGGCTGGCGTCAACTGACGGCCGCGTTCGCGGTATCGACGATGGCGCTCGCGAGTCTGCCCCTGCTCGCCAGCTTTGGCAGCGGCCGCTTTGACCTTCCCTCGACGAGCGTGGCCGAGTCACTGAGTGCTCTTTCACCGACGACGGCCGGCGGGTACCGAGTGCTGTGGCTCGGAGATCCCTCGGTGTTGCCGACATCGGGCTGGGCCGTGGCGCCCGGTCTCGAGGCCGCGACCTCGATGAACGGCCTTCCCGGGGGCGCGACGCTCTTTACGCCTCCGGACTCTGGAACGAGTGACGTGATCATCGAGGCGTTACAGAGTGCCATGAAGGGGCGTACCGTTCGACTCGGTCAACTGCTCGCGCCCGCGGGCATCTCGTCGATCGTGGTGATGAACTCAGCCGCGCCAGAGCTCGCGGGCGCGAAGAGCGTGTTGATGCATCGAACGCCCGGCGTCCTTACCAGTGCGCTCAACAACCAAAGCGACCTTTCCCTCGAACTACAGACGCCCTCCGTTGAGGTCTACTCGAACGCTCTCTTTCACGGCATCGTCGCCGCGACGAGAACGGGATCGACCAAACTGACGCCGATCTTTACTTCCCGGTCGAACACCGGTCTGCTCACGTCCGGCACGACGGTAATCGCGGGGCTCGCGCCCGCGGACGCCTTCGCCCTCGACGTCAACGGCAAAGCGGCCGCGCGCACGAACCTCAACACGTGGACGCCGATCTACAGCGTGGCGTCTTCGACGCCCAGTCCCACCGGCGCTATTTCGTTACACCAGTTTCCGCTGAACGGGCTCCTCGCGCTCTTCACCTTGGGCATGTGGGGGATTGTCTGGCTGGGCTTTGGATGGATTCACCGTCTCGAGTGGCTCTTTACCGGTCGACGCCGTCGCGTTAGAAAGCCAGAGCCGAAGGAGGAGACCGATGGCTAAGCATCGTCGCCATCTACCGCTCCTGCTCGTGGTCGTCGTGGTGCTCGCCGCGACGGGCGTACTGACGTCGCTGCGACATTCGACGAATCCTTCGACGCTCCCGAGCGGTCTCACGGCGTCGCTCGACGCCGAATCGACCGCGCTCTACTGCACCGGTCTCTCGAGTGTCACGGACCCGCCAGGACGTGTCACGTTCTACAACACCTCAGGCGCCAGTCGCAGTCTGAGTCTGAGCATCGTGTCCCAAGTTGGCAAGACCTACACGAGCACGATCGAACTCCCCGCGCACGCCGCGCAGTCGATTCAACCCAGCGTTCTCGACTCGGGCACGAACTTTGGCGTGGCCGTGCAGATAAGCGGCGGCGGCGTCGTGGGTAACGAGACGGCTGGCAGTAATCGCGCAGAGGTGCCGTGTCAGTCCACCGGGGTCCGACACTGGTACGCGACGGGCTTTGACACGTTGGTGGGATCGAGCGCGTACCTGAGTCTCTACAACCCCACGGGCACCGCCGCGGTCCTCAACGCCACGATATACACCGGGACGGGTTTTTCGGCGCCACAGTCTTTTCAGGGACTCTCCATTCCCGCCCACGCTCAAACGCAGATCAACCTGGGCGGTCAGGTCGTCAACACCGCCAACGTGGGCGTTGGTATTGACGTGCTGCGAGGATCACTGGTCGTTGTCGGGGTACAGGACTCCAACGGTGAGGTCTCCTTCGACCAGGGCGTCGCGAGTCCGCTCAAGGCGGCGTGGTTTCCCGACGTGACGACCGTGAACCACGCCACCGCGCAGATTCGTGTGGCCAACCCCAACGCCGCGTCCGCTCAGGTGACGGTGAACGTGGCGCTGAGTAAGTACACCGTCGCGCCCCAGACGCTCAGCGTCGCGCCCTTTTCGACCAGCCTCGTGAACATTACGCCCAACTCGGCGATTCCCGCGGCCGGCTACGCGAGCTTGACCCTGCGATCAAGCGAGCCCGTCGTCACCTCGCTCGCGACGGGCCAGGGGACGTGGACTGCGCTCAGCGCACCGCAAGCACCCGGAAGAGTTTTCCTTATTCGCGACTTTACCGGACGCGGTTTTGACGCCGCCACGATTACGAACACCTCGCCTCGCACCATCTCGGTGACGATTACGACGCAGAAGGACAAAGCGACGAAGTCCTTGACGGTGACGGGTCAAAAAGTAAGTGGCGACACGACCGAGAGTCTCCTCGCGCTTCTTCCCGCTTCGCTCAGCACGCAGAGTCAGACGTTCATTGTCTCCTCGCTCAAGCCCTCGCTCGTCGTGGGACTGACGCTGCCGAGCAAACCCAACGGGGTGCTCGTGGTCGAGCCGTTAAACGGCGGGTAGTGTCGGCGGCTGCCAGGTTGGCGTGGGAGGGGCAACCGGCGCCGTCGCGGCGGGCGCCACGGGCGAGGCTTCCTTCGGCGCGACCCGGGGCTTGCCAACGCCACTGAGTGCGCTCACGGTGCGGGTTCCTTCGGGGTGGACGGGTTCGCCGTTGGCTTCGTCGATCAGTCGTGCGGCGTCAGCGCCGTCGACCGTTTCGTGTTCGAGCAACGCTCGGGTGAGCGACTCGAGACCACGGCGGTGCAAGGTGAGCACTTCAATCGCTCGCGTCTCTTGTTCTCTAAGGATGCGCTCGATCTCGTCGTCGATGACTTTGGAGGTGTGGTCGGAGTAGTCACGTGTGTGCATGAGGTCCTCACCTAAGAAGACTTGGTTGTTCGAGCCCCAGGCCATCGGACCGATCTCCTTGGACATGCCCCACTCGCGCACCATTCGTCGCGCGAGTTCGGTGTTGCGCTGAAGGTCGTCCGCGGCACCCGTCGAGAGATCGCCGTACACGAGCAGCTCCGCGACGCGTCCACCCATGCGCATGCACAACGAGTCCTCGAGGTGCCCTCGGGCCATGATGTGACGGTCTTCTTCGGGCAACGTCATCGTCACACCGAGCGCCATGCCACGCGGGATAATGGTGATCTTGTGCAGGGGATCGGTCTTGTCGAGAACGTACGCGAGCACGGCGTGGCCGCTTTCGTGAAAGGCAATGCGCTCACGTTCGTCGTCTTGAAGGACCATCGTGTCGCGCTCTTGGCCCATCAACACGCGATCCCTCGCGGACTCGAAGTCCTCCATGCCAATAGTCGTGGAGTCGCGACGCACGGCGTGCAGGGCCGCTTCGTTGACGAGGTTCGCCAAGTCCGCGCCACTCATGCCGGGCGTGCCGCGTGCGACCAAACTCATGTCCACCGACGCGTCAACGAGTTTGCCCTTCGAGTGCACCTGGAGGATGGGCAGTCGTTCTTCTAAGTCCGGGAGGGGCACGACGATCTGTCGGTCGAAGCGACCGGGACGAAGAAGGGCCGGGTCCAACACGTCGGGCCGGTTGGTCGCGGCGATGACCACGACGCCCTCGGTGGGCTCGAAGCCGTCCATCTCACTCAACATTTGGTTCAGGGTCTGCTCGCGCTCGTCGTGACCGCCACCGAGTCCCGCTCCGCGCTTGCGGCCAATGGAGTCGATTTCGTCGACGAAGACAATGGCCGGCGACTGTTTGCGCGCTGTGGCGAAGAGGTCGCGTACGCGACTCGCGCCCACGCCCACGAACATCTCCATGAAGTCTGATCCCGAAACCGAGAAGAACGGCACGCCCGCCTCGCCGGCGACGGCGCGCGCGAGCATTGTTTTGCCGGTACCGGGAGGGCCCACGAGCAAGATGCCCTTAGGAATGGTGGCGCCGATGTTTTTATAGCGTGCCGGATTCTTTAGAAATTCGACGACTTCACTTATCTCTTGTTTTACGCCCAGGTAACCCGCGACGTCGGCGAAGGTGGTCTTGGGATGGTCCTCATTGAACTGTTTGGCCTTGGAGCGTCCGACGGACATCATGCCGTTCATCTGTCCACGGGCTTGGCGACTGGCGTAGTACAAGAAGCCCGCGAAGATCAGCGCGAAGATGAGGTAGGGGAGTAGCAAGGCGAAAAGCCCCGAGGAGTTCGCGAAGGTGACCTCGACGTTGTTAGTGCGCAGGCTGTCGACTTCGGTCGTGAGGGCCGGAATTGGTCCGTTCGTGGTGTAGTTGGTGCCGTTGATCAGTTGGCCCGTGATGACGCCACTCGAGTTATTGATACTGGCCGACACCACCTTCTGCTTGTGAGCCTGGTGAATCAGCGACGAGTAGGTGATGGTCTTGACGCTCTTGGAGTTAAAGATGCTGGGAATAACTAAGATTCCCAAGATGAACGCGACGATGGCAATCGTCACGACTCGCCGACGCACTTGGGGCGCCATCGGCTTCTCGCCGCCTGGAAGGTACTTCTTGAAACCCTTTGGTTCGTCTGGTTGGTTAGGTTCGTTCGGTGCGTCAGCCACGTATCTAATCTAGAGGGCGTCAGCAAGATGTCGGCTGCGCCTGTGCATAACTTCGATTTGAAAGCGTTCCGCCTTTGAGTACTTCTTCCGTTGCGTCACTGGAGAGTCGGCCCCGCGTCGGCGCGATTCTGGTCGCGTGCTTTATCGGATTCTTAGCCGGGCAGATTCTCGCGGAACTCTTAGAGGTGCTCGGCGCGAGCGTGACGAACTATCCCGGTGGCTTGAGCGCTTTACAAAAGGCTGCCGATCCACCGTGGTGGTCGAACGCGCTCGGTCTCTTGGGACTCTGGGTGGGATTTGGCGCCGCGATTATCTACGCGCACCGCGAGGGCCACCTGCGTTCGCTACCCGATCAGTGGCGCCCGCGAGCGAGCGATCTCCTCTTTGTGATACTCGGCCTGGCGTGCCAGTTGGGCGTCGATCTCCTCTACGCGCCCTTTCACTTCAAAAGTCTCAACCATCCGGTCAATCACCTCTTTCACGCCGCGCACGGCCCGGAGTTTGTACTCATCGCCCTCATGACCGCACTCGGCGCGCCGTTTTTCGAAGAGTGGCTCTTTCGCGGCGTCATCTTTCGTTCCATCGCCGAAGGCACGCCCAACATGTCCGCCCGCGCCTCGGTCACGCTCGGTGTCGTTGTCAGCGCCGTCCTCTTTGGACTCGCCCACGGTGAACTCATCCAGTTCGCCGGGCTCGCGCTCCTCGGTGTCGTGCTCGCGCTGCTCGTCTATCGCACCAAGCGTCTCGTGCCGAGTTTCATTACTCACGCTTCCTTTAACGCCACCGCTCTCGTCGCAGTTATCGCTCATCGCGTGGGGCATTAGTGCAACGTTTTCGATCGTTTTGGACGCCGCTGCGCGTGTTGGACGCAGTGCTGGTCTTCGTCATCATCTTCGTCACGGTATGGTCGCTGCACCCTTCGCTACTCTTCTCATCGTCACTGATTACTGGCGGCGACACGGGCTCGCACTTGGCGTTGCCGGCCTACTTGCGCACGACGGGCGACCTCTTCAACTTCACGCCCTGGTACCCCGGTTGGTTCGACGGCATTCCGGCCTACAGCTACTACTTCGTCTTACCCGACGTGCTCGCGACGTTTCTCAGTTACGTCATTGGCTTTGCCGTCGCCATGAAACTCGTGACGATTCTCGGCTCGGTGTTACTGCCCATCACGGCCTACGCGATGGGCAAGCTCTTTCGTGCGCCCCGGCCCGTTCCCGTGGCGCTCGCGTTCGCCACGCTGCCCTTTCTCTTTGACGCGTCCTTCACGATCGATGGGGGCAATCTCTTTTCCACGATGGCGGGGGAGTACTCGTTCTCGCTCTCACTCGCGCTCGCGCTCTTAACGATTGGACTCTTCGCGCGGGGCGTTCGAACCGGCCGTGGTTACTGGTGGGCGGCTATCGCCCTCAGCGCCACGTTGGCCGCGCACGTCTTGCCCTGGTTCTTCGCGATCGGCGCCGTCTTCGTGCTGGTGGTCTTCGAACTCTTTCAACGACGCGGTCTAGGCGATCCCAAAGAAGAGGATTTGGTGCGCGGCGACTACGCGCGACCCTTTCGATTCGCTCTCGGCGCGGGGCTGCTCTCCTTTGGCCTGTCGGCGTGGTGGTTGTTGCCCTTTGCGACCACGCAGAGCCTCACCAACTCCCTCGGCTACCAGAAGATCACGGGACTCCACGCGGTCTTGTCGACCCTGGGCTGGTACAACGCGACGGGGGGAGCGGGCGGGGATCGTTGGGTCATCATTCTTGGCGCCATGGCCGTTGCCGTGGCCATTGTCGAGCGCGACCGCCTAGGACTCGTGCTCTCGACGTTGACGGTGCTCTCAGTCGTGGCGTTCGTGTTCGACCCCCAAGGCGCGATTTGGAACGAACGACTGATCCCCTTTTGGTTCATCTCGGTCCACCTCGTGGCCGGGTGGTTGGTGGGCTACGTGTTGTGGCGTTGGATCGACTACGTACCGGCGCGTTTTCGACGGGTGCCCTTTTTCGTCGACGGCGACAATATCGGACGCGTCGACGATGTCGCCAACGAAGTCGTCGTCAGTGAGCTTGTCGAAGAGCCGGCGTTGGTCCTTGAGAACGCGAAGGATCCCTTGTGGCGCGTGGAGCGAATCATTCGCGCGACGGCCGTCGTGGCGCTGCTCGGTCTTCTCTCCACCGTGCCCGGGCTCATTCAACCCATCGCCGCTGAACTCCATCTCACGACGAGCGGCAACCAGGTCAGCACGTGGGCGACGACCAACTACGGCGGCTATCAGGCCCAGGCGGCATGGCCCGAGTACCAGAGCCTCATGACGACCATGGGCAATCTCGCCAAGCGCTACGGCTGCGGCCGAGCGATGTGGGAGTACAACGTCTCCGAGCAACGCTTCGGCACGCCCGAGGCGCTGATGTTGTTGCCCTACTGGACGAACAACTGCGTGGACTCAGAGGAAGGACTCCTGTTCGAGTCTTCGCCCACGGTGCCGTATCACTTCCTCGACCAGTCCGAGCTCAGCGTTTCGCCCAGTGATCCTCAAGTTGGCCTCAACTACGAAGGACTGAACGTCGCCGAAGGCGTACGCCACCTCCAGATCCTCGGCGTGAAGTACTACATGGCCTTCTCGCCCCAAGTCATCACCGAGGCCAACGCCGATCCCCAACTTCGCCTCATCGCGACCACCAAGAAATGGCCCATCCCGGGTGTGCAGTGGCGGATCTATCTGATCAAGCACAGTCCCATGGTCCAGGCACTGAAGAGCCTGCCCAACGTCGTCGCCAACATTTCGAGTCAAGCCACGTGGTTGGACGCGAATCAAACGTGGTGGACGACGACCTCGTTGGAGAACGTCTACGCCGCGAGTGTCGGACCATCGTCGTGGCCACGAGCGCCGAGCATTACGACGATGAAGACGTCGCCAGTACTGCCCAAGGTCACCGTCACGCAACTGAAGGTGGGCCTGCAGTCAGTGTCGTTTCACGTCAGCCGAGTGGGCGTGCCGGTGCTCGTCAAGATCTCGTACTATCCGCGCTGGCACGCCACCGGCGCCGCCGGCCCCTACCGAGTGAGCCCTAACTTGATGGTGGTCGTGCCGACGAGTAAGAACGTGTCGCTCGACTACACCAGTACCCCGGCGTTGACGTTGGGTAACGTCATCAGTGATCTCACGACGCTGGGCGCTTTCGCGACGTTGTGGTTCGTTCTTAGAAGGCGTCGAAACCTTCACCGGTAGGATGAACAGTCGTGGACACGACGGCAATCTTCAAGGCGTACGACGTGCGAGGCACCTACCCCGACCAACTCGATAAGCGCGTCGCCGAGGCCATAGGTTCGGCCTTCGCCACCTTCACTAAGTCGCCGCGCATTGTCGTCGCTCGCGACATGCGCACGTCGGGGGAGATCCTCTCGGCGGCCTTCTCGCGCGGCGCGCGCTCGGTGGGCGTGGACGTCGTGGACCTGGGTCTCGCGTCGACGGACTTTCTCTACTTCGCCTCGGGCTACCTCGGCGTTCCCGGCGCGATGTTCACCGCGTCGCACAATCCCGCGAAGTACAACGGCATCAAGATGTGCTTAGCGGGCGCGAAGCCCGTCGGCGTCGAGACTGGTCTCAGCGAGATTGAGAGCCTGACCAACACGTTTTACGAAAAGCCAGTGACGGGCGCCCTCGCTTCGTACAGCGAACTCGATCTCACGAAGGAGTGGGTCGCCCACGTGCACTCCTTCGCTGACGTCTCCTCCTTTCGTCCCCTCAAGATCGTCTGCGACACGGCGAACGGCATGGGTGGCTTCGTCGCGCCGCTGGTCTTTAAGGGACTGCCCTTTGACGTAGAGATTCTCTACCCCGAGCTTGACGGCGACTTTCCGAATCACCCGGCCGATCCATTGAACCCGGACAACATAAAGGACCTTCAGAAACGAGTGCTCGAGGTTGGCGCGGACATTGGTTTGGCCTTTGACGGGGACGCCGACCGGGTCTTTCTCATTGACGAAAAGGCCCAACCCATTAGCGGATCGACCACGACGGCGACGGTGGCGACCGTCATGCTGCGGCGATTTCCCGGTGCGACGATTCTCTACAACCTCATCTGCTCTAAGACGGTGCCCGAAGTCATCGCCGAAGAGGGCGGCGTGGGGGTGAGAACGCGTGTCGGACACAGCTACATCAAGGCGGTCATGGCCGAGACGGGCGCGGTGTTCGGTGGCGAACACTCGGGACACTTCTACTACCGCGATAACTACCGCGCCGACTCAGGGATCATCACGGCCTTCATCGTGCTCGAGCTCATGAGCAAGACCGAAATGCCGCTCTCGGCCCTAGTAGCGCCCTACCTGCGCTACGCCGATTCCGGTGAGATCAACTCCCAAGTATCGAACCCGGCGAAAACGGTGGAGCGCGTGGCGAAGAAGCTCGAAGCCGAGCACATCAACGTTGATCACCTCGACGGCCTCACGGCCGATTACGGCTCGTGGTGGTTTAATCTTCGACCATCGAACACTGAGCCGTTGCTGCGTCTCAATCTTGAAGCCGCGGATGAGACGAAGTGTAGAGAGCACGTTGACGAAGTGTTGGCACTACTAAAGGAGACCAAATAATGGCCTTAGATACGTTCTTGCTCGACTTACTGGAGGACCCCGTCGATCACGGGCCGCTGCTCTACGTGCCCTCAAAGGACGTGCTCTTTAACCCCCGTCTGCACATCGCCTACGAAGTGCGCGACTCGATTCCCGTCATGCTGCCCGACGAGTCACGACTCGTGAACGAAGACGAGGAGCGCTCGTTTAGGGACGACCCCGACGCCCGACTCACCGGTGTGCAGTAGCGCGTCTAGTTGAGGCGCTCAACGATCATGGCCATGCCTTGGCCACCACCAACGCACATTGTTTCAAGACCGAAGCGCTTGTCGGCGTCTTCGAGTGAGTTGAGCAGCGTCGTCATTATGCGCGCGCCGGTCATACCAAAGGGATGTCCGAGCGCAATGGCGCCACCACGAATGTTGAGTTTGTCGAGTGGAATACCGAGGTGCTTCGCGCTGGGAAGAACCTGCGCGGCGAACGCCTCGTTGATCTCGACGAGGTCGATGTCGTCGATGGTCATCTTCGCGCGACCGAGGGCCTGGCGCACGGCCTCGATGGGACCGAGCCCCATGATCTCGGGGTTAAGTCCACTGACGCCACTGGCGACAATGCGCGCCAAGGGCTTGATGCCGAGTTCCTTGGCCTTGTTGTCGCTCATCACCACGACGGCGGCGGCGCCGTCGTTCAAAGGACAGGCGTTACCGGCGGTGATCGTGCCGCCTTGGCGAAAGACGGGTTGCAGGCTCGAGAGCTTTTCGAGCGTCGTACCGGCACGGGGTCCGTCGTCTTTGGCGACCACGGTGCCGTCGGGCAAGGTCACGGGCGTGATCTCGCGCTCGAAGAAGCCATTCTCCTGGTGCTCGACGGCGAGCTCTTGGCTGCGCAGAGCGAACTCGTCCATCTCTCGGCGCGAAACGTTCTCGAACTCGGCCACGTTCTCGGCCGTCTGACCCATGGCGATGTAGACGTCGGGCAGACCGGGCTGAGGAGTCCAGGGATCGGTGACTTTCTCTGCGCGACTTGCGGTGCGTTGCATGGCCGCCTGAAAGAGTGGGTTCATGGCCTTGCCACTGTCACTCGCGCCCCCGCCGTAGCGCGACACCGTCTCGACGCCGGCCGAAATGAAGACGTCGCCCTCACCGGCGCGAATGGCGTGCGCCGCCATGCGAATGGTCTGGAGCGATGAGGAGCAGTAGCGATTCACCGTCACGCCGGGCACGTCGTCGAGGCCCGCGAGGACGGCGACGACACGCGCAATGTTAAAACCCGACTCGCCGGCCGGCTGGCCACAGCCCAGCAGGAGGTCTTCGACGCTGTGGGGATCGAGCGACGGTACTTTTTCGAGCAGCGTACGAACGATGAACGCGGTGAGGTCATCGGGGCGCATGTCCACGAGTGATCCCTTGAACGCGCGCCCGATCGGGGTGCGAGCGGTGGCGACGATGACGGCTTCTGGCATGGACTACTCCTCAGGTGTACTCAACGGTAACTTTGGCGAGCATAGTGACTTGCACTACCCACCAGGAACTACTTGACCTCGAGCGGCCCCGCGTTGCCAAAGCCTTGGCGGATGCCCTGACCCGCTCGCCGACTCAACTGTTCGGGCTCCAAGAGCATCCAGTAGGCGTTTCGCGCGTGAGCGCGCGATCGATTTTCAAAGACTGAGGCCAAAGTCTCGGGGTCGTCGGACTCGTCTTCGTGGACGAATACTTCGAGAATTGGCGTCGAGGTCATCAGTTGCGCCTGCATGATGCCCAACGAGGCTTCGTGGGCGCACTGTTTGTCAATCGGCGCCGATCCGGGCATGCCGAGCACGACAACGATCTTCGCGCCTCGTTGCTCGATCATCCTCTTCGCCGCGACGGCCAGGTCCTTAAATCCGGGCACCGTCTCGGTGATGACGTCAAAGGTGGTGCCGTAGCCCGGACAGTCAGCGAGTTCGGCCAGTGCCGCGCCGCCCATGTCGTAACGGGCGAACATGGTGTCGACAACGCCAATCGTTACCGGTCGGTCGGACTTTTTCTTCTTCTGAGCCACGAAACTCCAATCTGTCGTCTAGTGTAGAGAGTCGGGCGTCTTGGCCTCACCGAGGCAATTTCTCAATACCGTAGAGTTGGTCCGACTAAGGGGTGACCATGGCCTGGGACTTTTCGACGGACGCAGCATTTGAAGAACAACTCGTCTGGATGCGTGGATTCGTTCGCGAAGAGATCATGCCCATCGAGACGCTCTCTCTCAGCCACGAGCAGGTCATCAACTTCATTAAGCCCCTCCAAGAGCAGGTGAAGGCGAGGGGTCTGTGGGCGGCGCACTTGTCGCCGGAACTCGGCGGCATGGGCTTTGGTCAGGTCCAGCTCGGTCTGATGCACGAGATCCTCGGTCAGACCATGTACGGACCCGTGGTCTTTGGCAACAACGCGCCCGACAGCGGCAACGCCGAGTTGTTGGCCGCCGGCATGGAGATGACCGGGCGCGACGACATTCGCGAACGCTGGCTCGAACCACTACTCAGTGGTTCCATTCGCTCAGGGTTTTCCATGACCGAACCCAACACGGCTGGCAGCGACCCGCGACTCCTGAAGACTCGAGCCACCAAAGACGGCGATCAGTACGTCATCAACGGTCGCAAGTGGTACACGACGAACGGATCGGTCGCGGACATCTTGATTGTCATGGCCGTCACTAATCCCGACGTCCACCCGTACCAGGGTTCGTCAATGTTCGTCGTGCCCGTGGACACGCCGGGTCTCACGATCGTGCGCGACGTGGGCGCGATGGACCACCCCGACGTGGTCTACGGCCGCTTTGGTAATCACGCCGAAATTCTCTACGAGGACGTGCGCATTCCGGCCGATCACTTGATCGGTCCCGAAGGATCAGGTTTCTTGCTCGCCCAGACGCGCCTCGGACCGGGACGCATTCATCACTGCATGCGTTGGCTCGGTCAGTCGCAGCGTGCCTTTGACATGATGTGCGAACGCGCGCTCAGCCGTTACACCCACGGTTCGCTCCTGGCCGAGAAGCAGACCGTCCAGAACTGGATCGCCGACTCGAAGGCCGAGATGCACGCGGCACGTCTCATGACGCTGCACGCGGCGTGGAAGATGGACCAGGTCGGCGCGTCGGCCTCGCGCGACGAGATCGCCATGATCAAGTACTACGGCGCGTCGGTCTTACACAACGTGATCGACCGGGCGATTCAGACGTACGGTTCACTGGGCTACTCCTCGGACATGCCCCTCGAGTCGATGTACCGCGCGGCGCGCGCGGCGCGCATCTACGACGGACCCGACGAGGTTCACCGTCAAACGGTCGCCCGTCACGCACTGAAGAACTACGAAGCCCGCGAAGTCCCCACCGACCACATTCCCACGCGCACGCTCGCGGCCCGTGAGAAGTTCGCCGACATGCTGGAGTTCTTAGAGGCGGCGACCGTCTAGCGCGGAGCGAGACCCTCGACGGCCTCTCGTAGATCGATGCCGAAGGGCACGATGGCGATCGTGGGAATCTCCACTCCGGCTTCCATGTAGCGCGCGACGTGCTCGCGGCACTCTTCGTACGAACCGTGCACGAGCAACTCATCGACCACACTGTCGGGAATAAGTTCGTTCGCCAGTTTGCGATCGCCGGCGGCCCAGGCGTCCCACATGGGGGTGAGTATCTCGCCGCGGCCGAGCCAACGGTGAAATTCGGCGTAACCGTGGACGGTGAGGTACGAGGAGATCATCCGGCGGCCAATGAACCGCGCGGCGTTAGCGTCTTCGGTTGGTAAGACGAAGAGTCGAGCGGCGATGGTCTTATCGAGTCCGACTTCGGCGCGGCACTTCATGACGTCACTCGCGGCCAACCAGTTGAGAATGGCGCCGTCGGCTTCACGACCGGCGAGGCGCAGCATGCCGGGGCGAAGGGCGCCCAGGAGAATAGGTGGGCGTTCGAGGACCGGACGCGCCAATTTGAAGCCGTGAATCTCAAAGGTCTCGTACACCTCGTCGATCTTCTCTCCCTCCAGGGCGCTCTTCACGAATCGAAGGACGTCGCGGGTTCTGGCGTAGGGCTTGTCGTAGCTAATGCCGTTCCAGCGTTCGACGACCGGCTGGCTCGACGCGCCGAGGCCCATAGTGAAACGACCGCCCGCAATCTCCGCGAGTGAGGCAATGCTCATCGCGAGTAGCCCCGGGCCCCTCGTGTAGACGGGGGTCACCGCGACGCCGAGGTTAAGTCGAGCCTCGAGCACGGCGGCCATGGTCAGTGGCGTGAAGCCGTCTGCCCCGTCGACCTCGGCCGACCACACGTCGGTGTAGCCAAGGTCGGCCAAGCGATGAAACCAGTCCTTGTGTTCGTTCAAAGAGACGCCGTCAAAGGGAATCGTTATGCCGTAGCGAGATGTCATGGACTCAGTGTTCCAGATTGTGGGGACGGGGGACGCCTCAGTGCAGGTAGTCGTCGTCGTCGTGGGGTTTGGGCACTACGTGGCCGCGTCGCTCGAGGTCCTGAACCCAGCGCTTGATGAGTGTCTCGAGGATGTTGGCACGAGCGAAGTGCTTGTCCTCGGCCGCGATGAGGTTCCACCGGGCGTGGGCTTCATCCGTCGTTTCGACCATGAATTTCAGAGCCTTGAGATAGCCCTTTCGCTTATCGCGGTTGCGCCAGTCGTCGGGTGTGAGTTTCCAGTGCTTGAGCGGGTCAGTCGCGCGCTCGTTGAATCGTTTGAGCTGCTCCTCGTCAGATATCTGGAGCCAGAACTTCACGATGGTGACGCCGTCGTTAACCTGCATCTGTTCAAACTCGACGATTTCTTTGGCCGAGCGCTTCGCGGTTTCTTCGTCGATCTCTCCTTCCACGCGTTCGACGAGGAGACGTCCGTACCACGAGCGGTCGAACACGGTCATCTCACCCTTACCGGGCATGGACTCTTCAAATCGCCACAGAAAGTGGTGGCGAAGTTCCTCTTCGGTGGGTGGGCCGATGGGGACGACCTTGACGTGGCGCGGGTCAATGCTCGCGGTAAGTCGACGAATGGCGCCGCCCTTGCCGGCCGCGTCGAAGCCTTCGAAGAGTACGACGAGACCTGGTCCCACGACGCTGGGCACTAAGAGTCCCGCGCTAAAGAGTCGCAGTTGCGTCAGTCGGTGCTGCGCTTTTTTTACGCGCAGATCGGACTCTTCCTTGGTGAGCGTTTGGGACAGGTCGATGTCGCTGACCCGGCTCACGACGTGGCGCGCCGTGGGGAACAGACGATGTGCATGGCGACTCCCTTCTGCTTCAAGGTAGCCCAAGACCAAGGTGGACGTGCCCAAGACCCGGCGACGCCACAACTTAAGATGTGAGAGGCAAGAGAGCGAGAGGTTCATGAGAAGGTCGGTGGTCCTCGTGAACGCGGTGCTGCTGTTCGTCGGCGTGGGCGCGCTCTGGCTCGTGACGCGTACGACGACACCGCCGCTCGGCACGACGACGTCACTGACGTCGTTGGCGACGACAACGACCGCGTTGCGCGTTCCCCGGCCCGTCTGTTTCAGTGAGACGAAGCCCGCGACCCCTGGCCACGCGGCGATTCCTCTCGAGGTCTGTCGCCCCTGGCAGGCGAGAGACACCTGGTCGGGTTCGACGCCGTCCCTTTACACGACAACATTCCCTCCAACGTCCAGTCCCGCGGGCGTGGTCGCCTACGCCGCGTGGATCCGCACGTCCACGACGGACCTCGCGCTCTATCTCGGTTATGAGGGTCCCGGTCCTACGACGTTGGCGCGCGGTCCCGAGCAAGTGCCGCCCACCGTGTCGTCACGACTGCTCGCGACCTTTAACGCCGGTTTCTATGAGAGGGACGGGGCCGCGGGCTTTTACGTTCACCACACGCTCTACTACCCCATGGTGAAAGGTCTCGCGACGGTCGTGCGCTTTACTAACGGCGACATCAACATCGAGCCGTGGACTGGCGGACCTCGCCCGGGACCGACCGTTCAGATGGCGCGTCAGAATCTCCCACTGTTGGTCAACGCGGGCGTCGCCACGCCACTCGCCCGCAATAACGCCGCGTGGGGCGTGACGCTCGGGGGCGTGCCGGCGGTGTGGCGCAGTGCGCTCGGCGTCGACGCGAACGGGAACCTGATCTACGCCGCGGCCGCGAATCAGACGTCGGCGACGCTCGCCGCGCTCATGGTCCAACTGCACTGTGTTCGCGCCATGGAACTCGACATCAACCCCGCGTGGCCGATTTTCGTCTCCTACGCGGGCCCCAGAGCGGCCGGTCCGACCCTCGACGTCCCTAATCCCAATCAGATTCCGACGCGTTTTCTCACGGTCAGCCAGAAGGACTTCTTCACGGTCTACCTTTCGAAGCGCCCCGGCGAAGCCCAACCTTGGTAGGACGACGCGCTAACGCCAATTGACGTCGCAAATTACTAGAGAACGCCGACGACTTCGAGTGAGTCTCGGGCGCTACGAGCGCGGGCGCCGACGTCGCGCGAACGGTCGGCGCTCGTCGACGAGGGAGCCGATGAGGAACAGAACGCCCAAGAGAGCGAGGAGGATCGCGTAGCGCTCGTGGGGTGGGAAGTAGCTGTAGTCAATCGTGGACGTGCCCTTGGGCAGCGCGACTTGTTGATAGACGCCCTTCACCGTGGTGATGGTGGCGGGCTGGCCGTTCACCGCTACCTTCCAACCCGGCATCGAAAGTTCCGTCCGTAACAGCGTGGCGCCGGTGCTCGGACAGTTGACCGTGGCCTGGTCGTCACTCGAACTGGTGACGGTGCACGAAGTTGACGTGGTGGAGAAGAAGCTCCGGGTGTGGGGGAGTTGGTAGATGTTGGCGAGTGAGTCGTGAAAGACCCGTGTCACGCCGAGTGTTGTGAGTTGGGGATTGATAATGACCGAACTCGGAATCAAGAGGTACTTGACCGACGCGTTCTCGTAGGCGTGCAAGTGGGTGACGACCTCGCTCTCCATCGAGACGATTCCCGTCATGCCGCCCTTGATGAGGAACTGATTGCCGGGCTTGAGACCGGGGTAGAGATCCTTCTCGATGAAGTCCTTAAACGCTCGAGGGAACGGAAGGTCGATGGAGGAAAGTTCGTTGAGGCCGAACTCGGTACCCCAGTTTGGCGTGAGCACCGCGAAGTCCACGAAACGCGCTCGACCTTGATGTTGTTGGAGGAAGTGAATAGGTGCGTAGTCGATTGTGATCTGTTTGGCCGACTCGGCGGTGGGCACCATGAACAACAAAAGTGACTCACCGACGACCACGATCGCGACCAAAAGCGTCGTCAGTCGCGCCTTGGCGAAGCGGCCGAGCACCAGGTAGAGCGCCATGGCGATGAAGGGCAAGAGTCCAAGACCAACGACGATGAGGTGCGCTTTGTGGGTTTGGACGAATCCGTGATTAAGAGACCTCGCCTCACGTACCGACCACAACAGCACCAACACCATAAAGATGCTCGCCGTGGTGAGTAGTCGTTTCGCGCGGGTGCTGGCGGCGAAGTCCATAAGGCCGAAGACCGCCAAAAGAATGACCGCCATCTCACAGCTGGGCATGATGTAGCGCGGAAACGAAGCGGCTTTGACGAGTGGGATGAGATTCCAGATGACGCGCGCGTGCAAGATATTGAATTCGCCAGCGACCCCCGCGACGCTCCAGACCGCCAAAAAGGTGCGCAAGCGGCGAAGACGCGGGCCAAAGGGGCCGATCAGGGCCAACGCGCACACGCCGGCACCGAAGTAGCCGCCAACCATGCCCCAGATCGGGTTCACGTTGGTGTTGGAGAAGAGTGTCCCGTAGACGTAAGGATCAAACATCATCGGTGCGGCCGTGGTGGGCAGGTGCACCAGGGCGTCGGCTGAACCGGCGTGGCCGCCCACGTCGCCGACTTTTAGGAAGTCCTCGAACGGGACGAGGACGGGGAGCGCCAGCAGCACGCCCATGACGCCGCCGAGTCCTAGCCGTCGAAGGGCGCGAGGACGATTGACGCGCGGAATCGAGAAGAGTCGGACGACCGCCCAAGCGCCGCAGAAGAGTCCGTCGAAGTACGCCACCTCAGGGAATCCGGCGTAGAGCGAGAGGGCCAGGGCAATCGCGGCGATGTACCAGCCGCGCTTGGACGAGCTCGAGGCAGTGTCAAAGATCATCTCCACGCCGAGCAGCAACATCGGCAGGAACGCCACGGGGTTGAGGACCGCGTTACCGAGCCACGCGTACGTGCCGTTGAGCGCGAAGAGCATGCCGGCGACGGTGGCGAAGAAGATCGGAAAGGAGAGCCGGCGAGCAAGGAAGTAGGTGGATACGCCGGCGATGACTTCGAGGGAGATGTGAAACCAGACGAGGCCCGACGAGAGCGCAAAGAGCAACGTCAGAGGGAACAGGGCCGCGGACTGCATCTCTCCAACGAGTGGCTGGCCGAGTCCTTGGAAGTAGTTCCACCACGGCAAGTGACCGTGCAAGAGATCCAACGCGGACTGGTGGCCCAGGGGTTGGGTAATGAATCCCACGTTCGGGTCAATCATTGGCCGCCCGCACGTCACGTGACAGAGCTGGTGTGAGATGCCGGCAGTCCAAGAGATCGGGTCGTTGTTGGCGAGACCCGCGACGAAGAAGATGTTGCCGAGCAACACGATCAAGACGATGAGGACGATGGGCGTGGTCGAGGGGGGAAGTCGGCGATACCAGGTAAGCAGTCGCACCCCGGTCGAATTCACCTACTCAGGCTACAAGGGTCACTTGGCGTAAACGTGCCTTACGCTCAGCGCAAAAAGTAGAAAACCTTCTCGCCCAAGAGCAAGAGTGCCTCGGGGAAGTAGGGGTCGCGAAACGAGCCAAAGATGTCCCAGCGACGGATGAATCGGTCGCGGTCGTCGAGGGGATCCAAGTCGCCACGTGAGGAGCCAACGTGGTGAAAGAGATGGACGTGGGGAGTAAAGACGACGTAGCGTTCTTCCAACTGGCTTCGCAGACAGATATCCACGTCGTTCATAACGACCTTGAGCTGTTCGTCCATTCCGCCTAATGACTGCCAGAACTCGCGCTCGACCATCTGCACTGCGCCCGTCACCGCCGCGACGTCACGGGTGGCCGACGAGTAGAGATCGACGTAAGGGTAGTTCGAGTCGGTGCGCAGGTGCTGGGGGTAGGGCGCAATGACGATGCTGTCGTGTTCGTGTCGTCCATCGGGGTCCAAGAGACTCGCCCCCACGATGCCGACGTCGGGCAACGCCGCCAACGCCAGCATCTGTTCGAGCCAGTCGGGCGTGACGACGATGGTGTCGTTGTTAAGGGTGACCACGTAGTCCGCGCTGGAGTGGTTCACGCCTCGATTGACGATCTTCGCGTAGTTGAAGGGCCCGGGACAGGGAATCACGCTGTACTTGGTGGCGTCGAAGTAGTCGAGCGACTCCTTTTTCACTGAGTCGTTGTCGAGAATGATGATGTCGTAGTTCGAGTAGGTGGTCTTCTCTTCAATGGACGTGATGCACTGGCGCACGAGATCGATACGGTCGCGCGTGGGAATGATGATGTCAATGCTCGGCGAAGTTGGCGCCTCGATCGACCAACGAGCCAGTCCCGCCAGCGCGCTTGGCGCGACGGTGCCCCTCCAGCCGCGACGATCGAGGGCGGACTGGACTGCTCGACAGGTGTCCTCACTCAGGCGCGTCGCGTCAAACGAACGAGCCGGTCGCCCCGCTGGAAGAACGGTCGGCACGTGGTGAAAGCGAGCGTTCGCTTCGCTGAGGCGTAGGTACGCGTCGTGCTCGAAGGCCCAACCGGCGTCGGCGGAAAAGCCACCGACGCGAAAGAGTGTCTCGACTCGAAGTAGAGCGGGACGACCAACCACGTTGTAGCTGAGCAGCGTGTGTGGTCCCACGGCGGGGCTCTTCAAAATCGGTGCGAAGAGGTTGGATCCGGTCTCGTCGCCAAAGACCACGTCGTCCTCGGCCGTCGCTCGTGCGAGGAGGGAGCCAACGCTGAAACGGCGGCTCTCTTCGCTGTGCGACGAGTCAACCAAAAAGATCCACTCCGCCGTGGTCTCATTGAGCGCTTCATTGAGGGTGATGATGAGTTCGACGGGATTGGTGTCGCTCTCGTCAAGTTCGACAATGGTGACGTCGGTGGCGTCAAAGGTAATCGAAGCCAGCTCGACGGCGAAGTCAATTGTTCGGGGGCGGTAGTTGACCGGAAAGATTGTGGCCTCGCGGGTGGCGGCGATTCGTGTCCGGGCCTTCGCCTCTTTTTTTCGACGAAGTCGAAGAACTTTGAGAAGGGGACGGAAGATGAATCGGGCCACGTGATAGCGCCACGTGTCTTCGCCGAGCATTCTCCCGGCCACTCGCTGCAGCGGCGTGCCCGACATCGCTCTGATCTGTCGATGGAACTCGTTCCATCGACGTTTGATCTCGGCTGGTGTGATCGCGGGCGTCGTATCGACGTCGAATCGTTGAAAGAGGGGCACGTTCAGTTTTCTATCAACGGAGCGAAGAAGTTCGGCGCGGACAGCGAGACGAGATACTGAGTCGACCCCAGAGGGGGCCGGGAGTTGACGGTCACTCGTTCAACGTTACCGTGCGCCACCGTGCCCACGGAGTTGGGTCAACGCCGCGTTGACGTCGCGTGGGGCGCTGGAAAAGTGGCGTCGCTCGAGAGACCATGGTCCCACGTCGCTTCGTGTTACATTTCGGAGCCCAAACTTTTATCGAAGGCGATAACCACAAAAGGAGAGCGGTTGCCATGACGGACACCCTGGAGGCCCCTGCGGCGGACGCATCGGAGAGTGGTCTTCGCGCCGGCGTTCTCGGACTATTTGACTCGGTCATTATGGGCGTCGCGGGGGTCGCTCCGGGCTACTCGATCGCGGCGACGACGGCGATCTTGTTCGGTGCGGTACTGCTCGGTGGCGCCGCCGCGCTCTTGTACTGCGGTCTGGCCATGTTCGGCATCGTCTTCGCGTTCAGTTATCTCGGTCGAGTGGAGGCGAATGCTGGGGCCAGTTACTCGTGGGTGCGCCGAGCGTTGCACCCCGTGTTGGGTTTTATGTCGGGGTGGGCTCTGATTGTTTCCGCGTTGATCTTCATGGTGATCGCGACGGTGCCCGCTGGCGCGAATGTTCTCGACCTCTTTTCGACGGGCGCGGCTAACAACAAGGTCGAGGTAACCCTCGTTGGAGCCGTCTTCTTTCTTCTCATGGTCGCCGCCGTAGCCGCCGGCGTCACCATCACGGTGAATGTGCAGATTGTGATGTCGTGCGTGGAAATCCTCATCCTTTTTCTGTTCGCCGCGTTAGCGATCTTTCACGGCCAGCACGTCCACTCTTTTACGTGGCACTGGTTCTCTCCGAGCATCTTTCATGGTCAAAAGGGATTCGTCAGTGGCGCGCTCGTGGCCGCGTTCTACTACTGGGGTTGGGACGTCACCGCGAACTTGAATGAGGAGACGAAGAAAGCGAAGAAAACGCCGGGCCTGGGCGCCATTATCGGCGTCATCTTCGTTTTTTTACTCTTTGAGGTATTCACGATCGCGACCAACATGGTGTTGAACGCGCGTCAAATTAATAAAAATCCCGCCGACGTACTCAGCGTGTTAGGCCAGCAGGTGTGGCACGGCAGTGCGGGGAAAATTATTGTGCTCGCGGTCGTGCTCTCTACCGTTGCGACGTTGGAGACGACGCTGATCCAAGTGACGCGCACGATGTTCGCGATGGGACGTGACAACACGTTGCCCAAGCGACTCGGCACCGTGCACGCCACGAGAAAGACACCAATTTTCGCGACCGGCATCGTCATGGTGATTTCGTTGGCACTCTTTGTGGGTTCACAGTCTTTTCATTCGATTAATTCAATTATGAGTAACGGTATTAACGCCATCGGGCTCCAGATCTGCATCTATTACTCCCTGGCCGGACTCGCGGTCGTCACCCTGTATCGCAAGCAGTTGCTGCTTTCGGCGTCCAACTTCATCTTCATGGGTCTCTGGCCCTTCGTGGGCGCTGTTTTCATGGCGTACCTCTTCGTCAAGTCGATTCCGAGTTTGTACGACGCAGACCCGGCCACTGTTTGGATCGGCCTCGGCGCGATGGCGCTGGGCTTAATCCCGATGTTCTACTACTGGTCCAAGCACAACCCTTATTTTGATAGGCCGGCGAAGGAAGATCGAATCGCGGTGATAGGAGAGTTCGAGCAGAACCTGTAACGGCGCTTATCACGACCCGTGCCGCACGTTCGAGAAATCGCGTCCAAGATGTACTCGTGAGGATTATCAGCCTGGTTCCGTCGGTCACCGAAACACTGTCGTCGTGGGACCGCACCCCGGTTGCCTGCACGCGATTCTGTGAACGAACGGACCTCGCGCACGTGGGTGGTACGAAGGACCCGAATATCGAAGCCATTGTCGAACTCAAACCCGACCTCGTCGTGGTTGACGTTGAGGAGAATCGACGAGAGGACTACGAGGCGCTAGTTCAGCGAGATGTCGCGGTGCACGTTCTTCACGTTCGCTCGTTGACTGACGTCAATCCGATGATGAGCGACCTCGCGAATCGGGTCGATGCAAGTTGGCACGATATAGCGCTGGGCGAACCGGCGCCCGAGCGCGCGCGAGCCTTCGTTCCAATTTGGCGTCGCCCGTGGATTGCCCTGGGAGGGCCGACCTACGGAGCCTCTCTCTTGGCGCACCTCGGCGTCGCTAATGTCTTCACCGACGGTGGTACGTATCCCGAGATCGAACTCGATGACGCGATTGGCCGTCACCCGGACGTCGTGCTCGCTCCGAGCGAGCCGTATCCCTTCAGCGCACGTCAATTGCCAGAACTCGAACGAGTCGCCCCCACGATATTTATCGATGGCAAAGATCTCTTCTGGTGGGGCGCTCGCACCAGCGACGCCCTGCGCCGTCTCGAAACCGTGCTGAGCGGACTGTAAATTTTCTAGTGAAAGTAGCGACGTTTGTTTGGCTACGAAAGGTAGAGGCGATACCCCTTGAACGTTTTGTGGGGAAGGGCGTCGTAGAACTCCGCGCCAGAATCGGTCACCAGATCGATTCGTGTTCCGCCGCCTTTGGCGAGCGCTTCGCTCAGTAATAGCCGTCCGATACCCTGGCGCCGAAGATCCTTCGACACGACAAGTAGCGAAAGGTGGGCCCGAATTTCGCCGTCACTTTGCAGTTGCGCGAATCCGACGACCGCTCCTTCGCTTGTCGCGACCACCGTCGTCACGCCCGGAGCCACGAGAGCTCGGTGGGCGCGCTCGGGACTCTCGACGAAGGTTGGCCAACCTTCGTCGCTACAGAGTTGGAGAACGCCTTCGAGGTGCGCGCTCGTGTACGCACTAATTTCCACGACGGCCCACTTTCCTGGAATCGTCACTCTTCTGGGTCCGGTGCCGGTTCGTCGCTGACCTCACGCCGGTTCCATACCGTGGCGTTGCATCAGTGCCAACTCTTCGTCGCGATGTGGCGCCTCGAGTGCAGACCACAACTGCGCCAACTCTTCGAAATAGCCGTCCAGACCTGGGGCGTGCAAGACGAGCAGACGCGCCGGTTGGTCGCTGGTGTTGCCAAAGGTGTGTGCTTCACCAGCTTCCACCATCACGAAGGTGCCGCTCGTGCCCACGACTACGTCCTCGGCGACGCGGAACTCAACGACGCCCTCGAGCACAAAGTAGGCCTCATCGTTGCGGGCGTGACGATGGGGAGGCGGCATGCGCCCGCCCGGCGGCAACGTCCGTTCCATTAAGGAGAAGCGACCCTCCGTATCTTTGGAGAGCGCCTTAAACCACATGTCGCTGCCGCGTGCCTCGCGGTGGAGTCCCTCACCCTGGTCGAAATGGATCACCACGAACCTTCCTCGATGAACGTCTTGTGCTTCTCATTGAGAGTCTCATTTCGCTCTAGAGCAACTCGGCTTCGGTCACCCAGTGCCAGTGCCGACGAGCGTGATCGGCGTTGACGCCGAGAACGCCACCGAGCGTGCCGTCCGCCCAGGGCGCGCCTTCGAGGGGTTCGATCAGCTGCTCATCGGATAGTTCCGAGAGCAGCGACAACGTGTCGGCGCGAGAGCGAGCGGTCAGCGCAACGACTTCAGAGAGGGAGTCATCGTGGTGCTCTTGCTGGAACTTCTCGGTCATCGCGTTAACGCCAGCCATGATCTTCTCGCGGGAGCGTGGTTCACCGCCCTCGCCGAGGAGCAGCCCCACGGGGTTCTTATGACCCGAAAGGTGGCGTCGAATCATCGCCACAAAGTTGTCTTCAATGGGCGAGAGGTGAACGAAGTGATCGAGGGCGCTCCAGCGATTGTTGGGGTCGTGTTCACTCTTGGTGATGGGTCGGCGTAACTGCTCGTCCGTGAGGTCGGCGTAGTTCGCTAGGAGCCAATTGCGGCTCTCGTTGAGCTTTGACTCAATTTCTATTCTCTTCACGAGACCCCCGGTCAGTTTTGGATCTTCTACGCTAAGCAATCTATCGAGATGGGTCACCGTGGACCGTTGACCCGATGGATCCTTCGCCCGAGTGTCACTACGTGAGAGTGGTCCGCTCAGTGCTTCATTGACACGAAGTTGACATGATGGCGATCGAATTTGGCCGGAGAGTTGGGAGATACTGAGACGAGTGCCGGATACTCAATTTTCGAAAGAGCCGGGCCGTCTTCGTTAAGCGTTGGTCTCTCGTGCTCGCGGCGACGCTCGCGGCTGGAACGATGCTGGTCATCGTATCGGCCGGAGATGCCTCGAACGCACCTCTCAGTATGAGTGCCCAGAGCACCGCCGCGCTGCAGCGCGTCAACGCAATTCGCACTTCTTTTCACCTTCAGTTGGGCACCGCCACCGGTGCCTACGACAAAGAAGTACTCAAGGGAATTAAATCCAATGGTGACCCGCCGTTCGCGCCGTTAGGCGGCAACATTGACGCCGAATACAGTCTGTGGGGCATCGTTCCGGGTTGGACGTCGTCGTCGGTTCAAGTGGTAAATGACTGGGTGTACCACGACGGATGGCTAGGTTCCACGCAAAAGACGTTGAATGGCGATTGCACGTCGGCTACCGCACCTGGCTGTAACGGTCACCGCCGCGCCGTTCTCAGTTCTCCTCCCACGCGCGGCGCAAAGTTGCGTATCGACATCGAAACGCGCCAAGTGAGATTTGAGGGGACGAAGTACCTCGCGGTGGCGGCGCTGCTGGTGTGGACGAAACCAGGGTAGAACTCACCTCACTCGACTTAGTCGTTACTACCGACGAAAGAGTGTTGGCAACCGCTGGGTTGACCAATCTTGAGACCGTGTCGCCTACTGCGTGGCGACGTCGCGCCAGAGATCGATGCCACCCTCGACGGCGTGTTCGTCAATGCGCGCAAGTTCTTCGTCACCAAAGGCAACGTTCGCTAAGGCGTCGAGATTCTCGTCGAGTTGCTGAACACTGCTCGCGCCAATGACGAGCGACGTGACGCGTTTGTCGCGCAGCGCCCACGCGAGAGCCAGCTGCGACAGCGACTGTCCGCGCTCTTTGGCAATCGCTCCGAGTGCGCGCACGTGGCCCATGTTCTCATCGTTCAACATCGAGGTGAAGAGTGAGGTGCCCTTTGACGCACGTGAACCTTCAGGGACGCCGTTCAGGTAGCGATCGGTGAGGAGCCCCTGCGCTAAAGGAGAGAAGGCAATGCAGCCGACGCCCTCTTCGTCGAGCACGTCGAGCAGGCGTTCCTCAATCCAACGATTAAAGAGCGAGTACGAAGGTTGGTGGATCAAGAGCGGCGTACCCAGTCGGCGAAGAATGGCGATGGCCTCTTTAGTGCGTTCGTCCGAGTACGACGAGACGCCCACGTAGAGCGTCTTGCCTTGGCGAACGGCGTGGTCGAGGGCGCCCATGGTCTCTTCGAGCGGGGTCGTGGCGTCAAAGTGGTGGTGATAAAAGATGTCGACGTAGTCCAGGCCCATTCGCTGCAAACTCTGGTCGAGACTCGCGAGGAGGTACTTGCGTGAGCCGAGGTCGCCGTAGGGGCCGGGCCACATGTCCCAGCCGGCCTTGGTGGAGATGATCAGTTCGTCGCGTAGCGAAGAGAAGTCCTCACGCAGAAGTTGGCCAAAGTTGGTCTCGGCGCTGCCGTAGGGCGGGCCGTAGTTGTTGGCGAGATCGAAGTGCGTGACCCCTCTATCGAAAGCTCGCCGCAGCGTCGCGCGTTGGGTCTCGAGCGGGCGGTCGTCACCAAAGTTGTGCCAGAGGCCCAGGGAGATCGCGGGCAGCAAAATGCCGCTTCGCCCGCAGCGTCGATAGGCCATGTCGTTGTAGCGAGTAGGGGATGGATCGTAAAGAGACATGGACGAATCGTAGCGACGCGACGCGGCGTCGACCCGCGGCCACGTGACGCACCTCTCACGGCCACGACGCTTAGCCCTTTCGGGAACGAATGGGAAGAAGTGGTCGGCGCCTCGGCGAGAACGGCATCAACAGTCGGACCACGAGGATGTCGGTGCGTTTGCGCAGTTCGGCCATCAAGACGATGTCCAGCTGGTCGTGCAAGAAGCGATAGCGCAGTTTGTCGGGTCTAATCACGGGAATGAGGACGACGATGCGGCGGTCACCCTTCGCCCGCTCCTCGTCGATGAACGAACAGATCGGCTCAACGATGGACGTGTAGGGCGTTCGCAGTACGTGGAGCGCCGGGCCGGGATTCCACGTAGCCCACGCCTCTTCGAACTCTTCACCGAGGTGATCCTCTTCGCGCTCTTCGGTGAGTACGGTAACCGCGACGACGTTCTGGCTGAGCGAGAGGGCTTCACCAATTGCGAAGCGCGTGAGTTCTGAAAGGGTCGCCACGGTCACGATGACGAGCGTCTCTCGGGTTTCGGGGGCGGCGGGAATCTGACCGAGGCCAATCGCGACGCCCGTTCGCTCGTAGTACGTATGAACTCTCACAAAGAAGAGGATGTAGAGCGGTACGGCGACCACCACAATCCACGCACCCTCGACGAACTTGGTAATGAGAAAGATCACGGTGGCCAGCCCGGTAACGAGCGCGCCCAGACCGTTGACGAAGGCGCGATAGCGCCAGCGGGCGGGGCGCTCGCGCCACCAGTGCACGACGAGGCCGGTCTGGGCGAGCGTGAAGCCCGTAAAGACGCCGATAGCGAAGAGGGGAATGAGCTCATTGGTGTTACCGCCCACCGCGATGAGCAAGACGCCAGAGAGAAGGAACAAGACCCAAATTCCGCTGTCGAAGACCTGGCGATCGCCTCGAAGGCCGAAAATGTGTGGCAGGAAGTTGTCACGCGACAAGAGGCTGCCCAGTATCGGGAGTCCTCCAAAAGAAGTGTTCGCCGCCAGAGCGAGGACCAGAGTGATCGTGAGTGAGACGATGTAGTACGCCCAGTGACGTCCCACGGCCATACCCATGATCTGACTGAGCACCGTTTCGCCCGAACGTGGTCCGATGTGCCAGCGACGGGCGAGCACCGCGAGGCCGAGCAACATCGCGCCCAGGATTAGCCCCAACATCATCTCGGTCCTTTTGGCGCGCGTCGTTCGAGGGGCCTTGAAGAGGGGAACCCCGTTGGCGATAGCTTCGACACCGGTGAGGGCGCTACATCCAGCTGAAAAGGCCTTCAAGATGAGCAGGACCGATACGACTTGTAAGCCGTGAGTCGAGAGCAGCGAGCGGCCCGGCAGTGCTTGGTGAAGTCCGAGAGGATGAATCAACCCAACGACGATGACGGCGAGCAAGCCGCCTATGAAAAGGAACGTCGGCAGGAGGAAGGCCCGCGCACTGTCACCCAGCCCGCGCAGGTTCAAAAGCGTAATGACGCTGAGAAATCCCAGGCAGATCGGCACGGTCGCCGAGGTCAGGCTAGGAAAAGCGGAGGTCAGGCTCGCTACCCCCGCGGCGATGGAGACCGCGACGGTGAGCGTGTAGTCGACGACGAGCGCGGCCGCGGCGACGAGGCTGGCGTTCGTGCCTAGGTTCGCCCGCGATACCGCGTACGCGCCGCCTCCGTTAGGAAATGCGTCGATGACCTGACGATACGAAACGACGAGTATGGCGAGTAACACGATGATCGCCAGCGTTATGGGCAAGATGAGGTGTAAAGCGCCGGCGCCGGCTAGCGCCAAGACAACGATGATGGCTTCAGGGCCGTACGCCACTGAGGTGAGAGCGTCCAGCGAAAGGGCCGAAAGTCCCTCGAAGGGATTTATCTGTTCTTTCGACGCGTCGCTCGTACGAAGCGGTCGTCCGACGAGGAACGTCCAGATGGATCGTCCAGACGAAATGTCACTCTTGGGGTCGGTAGCCACACATGCATCGTACGAGCGGGCCTTGCGCGTCGAGATATTTACGTGGCGACGCCCGGTTGCGCGCAACCGGGCGCAGTCACCGATCAGGCGACAGCGCTTAATTCGATCGAACGAGACGGTCGGGGACGCCTAGAGCTACGAATTCGATCGAAAGGTAGCCGCCCGTTACGCCCGTTCGCGCGAAAGCGTTCGACAACGAACGACAGCCCAGAGTAAAAAGGCCACGACGAATACCTCAACGATGCCGGCGAGCCAGCCGATGACGGCAGTTCGAAGAAACGAAAAGAGGATCACTACCAACAGTTCGAGGGTCACCGCCAGCAGGCACGCCACCGCGTACGGTCCGTACTGAGCGGCACCGTCGCGCACGCGACGCGAGGCAACGACGTTGCGGTGCCAAAACGCGTTGAGGACCTCGCGCTTCTCGGCTCGCGAGCAACTTCGGTACGCGTCGAGTTTCACGTGACGCACGCTATCGAACAGTTCGACCATGGCGCGACGACCGCGTCGTGGCCGCGACCACTATGGCCACACCCGTATTGTGGTGAACCTTTAAAACTCGCCGGCGAGGACCTTCAGGCGCTCCATGTCAAAGTCCTCGGAGGGTGACGACTGCGCGTTGACGACTTCTTTCGCGGGCGCGCGGAGCACCATCAAGGTAACGACGAGGCCGATCGTGGCGAGTAGCGCGCCAATGAGAAAGATCACGTGGTAGCCCGCGACGAGCGCGGACACGTGACTCTGTCCGGCGGCGACCAGTGAGGTCGTCTTGCTCGTGGCGAGCGTGCCAAAGACGGCGAGGCCCACGGAGGAGGCGAGCCACATCGACACGTTGACGATGCCCGAGGCGAGACCCGCGTCACTCTTTGGCACGTCCGCCATAGCAATGGTGAGGAGGGGCACGGACGAGATGCTCATGCCGAGTCCCAGTAGGACAAAGGCCGGGAGTATTGCCGTGAAGTAGTTGGCGTCCACGCTCGCTCGTGACAACAGAAGTAGACCCAGGACAACTGAAGCCATGCCGGGTACCAACAACTTCATGGGACCGAAACGAATTAACAGTCGACTCGTCATGCCGAGGGACATCGCGGCCATCACGAAGGTCATGGGTAGAAAGGCAATACCGGTACGAAGGGGCGCGTAGCCGAGGACCTTTTCTAGGTAGAGCGCGCCAAAGAAGAAGACCGAGAACGTCGAAACGAAGGTCAGTCCTCGCACCACGCTCGACGCCGTCAAACTGCGCAGCTTGAGAATGCGCATTGGCATGATGGGCTTAGCGACGCGTGATTCGTAAGTAAAGAACGCGCTCATGAGGGCAATGGAAAGCGCCCCAAAGCCGAGCGTGTGCGCAGAGAGCCAACCGCTCGCGGACGCGGTGACGACGGCGTAGATGCCGATGATGAGCGACGACGTCATAAGGAGCGATCCCGTGATGTCGAGTCCTTCGCGAATGCCGAGTCCCGCGTTCTCCTTAATGAGAATCGAGCCCAAGAAGAGCGTGAGTATGCCAATCGGCACGTTGATGACGAAGATCCAGTGCCAGTTGACGGCCTGGGTCAAAACGCCGCCGACGAGCAGTCCGATCGAACCGCCGCCCACCGCGACGAACATGTAGGCACTCATGGCCTTGGCGCGTTCGTGCGCACCAGAGAACTCCGTGACGATGATCGCCACGATGACCGAGGTGGATATCGCGCCACCGAGACCTTGGAAGAAGCGCGCGGTAATCAGCATGGCTTGGTTTTGCGCGAGGGCGCAGATCAACGACGAGAACGTGAAGAGCGAGACGCCACTGAGGAAGACTTTCTTTCGTCCAATCAAGTCGCCTAGTCGGCCAGCCAACAGAAGAAAGCTGCCAAAGGCAATGAGATAGGCGTCGACGACCCAGGTCAGACCCGACGGAGAAAAGTGGAGGTCGCGCTGGATTGCGGGGAGCGCAACGTTGACGATCGAGGAGTCCAACGCGTTCATCAGCATGGCGAGACAGACCACAATGAGCGCGATCCAACGGCGCTTATCGGTAGTACCTGATGAGCGGGTAGTTAAAAATGACATGGACGAAGTCCTCCGTTGCTAGGGTGGGACTACTGGACGATGTATCTACATCATCGAGGTAGCGATATAATCATGATAGCATGAATATCGACTCCTCGCTACCATTAATTTCCATGGATGAGAATTCTTCAACTGGGCCAATCTTGTTGCTCACGCAACTCTCGCGGCTCGTCAGTCGACGAAGCACACCCGAACTTCTTGGCCAGACCCTTAAGGAACTCGCGACACTGTCGTTCTTGCGCGACTACAACGAAGTGACCCAACAAGCACTCACCGACGGACTCTGTATCGACACCAACTACTGCGTGTTGTTACTCAACGATCTAGAAGCGGCTGACCTCGTGGAGCGTCGACGTGACCCATCGGATCGCCGTCGTCACATCGTGACGATGACCGACCAAGGTCGTAAGGCGCTCCATCAAGCCGAAGCTGCACAACAGACACTCGAAGACGTGATCCTTGGTGCGTTGGATGAAAATGAACGCGCCGAACTGGCGCATCTTCTCCGTAAGGCCATCGACGGTCAGGGCGTGGTCGCTCCGGCGACCACGAACGCCACCACTTCTTAATTCCAGAACTCCTCATCTAGCGTCGCTCGCTGCATTCGGCCCTCCGCGCCGCCGCGAAGCAACCACCAGTGCCATCAACGCGCCACAATTCTCCGTTTGAACGTCAATGACTTGACTCGTGGACTCTCCTGTGCCATAGTTCACTAGATATCTAGTGAAATAGAGGGAACGTGATCGAGTTCTACTTGGACACCAAAACCGGCGTGTCGCCCTACCTACAAATCGTTCAGCAGGTTCGTCGGGCGTTGAAGCTCGGGCTCTTGCGCGAGGGAGACCAGTTGCCCACGGTGAAAGAAGTGGTTGGCCGCGTGGCGATCAATCCGAACACCGTCTCTAAGGCCTACCGCGAACTCGAGCACGAAGGTCTCGTCACCGCGAGGGCGGGCGTCGGTACGTTCGTTGCCCAGACCCAAAGTGACTCGTCGATTGTCGCGCAGGGCCCCTTGCGTCACGACTTGGAAAAGTGGATGACCAGGGCGAGAGGGGCCGGACTCGACGACGAGAGTATCGAGGCACTTTTTAGGGACTGCTTTCGATTCTCCTCCAAGGTGGGAGTAGCGTGACCACCGTCCTGGAGGCCGAAGGTTTGGGCAAGCGCTACGGACGAAAATGGGCGCTGCGCGACTGCACGGTCCAGATTCCAAGTGGTCACGTCGTGGGTCTCGTGGGACCGAACGGGGCCGGAAAATCTACGCTGCTCAACGTCGCCGCGGGGCTCCTCGCTCCGAGCTCGGGCACGATCAACGTGCTCGGCGGTGCGCCCGCGAGTGACCCGAAACAATTAGCCCGCGTGGGTTACGTCGCTCAGGACCCGCCGACCTACTCGGGACTCAGCGTGGCCGATCACCTACGTCTAGGGGCTCACCTCAATCCCACGTGGGATGAGGACATGGCGCTACGGCGTGTCGAACAACTCGGGCTCGATCCTCGCCAGCGCGCCGGCAAGCTCTCCGGGGGCCAACGCGCTCAACTGGCCTTGACCCTCGCGGTCGCGAAACGACCCGAGTTTCTGATTCTCGACGAGCCGGTTGCCAGTCTCGACTCGCTCGCGCGACGGGAGTTCTTGCAGATTCTCATGGAGACGGTCTCTGAGGACCGCGTCAGTGTCGTCCTCTCGTCACACCTGGTGGCCGATATCGAACGGGTCTGTGACTACCTCATTATTTTGGTCGCCTCGCGTGTGCTGCTCGCGGGCGACGTCGACGAACTCCTCGCCTCGCACCACCGACTCATTGGACCGCGCCGTGATCCCTCGTCACTGCCAGAAAGTCAGGTCGTGATCGAAGCGAGCCACACCGATCGCCAGACGACGCTCTTGGTACGTTCCGACGGTCCCGTCATCGATCCCGTGTGGTCCATTGAACCGGTGAGCCTTGAGGATCTGGTGCTGGCCTACATGGGCCAAGGTCGAACCAATCACGCGGCAATCGACGTCGACGCAAAGGGTGAACGATGATTTGGCTCGCGGTGCGTCAGTTCCGTACCTAGGCGGCGGTCGCCTTCGGACTCCTCGCCGTCATCGCGATCGCGCTGGCGGTAACGGGCCCTCACCTCGCCCACGTCTACGACACCAGCGTGCGCACGTGCGCCAGCCACGGTGACTGCGGGACGGTGACTACTAGCTTTCTGAGAAGCGACGGTTCCCTCCAAAACCTTAGACATCTGGTCCTACTCGTTCCAGCACTGTTGGGCATCTTCTGGGGCGCGCCACTGGTGGCGAGAGAGCTCGAGACCGGCACCTACCGCATGGCCTGGACGCAGAGCGTGACGCGCACTCGGTGGATGATGGTCAAAGTCGGCGTCGTCGGCGTCGCGAGCATGCTCACCGCAGGGCTCCTTAGCCTTATGTTCACGTGGTGGTCGAGTCCCTTCGACCGAATTCAAGCAAATCCCTACTTCAGCTTCGACCATCGCGACATCGTGCCGATTGGCTACGCGGCTTTCGCCTTCGCCCTAGGCGTTTTCTTGGGCGTCGTAATTCGACGGACGATTCCCGCCATGGCCGCCACGCTGGTGGGTTTTGGCGCCGTACGTCTCGCCTTCACCGACTGGATTCGACCACGTCTGGCGACCCCGTTGCACCACGCCGGCCCGCTCGTAGCTAATGGTTCCCCCGGCAATCTTCCGGGCGCCTGGGTGGTCTCTGAAACGACACTCAACGCGCAGGGCAACGTCATCGGCCACTACGGGGGGATCGGACCCAACGGCAATATCGCGCTGAGTTCCGTCAATGGTTCTTTCACCAAGGTGTATCTCCACGGTGTGGGCGTCTGTCTCAATAAGTTCCCCATACCTCAAGGCCGCAACAAACCCACTGGCCTGATACAAGACGCAGTGCAGAAGTGCATCAACAGTTTTCACTTGCGTGAACTCTTGACCTATCAGCCAGCGAGTCGGTTCTGGACGTTTCAGTGGTACGAGATGACCATCTACATCGTGCTCGCCGTGTTATTGACGGCCTTGAGCATTTGGTGGGTCCGACGGAGGATCTCCTAGCCGTACTCGAGGCTGACGATGAAGGGGCTAGACCCTTTCCTCGTCCTCGAAAAGACCTGTTGAACGTCAGGTGTCGACACTCAAGGCGCTATCTTTCAAATAGCCATTTCGTGGCTCCTAGTGAAAGTCATCCACCTCGTTCGATTTCATGAAAGTCGTGCTCCTCGCTTACAGTCTTCAAGAAGCGTGTGAGGAGAACAAAGTGAGTGGATTCCCCTATGAGAAGCAGTTCGCGCTACATCGAACGCTCCCCGAAGAGGGCACGGACACTGAGGCCGTGCTGTCGATGTTGTCGACAATGTCCTTGGCGGAGAATCCCGTGTGGGAAGGAGGTCAGTGTTCGGGCACGATGTACTGCGGGGACCATGATCACTACGACTTTTTGAACGAAGCGTTCTCCCACTTCTCCTACGTCAACTCACTACAACGCGACATGTGCCCGAGCGCGACCAAGTTTGAGGCCGAGATCATTGCCATGACGCTCGACCTCTTAGGGGCGAGCAACCTAGAGGACACCGAGCCCGTCGGCCTTATTACCTCTGGTGGCTCGGGTTCCATTGCGCACGCCGTACTCGCGTACCGCGAACACCATCCCACCCCTGGTCAGCCCAACATGATCAAACCCGAGACCGCGCACCCAGCTTTTAGCAAGGCGGGCCATCTCTTTGGCGTGGAGATGAAGATCGCGCCGATCGATCCGATCACCACGCAGGTCGACCTCGAGTGGGTGAAGGCCAACATCGACGAGAACACCGTGGCGCTCATTGGCTCGGCCTGTAACTACGGTTACGGCACCATCGATCCAATCGGCGAACTCGGCGCGATCGCCATCGAGCACGACATTGGCCTGCACGTGGACAGTTGTTTGGGTGGCTTTATTCTGCCCTTTGGTCGCGAGTTGGGCTACGACATCGAGCCCTTCGACTTCGCCGTGCCCGGGGTTACGTCCATCTCGGCGGACACCCATAAGTATGGCTACGCCTTAAAGGGTACGAGCGTGCTGTGTTTTGCCGACAAGGCACTGCGCAACGATCAGTACTTCTATCTCACTGACTGGTCGGGCGGGAAGTACTGCTCACCGGGAATGGACGGATCACGTTCTGGTGGCCTGCTGGCGGCGACCTGGGCCGCCATGGTGCACCTCGGTCGCTCGGGTTACCGGCGCTACGCCGAGCAGATCTTTGCCACGTCGGCCGCGATGCAAAAGTCGGTCGGGGAACATCCGTCGCTGCGCATCATGGGTAAGGCGAGCTTCCTTTTCTCCTTCACCTCCGATGAGTACGACATCTACCTGGTGAACGACTTCTTGCGAACACGTGGGTGGCGACTCAACGGTCAGCAGTACCCGAACGCGTTGCACATGGCCGTGACACGTCCTCAAACGCAACCAGGTGTCGCCGAGAAGTGGGCACTGGACTTGGCCGACGCCGTTGCGTACGCCCTACTCCACAAAGATGAGCCGGCGAAGTCCGGCGCGGTCTATGGGGGAGTGGCGGGTGGAGCGAGTGAAGAGTCCGACGCCATCATCAAGTTCTTCATGGCCGACATGATGGACAAGCAGTCCTCGATTCCTTCCTAATGAGCGCTGAGTCCGAACTCTGTCTGAGCATCGATCTGGGCACGGGCGGACCGAAGATTGGCCTCATCACGCTCGACGGTGAGATCCTCACGAGTGAGGTCCACCACGTAGTGACGCATTATGGCGACAACGGCGCGGCGACCCAGGACGCTGCTGAGTGGTGGACGCTAATCAGCGATGCGACGACGCGACTGCTCGCGACGTCTGCTGGTTCCGCCAGTCGCGTGAAGGCCGTCGCGGTCACCGGACAGTATGCGTCGACGGTCCCGGTCGACGCGAACGGCCTCCCCACGGGACCGTGTTTAACGTGGCTCGATACGAGAGGCGGCCGTTATTCGCGCCAGGCCGTCGGTGGCCCCTTTATGGGATACAACGCACGCAAGGTGATTGGTTTCGTGCGCAAAACCGGCGGCGCTCCTTCGGTCTCGGGAGCCGATCCAATCGGTCAGATCTTGTACTTGATCAACGAACAGCCCAAGATTGTTGCTAACTCGCGCTGGTTCATGGAGCCCGTTGACTACCTCACCATGCGCTTTACGGGCGTCGCCTCAGCGACCCACGCCTCTCGCCTCGCGATGTGGATGACCGATGTTCGTAACCTCACCAACTACAACTACGACCAACAGCTACTAAAGATGGTGGGCATCGATGGTTCGTATCTTCCGCCACTCCAGCCCATTGGATCGGTCGTGGGTACGGTGCAGGCGAGCGTCGCCGCGGACCTCGGACTTTCAACTAACACCGTCGTTATCACCGGGATACCGGATCTGCACGCGGCCGCGATTGGCTCGGGCGCGACCAAGCTCTACGAGACGCACCTCGCGCTCTCTACGACGTCGTGGATCAGTTGCCCGGTGCCCGAGAAAAAGACCGACATCAACCATTCGATCGTGTCGGTCCCCGGGCTGACGAACGACTCCTACATGGTCATCGACAGCCAAGACACCGGGGCCAAAGCCCTCGAATGGTTGCAGGGAGTCCTCACGGGGACCGGCACCACCATGAATTTCGCCGAAATGACGTCGCTCGCCGCCACGTCGCCGCCAGGCGCCAACCGTGTTCTCTTCACTCCGTGGTTGGCCGGCGAGCGTTCGCCCGTCGACAACCGGAGAATTCGAGCGGGCTTTACCAATCTTTCCATCACCACTAACACCGCCGACCTCATTCGTGCCGTGATGGAGGGAGTGGCGACGAACAGTGCGTGGCTTCTCAAGTACGTCGAGAAATTCGCCGGCCGGGAACTTTCTCCGATTCGCCTCTTAGGTGGTGGCGCACAGTCTGCGCTGTGGTGTCAGATGTACGCCGACGTCTTGGGTCGCGACGTCGTGCAAGTCGACCAACCGTTGCTCGCCCAAATGCGCGGCGCCGCACTCCTCGCCTCAGTGGCCCTCAAGGTGCGTCGATTAGAAGAAGTCGGCGCGCACGCACCCGGCGTTACCTTTCAACCCACTTCTGGTGTGACCGAGCTCTACCAAGCCAGAGTGGAACAACTTCCGAGTCTCTACGCTCGCGACAAGAATTGGTCACGGAAGCACACCGTCAAGGGGCGATGAGTAACGAACTATCCCCAGACGTCGTGGGCCGTCTCCACAATGAGACGAAGTTTGGCGATCTCTTCGTCGAGAGTAAGGCTGTTGCCCTCCACGGTTGAAGAAAACCCGCACTGGGTGGAGAGACAGAGCTGATCGAGAGGAACGAACTGACTGGCTTCTTCGATGCGTCGCTTCAGGGAGTCCTTCGTTTCGAGAGCCCCCGTCTTGGTGGTGACGAGCCCGAGGACGACCATTTTGCCCTTGGGCACAAAGCGCAGGGGCTCGAAGCCCCCGGAACGATCGTCGTCGTATTCAAGGAAGAATCCATCGACGTCGAGTTCGCTGAAGAGGGCTTCGGCGACGAAGTCGTACCCACCTTCGGCCACCCAGAAGGACTGGAAGTTACCCCGACACGAGTGCGTCGTCACCGACATGCCTTCGGGTCGCGCGGCGAGCGCGGCGTTCAGTTGTTTTATGTAGCGCAAGTGTTGATGCTCGGCGTCCTCACCGCGCTCGGCGATCATCTGGCGTTGCGCGGGGTCATTCAGATAGGCGAGTGACGTGTCGTCGAGTTGAAGGTACGTACAGCCCAGCTCACCGAGACGCCGAATCTGCTCGGCATACGCGGCCGAAAGATCGGTCCAGAACTCTTCCACGTCGGGGTAGACCGCGGGATCGATGGCGGCCGCGCCACCGCGATAGTGGACCATGCTCGGCGAGGGAATAGTTAGTTTGGGCACCGCCGTGGTCACCGTGGACTGCAAGAACTTAAAAGCGTCGGCGAAGATAGTTTCGTCGAGGCGCACTCGGTCGCTCACCTTCAACGCCGCTGACGTGAACGACGTTGCGCCTTCATTATTTTTGAAGGCGACTTGAAGCTGCTCGTCAGTCTTGGAGATGCCACCAAGTTGATAGATGAAGTCCATGTGCCAGGAGGTGCGGCGAAACTCACCGTCGGTGGCCGATTGAAGACCGAGTCCTTCTTGGAGAGCGACGACGTCTCGAATGGCGCGATCTTCTACCTCCCTAAGAGCGTCGGCGTCAATCTGCTGTTCGGCGAAGGCTCGACGAGCTTCGAGTAGTTCCGGTGGACGTAGAAAACTGCCAACGTGGTCGGCCCGGAAAGGTGGTTTCAGTCGTTTGGTCACGACTCCGAGAGTACACTTTCGCGCGTCCCACTCTTTCGTGCCCGGCGACCTTCGAAAGGGTATTTCTCGATTGACGGATGTTGGGTGGTCAACGCGTATCGTTGGCTCGTGCCATTTCCTGATGAAGCCCAACCCGTTGTACTGGAAGCGAGTCGCGAGCGCTGGCGCGCGGAGTTCGAACAGTTGGCCGCCGTAGTTCACTCTTTGAATCTCTCCCAAACGGGCGCCATTGAGCACATCGGATCAACGTCCGTGCCCGGACTTGTCGCAAAGGACGTCATCGACGTTCAAGTCCGAGTTCCACTGCTCGAGCGACCTTGGGTCATTGATCAATTCTCTAGTGCCGGATTTCGTCAACGACCCGAAGAGTGGAACAACGTCGAACTGACTAGAGAGGGACCGGTCGAGAAGCTGGTCTTTGCCCCTCGCGTCGGTGCACGGCGATCGAACGTCAACGTCCGGACGGAGGGCTCGAAAGGCGCGCGCGACGCACTGCTGTTTCGTGATTTCTTGCGTGGCTATGATGACGCTCGTGATCAGTGGAGTGCGTTCAAGCAATCAATCGTTGACGCAACGCCAGGGATTGACCTCGCCACCTATGGTCAGGCGAAGCAACCGGCCTGGCAACAGTTGATGGTGTCAGCGGACGTTTGGGCGAATGAGCGAGGATGGCGTCCAACGCCACTCGTTTCGTGGGACGAACTTTACTTCGCTGCACTCTGACAGTCTCGATCTGTCGACTTCACAGCATGCCGAGATCGGTGGCGGCGGCCTTAGCGAACTCGTCCAACTTCAGCTCGAGGATTTCGTCGAGAGAGAACCAGCGAGCAATCATTGGAGCTTTCACGTCGGGGGCGTCGGCGCCTAACGTAGCCTCAAACACTGTGGCTCGCCATGTCGTGTCTTGGCCGCACTCGTACAAGACGCGGTACTTCTCGCCACTGAGTTCCACGGTCCTTCGACCCAACTCAACACTTACCCCACAGTCGTCGAAAGGAATACGAATGGCTGCTCGCTCGAGCGACTCTTCGGCGTTAACGGGGCCGCCAAGAAACGACCACGGTCCCTCTTCGGAAGCGGACGCCAGGAGAACGCGATCCTCGGCATCTCTTACGAGTGCGACGACGCATTCAATGACGCCGGAAAAATCTGGATCGGGCTCGGGGCTCGAAGGTTCAATCATTTTGACTCCTCACGGGCATCGTACCCACATGACCAGCAGACGTGTGATGGATTCCTCTTCGTGCCGTGTCGCGACCTTTTCTAAGTACCTCGATTTTGTCGTGAAATGATTGATTCTTGGCGATGTCAGATGCGTTGGATGAATTCGTCGTTGCTTCGATGCCTCGTTGGTAGAGCGTCTCCAGGGCCGACGATCCAATAATCCTGAGTCGTACGTCGCCGATGTGCAGCGTTTCGTAATCACCGGGAAGGTCGCGAAGCCAAATCTCTCTGGCGTCGAACTCAACCTTCAGGTCATCGCGCAGCGCCTGCAGCACGTGCCACGCCGTGAGCCTCACTTCTACGCCCTTCTCTTTTAGTGCGGCGCCAAGTCTTGGAAAGTCCAACTCACTGCACGAGAGGTCGAGGTCATTGATCTCGAGGTCTGTGTTGGCGGTGTACGCGAAGACGGCAAGACTTCCCGACGCGACGGGTTCAATGCCCAGTTCTCTACACACATCAATCACTGCCGCCCCGAAGTCAAGGAGTTCGCCAAAGTGTTCCTTGTTGGCGGGGAGCGTGTCCATCACAATCATTGGCGAATTCTCTCATGAGAGCAGTCCTCAAGCGCACGCTTACCCGGTGGACGCTCTTCGATGCTGTTTCGTCCCAGCCTGTTGCTAGACGCGCCATCTTCTGACCGCCCAGATCGCCAAGCCGAGAAACGTCGCTGAAAGAGCTGCGTAGATTCCTGCTTCGCTCCACTGCCTCAGCCAGTAGTCGCTCGGGACTGTCGGTCGATATTTATTTCCCAGGAAGGTCCACGCGACGGCCAGTCCAATCAACGTGACGAAGTACGGCGAGACGAAACGGCGAACGGCGACGCCGACGAAGGCACCGAAACTCAAAGAAAATATCGTCAGAGCGACGGGAGCGACGCCCGTGATCATGAAGGGATACTGCTGATTGAGACCTCCGCCAGAAAAGTTCGACGCGACGACGTGCGTCGCCCACCACTGAACGAAGAGCGCCAACATTGACATCAGAAATACCGTCGCTGTTGTCAAGGTCAACCACGAGTAGACCAGCCACTTGGTGCGAGTGACGCCCTGCATCCACGTCAGCCGATTCGTTTGTGCGTAAAGTTCTGTCGCGACGAGCGGCGCTCCAAAGACCATCCCAATGAGCACGGGCAGGATGCCGATGCCGTTGGCAACCCAACTCGCGTTACTCTCGATGCGAGAGACGCCGTGACCGCAGAAGTCTCCCTGATCGGTACGAATTAACTGTTGCGGACAATGTGCCGTAGCAATATGAAATGCGTGCTCGGTGATGAACATGAAGACAATCAGGGCGAGGACGTACAGCGCCAGCAAAATCAATCGAACGCGGTAGCGACGCCACGTAAGCCAGATCACGAGTGACCCCCTTCGTTAGGTCCTTTTGGCGCAGTGACGCTCTGCTTCATCGGATTCTCGAGATAGGCGAGGACAATTTCTTCCAGGTCGGGCGACGCAACCTGCCAGTCGGCGCCCACCGACCCAAAATCTCCTTCAATGAGGTAGGTCACTTGTCGACCTGCCTTCGTCGATGAAATGACATTCGTGGACTCAAAGGACGCCGACGCTAACGGTCCAACGAGCACGTGATGGTTGGCGAGGAGTGACTCTACGGTTCCAGCGATCTGGACTCGCGACTTCGAGAGCATAATGAGGTAGTCACATATCGACTCAAGTTCACTCACGATGTGCGATGAAATCAGCACCGTGGTCTCGTGTTCTGCCACGGAGTCCAGCAGCATCCGCGATACGCCACGTCGGGCCAAGGGGTCGAGACTGGCCATTGGCTCATCGAGCAGCAACAGATTGGGACGCTTACCCATGCACATCGCCAACGCCACTTGTGCCTGTTGGCCGACCGAGAGCAGACTGACTTTCCAGTCCAAGGGAATCTTTAGTTCCTCGAGCCAGCGAGCCACGCTGGCCTGATCCCACGAATCGCTTAGTTTCCCGCCCAGCTTCATGAGCTCGTCAACACGGAACTGTTTGTAGAGCGGTCGAGACTGATCGAGGTAGCCCACCTTCGAGAGAAAGTCCAGCGAGTTCGGATCGACCTTTTGATCGAAGACTTTGAGAAAGCCGGCGGACGGTTTCGAGATTCCTGCCGCTAATCGAAGCAGGGTGGACTTACCGGCACCGTTTGGTCCAACCAAGCCCGTGATCGATCCTTCGGGCACTTTCAGGCTGCAGTTGCGTAGTCCCCAATTCATCATGTAGCGGCGACCTAAATCGACGGTTTCGAGTGCGGCGGTCATAACTCTCCTTCTTCTTTCATCTGTCGCGTCGCTTTGTCAACGAGCGCTTCAATTGCTTCGGCACTAAGCCCCGCCTCTTGGGCGTCGCGAATCCAACGCTCGAGTCGGCTTAGCAATTTCGATTGTTGATTTGGTTGTTCAGCAAGCGACGCCTTAATAAAGGTGCCGCTGCCGACGCGGCCCTCCGTGAGGCCCAGCAACTCGAGTTCGCGGTACGCGCGGTGCACCGTGTTGGGGTTGATCGTGATCTGTTTAACCACCTCACGCACGGCCGGCAACTGATCACCCGGTTGCAGCAGTCCCAGGTTCACGGCGTGTCGAACCTGATCAACGAGTTGGCGATAGGCGGGAACACCGGTTCGCCGGTCGAGGCGAAACACGATCATTGGCTCTGGCGTCACGTTGGAAATGTACTACTCTATTAGTACAATCACAAGTCGCGTCCGTACGAAAAGTTCGTCAACTGAGTGAATTGCTCAGTGTAATGGGCCACGGGGTTTTCGAGGGGCGAAACGCCCTGACGGGTTCCGTGACGGCGTCGCGGCGATAAGTAATCTCACTGCATGGACGAGTCGACGCCTCTCGCTACTGTTCGCCAGCACGTCGAGGCATTTAATGAGGGAGATCTCGAAGGCTTGCTCGCGTTGTTCACAAAGTCAGCGACTTTTGTTACGGGTGAAACGACTGCATCATCTCGTGACGAACTGTCAGAGTTGTTTGGTCCTGCGATGAAAGATCTGTCGCCTCATCTCGAAGTCCTGGAAATGGTCGGCGAGAGAGACGTCGTGGCCTGTCAATTACGAGAGACCTTGACGTTTCAAGGCGAACGACTTACCTTCGAGATAGTGGCGTTTTTCGTCGTTTCGAATGGTCTCATCGCCCAGGGAAAGGTCTACCGCGAAGGTTCGTCGGAGCTGTAACTGACTGGGCACTTTGGCGCCCTCTCTTTTTGACACGGTTCGGTAATCTTCTCTCGTGGATCCTCGTCTTGAAACGAATAGAGAGAACTGGAACGATCGTGTGGGCATTCACACGAAGTCCGAGTTTTACGACGTTGAGGGATGGCTCCGCAACACTGACGGTCCGCCACTACGTGAAGTTGTCGCCATTGGTGCCGTTGAGGGCAAGTCGCTCGTGCACCTCCAGAGTCATTTTGGGATGGACACACTGCGCTGGGCAAGGGCCGGCGCCCTAGTAACGGGCGTTGACTTCTCGCCAGCGGCGATTACGGCAGCAACGGCTTTAGCCGAACGAGCTGGTCTCTCTGATCGCGCGACGTTCGTGTGCGCGAATGTCTACGACGCGCCCGCCGCTCTGTCGAACGAGCGATTCGACGTGGTCTACGTCAGTATTGGCTCGCTCTGTTGGCTTCCCAGCGTGGATCAGTGGGGAGAGGTCGTCGCCAGCCTCTTGAATCCAGGTGGGAAACTCTACCTTCACGACGTTCACCCGAACGCGTTATCACTCGACGACAGCGGTGAGCGAACTTTTTACAGCTACTTCGAGGAGACCAGCGACCCCCTCGTTGCTGACGGGCCTTATACCTACACCGACGGAGAAGGCCTTAAGGCCTTAAGAACCTATGAATGGAATCATTCGGTTGGCGAGATTGTCATGTCCTTGATTTCCCACGGACTTGAGCTCGATTCACTTGTGGAGCACGATTGGACAAATTTTCGCCATTTCCCCTGGCTCGTCGAGACGGCATCTGGTGAGTTTGTTTTTCCTGTAGGAAGACCACGAGCACCTTTAACGTTCACGATTGTCGCGCACGCTCCACAATGAGCTGACCGCTCTATCGCCGCGGCTTTTTAGGCGCCGACAACCGTTGGGTTAAATCCGATAAACAGGCCTGTGCCAATGGCGCCAGGTACTGAATTCAGTCTCAAGTCAAGATCTGGATTTACTTCAGCAAATTTGACGTCGAGAATGACGTTGCCGCTCTCCGTAATGACCGGTCCATCTTTGGCGTGCGCGCTTCGAAGTTCCATCGATTGAATGTCAAAGAACTCACTCAGTTGCTCTCTCACTAAGTTCAATGCCTCTGGCATGACTTCGATGGGAACAGGGAACTTTTGTCCGAGTCGTTCAACACGCTTTGAATCATCGACGACAACGTAACGCTCCGGTGAACTCGCCATGACCAGTTTCTCGCGAAGCATCGCCCCGCCACGCCCCTTGATCATGTTGAGCTCGCCGTCAATTTCATCGGCACCGTCAAATGACCAATCGGGTCGTTGTTGAATTAGGTTGGAGGTTCTTACACGCAACTCGACGCAGAAGCTTTCCATCTCTAATGACGTGGTGATGGCCGTGAACTGCCATTCGTTCTTGCGCGCGCGCTCGGCGAGCGCGCGAAGCGTTAAAAGACTTGTCGAACCACTGCCCACGCCGACGACATCGCCGTCCTTGAGCCGATTGGCCATCTCTTTCGCGATTAGTTCTTTGACGTCGAAGTTGGTGATGTCCTTGCGCCAGTCCGCATTACTCGTTTTCGAATTTGGCCATTCCATATAGTGCCCCGGACATTCCTTTACTAGTTCGACGCAGTCGATAGAAGACTATTCTGACCCTTGTTTTTGTGACGTGAAAGTGACCAAAAGTGTCGAGAACGTCCGGACCGCAACCGGGTTGATCCGGTTTGGGCCCGAATCGTCGATGGTGAGCGACTTCGCTACCAGTTGTACGCCCAGTTTTATAGTCAGTGTTGCACCTTGGTCCTACGATGACTAACCATGAATGAACAACGTTGCAGTTGGGTCGGCGCTCTTCCATTGATGGTCGCCTATCACGACACCGAGTGGGGCGTGCCCGTACACGACGACCAAAAACTCTTTGAGTTCATAGTGCTCGACGCGATGCAGGCGGGGCTCAGTTGGCAGATTGTTTTACAGAAACGACAGAACTTCGAAGCGGCACTCGATGGTTTTGATATCGCGAAGATTGCAAAGTACAGCGACAAGAAACTTGAACGACTGGTCACCAACGAGGGAATCATCCGCAATCGCCAAAAGCTGGTCGCGACAGTCACCAACGCTAAGGCAACCTTGGCTATCCAAAAAGAGTTCGGATCTCTGGACTCGTATCTGTGGGGGTTTGTCGACGGCCAAGCAAAGGTGAACGCGTGGAAAAGGGGTAGCCAAATTCCGGCCACGAGCATTGCCGCGGAAGCGATGAGCAAGGACCTGAAGAGCCGTGGATTTAAGTTCGTCGGTCCGACTATTTGTTACGCGTTCATGCAGGCGGCCGGTCTCGTCAACGATCATCTGGTCGAATGCTTTCGTTACGAGCAACTACACAGTTCCTCTAACTGAAGCCGAGCGAGCCAGCGATTCAGTGCACCGGACTGTCGCTCCGGTGAGGTAGAACCCAACCTGGACGGGGGAAGTGACAAGTGTAACCGTTCGGATAGTTCTCGAGGTAGTCCTGGTGTTCAGGTTCCGCCTCCCAAAACGGACCCGCGGGCGTCACTTCCGTCACGACCTTGCCGGGCCAGAGTCCTGAGGCTTCGACGTCAGCAATGGTGTCCTGTGCGATACGACGTTGTTCGTCGTCGAGGTAGAAGATCGCTGAACGGTAACTCGCGCCACGGTCGTTGCCTTGACGATTCAGCGTGGTTGGATCATGTACTTGGAAGAAGAATTCGAGAATATCGCGGTACGTGGTCACTGTTGGATCGAAGATGATTTCGATCGATTCGGCGTGGGTCCCGTGATGGCGATACGTCGCGTTGGCGACGTCACCCCCGGCGTAGCCAACGCGCGTCGTTACGACACCGGGACGCCTTCGAATGAGGTCCTGCATCCCCCAAAAACACCCACCGGCCAAGACTGCCTTCTCTGTCGTGCTCATTGCGCCGCTCCCTTCTCACTCGCGTTTCCTTCAAACAACGTCTTGAACTCGCCATAGCCCTCGGCGTCGAGGTCCCCGTAGGGGACGAACCGCAGCGCGGCGGAGTTGATGCAGTAGCGCAGTCCTCCCTCGGCGATGGGTCCATCGTCGAAGACGTGGCCGAGGTGGCTGTCGCCATGGGTGGAGCGAACCTCGGTTCGAGCCATCCCAAGGCTCCGGTCGGTGTTCTCGATTACGTTCTCGGGCACCAGGGGCGCGGTGAAACTCGGCCAGCCACAACCACTGTCGTACTTCTTTGTGGATGCGAACAGGGGCTCGCCTGAGACCACGTCAACGTAGAGGCCCGATTCTTTGTTGTCCCAGAACTCATTATCGAACGCGGGCTCCGTGCCGCGCTCTTGGGTGACCTTGTACTGCTTGGGGGTGAGCTGGGCAATGGCCTCGGGACTCTTCTCGTAGTGGATTGTCACTTCAACTCCTTTATAACTCGACTGGACGTTCTTCTTTGCTACGCCACGACCTTGGACACGCGTACCCGATTAAAACATCGGGCACCATCGTTGTGACACTTTCATAGTCTCACTGGCCCCGATCGCGTTACATCCGATTTCGCTCTTGGCGCTCGGCGTGTTTGTTGTGTCGTCGAAACCAGAATAGGGTCGTGAGGTGAAAATGGAAACGGACGCCTTCGGGCTCGCCCTTTTGGATTGGGCCCGAGGGTCCACGGTTCCAGAGATCGTCGAGAGAGACGACGGTTACACCGAGATTGGCGCTGGCCCCGAGGTGTATTTGGCTCATTTCAGGGGTTGGCCCGCGGCAGAACGACAGTCCGTGCGCCATATGCGGGGTCGCGTTCTCGACGTGGGTTGTGGGGCAGGGCGCGTGGCCTTGAACCTTCAACGCCGTGGCCTCGACGTGGTTGGCCTCGACGCTTCATCGCTCGCCGTTGAGGCGTCGACGATTCGCGGTGTTCACGAGGTCTGGTGCATGTCAATCGATACTTTGGGCTCGAAGATCTCCTCGTTCGACACGATCGTGATGTTCGGCAACAACTTTGGAATATTTGGCACTCCCGAACGTGCTCGATTGACGTTGACCAAGTGGGCCAAGTGGACAAAATCGGACGCGCGACTTTTTATCGAGAGCACGAACCCGTACGGCGGTGGAGCGCCGGGTTTCGATCGTGGCTACTACCGGCGCAACAAGACCAGGGGCCTCATGCCAGGCCAAGCACGCTTCCGCTACCACTACGGCCACTCCGTTGGCTCGTGGTTTTCGTGGCTTTTTGTTTCACGACTTGAGATGCGTCGCATCCTTCGAGGCACGGGTTGGCATCAAGTCCGCGTTTTAGGCGAAGGACTCAGCGACCCCTACGTGGCGATTCTCGAAAAGGACTAACGCAACCAGGTCTTATGTGACGTTCGCGACGATCTCTGCGGCAATGAGGTCAACGTGTTCGAGGTCACTCATGTCCAAGATCTGCGTATAGATCCGCGAGACGCCGATTTCGCGGTACGTCGCAATCTTCTCGACAATCTCTTGGGGTGATCCAGCGAGACCGTTCGCTGATAGCTCGCTGAGCTCACGTCCGATGTTTGAGGCACGGCGTGTAAGTTCGCCTTGACTTTGGCCACAACAAGTGACGAGTGCGACGGATCGAATCATGGAGTCGGGGTCACGGTCGATGGCGGCGCACGCACGATCAACGAGTTCGAACTGAGATTTTGAGACGTCGAACGGGGCGAAGGGAACGTTGAACTCATCGGCAAACTTGGCCGCCAGGCGTGGCGTTGTTTTGCGACCGTGACCACCGATGATGATGGGCGGTCGCGGCGACTGAACCGGTTTTGGGAGTGCCGGGCTATCGGTCAACGAGTAGTGCTTTCCCGAAAAGTCGAAGGTCGCGCCAACGTCGTTTCCCCACAATCCAGTGATGATGGAGAGTTGCTCTTCTAACTTCTCGAAGCGCTCGCCCAGGGAGGGAAAGGGAATGCCGTAGGCGGTGTGCTCTTGTTCGTACCAACCAGCCCCAAGGCCGAGCTCAACTCGTCCACCGCTCATTGCGTCAACTTGCGCGACAGATATCGCGAGCGGACCCGGATACCTAAACGTCGCGGCGCTCAACAGCGTGCCGAGGCGAACGCGACTCGTGTCACGGGCCAGTCCCGCGAGCGTGATCCACGCGTCGCTCGGCCCAGGTAACCCCGACACTGCTCCCATCTTCAGGTAGTGATCAGAGCGGAAGAAAGCGCCGAAGCCGCCCTCTTCCGCCGCGAGAGCCAGAGCCAGTATCTCCTCGTAGGTTGCACCCTGCTGGGGCTCACAGAAGATTCGAAGTTCCATACGTCCTCATTTCCTTCAACGTTGCGCCGAGCGGATTCGTGACTTATTTTCTAACAGAGCTGGCGACATCGTTATCCACTCGATGCCCGAAGGCTCTCGGTGACCGTTGCGAAGAGCGTTGGTCGATACCGCGCCTCCGGCCTTTGCGATGACCCCGCCGCCGCCGCGTACCTCGCGGAACTCCACCATGGAGCACACCCCGTTGGCTCAACCAACCGTCCCCAGGTCATTGCTACCGCGGCCAACTTGGGTGGCATCGGAGTCGGGCCGCGGCTCGGGGGACTAGCACGTCGTCGATGTCGAAGTTCGAACCGATTACAAAGAAACAGCGTGGCTCGACGGCACGACCACCACCGGCGTTGAAGAGTGCTCGACTACTTCGAGACTGGTACTTCCAAGAAGGAGTCCGGCGCGCTTGCCGTGGCCCCTTGAACCCACCACCAATAAGTCGGCGTTGATGGGCGGAGCGGTGGTGCGTAACAGTACCGAGCACGCGTCACCGTCTTGGACGAGCCACCGAAGGCGAGCCACATCGAAGTCGCACTGCGTCGCGATATCGACGAGCGCGAGGGGTATCTCGTCGCTGGCGTAGTGAGCGTTCAGATGCTCGAGCATTCCAGCGGCGTGCACCACGGTGACGTTGGCGTTGGTCTCATTGGCTAAGTGGAAGGTCCAGCGCACGGCGTCCTCTGCGTCGAGAGAACCGTCATAGCCCACGACCAAAGTTCTTGGCGCTTTCATAGTCCGGTCTCCTCCTCTTCGAGCGCGCGCAGTCCCTCGAGCGCAGCACGACGTTCGCGCTGCACCCGTGGCGCGACGTCGGCGCCCGGACCACCGCTCGAGGGCTTTTCAACGTCGTGCGCACCCCCGAGGGCCGCAGCGAGGGTTGCGTGAATGGAAGAGCGTAGGGCGTCGAGGTTGTAGCCGCCCTCGAGAAACATCGCTATTCGTCCGGGGCGCGACACGAAGCTCGTGGCCAGTCGCGCCATCTCGGCGAAGTCGCCACTGGTGAGTTGAAGGTCGGCCAGTGGGTCCATGCGGTGGGCGTCGAAACCGGCCGACACGAGGACCCAGGTCGGGCCGAACGCGTCGATGATTGGCGCGGCGACGTCGTCAAGTGCACGGCGCACGACGTCACCCGTGGCCCCGGCCGGAAATGGAATGTTGACGGTGCGATCGAGCGCGTGACGACCACCGACCTCCTCCGGTAGTCCGCTACCGGGAAAGAGCGGTGATTGATGTGTTGAGACGTAAAGAACGTCTGGCTCATCCCAAAAGATCTGTTGCGTACCATTACCGTGGTGCACGTCCCAATCGACGATGAGCACCCGCTCGCCCTGGCTGAGCAGTTGCGCCGTCGCGACGGCGACGTTGTTCAAGAGGCAGAATCCCATCGCACGATCAGAGAGCGCGTGGTGGCCGGGGGGTCGAGCCGCGATGAAACCAACGCCGTCGTTGCGACGTTGCAGTTCCTTAATGACCGCCAGTCCGCCACCGGCCGCGTGTTTAGCAATCGACCACGAGTCGTAGGTGGCGTAGGTGTCCGGGTCAATGTCGCCACCTCCGGCGTAGCAGTACGCACCGAGTTCATCGAGATAACCACCGTCGTGAACGCGGGCGAGTTCTTGGCGCGTCGCGGCGTAGGGGGAGACGACGATGAGGTCGCTACCCAAGTGAAGGTCGTCAATGGCCGCTCTGGTCGCGGTGATGCGGTCGGGTCGCTCGGGGTGTCCACCTTCTTCGTGACCCGAATCGTCGTAGATTCCGTTGACGACGAGGACCACGAGTTAGATCGTCCCGGCGCGATATTTACTGCGCAACGTCACGCTTTCGGGCGTGGGCTCGATGGGAAAGCGCACGCTGATCTCTCCTTGTGAAACTGACGAGGTCAAGGGAAAGCCCGAGTGACGAAAGACCGACATCATGTCGCGGTTAGAGAAGAGCGTCTCTGCGCTGAAGCTCGTGACGCCCCTCGCCCAAGCGGCCGCGGCGAGACTTTCGAGTAGTCGATGTCCGAGTCCTAGGTGCTGGTAGTCGTCTCGAACGATGAAGGCCACTTCCGCGACGGTCGATTCTGGATAACGGTCGTAGCGCCCTACGGCGACCAGGTCGTCACCGTCTTCAATGACGATCGCCAGGCGGTCAACGTAGTCGACTTGAGTGAGGCGACAGACCTCCTCGTGTGAGAGGTCGGGGTGAAACGAAAAGTATCGCCGATAGATGGAGTCCGACGATAAGTGACGATGGAACACGATGAGTTTCTCATCGTCGCCACTGCGAATCGGCCGCAGGTGCAGCACGGCGCCCGTGCGAGTGACGACGTCAGTCTCAATTTTGTCGGGATACGACCAAGGGGCGTAGCGATCTTGCAACATTGGACCAATTTCGTTCAACTCGAGCGACGAACGTGGCGCGTTACTCATCGTCGGAGCACACCTTTGACGGACTTCTCGGGGCGACCCAAGAGCAGCCACGCAAGCGCGGTGCGTGAACGCAGCGCCAATTGGCTTCGTCGTGTCGAGACCATGCTTCCATTATCCCTTCGCCGTGCGCTCACGTACTAGAGACGAAGGTCACATTCGTGCGGTCCGTAGCTCAAAAGTGGCGTTGCCCGCACGGTTATTGAGAGATCGTGAGCATTTGCGAGAGGGCGATGGTGCCGGTAAGCATCGATCGACGAAGGAACTGTGTCGCCAACGCCGCCCGCCCCGTCGTGGTGGTTCGAAGGAACGACTAACAACCACCGCGCCGATTGGCCACGGCGCCCGGGCGAGTTGACCTTGCGTAACGCCCGCGCGCCCAACGGAATTCTTCTGCCGAAGTCGAAACGTTGGGACCTTGTGCCCTAGTAGCTCCGTGTGAAGTTTCAATACAATGAGTCGCGACCGAGATCGGAGGGACGCGATGGCACTGTCTGAGCACGAACAAAAGGTCCTGTCGGAACTCGAATGCTCCCTCTTCATTGAAGACCCCCAGTTCAGCGACAGCCTGAGTGGAAAACGGATTCTCTCGCAGAAGCGGCGGACTCTGCGTTGGGGTGCGATCGGTTTTGTCGCCGGCTCTGTCGGTCTCGTCACCTTCTTCACGTCATCGATCGCCCTCAGCCTGCTCGGCCTGGCAACAATGTTCATCTCGTCCGTCCTGACCCTGTCAAGCGTGAGCGCCTTAAGGCGCATGAAGAGCACGCGGACCTCCCATCCGTCCGTTCGAATTGGGTAGTGGGTAGCGACGGGTTGGAGGCTTCTACCTCGGTACTGCTAAAAGTTACGTGGAGAGATTAAACCCGCAGCGTGCCGTGTCGAGTTTCCTAGCCTTTCGACGCCAGCGCGGCCGCACACCACTGTCGGCGTTGGTAATGGAATCTCTTACGAAGAATGGCGCTCCGCCAGTGGATACAACGATCTACGTAAGAACGCCTCCAATGGGATCTAGGACATCTGGTGGGCGCCGGACGTGGACCCGGAAGTTGTTAATGTAGGGGCGTACTCGAGTCGCTCAAAGCCCGACGCACGTTTCACCAACGATAGGTAATCAAGGGCGTTTCAATCATCACCGCGTAACTCGCGAGTATCAATTGCACGATTGGGAGTGGTCTCGTCGTCTCCTTGTTTGTGCCTCTAAATGGGGCCGGTCCCTCCAGTGATGGTGGGTACGTGGCCCCAGAGTTTTTGGTGGCCAGTGTGTTTCGACGACTGCTTAGAGAGGGAGTTCAAATGAGACAACGACAAGTACCAATAGATGGCGTTACGGACAACGACGAGCCGACTGGTCTAGGAACGCCCATAGTCTCAGGTCTCCTCGGATCTGAGGCGGCCGCTCATACGGCGTTGGGTTGTACGCAACCGTAGCTACTTCTAAGAAGGGCTCCTCCCACTCCGAGTTCGTACGGGGATGCGAGGAGTCCTGGAGTCGCGCTCTACAGTAGAGAACGCGCCTTGAGAGGAGGCACGAGTGTCTGATTCCAAGTGACGAAACTGTCAGAGAGGACAACGCGAAGAGTGTGGAATCGCGCCATCACTGGGATAGTTGCGATCGCAATGACTGTCAGCCTTTCGCTGGCGCTCTTCCAAGGCAAGCCGGCGGTCTCCGCCTCGTTGGCGAGCACGACAGTGCCGTCAAGACTGTCGCTTACCTTGGAAGCGATTGACTTCTCAAGCCCTTCGAGCGGACTCGGCGTCTTCACCGAGGAACCTCCGAGAAGTCTGACGTGCAAAGACTTCGTCGGAAAGTCGACCAACGGCGGCGCCAACTTCAACTCACTGTCCCACGCGATGTCGTGGAACTGCGCCAGTGCCAGCTTCAGTTCTTCGCTGACTGCAGACGGCCACGGCGACGTCTTCCTCTACGGGCCACGGCTCTACGTCAGCCACGACGACGCGAAGACCTGGATCAGAGATCCTCAGTCGGAATCGGTATGGGACGTGGACGCGGTCGGGCTCTCGGTGTGGATGATCGAGTCAAAATGTGCTCTCGCGGTCGTGGTCGGGCGCTCGTCGTGTCCGATTCGTCTCCTCGAATCCACCAACGGTGGCCGCACCTGGAGTCAATCATTAAATGTTCCTCAAGGTTCCGCGACCGGAATCTCGAGTGGCGCTCAGGGACAGAGCTACCTCGATCGCATTAATCGATCCACGGCGTACCTGATGTTCGAACCTCATTCCAACGCTGGCGGCGGCCCAAGCGTTGCTCCGCTTTGGTACACGTCTAACGGTGGCCGCACTTGGTCAAATCGCCAAGTGCCCTGTCATATCGGCGCGTTGTCGTCGGTTTTCTCCGTGGCATCGAACGGCACGTTGATAGCCGCGTGCGCTTCGCAACCAAGCGCCGGCAGCCAAATTAAGTCCGTACTCGAGTCGAGCGACGGGGGGAGGACGTGGACATTGAAGACTGATGGAGCCATTAACTTTGGGTACCTCGGGGCGATTGATCTGGTTTCAAGCAAGGAAGCCTTCCTGGTCGGGGGTCGGAGTTCGCTGCTGGTGACCCACGACGGTGGTACTCGTTGGCGAGCAGTTCAACCCCTTATCGGCAGCACTGCCGGTGGCACGTCAGAGGTGATTTTCTTCGACACGTCCCACGGCCTTGTAATTGGCAACAACGACCGTGACAACGAGCGTCTGACTCTCTGGAGCACCACCGATGGCGGCAGACATTGGACCGTGGTGCTACCAGTCACCAACTAAGACGACGTCGTTGAGCAAGTTGGCGACGTGAGGAGAGCAGTTTCATGGCGCAAGGGACCCAACATGAACGTTGGGTAACTCGCCATTGACGGTTGACGTCGGAGAGAAAGTAACTAAACATCGAAGGGTGCCGGCGCCCATCATCGTGCTGAATGGAGCCAGCAGCAGCGGGAAGACAACATTGGCGAGAGCACTTCAGGACCTCTGGCCCCGCCCTCTGCTCCTCACGGGGATTGACACGTTTCTTGAAGGATGGCCGGACCGCTACGCGACGTACCCTGGGGAAGATGGCTCGCCCGCCGCGCCGAGCACGGGCGTTCGCACTGTTCCCGGACTCGGTCCGGCCCCTTCATGGATTCCAGAACTGGGCGACGACTTTCACTCGATGATGCGACTCGCGCACGAGTCGTGGGCCTTGATCGCTAAGGGTGGCGGCAACCTGGTCATCGACCACGTTCTTATCGACCCGACTTTACGCAAACAGGCGAGGGACACTCTAGAAAGTGCGTTATGGATAGGTGTGGTGTGCGACGTCGACGAGTTAGTTCGACGCGAGACTGCTCGCGGCGATCGCCGCGTCGGTTTCGCCTCAGGCACGTGGGCCGTTGTCCACCAGGAGATGAGTTACGACCTGATCATCGACTCATCTACAACATCAACTGAGCTGCTCGCGCGTCAGGTCTACGACGCGGTTATGGCGAGTTAGAGGGCACTTCGCTTACTTGCGTCATCATGAGTAGGCTCACGTATCTCGCCAGTTGCGCCGACAGTTGAAACCTCCTGACGCCAACACCCTCCGATCTCGGGGTAGATCAACACGGCGATGGGGTGGTCGGGCAAACTGAGGTCCGTGACTATCCGTATGCACCACGACGAAATCGACGTGAACGTCGAGCTCGTCCGCTCACTTCTTACTTCTCAGATGCCGTCCTTCGCTCACTTACCCTTGGTCAAAGTTGAGCCTTGGGGCACCGATAATGCCATCTGGCGACTCGGATCCGATTATGTGGTCCGTCTCCCTCGCATTCACTGGGCGGCGGGACAAGTTGAGCTTGAAGGACATTGGTTACCGAGACTCGCTCCGCATCTCCCGATTGCCATACCCGAGCCCGTCGCGATGGGCAAGGCGAATGGCGAGTACCCATTTCCATGGGCCCTTCACCGTTGGATACCGGGTGTGGGCGCGGCACTCAATCGAATCAATGATCCGGTCACGTTCGCACTCGAACTGGCACACGTAGTGCAGATGCTGCAAACAGTGTCGACGAAGGATGCTCCACCGGCGACGAATCGCGCTCGTCCTTTGGCAGAGTATGACCAAGCGGCTCGAGAGATGATCGATCGTGCCAGCAACTTGATCGATGCTCCCGCAGCTCTCCGGGTCTGGGAAGAGGCACTGGCGGCGGCGCCCCACGAGGGCCCTCCGGTCTGGGTCCAAGGTGACTTGGAAGGTAACTGCCTCGTACGAGACGGGCGACTGTGCGGCATCGTCGATTGGGGATCGACGTGCGCGGGCGATCCCGCCGTCGACGTACAGGTCGTTTGGTCGCCGCTCTTCACCAACGACTCTCGCCGGGCATTTCTCGATGCGCTACGTGTCGATAGTGCGACCCTCGCCCGTAGTCGAGGCGCAGCCATCCAGCAAGCCTGTGCGGCCTTGCCGTACTACTTACACTCCTATCCTCAGATCGTCGAGCGGTCCTGGCGCAAGCTCGCCACGCTAGGAGTACTGCCGATCACGGCTGAATAACGGGCACACTATTCCGACAGTGATTATCCAGTACCGACCTTCTGGGCGAACGCGCCATCGATACCCGCTCTAGTGAACGCTCTAAAGAAGTACGTCGAAGCGTCGAGCGGTATTGAAGAGAGCGATGACGTTGCCGAGAAGGGACCACGGGCTCCGCGATATCTTGAGAACAGACGTGAAATCGAAAACACGAGATTCGAGGCAGATAATGGCAGCGACTCTCAAACTGACCCACAGTGCAATCGGTGCGGAGGTCCGTCGTGGCCCGTACGAAGTCTTGGTCGACGCTAAACCCGTCGGGTCAGTCGAAATGAACGAAACCACCGAGTTCCCAGTCGAAACTGGACATCACGCTTTGCAGATACGCGGTGGTCGCAACTCGAGCCGACCTCAGACCTTCGACGTGGCCAAGGACCGAGTCATCGCTTTTCGATGCACTGGAAAGAGGTTGTTGCCGCTCTTTCTCCTGTCGTTCGTTGTGCCAAGCCTGGCGCTCGTGCTCAAACGCGAATCGCGGTGATGCCACGACGTGCTATTCGACTTAACGACAGGACGCCCACCCGTTTCTACTTCGGTCCTCGGGCGCTCCGCGCGCAACACCTTCGACGCGCCGTCCTTCCTGAAGGAAAGTGGCGAAGCTCGGCCCAACGCGCACTCGGGTGCGATTCCTGTTGCTCCTATGAGTATTGAGTCGCTGTCTCGACGAAACAGGTCTGATACCAGGCATTGAAGCTCGTCCGTCAGTTGGTCGCGTGCTCGAGGACTGAGTTAAGAACCTCCGACTGACGATCAAAATCAAGGAGCTAGTGATCCTTGAAAGACGATTCAGCGATTATGGAATTGACTTTCAGAAATGTTGACTCAGCCAAAGAGCGCTCGGCCAATGAGACAACAACAGTTCACGGCGAAGAGATCCGACTCCAGTAACGACCTCCGTCTTGAGTACTCCATAGCCAGTACGGTTCGACGTCTCCGGGCGTCGGCCCCCACGCCAGCCCCTGTTTTGCGTTGATGAAGGTCAGTGAGTACAGGTAACCGTCAGGTGCCGTGCCGATCAAGGTCGGTTTCTCGGAGTTGTTAACTATTCGGTAAATCCTTCGAGTATTTGGCGTGTCGAAACCATCGGTGGCGTACGCCACGCCTCTAGATATCGGGTCGAAGATTCCAAACGACAGGTGCCCACGTAGGTCCTGACTGGTTAAGTTCCATCGGGCGCCGCCGTCGCTGGAATAAAGAAGTTCACCGAGCATGTTCCCCTCGGCACAAGTGGCCCACAGGGTGGTCGCTGACGTCGCCGTCGGAACACAGGCCGCGGCGGCGCCGAGGACGGCCTCGGACTTCACGGTGAATGTTCGACCTCCGTCGGTGGACGTGGCGAGTCGCGGGACGCCGCTGACCGTATCGACGCGAATCCACACGTCCGGGCCGTACGCGGTGATCGTCACACCCGGTGACGGCGAGCCGCCCGCCACGTTTTTGGCTAGGGGCACGCTGGTCCAGTGGGCAGAGGTTAGCGGCGTGTGTCGCAACTCCCAATGTGAGCATGTGTGGTGAGAGGCGTCGCACCGTGCGGTGACTTCGTAGAAGGCGTTCGGCGAAGCATTGAGCGCCTCGATAACTTCGCCGCGCTTGGTCGGTTCCTTTTGCCACTTGTAACCACCATCAAAGGTGGCGTAGAGAGTATTCTGCGCTGACCAGTACGCCTCGGTCGCGTATCCGTCCAAGGCATTGGCAAACACGAGGCGATCGAGTGAACCAGTTGACGAGCCCAAACTCTTGGGCTCAGCGCTAATCGGTGGCGCGGTTACGACGACGAATTTTCGCCCGCCGTTGTTAGTTCGCGCCAACTGGTAACACCGAGAAGCGCCGCACGTCGCCGACCACAAAACGTACACCGAACCCGACGAGCCCGCCCTTGCGACCATTTGTGGCACTCGGTGCGTAACGTTGATGTCAGTTGCTTTGGCGTGCCCCGCCAGAATAGACGTCACACCAACGATGAACGTGACGAAAATGACAGAGGTGACTTGTAGTCTGCGCAAATTACTATTAGACGAATCGTCGAAGACTCTCACGCCAATCACTCTAAAGGTCTGTCGTCACGGCATTCGGTGAGAAGGATAAGACCGTCGCCAACTCAAATTGAGGCGCGACGCCCGCGCGCGGCGCCGTCGATTGACGTACTGTTCGGCGGAATCGGTCGCATGGGTCCGAGATTGTGGTTTCGGCGACCCGACGCGACAAAAATGCAACGTTGCATTGGCGACGTGAGTGACCGCCCTCCACGGCGTGGCACGTGGGCTGTTGCTGCCAGGCATACGGGTGATCCGGACTTTCTTCGACGCTGACAAAAACACTTTCCCATTCCATCGTTTGGATTTACACGGAAACAGGTGTAGCCTCCCTCCACACAACAATTGCAGAGGGAGACCCAATGGCCGTACTTGTCAGAATTTCCAGCACCGGAATGGATCAAGCGACCTACGACCAGATGGCCCCTGGACACCTCCCACTTCTGAAGAAGCAACCCGGCTTCATCGTGCACGTCGCGTATCCGATTCCCGGTGGATTCGCCATCGGCGAAGTCTGGGAGAGCAAAGCCCAACAAGAAACCTGGTTTAACAAATTCGTGAAGCCCAACCTGCCGGATCCGAATGCCATGTCCACTGAGTACTTCGAGCTTCACTCCGTCGTGCAGCCTTAGGAAGACTACAAAGAGAATCGCAACATGCCAGCGCTTTTCGCGAAGCATCCGACTAATCGCCCAGTGTCGGCGACCCGACACCACAGATCTGACGCCAAGATAAACAATCTTGCCTGGTCACGGCCAGTCAGCCTGACTCTGAGTTGCTGCAACCAGGCACTGGAGACTTGAACCACCCGCTTCTTGACGAACCGTCGATTCCCGTCGACTGCCGACCACTACGGGCGCCATCTCATGCGCGCGGGCGGGCGACTCCACTCTTGGATCCAACACCTCAGGTACATTCGAATGAATTAGGAGAGGAAGCCCATGGACGAAGGAGAGCCGATTTCGTATCGAGGGGTGCCAGTTGGCACACCCTTACTCAGTTCCACGGATACCCAGTTCGGAACAGTCGAACATGTCTTGGAGATCCCGGAGCTAGACATCTTCGACGGTATTGCCGTTAAGACCAAGCACGGAGTGCGATTTGTAGATCGAGATCAAATCACGGAAATCACAACGACATTGATCCGTTGTGCGTTGAGCGACGAGCAAGCAGCGGCGCTACCGGCACCTGAGGGTACCCTCGTTCTACATCCTGATAGTGCCCGCGATGAGGGTCCCTCCCTCACTGCTCGATACGGGCGTCTCTTCGGTCGAGAGCACTGGAAAGAACTGGAATAATTCTTTGCGCTCGGACACGATCATCCGAGCGGACTTTGCACACCATGATCATTGCGCCTATGAGATGTCAATGAACCGTGTCATCACTGGTGTCGGAGAGCCAACGTCAACAATCTCCAACTGGCGAATTGCTAAATGGAACTAAAGGACCACAGAGTGATTGAGAGGTCCGTCCGACGACTCCACTCAAGAGAACGTTTAAGGTCGACGCCTTAGCTTGTTGTTCTTTACAGTTCTTAGTAACAATTTCCATTCGTGTTACTCGTGAGAAACGAGAGCGACCCCGTCGCAACAACGTTCACTGTCCACCCGGTCGAAGCACTGTAACTGTACTGCTGAGCAATGTTGCCTGCACTTGACTGAAATTCTTCGGTTCCAGTTAATGAACCGCTCGCTGCTGTGTAGCGGTATTCCAATGTGTAAGTACCAGAGACGTTCGTGGGGAGACCACCAAGAGGGGTAGCGCCCCAGTTTTGCGTTAAACCGGTCCAAGTTCCACGCTCGGAATAATTCAAAGTTCCGTCTGGGGTCGTTACGGAGTGCGATTGACTCGACGTCTGCGTCCCGCTGAAGGCGCTGCAGGCGTCAAGCGTTGTGCTCGTCGCAGTGCCCGTCTCAAACACGGTTCCATTCCCCGAATTAACGGCCGCCGACGCAGGAATAACTGTCATCCCGACGATGACCAAGCCGGATACTATTCCCCCGACGAGTCGTTTGGTGTTGAGCGTTCTGAATCTGGAAGGTACCGAATCACTATTGTCAAAACTGTTCTTTATCATAACTTTCACCTCCATCAGAATTTATCCAACCGTACACTTAGGTTTCAGACGCGTCAAATGGGAATTGGACCCGAGGCCAGTGGTTCTCGAGGGATTTGAAGCTGGACTGGGCAATGTTGAATATCGCTGCGGCCAGATACAGCGGTGTCGGAGGCCCTGTGTCGGAGGCCCGACGCGAACCCGCACGCGAACCGCAACAATCTGAAGTTGAAGATAGCCGGACATCTTGAGGACCGCTGGGTCTTCACGGCCTAATTTTTGGGCCGCATATTTCTCCAACACCACGAGACGAGACCGACACAGAACAACACATTTCTTCGAAAACAATCGATACGCGCAACAAAACCGACGCCACGCAACAGTTAGAAAGCTCCTTCCAATCCCAAGGTGTCGGGATTGAGACCCGGGCGGCCCACTAGAGAGAAGTCATCGACCGACCTCGTGGATCCCAACGGTCGCAACTTTACGAACTAGAACTAAATCTCCGAGCTTTGTGAAGAATCTCGTCTACACGAATCCCGTCGCGATTCACGCTTAGCAAACCGAGGATCTTGTTGGGAAAGCGACTCTTCCAAGTCCGTGAGAATTTTCTGCTCAAGCTCCGATAGTGGCGTCGCATTACCTCCCGCCCTTCTTTTCGGCATCGTTCCACCGGTCATCGACGAAGCCCACGCGGACCCAGTTCACGGCATCAATCACAAGATTCGCGGTACTCGCAAGACCGGCAACTAGCTGAAAAGGTGCCCGGAGCGTGGGTTGGAATCGGTCAACGGCCCAGTTCCGATGGACAATTCGGATGAAAAAACCTCGTTGATAAGTTTCATCGTCGACAACGGGAAATGAGTGGCCGCGAATGACTGGGAGCGTCAGGACTCTCCCGCCGGTGCACAGAGACGCTTCGCCAGTTCATCAGCGCCCCGGTCGGGGTGTGAGCGAGGACTCGCGTTCTCGGCCACCACCTTGGCCCCTTTGGCTTCGAGCGACTGGCGCAGTGTGGCAAGCGTGGCGCGAGGGTTGAAGCCGTAGGTACAGAACACCGCAACCGGCTTACCTCCAAGCGCGGGCAGCCGTTTCACTCCCGCCAACGCCGCCTTAGCCGGCCCAACCTTGAAGAAGATCAAGCCTTCCACCCACGAGCCGAGAGCGATCGCGTCGCTGCGTACGACATCCTCTGCGGTGGTATCTTTCAGGGCCTTGAGCGTGACCTCGGACCCGCGAGCCCGCACGGCGTCGGCCACCGCCTCGGCCGCACGACGGGTCCGGCCCCCCCGACTTTCGTAAGCCACGAGTACTTGCATGTGGTACCTCCTCTTTCCGGGAAACGGCGTCGCCCAGCAACTGACCGCAGTACAACCGTTTTACCATCATCCCAGGAGCGGCACACGGGCCATTTTCGGACACGCTGTCAGTCAACAACGTGTTGTTGTTTTCGAGGCGCGGGCGTTGTTGTTTTCGACGCCTGTTCGCGTACGGGCGCCCACGCGCGCGAGGGCACGTGAAGAGCGGGGCACAGCGATACCCAGTTAACGACGCCTACGATGGCCCGGCCCGCAGTGAAGTGGAGCCGTTGATACGGGATCTGGGCAACATGACGGACACCATTCAACACTGTCTCCTCAGTTTTCGACCACGGTGTCGGACGCCTGCTCGAGATCTGTGACTTGAGCAACGACGGTGAGGCGGCGTACTCGCCGACGCCGCGAAAGAACGAGTACACCAAGATGAGCCGTGGATCGACACGGGTCAACTAATGGGACAGCAGACTTCACTGCCGAAATCGTGTAAGAGATTTAGGTACGGGCATTTGGTTCGGCAGCCCTCGAAGGTGTCCTTAGATAGTGCGTTGCGCCGACCCCCCGAAACCGCCAGTTTGAATCGTCTCTGTAAGTTGGAGTCCCACCCTCTGGGGCTAATTCACTACCACCGTAACGCTACGAGTGTCGGTCCTACTTCATTGGTTCAGGATGCGCGCGAGCACCGCAGCTTCACTGATTTCGGGATCCGTCGTACCGGTGAGCAAAGTAAGACGACGGGCGTCCGCCATTTGGCGTAGGTGCTCCAGCGCCCGACCGCGCTTGACTTGCTTAAGTTCGACACTGTAGCGACGGGTGAATTCACTAAACTTGGCGGGATCGTGGCCGTACCATTTAAGCAATCGTGTCGACGGCGCCACGTCCTTGCACCATTCGTCTAATGCCGCCTTCACCTTGGTCACTCCGCGCGGCCAAATGCGATCGACCAGAACTCGAAGACCATCGTCGTCCTTGGCCTCCTCGTACACCCTGCGAACTCGCACATCTGATTTCTTGGTAATGGCCCGACCTCCGCCTTCGGTCAGGTCAACGGTGAACGTCGACCAAGAGTGCGTATCACCATTTAAGCAAACCGACCGTTCGTCTGGCACCGAGTTGACATGACGCACCTTTTGGGTTGGAACCGCACTCCCCGTGAAAACCGCAGCGGCCATGGGGAGGAGCAGGTTAGGCGCGCGCCGGCTTGTACGTCGAAACCGATGAGGCGTTAGCCAACCAGTATCGCCAAGAAAAGGCCGCGGAGTCCCCACCGGGTCCGCTGACGCCAACTCGCGGCCCCACCTCGTGAGGTAATACCGCGCCATCTCGCGGAACGAAGAAACGCCACTGACTAGAGAAGAGGTCGTCACCGTCATTCGTCAAATTCACACCGAAGCTTTGGGCAACGCACCCTGGACCGCGCGCCAATCCATGTTCGGACAGGGTAACTTTCCGTGGCTTTTGCTCTCGGCGCCTTCGTGCCGTTTCGGCGCCTTCAATAACGTCTCCGGCTCGAATCAGACACCCGTACGGCTGGCCCAACTGCCCGACGACGACGTTAATGGCGTGATGCAACCCATACGTGAAATAGCAGTAGAGGTGACCGGGCGGGCCGAACAAGGTTTTGTTCCGGTTGGTCATGCCCCGATAAGAGTGTGCCCCGGGATCTCGTTCACCGGCGTACGCCTCGACCTCGGTGATGCGGAGGGAAATCGTCGCTTCGACATCGGTGCGTTGAAGTACGCAGCCGAGAAGGGCTGGGGCGACTTCGAGTACGTCGCGAGCAAAGAAACTACGACTCGTGCTGCTCAGTCCGTCAAAGTTACCCACCGAGCAATCGTACCGGTGACCCTCGAACACTTGAGGCAACTAGAGGTTGTTCACTTCTCCCCGCAGACTGGCGAACGGTGGCGCACTGAGAGGGTGTCCGAATTGCGCCACCCGCCGCAAGTGCCGAGAAGAACTTTCCTGGAGCCTCAGCCCGACGCTGGGCGGTGAATGAGGGCGACACCGCTCGTAACCCATAACAAAGTTCACTAATCCAGCACGCCCATCACCTCTGTGGTGTGAAACGTTTCTCTGTGGTTGGTCCACACCCCAGCTCGAGCTCGGTGGCCCGCATGTAATGTCGTAATTAGACATCGATAGTGGGCACCTTGTTTTAATGAAGCCCGGTATTAGGAAGGTTTCTACTTGACCTACCCGTTTTAGCTTAGAAGTTCAATTCTCTGAATGAGATGACACACTTGGCAGGCCCATCAGATGAACGAGCAGTTTTTCTTGAACACGACTGAAACCCTGACTTTTAATGACCGCAGTGTGTCAAACGTTGGAGAGATCTGGACCATTGGTCACTCCACCCGCTCGACCGAAGAGTTTCTCGCATTGCTGCACGATCACGCCATTAGCTCGCTCGTGGACGTGCGCTCCTATCCCGGTTCTCGCCGGTGCCCGCAGTTCGGGCGCGAGACGATGAGTACGTGGCTGGCAAATGACGCCATCACCTATCAACACGCCAGGGACCTTGGTGGTAGGCGTAATCGACAACACGACGTTGACCCGGCCATTAACGCGGCGTGGCAGAACGCGAGCTTTAGGAACTACGCCGATTACACACTGGGCGACGCTTACCAAACAGCGCTGGCCAACTTAACCACCGCGGCGCAAACCTCACGCGTCGCGTTTATGTGCTCCGAAGCGCTTCCGTGGCGATGTCACCGCTCGCTCATCGCCGACAGCCTCGCCGCGCGCGACTGGGCTGTACACCACCTCATCAGCGTGGGGAAGGTGACCGAGCACCGACTCGGTCAGTGGGGGCCGGAGCCGTTCGTCGCTGATGGTCAGGTCACCTACCCAGAACCACAACACTGAACCCAGATCAACGTCGCCTCACTACGTTCGCCTGCCCTAACGCGAGAAGTTTTCCGCCAAGGACCTACCAGGGCGCGGTGACCTTCGCCTTCTCCAAAAGTGTCATCGCTTAATTAAGAAGATTTACATCAATCGAGCTGTTCAAGCTCAACGGTTTCTACATCAGTAAAGCCGCACCGTCGTGCGCAGTTACTGAGCGCTGCTCCCGGGCCCTTCCGTCAGTGCGCGCAGTGCGATCGCGGAGTGGGCAAAAGCCCCTCCGGCGCGCATCTCAGCGGCGACCCAGATCGCCTCCATGATCTCTTCGTCCGTTGCACCTTTGTGCCGAGCAATCCGGGTGTGACCGTCAATGCAGTATGGGCACTGGGTGACGTGAGCGACGGCGACGGCGATCAATTGCTTCGTCACTTCGGGCAACGCCCCGCTAGTGAAGACCGCTCGACTGAATGCTTTAAAGGCATCATCGATGTCAGGTGCGAGTTCGTGGCGGCGATGTCCCATCTCCGCCGTTGCGATTGGAAAGACCGGCTCGGTCATGATGTTCTCCTTCTTCTCTTCATTGTGTGCTTCATTTGTCCTTGACGTATCTCGCTCGTATCGCCATCGCCGACGAAACATTGTGATTCTTTGTCCGCCACCGGAGAGCTTCTTTGGAGATGAACCCTGCTTGGTGCCAATGCAAGCCTTCGACGCAACCGAACCCTGCGTCTCTCCAGGCGGCCGTCGTCTGGTGCAACGTTGCGCGTACGGGGACGGCTGACACGAGTGTGAATCCATCCCTGAGAGCCATAGCAGCCTCCAACGCATCAAAGTTCGCACGCCCCCCGTCAGACGCCTCGGACACGTCGAAGCCGAACGCCTCCCAGTCGGCGACAGGCGGCGACAGCGTCGAGTGACCCGACCCCGCCTCCGTGGAGCAGCGGATTGAGTCCACCCGCGACTGGGTGGCCAACAGATCCGCCAACTTGAGCTCAGCTTCGCCCATCACCGTGTTCCACTAGACGCGATGGGCACCGTCGAGGAGATCGTGCATGGCAACTTCGGGATCTCGTAGTCGAGTTACGTCGATCTGGTCGCCCGAGCGAACGAGGTCGGCAATGGCATCGGCAACATCCCACACGTTGACGTTCATGCCCGCGAGCACGCGTCCCTGTCCTAGCCAGAAGGCGATATATTTCCCACCGGCCACTTCATCGCGAAAAACGATCTGGTCGTACTCGCCGGCCTCGACGAAGCCTGAGTACTCCATGCCCAGGTCGTACTGGTCGGAGTAGAAGTAGGGCACACGGTCATAGGCGATAGCGCGGCCCAACATATTGGCCGCCGCCACGGGTCCCTGGTTGAGCGCAGCGGACCAGTGCTCTAGTCGCAGGTGACGTCCGAGCAACGGGTACCAGGCGTTGGCCACGTCGCCAGCCGCGAACACGTCGGGATCCGAGCTGTTCAGGTGCCCATTGACAACTATCCCATTGTCGATCATGAGGCCGGCCCCTTCGGCCAACTCGGTGTTCGGGGTGATGCCAACGCCAACGACGACCACATCAGCATCGATCTGGCGGCCATCCGCGAGACGTACGCCGGTGGCCCGGTGGTCCACACCAGTGATCTCGGCTACTTCGACGCTCATGTGCATCGTGACCCCGTGGCGGGCGTGCAGGGTGAGGAAGATCTCTGCGACCTCGGGGCCGAGTACGCGCACCAACGGCAGTTCCGCGGTCTCTAATACGGTCACCTCGACGCCAGCGGCGCGGGCCGCGGCTGCGGTCTCGAGGCCGATCCATCCGGCCCCGATGATCGCAACACGCTTAGCGGTCGCGAACGCGGTCTTGATCGCCTCGCAGTCGGCCACTCTTCGTAGGTACAACACTCCGTCGAGGTCGCCTCCGGGCACCTTCAAGTGACGAGGGGACGAGCCAGTCGTCAGAAGTAGTTTGTCGTAATCGAACTGCTCGCCGGACTGCACGGTCAGTTGGTGAGCGGCGACATCAAGGACCGTGGCCGAGGAGTTGAGGCGAAGCTCGACATCGTTGTCCACGTACCACTGCTCGGAGTGAACGTAGATTTTCTCCTTCTCCATTTTACCTTGCAGGTAGTCCTTGGATAGCGGAGGGCGGTCGTAGGGCCGCTCGGTCTCGTCGCCAATGAGCACGACCCGCCCGTCGAAACCCTCGGAGCGCAGGGCTTCAGCCGCTTTGGCACCGGCCAAGCCACCACCGACGATCACGAACGTCCGTCGTCGTGTCATCTCGTCACGACCTTCGTCACTTGGGCACAGCTTTGCGGCACACACACCGTTCGACAGCGCGGCCGCGGCACACGGGCCGAGTTCGAATACGGCCAAGTGAACGAACAAGGGCGACGGAACTGCGACGATTCGAACATCTCTGTTGCTCCTCTATTCTTGGACATCTTTATTATTCTGGTATACACTAGAAATCTAATCTCTGCACCAGTGACCTCGCGAGGAGATTCATGGACGCGGTCGACATCCAACTTGAAGCCCGGGCCCTCGGCGACCCGACGCGCTACAGCCTGTTCCGCTACATCGTTGACTCCGACGAGCCAGTCGGCGTGGCGGAACTGACCGACTACGTGGGACTGAATCACAACGCGGTGCGCCAGCATCTCGCCGTGCTGAAAGAGGTCGATCTCATCAGTGAAGAGGTGGAGAAGCGCAGCGTCGCGGGGCGTCCCCGTCTGCTCTACCGACTGCACCCCGAGGCAGCTGGCACGTGGGGGACGCCGGGACTGTACGCGTGGCTGGCCGGATTACTTAGTAGAGCCTTGAAGAGCGGGATGAGTCCTTACGAAGTCGGTCGTCAAACCGGCCTCGAACGAGGGCGCCAACATTTCGAGCAGGGTGATTCCGTCGAGACCCTCGAGCGCGAGTTGATCGAGAGTGGCTTTCGTCCGACCCGCAGCGAACGGGGCCGTCAGGTGACCTTCGTTCTCGGGCGCTGTCCGTTCGAAGAGGTCGCGGCCGACGACCCCGACACGGTCTGTCAACTCCATCTCGGTCTGGCCAAGGGTCTCAGCGAAAGCCTCGGCGACGTCACGGTTGACCGTCTCACCGCCAAAGATCCCCACCGGGCCGGTTGTCGTCTCGTTTTCAAGCGTGACCTCGTGTCACGCCCGACGTAGGCACGCACGGAACGAACGTCGAGTCGCAGAGCGAACATGAAATTGGTGGTCTACGAATCGTTCAACTGTCCCTAAAACCTGTTTGCCAGCAGACGAGTGGATCGGCTGGTGGCGTCGGGTGCCGCCGAGGTTGAGTGGCGCGCTGTCGTCCACGACTCCGGTGTACCGACCTCGCTACTGGTGACTGGGCGACGACGGACACGTCATAGTTTCCGGCGGTCACTGCGACGAGGTCCCACCTTCAAGCGTCGAGTTCGTTTCATGCGAACGCCCGAGGGAAATGAACGGTTTGGTGATCCGTCAACGTCGCCGTGAGTTCGAAGCGTCGTCTGAAGCGTGGTGCGTGGCCCCGGGTGGAACCCATCAGCGAGTGACGATCCATGCTCCGAGAATCACGATGGCGAACGTGATGAGTGCCATGAGCCCGCGGAGGGCGTTGGCCAAGCGTCGACCGCGACGCAACGAGTTCGCCATTGAACCGTCAGACTGATTCGCGATCAAGATCCGGCGAAGCGAGGTCATCGCCCGAGCCTGACGCATTCCAATAATCGTCGCCACGACGAGGACTCCCGCGAGCGCGACGGTGGCGTCGATCGTTCTCGACGGCGACAGTGACGACCACGAGAGCACCAGACCCGCGGCGATGGCCACGAGCAACGACGTCGTGCCGACCACACTGTACCGACGGCCCATGGATCGAAAGAAGACCATCTGGGAGGATCCGTCGAGCACGTCTCGGGCCACCTTGGCAACCACGACGAGGCAGACCATGCCCCCAACCCAGATGGACACGGCGATCAACTCAATAGCTACCAGTAAGGCACTCGTTGCGTGCAACTTGCTACTCCTTGACGCGAGTGGTAAAGTTATTCTAGTTTAGCCTAGAGAATCAGGTCCGGGTGATCAGCGTCGAATCCTCGATCATTCGCCGACCGGTACAGGGAGTTGGAAGTCATGACAATCACTCAGATCGAAGCCCTCGACGCGATGCTTCAGCACCACCGCACGCTCGTGGCGGACGTCGACAACCGGGTTGCTGCGCTGGGAGAAGCCGTGAACTCGGGAATCGCTTACGAGCCCGCGGTAGCCGAGCTCATTACCTACCTCGCCGAGGAGGTAATCCCCCACGCAGTGGCGGAAGAGCTCTCCATCTACCGCACCGCCGCCACCCGTGCGGACCTGAACAACACGGTGAACGAGATGATCGCCGAACACCGTGTACTCACCGCAGCCGTCGAATCTCTGGCCAACGCGTCGAATGGCCCAGCGGCACTCACTCAGGCCACGCAGATCGGCGCGTTCTTCACCACCCACGTCGTCAAGGAGAACGAGTTACTGCTCCCCGCTCTCCTTGAAGATAACGACGTGGACCTCGTCAAGTTGCTGGAGCAGATGCACCATCTGACTACCGCCGCTTCGAACGACTCACCCTCGCAGAAAGCACCGGGCGCCGACTCCGAAGCAGTCGTACTGTCGCTTCTCCTCGAAGCAGCGAATGAACTCTCCAAAGCCGGCCACGGCGACCGAGCCTGCCGACTGGTCGCCTCGGCGTGGGCCGCCCTGCGGACGACAAGGCCCACGCTCGCCGTCAAGGTCACGGCCAGCCTGCACCGACTCGCCCGGACGGTAGAGAGCGAGCCGATCACGCTGCGCCCGCACGTCAAAGGCTCGGACGATACCGCGATTCGTGAACTTGACGTGCGTCAACTGGCCCCGGCGCAACGCCACGAAATCATCTTCTCCGAGTTCCACGCCCTCGCGCCCGGAAGTGGTTACGTACTCGTCAACGACCACGATCCCAAGCCACTGCGCTACCAGTTCGAAGCCGAGCACGCGGGAGATTTCACCTGGGACGCGATCGAGTCCGGACCCGAGGTGTGGCGCGTGAGGATTACCAGAACGTTGTCTAACGCCGCCACCACCACTGGGAGTGATGCACGTGATGGGACAAATGTTCAAGAGCTCGACGTGCGGGTCCTCCCTCACGGACAGCGCCACGAACTGATCTTTTCCACCTACGATCACCTCCCCCCGGGGGGTGGGTTCGTGATCGTCAACGACCACGACCCGAAACCATTGCGCTACCAATTCGAAGCGCAGCACGCCGATGAATTCACGTGGGATTATCTGGAGTCCGGGCCGAAACTGTGGCGGGTGCGCGTCGGGAGAACGCCCGTTTCGACACCGGTCTGAGAACGATAGAGGCGCGCGACGATGAGCGGCGCCTCCACCATCGCGAGTTCGAAACGATCAACGGCGAAGGGATCTACCAAGTGTCGCTGCCTAGCGCCGCCGGCGGAACGTAACCGGCAGCGAACTCTCGCGCGTCGATTCACGTTTATCCCGCGGTCCATCTTTGGTGTAACTTGCGCCACGGCCCAGGAATCAGGGGCCCGTCGGTGCGCCTTCGCCGACGGGTCGTTCGGCGCCCGGGCCAGACGGCAGTCGCAGTGTAGTCAGGGATAGGTTTGCTGCCACGCAGAGACCGGTGACGATGAAAAGTCCGCCGCCAATAGCGATAGCAATCGAGAACGACGCAGCAAATCCGAGACACACCGCACCAACTCCAGTCGTGACGAGCCCGTAGACGATGGCGGCCCAGCGGTGGTCGTAGAGATCGGCGAACATGAGTTGGGTGCCGTCCGCCTTCTCCTTGACACCGCGCCCGCGTAGCGCCGACCACAAAATGAAGGGCACGACTTTGTGCGCATGGCCCACCAGAGCTACCAACACCCATCCACTGATCGCCACGATCGACGCCGCCACTAGAGCGATGCCCAGGTGGTGGTGATGTCCAAGCGTCAGCTCCCCCGCCAGGGCTAGGCCGACCCCAATGACCAACCACACCGCTGCCGTGACTACGAAGAGCAGATGCAGATCGGCCTTACGTCGGCGATGGCGAATGTGCAACAACAACGAGAAGAGGTGCGCACCGAGTCCGATGGACAAAATTGCCGCCCCGCACCACGCGAGCCACACCACCCCAAAGAGCAGCCCCGGTGAAAGCAAGAGCACTCCGCAGGGGATCGCCCACACCGCGAGCCACGACGATCGGCGTTGACCCGGGACGTGGGCGAGCAGGAACATCGGCCAGAGCTTCTCGGCCACACTGACGTAGGTGAGCCCGAGCCAGGCGAACAGCCCGACGACCACGTGGGCCAGCACCACGTGAGCGTTCAGATCAAACCAGTGCCCGCGGCGATCGATGACGTAGACGACTCCGTAGCAGGCGGTCACCACGAATCCGCCGACGGCGAAGCGTAGTCCCGTCACCGGGGGCCCTTTGCCACGCGCCGACAACGCCGGGAAGATGTTCACTATCAGTAGCGTGACGGCCAGGCCCGCGAAGAACCCCCCGGCCTCGACGACGGACTCCTGCCTGGTGGCAAAGCCCAATGGTAACAACCACGCTCCGGCCAGCCAACTCAGGAACGTCGCGCGCGAGAGCACCAGCGAGCGGAACGGCCGTTGGGTAATCACCGGGGTGAACTGGTGGATCGCACCGAGTACCCCCATCGAGAGGGTCGCCAGCATGGCCAGGTGCGCCGCCGCGACCACGTGGTCGTCGGTGGGATTGACAGTGCCGTACGAGCGAAACCAGATTAATGTGACACCGCACCCCACTAGGCCCAGCGACGCGGCCGCGAGAAAACTCAATGGCACCGACGGAGGTGGGACAGCGCTCGGAAGTCCGGGCGGGCGCCCCCGCCACCCGTCCGCGGGCAGTGACGGCGCCACTTCAGAAGCCACGACGGTGCCCAGTGGCTACGTAGCGAACCTTGGACGCCGCGCCGTTGGTGGAATCGGCGACGCCAGCACCGTGGCTATTTCCGTTAGAAATAAAACGACCCTTCGCAGCGTGAAAGAGCGATAAACAACTCGTGCTATAACTCTAGTTGAGAATAGAATAACTAGACCGATCAAGTTGCGACCGGTTGAGGAGGTTCACATGGCATCGTTTGATGCGCGTCCGATCATTGCTGCCGGTGACGAACCGTTCGACCAGATCATGGCCGCGGTCGCGGCCCTCGAACCCGACGAGGAGTTCGTGGTGTTGGCACCGTTCGAGCCGGTACCGCTCGAAGGCGTCCTCGGTGCACAGGGATTCTCCTACGAGGCGCTCGACATCGGCGGCGGTGACTGGCAAGTCACCTTTCGTAGGCCGTCATGACATCCAACGACCAAACGCGCGATCCGGACCCGACGGCTCCGGTTGGCGCAGTGGTTCGAGTGAACGACGTAGTTAGCGCGGCCTGGGGGGCGTTAGGCACCGTCCACGATCCCGAGCTCTACCTCGACATAGTCTCCTTAGGTCTCGTCTACGACGTTCGTGAGGAGGACGGTGCCGTCGTGGTGGAGATGACCCTCACCACGCCCGGTTGTCCGGCGTCCGAGACGCTCCCCGAGATGTCTCGGGCCGCGGTCGTTGAAGTAATGGACAGTTCAACTCCCGTGGACGTGCGCATCGTGTGGGACCCGCCCTGGAGCCCAGCGATGATTGATGTCGAGGCCGCCGCCGCGGCCGGATTCCGGGTTCGGTGATGACGAGACTCGCGTGACACCGACCATCCGAAGCGATCACTTCGCCGCGGGATCACGCCTACTGGTCCGTTGCGAGTAGATCAAATCCTGATTGGTGATCAAGCACGCCGTCGAGATTGTCCGTGCCAACGATGACTCGAAACTTTCACTATGCATGTAATACGTACATCGAATCCGCGCCGAGCAGTGCACGGGGCCGGGCCACACGCTGTGATTTCAACATCCCAAGGGAGACCACATGAGAACCGCGATTCACGGAATGCCTCGCGTTGGGTTCGATCGCGCCCTCAAGTGGGCGCTCGAAGGCTACTGGGCGGGCACGGTGACCGACGCGCAGCTCGACGATGTCGCGGCATCGATTCGCCGGCGCAACTGGCAGAGCATGGCGAGCGCCAAGGTTGACTTTGTCCCCTCTAACGACTTCTCGTTGTACGACCACGTGCTTGACGCCGCGGTCATGGTTGGTGCCATCGCGCCGCGATTCGTCGGTGCCGGCGCGACAGTTGAGCGTGAACGTTACTTCGCCATGGCCCGAGGGGGCCAAGTCGACGGAAAAACTGTCGCCCCCCTCGACCTCACCAAATGGTTCGATACCAACTACCACCATCTGGTACCCGAACTCAGTTCCGACACCATTTTTGTCCCCGACGCGACCAAAGCGAGCGGTGAGTTGGCCGAGGCCTCCGACCTGGGAGTCCTCACCACCCCCGTGCTCCTCGGTCCGATGACCTTGGTACTGTGCAGCACCTTGATGCACGACGGCGTTGATCTTTTGAAATTGCTCGATCCGCTGGTCGCCGCGTACATCGAGGTCCTGACCCAACTCAAGCGCGGTGGCGCCGCGTGGGTGCGTATTGACGAGCCCGCTCTGGTGCAAGAGCGAAACACCGAAGAACTGGCCGCACTGCGTCGCGTCTACCGGCGCCTCGGCGAGCACCCGACTCGGCCGAAGATCGCACTGTCGACGTACTTCGGTCATCTAGGCCCGGCCATGGGAGTGGTTAGGGACCTACCGGTAGAGGCGGTGGGACTCGACTTCTGTCGCGGAAGGGAAAACCTTCAGTTGCTGAAGTCCTTTGGTGGTCTCGGGGACATGGTGCTCTTCGCGGGGCTCGTGGACGGGCGAAATATCTGGTCCAACGACCTTGACGCCAGTCTGGACTTGCTCGATGAGCTCACGTCACTCACCACAGAAGTCGTCGTCTCGACGTCATGCTCTTTGTTGCACGTACCCATGGGTCGCGCGGCTGACGAAACGGTCGACGAAGAGGTACGTCCGTGGCTAGCCTTCGCCGAAGACAAAATCGATGAGTTGGCCGTACTGTCTCGCGGGATTACCGGCGGTCGCGGTGCGGTCGCCAACGAACTGGAAACAAATCGAGCCGCTCGGTCCGCCCGACGGGCCTCGTCGCGCGTGACCGACGAGGTGGTCCGTCAGCGGGTCGCGTCGTTTGCTAAATTTGATCCCCGCCGGGTCGAGGCCGCGGGCGATCGGGCTGCGATCCAGCGCGCCGAATTGGCGCTGCCGATCTTGCCGATCACCACCCTTGGATCGTTTCCCCAGACCCCCGAGCTTCGACGGGCTCGGGCGGCGTGGCGCGCCGGACACCTCGATGACGCCGACTACGACGCCGTACTGCGCGCCGAGATTGATCACGTGCTGGCGGTTCAAGAAGAAATCGGGCTGGACGTCCTCGTGCACGGCGAACCCGAGCGCGACGACATGGTTCGCTACTTCGCGGAGCGACTCACCGGATTCGTGGTCCCCGAGGAGGGATGGGTGCAGTCCTACGGATCGCGATGCGTACGTCCCGCGATTCTCTTCGGCGACGTAGCGCGCCGCGGTCCGATGACGCTGGACTGGACTCGCTACGCCCAGTCACGTACGTCCAAGCCGGTCAAGGGCATGATCACCGGACCGATCACCATGCTCCGGTGGTCCTTCGTGCGAGATGACCAGCCCGATCGTGACACCGCCGACCAACTCGCACTGGCCCTACGCGACGAGTTCATCGATCTCCAGGCGGCCGGGTCTACCATCATCCAGATCGATGAACCAGCCTTACGCGAGGGCCTACCTCTTCGCATGGATGAACGTCCGGAGTATCTCAAGTGGGCGACTCGCGCCTTTCGACTGGTCACCTCCGCGGCGACTAGCGCCACGCAGGTGCATACGCACATGTGTTATGCGGAACTGGACGACATCATCATTGTTCTGGACGAGTTGGACGTGGACGTCCTCTCCTTCGAGGCGGCGCGCTCTGACATGGCATCCGTCGACGTAGTGCAGAGCGCGTCGTATCAGGGCGGGGTGGGACCGGGTGTCTACGACGTGCATTCACCGCGAGTCCCCGAAGTCGCCGCGCTCGAGGGGTTGTTGCGCCGCGCGCTCGAGAGTCTCGGACCCGACCGGTTGTGGATAAATCCTGATTGTGGTCTCAAGACCCGCCGCTACGAGCAGGTCCTTCCGGCACTAGCCCACTTGGTGGTGGCGGCACGAAGTCTGCGAGCCGAGTTGGACAACGGCGCAACATTGCCCGGCGCCGGTATCGACGCCGCTAGTACCCAAACGCCACCCGGCTCGTAACCAATGAGTTCGAATGAATTCTTCCAACGCTGGCTCGCCCCAGACAGGGGCCGGCTGTGGCTGGTGGCGACAGTCGTCGGAGTTCGCTGCGAAAGCTCCGACGCCACGACGCTGCTCCTGGAACTGCCCGAGCCGGCGGACTTTGTAGCCGGACAGTACTACCTCGTGCGCATGCGAATCGATGGTGCTCCCGGGGTCGTCGAACAGGCGTATTCGGTCTCATCGTCGCCGTGGCCACCGTCTTCGAAGATCGAGATCACTATTCGTGAGATCCCCGGCGGGCGCACTTCTCCCTTACTCGCCCGCCAGGTCGGTGAGGGAGATCAGATCCACCTGCACGGACCCTTTGGCTCTCTGACGTGGAACGAGGCCGACGGAGGCCCGCTGTTGATGATTGGTGCAGGAAGCGGTGTTGCACCCTTCGCGTCCATCGTGCGGTTCGCCTCGGCCCGCCATTCAACGGTGCCAATGGCACTGCTCTGTTCGAGTCGAGATCGGGCGTCGATCCTCTTTCGTGAACCGTTGGAAGAACTCGATCGCTGCCAAGATGAGTTGTCGGTGATCCATACCTTCACCCGAAGCCCCCCGGACCTCTCCGCTCACTTTCATCGGCGCATCGATGCGCCGATGATCAACGAGGTACTCGGGAAACTTAGATCGTGGGATCCGGCACCGCCGTCGCTACTGATCGCCGGTCCTCTGGAAATGGTGGCGTCAGCACGCCAAGCCTGCCAAGCACTCGGCATCGAGGGCGGGCGCATCAACTACGAACTCCACGCGTGACGTTGCCCACGTCAAAAAAACTAGGACCCTTAACGAACTCTGCGAGACACCGACGAATCGCGCGAAGCACTGAATCGCGAAACGAGTTCACTGAGCGATTCGGCCATTCCCAACTGCGCGAAGTCGTGGCGGATCGTCAGTCGTACTTCTCTATGCGGACCCGGTGCGGATCGACGCCAAGTTCACCTAGCCAGCGCTGCACGTCCCCCACCATCGCTGGCGGGCCACAGATGTACGCACGTCGCGGGAACTGTCCCGCGACGGCGTCGGCCACCATACGGTGATCGATCCGGCGATGGTGCGTTGCTCGAACATCGCTCAAATCACGAGTGAACGTGTGCACGACCTCCAACCACGGGTACCGTTCGGCCAAATTGGCCAAGTCACGATGGTAGAAAGCGTTATCGAAACTGCTCGACGCACACACGAGGCGCATGGGGATGTCGAGATCCGCCGCTACCGCGTAGCGGATCATGCTCATGAGCGGGACCAGACCGCTGCCCGCTCCGATCAACAGGACCGGGCCACCATGATCCGTCGTCCAGGTGAAACGCCCAACCGGACCTCGCACTTGGATCTGGTCACCCACGCTGAGACCCCGGACCAGTTGCGGTGAGATTAGACCGCCGGGTACCTCGCGCACACCAATATCGATAGTCGACGTCTCCGGCACGGGTGATGAGGCAACGGAGTAAGCCCGTTGAATCGGGCCGGTCCGACCAGGTACCGTCAGTCGCACGTTGTAATACTGCCCCGGGAGAAAATCGGCAGAATCTACGAGTCGCAGCCGCAAGGTCACGGCGTCTGGCGTCTCTTGGATGATGTCGATCAACCGGGCGTCCTGCCAACGTGCCGGTTGGCGGCTCGAGACGTCACCAACAGTCCGCGCGGGCGCGATGGGCGTGGCCGCGGACGTGGCATTGGCGTCAATTGGGGGAACCACGAGACGAGCCTTTCACTAGCATGGACTAGAAGAAAGGTTAATCCGATTACGCCAAAATAGAACCAACGCGCACTGATCGGCCGGGAAATCCTACAACATTCCGGACAATGAGCGACCCGAACGAAAGGGGTATGACAATGCGCATCGACTACCGAACCGTCTTTCCCGCCGCGCTCAACGCCATGGCGACACTCGAAGCCGCCGTCCACTCAAGCTCTCTTGATCCGGAGTTGCTCGAGTTGGTGAAGGTGCGCGCATCCCAGTTGAACGGCTGCGCCTACTGCGTGGACATGCACACGAAGGATGCCCAAGGTATCAGCATGGAGAGTCAACGACTTCACCTCGTCGTCGTGTGGCCAGAAGCGCCGGTCTATTCGCCGCGCGAACGCGCGGCCCTCGCCTGGTGCGAGGCGCTCACATTGTTGCCAAGCTCGGGTGCACCCGACGACGTCTACGAACAGGTGGCGCAACAGTTCAGCCCCGAAGAGATTGTCGCTCTCACTCTCGCCATCGTGGCCATCAACGGATGGAACCGCCTGGCGGTCGGCTTGCGTACTCCCGTTGGAAGCTACGTCCACCCGGACGCGGATCGCGCGTAGCCGCGAGTTTTCGCATCGCCACAGCGCTGCATGAGACGGAGACTGATTCGGATAAATGCTATCCATCTCGGTGCCGTAACTAGTGCGTCATCCCTCTTCAGTGCCCATTCCCCAAGCGTTACGCTGACCCCTTGACTGCGCCTCATCGAATGTGACAATTTCATTACCTCCGATGAATCGAGACAAGAAATCGGTAGGGATGGTAAGGACCGGCGCTTCTTCCCCAACTCGGGCCCTAAAATCCTGGTGTGATGATGGTCTCCGACCTCGATCTCACTTTCGTTCAAAAGTACTGCGCTGAACGAATCCCCGCCGAGTTCCAAGACCGCGTTCGCTTGGAAACCAGGGACGGCGTCGCCCGACTCCTTCCGAATAGTCGACTCCGCAGATAGCCTCCGTCTTCAGGAACAAGCTCGGGTTGCTGTTGAGCCCCTCGGTCGATTTCGCTCATGGTGGGTCAGGGCGAAGGCAGGATCGCGAGCGCCGCCGCCAACGCCAGTATCACGACCGACAGGGCCATGGTCACTAGGGCCAAACTCCGTACGCTGCGTCGTGAGAGACGCCGTGCAGCGACGCCGTGGCCGCCCGCCAGACCAAGAACCAGGGCGACCACGACGACCTTGACTTCGAGCACGTGCCCGAAGGAGGTGGTGTTGACGGTGTGCAGTCGCACACCGTCGTGCCACGCCATCAGGATCCCCGTCAGCACGAGTACTGGGAACAGGCCGAAGTTGGAAACCTTGGCAAATCGACGCCCCGACAACCTGGCCATCTCGCCCAACAACTCCGGTCGAGCCACTCTACGCATCACCGGCATCATCACGAAGACCAGCATCAGTTGGCCACCAACCCAAAAGGTGGCCGCTGCTATGTGGGTAAAGAGGACCAGAGTCCAAAGCAACGACAACGTGTTCTCCTATGCGAGGTGAGCAGGGATCGAGGCTTCAACTTCAACGTTCGCAATTCGGCCGATGGGTACCCGCCACACCTTAGGACCACTTTCCACATAGTCCCAGGTGAAGGCACCGCCGTGCTCCGCCTGAAACTGATAGCGCAAGGGCTTGGAATCGCCCAGCGCCCGCGCCTCACGTTGAATTTCTGTCGTGTCCATATATATTCCCACCGGCTCGCTTAAACAGGCTACCTTAATTATCTAGTTTCGAGCGGAATAATTAACGTGTCAACGCGCACCAGAAACAGCAACGCCCGCGCATCGCAATTGAATAGTGACTAGACCTTGAAATGAGTTCTGGTCTAGCCAACTGCCTAGCCACGAATTCAAACGTGAGAGGATGTCCGTGGACGTTGGTGGACATTCAACTCCTTCTGACCAGCAAATCTGGACGCCGAGAAACGTCCCTGGACATTCTGGAAACACTCCCAAGGTGTCGGGATTGAGACCCGGGCGGCCCACAAGAAAATAAAGGGTCTTCAACAATTCTGAGTCGCCGATTTCTCAAAAACCTCAATTAGCGAACGAGAATAACGGATTTCGTAGCACTGCCAAAGATTCTTCAGGATCGACAAGCGCGTTGTGAGCGCATCTAAGGTGAGGCCGTGACCCTCGCACCGGTTCCCCTGCCTGCCGACGGTTGGCTCGCGTGGGCGGATGAATATACGAGTTCGAATTTCGCCGAGTATCGACGTCAAATCTCCGACCTCAAGGATGGAACAGCACGTAACGCCCGCCAAGTGCTCGCAATCTTTAACGCTGCGGGCGTTGCTCTGGCCAACGCTACGGCGCCCGCCTATCGAATCGCGCAGGTGCACCCAGAACTTGCCGTTCGCGAACTCCTCGAAGAGCTCGGCCGCGAAGCGACGGAACTTTCGACGTCACGCAGCCAAGACGTCGAGCTCTTCGAACTCTTCGCCGCTCTCGATACCGGTGATCTGGAAGCCGATCCGGACGCGCAGCGCGTGTACGAGCGCGCGATGCGCGACTTTCACCTCGCGGGCGTTGGCTTACCAGAGGCACAGCGCGAGCGCTTCGCCGCGATAGCGAAGCGATTGACTGAGCTCGAACAGGATTTTGCTCGCCAAGTTCGCGACGATGTGCGCAGCATTCGAGTGACCCTCGAACAACTCGACGGCCTACCGTCGGACTTCGTCGTCGCTCACCCGCTCGACGGCGAAGGCAGCGCGACGATCACCACGGATTACACAGATTTGGTGCCGTTCTCTACCTTCTCGACGAGCACGGAGGCTCGCAAGGCTCTTGCTCTGGAAAACGAGAACCGGGCGTGGCCCGCCAACGACGCCGTACTCGCCGAGATCCTTTCGCTGCGCGCCGA